>TARA_R110001592_G_scaffold116810_1_pt1 | contig 111406 bp, 90 predicted proteins | sample TARA_R110001592 | Tara Oceans TARA_R110001592 (sample SAMEA4398387) | marine metagenome | biome: Polar Biome; feature: [SRF] surface water layer (ENVO:00010504); material: water (ENVO:00002006), including particulate matter (ENVO:01000060) such as... | depth 5 m
ATAGAGTAATTTATGATAAGCAGTTACACAAAATTCGTTACAGCCTCTAGGAAACACACTCTCTATGAATCACACTAATACATATAAAAATGTGGCCAATATTACTTAACCACTACATTTGTACTACAAACATTTTTGATATTCTTGTTCTATAAGAAATGCGATAGTTTCATTTAATTTTAATCCTTTCATTTTAGCTAAAGAATCTAGTTTATTTTTAACATCTTCATCTAAAATAACGTTACACACTTTTTTCCCTTCTCTAATATCTCGATGCTTCTTCTGATGCCAAGCTATATTAAAATTATGAAGAAATAGGGTTTTACTATCTACTTGTATTTCCCAAGAATCGAAAGCAGCATAAAGACCTAAATACTTCTCATCAATAGAAATCGGGGATTGAAATACTCTTTTCGGCCTATTATTACTCTTAAAGCTAACATCCTTTTCTTTATAGAAATAATTATGTGCCCAACTAATTTGAACCTCATTTTTTCGTTTTAACCAAGAGAATGGTTTTTTGGATTCATTAAGAATGCCTCTACATTTTCTTAATAAACACATCATTACATTTCTTCCCCAAGCCACTGGGTCACCTTCACGACATCCGCGATCAAAAAATTTAATAATTTCATTAAATCTTTCTATTGTACTTTTTGGGTTAAATTGAAGTTCTAAACTTCGATAGTCAAAGCCTGGGGCTACCCAATCTTTTATTGAAGAATGAGTATCACGAATTGTTACCCATACTAAATTACAAACACGTTCATTTTCTTTAAGCCAAGAAAATTCACTTAAAGGCAATAATTGAAGATCGGGTTGCTTTTTCATTTCGATAATTAAAGTTTGCTTTTTATGTCTGTCATTAAAAGTATCCAGCATTTTATTAATAACATCACAACCATTTTGAGCACTGGAAACTACTGTATTATGCCTCTCATACCCGCATCGCTTCAGATAACGTAGATAGCACTCTACGTTGCGTAAATTTTTATCCTCAATATTTCCAGTTACTAACAAAACACTTCCTCATTACGCAGTAATTTTTTATGTAATTAAAGCGTAGCATTAAAAGTAAATATAAAGTAACTAATTCGTATCTTTAACGTAATATACGTTGACTGCAAACCCACAGAATACATGGAGAATAGTGTATAAATGTCGGATTATTTAATAAAAAATAGAATGTTTTTTAAGTTATATACATTTTCATTAGACTTTTCCCAACCGTCAAACACAAAAATTACAGCAGAAAACTCACAATGATTTTATCTTAGTAACTTTAGATACTTGTATATAAGCACCCTTTTTATTGATTTTGGTTTTTGCCGATAGCATTAGATAAACAAGAATTGTTAATTGCACAAACGAAGGCTAATTTACATACCACTTTATAATTCCGGGCTAAAGAACGACACAATAGTAGAGGAATTCACCAGTCGTTTATTTTTATCCAAACCCATTAATTAAATTAATAATTACAACGTTAATTGCACATTTTTCAAGCTAAGAAAATCCGTGGCGGTTTGATAATATATAAATATATTATGTAAGATTAATATTAAGTAACCAGAGTAAATAATTACCGATCACATTAACCCTATGAACAATAACAACTCACAGGGAAAAACTAATGATTCATCCATACATCGATTGGCATGGACCTATCAACGAATACCAGCTAAATAGAATCCAAGAAACGATATACAAAGCACTTGATGCTTATCCAAGATTAATGGCTTTTAGAGTTGATCTTCGGTTACCAGTTGACTGGTCATCTTGGGGTATCGAATACTCTGACATGCCCACTCACTTTGCTAACGTGGATTCAGCCGTTATTACTCGTTTTATTAATTCCTTAGCTAACCAACTTCAACATGAACAAACTATTAAAAAACAAAATGGATTGCGGATTAGACGAACCGACATGTTTTATGTTTGGGTTAGAGAAATTGGTATGGATGGCAATTGGCATTATCATCTGTTAATTATGCTTAACAAGGATACGTATGCATTTTTAGGTAAGGCTAATGGTCTTGGAACAGGTATTATCAGAAAAATCAATGTTGCTTGGAGCAGAGCATTAAACATCGATATTGAGGATGCATGTAAGCTAACGGTGATTCCAAGTAATCCTTGCTACTACTTAAACGCTAATGACGATCAATGTATTTTTTCAGAAAAATTAAATGAGTTAATGCACCGAGTAAGTTACTTAGCAAAACGAGAAACAAAACAGTATGGAAGTGGTCATCATAACTTTGGTACCGGAAGAAAAAAAATATCACAGTAGACGCATTAGCGGGCATTTTAGCCCGCTGTAATTTTTATAAAACCAGCTCCTCAAAATCCTTATCAATATCATCCTGAGTAATACCAATATATCTTAGTGTCATGCCCTCAGAGCTGTGTCTGAGCATTTTCATAACACGAGCAATATCGTTGGTATTTTTGTATAGATGGTAGCCTCTAGTCTTTCTCATGGAGTGAGTACCTAGGGACATTTTAAGCTCCTGCCCTACTTCCTCAAATGCCTTGCTAACAGCTCTGCGAGTCAATGGACGTGGCTCACGGTTTTTGGCTTGAGCATTACGATAGGATTGAAACAGAAAAGTGTGACTAGGATATTTGGTGCGGATACTGGATATTTTACGTTGTACTTTCTGGTTAAGAACAATGCTGGCTAACTTGCCTGTTTTAGCCTCGCGTAATACCAAACGATCATCGACGATCTGATCAAACTTGATAGACAATAAATCAGATATCCTCAAAGCTAAATTTAATCCAACGTCCCAGACATCGGCCATCTGTTGGCTGTATCTGATGGAAAGTAAATGGGTTATTAGCTTTAGGGTATCCAAATTTTTAACAGCATGTACCTCTGCCATAGCTTGGTTCCTTTTTTTGATTAGAATGATAGTTTTGAGAAGCAAAGGCCTAGTGGTGTTTGTAAGCCCTTGTTTTATAAGGCTTCCCAAGTTCCCAAAAGAACAAAATGGGAACCTAGAAGTGAGTATCGAAGGTAGTCAGCTATAACAGCCCCCGTTGTGCGAACGACACGCAATCCTGGCCAACAATAATATGATCGAGCACTGGCACGTCGATTAAACTCAAAGCGTCTTTCAAACGCTTGGTGATGTGCTGATCAGCTAACGAGGGTTCAGCTACACCAGATGGGTGGTTATGGGCAAATATCACCGCTGCGGCATTAGCAGCTAAAGTCGCTTTAACAACCTCCCTGGGATACACAGAAGCAGCATCAATGGTCCCAAAGAACATCTCTTTAAAGCTAATCAATCGGTGCTGGCTATCGAGCAGCATAACTGCAAATACTTCGCTTTGATGTTTAGCCAATTTGAAACTCAAAAAGGACTTTGTATCATCAACATTACAAAATGATTCAGATGCAAACTTACGTTTGGCCAATATGGCTGCAGCTTGCTCAAGTACCTGATAATCGCCTTGATGCAAAGCCTCAGGCTGAATGTCACGTGGATTTAAATATTCCATACATTGTTCCCCTAAATACAAGAATAAATTGACCAACGGCATAATAGAGCACCGCAAAAGCGGTGCTCTATGTCCGTCCATAAGGTTAATTGTTATTTTGTTTCGCCCAGTTAAAGCCCGATATCACACCGAGCAAAAACAGTTCGGCTACTGGCCTTGCTACTAGTAGCGCTAACATTCCTGAGCCTCTTGATAAAGCTTATAAACTTGTACACCGACCAGAAAGCCAGCGATGAATGCAATAGGCATATTCACTCCTCATATATTAATTACGAGCAAGCTTGGCCCGCTCGACAACGACACTGATTGTCATTGCAAGTTAGTGATATAGGTCTGAGATATTTTCGAATGGCTTGAGGCTACTTAGATGTAAAAAATTACGTTGTTTACCTATTTGATGACTTAAATCATAGGTGATCAAAATGAGACTAATTAAACTAAAAGAAGTGATGCATATGACTAGTTTAGCCCGCTCAACCGTTTACAAATATATTTCTGATGGCGTGTTTCCTAAACCAGTATCTTTAGGTGATAGAGCTGTAGCTTGGATAGAAGAGGAAATAGAAAGTTGGATTGAAGATAAAATTTCTCTGAGACAACTTTTTTAAATCAAATTTACACAAACTTCCCCTAACTTAAATTAATAAGCCCCCCTAAATTTACCGCAAATTAAATCGCACATACCAAGTTTATTAGGAACGCTTATTTGAGGTAACTTGACAATATTAACTGGTCAAATAATAATCAAATTGAAGTGGGAGGTTTATCTACGAACTACCACTTAAGGGAGAATCATCTAGCCTAAAGAGGGAACGTCATGCCAAACGAACACATTCTGCATTTAGAAAATGGTAAATTTGCTAGTCAATCTGGTTTAGAGGTATTACAAGACTGGTTTACCAATGCATCGAATACTCAAAACGAAGCTGGTTGGGTTTTCCATTTTCATGGTGGACTTGTGTCAGAGCAAGATGGGCGCAGAATAGCAGCGAAGTTAACCCCGCATTATGAAACAGCAGGTGCTTATCCACTTTTTTTCGTCTGGGAGTCAGGCTTATTAGAAGTAATCCAAAATAATGCACAAGAAATCTTTAAAGAAAAATTGCTTAAAGAAACGGTGAAGAAAGTAGGTGATTGGGTAGCTAGAAAATTACCTTCTGGACTTGGTTTAAAAGGTAATGGCAATAGTCTTATCAAAAGCAATGAATTACATAAGGAATTGGATGATTGGCTCTACGAAAGAACTTCTTCTGACCAAAGCAAATTGCCACAAATTTATGTTGTTGAAGACAATCCTGAAGTGACTAAAAGTGCTTTACTTGTGCAAGATGAGTTGACCATGTCGACCCAAATAGAGATTAGTATTCAACAAGACCTAAAGTTTAAGGAAGCTTATGCAGCCGTATATAACGGTTTGCATAAACCAACATTACATTCAGTATCAAAAGGAAGTGGCAGTTCAGTATCGGAACAATCATTAATTAGTATGGATGCAGCCGAAAAAATTTTTGACCTCGCACCCTACGGAACAAAAGGAGTATTAAGCTGGTACAAAGTCGCAAAATTCATAGCTGGATTGGTGGTTCGTGTCGTTAAACGCTTTATCACAGGACGAGACCATGGTGTTTATATAACCGTGGTTGAGGAAGTACTTAGAGGTTTGTATGCCGACAAATTAGGTAAATTTATTTGGGATACGATGAAACAAGATACTGCTGATGCATTTAAAGAAGATATGCATTGTGGAGGGTACGCTCTAATAAAAATGTTGAAGGCTAAGATGGATAATGATGGTTCTTTACCGGTCATTACATTAGTGGGTCACAGCACTGGAGCCATATATATCAGACATTTTATTGAAAGCGCGACTAAGCAAATCGATAACATTAAATTCAATATTATTTTCTTAGCCGCTGCCGAAACCTACAAAAGCTTTGCTCCCTTTGTTCAGGCACATAAACAATCAATAACGAATTTTCGAGCATTTGCAATGACGGATAACTGGGAGAAAGCTGACACTTTAGTAAAAGTACTCTACCCTGCTTCTTTGCTATATTTTATTTCCGGAGTTTTAGAGGATGAAATAGATCAACCTTTAATTGGAATGCAGCGATATTATTCTGAACCGCTATTCCAAAATAGTTCAACATTTAATTACATTACTACCGTTAAAGTATTTATGGACAACGTTCAAAGTAGTTTAGTTTGGTCACCAATTGATACTGTCGATGGAAATAGAAGTAACTCAGCTTCTCACGGTGAATTTGACGATGATCTGTTAACAGTTTCTAGTCTCAAGCATATTCTAATGAGAGGGTATATATGAACAGGCCTGGAGATCATGCAATATTGATTGGTATAGATAAATATGCCAGCGACTCTATGTTCCCAAGCCTTCAGTCACCCGCAAAAGACATGAGCAGATTTAAAAAATGGCTAATGTCTTCAGATGGCGGTGGAGTAGAACAGTCAAACATATATCAAATTCCCAAACCGAACACCGTTGTTCCCAAAGGAGTACCGACTATGCAGGACTTTCAAGATGTTTTTTCTGAACTTCTTGAAAAACCTGCAGTTACTCGTGAACGTTTATACTTGTATTTCTCTGGACATGGTTTTTCTCAACGATTAGAAAACAGTCAATCAACATCTTTGTATGCAGCAAATGCAAGTCACTACTCTCGATACAATATTGCAGGAACCGAATACGCTAATTGGACTAAAAACACAGGCACTTTTAAAGAAATAGTATTAGTAATGGATTGCTGCAGAGACGCAGAGGTGATTACAACTATTACCCCACCGCCATTGCCTTCATTACAAGATCCAGATGCGGCATTTGGCGTAAAGTTATTTTGTATTTATGGTGCCCCAAAAGGCGGTAAGGCTCAAGAACGGCCGATTAAAGAACTGGGTAACGACGTTAGTAGTTTGTTGACGCATATATTTATTAAAGCACTTGAACACGCTCCTACAGACATTAACGGACACATAAATGGTTATGGAATTAAAAAATTCATAGAAGACCAATGGAACGACTTATGCGGAGATTCACCTGCTGATCCGCCTGCCGTTTTTTTACCCGAAGTAGGCGATATTATATTTAGACGATCTGCTCCAAAACCCTTAAAGCAAATATTCCAGATATTGAATTGGGCAGATACCAGTCAGCTTCTAATAAAAGATAATAACGAAAATCCGATATGTACCATTAAATTACAAGCCCCTGAAAATCAACTCGAAATAGTTTGGCAATCGCAGCAATCAGCGGATAGTCCAGTTAAGACTGAAGGAGTAAATAGCACATTTTCGATTCCATTAAATGCAGGCCTTTACCGTGCTGTTTTAAAAACTAAAGGCAAACAAAAATCTGTTCTTTTTCAGAGTGGAGGTGAAAATGTCAGACTTTAAATCAAAAGTTTCAATTAGGGTTCAAGATGATATTGGCATCATTTCCATTCTAGATGGAAAATTCAATACGTTAGATTCTGGGTTTGGGCAACTAAACTATGAATTGCCCGCAGGAATTTATAAAGCGATTTGCCAAGTAGGGAATAAAACATCCCATAAATTCTTTAGTATAAAAAAGAATGGTCAAAATAAAAAAATTAATTTCGATTCAATCAGTTTAGACGATGACGACATGATATTTTCTGAAGGTATTAATGTGGTGGACTGGATAAAAATTCCCACCATACAGCCAATAGAAGAAATAACTACTACAGAACTACTAATTTGTTTCAATAAAAGTGACGCAATCTTGCCGTTACTTTCTATTTGGTCTGCATGTAATAAACTCATTTTAGAATGTTCAAGCTTCGAGGAATCTTACGAATCAGAGAGTTTAAGTTTTATCAAAATAAAACTCTCCGCAGGAAATTATTTAATTAAATATGATTATGGAACTTCACACGCAGTATCTAGACCGGTATTTTTACCAATCAATGGTTACGGTGCCTTATTTTTAGCAAATAGTGACTTGCTAATTACTAGAAGTATTTTACTTAACAGCACGTTAATCTTATCTACTTCGAACCTCAAATATTTGCCTCCCTATTGGTTTAAATTAAATGGATTAATGAGAGACTCTCTCAGAAAACAAAAAAATCTAAGTGCAAAACATGAGCGAATCATGATGCTTAACGAGAAATTCGAAAATCCCATGCTTGGTTTATATATCGCTTGTTTATTATTCTTCGATAAAATTATAAATTTAAAATTACTTCGGACAGTTCTGAGTAACCTAACTTATTATTTAGGAACAGATAGTGCAGACTTGATAGCCCTCAAGTTAGCGTTTAACAGGCATGAACCTAATAAAGATAAAAAATTTGAGATAAGTAACGCGGTAACAGCGCCGCCACTTCTAAGTTATAGTTGGAAAATTTTAATCGAAGAGGCCAATAAGAATCCAAAAATCTTTGCTGACAATAGTATTTGTTGGGACATTCAAGACCGTATTATAGACAATGAAATTTGGCTTACATGGCTATCAATTGAAGTGCCTCCCCCTTCAGTAGACATAAAACAAAATATTGGAGAATTAGTCCAAACGTCATTCAATGCTCCACTTGTTCATGCGATAGAATCATTCGGCTTAATACCGCTAGAAGGGCTTTTTAGTGAATTTCACTCAATCAAACGTTTGAGTGAAGGTAAAATGTTTACTAGGGTAATTGATACTGCTCTACCTCAAATCAATTTCTTAGAAACAACAGTGAGAATTGATGATGAGCCTAAAACTTCTTCCTCAAATAAAATGTCCAAAAAGGTAGATCTGGGAAAAACACTGGGCATTTTTCTAAAAAAGCTGCCTTGGGACGAAATAATATATCTTTTCGAAAAGCTGCCTAAAAACTCAGATATTGTATTAAGTCCATTACAAGAAAAGTTGTTATCCATAATGGCCCATTTGAAAGATATTGATAACAGGGAGAAAGAGATACCAAAAGACTATTGGCCTAAGCTGAGAAAAAGCTTGGTTGTCACGGAACCATACATTATAGACAACATCATATCTTTAGCAGCTATAGCAAAAAATCTATTAGCTTCTAGCAACAAAGGTAATTCAAATTTATGATACGTCTCAAAAAAAGCCCGCAGTGTCAGCAACGGGCTTTGTTATTTAATTTACTCTACTAGATCTGACTTTTGTTTACTTAAGCCGAATTCCAATTTTATAAACCATGCGCTAAAAGCTGCACTTAAACTAATTCTGAATTTCATAGTCAACCCTAAATATAAGCTAATGACTATCAGGTTTACGGGTGTTTTTATATTTAGTTATTTGATTTTAGTTGTCAATTTCGTGATATTTAGTTATTTGAGTTTTAGTTGTCTATTTCGTGATATTTAGTTATTTAATTTTTAGTTGTTTATTTCGTGATATTTAGTTATTTGATTTTCAACTACCTTTAACCTGACACTTCACGGCATAACCGCTTGTGAACATCTTAGCTCTATAATTGAAAAAATCAACAATGCCAACTACCGAATAAGTGGTATGGTAATAAGCCGCACCTGACGTTTCAAAGACCTAAGGGGAAAATCAAATCTAGAACAGCTCGAATACCCCCAATAATTAGCTTTCATTCTTTAGCGTATCAGAAAGGTCTCAATTCCATATTCTCTGTATCCCACTGTCTATAATGGGTAAATGTACTATTACCACTAGGCTCAAGGTTTTCAACTTGGAGCAACAAATTCTCTTTCTTATAAAGATCTAACGCCAAATCGTGACAATATTTAATCATTTTTGTTGATAAAAGTTCAGTTCCACCCGAGTCACTTGCATAAATTATGGTCACATTCGCTGGCAAGTAAAAGTCGCCAAATATAGGCATTTCGCGATTATTAAAAGCTTGGTGATTACCCAAATCCGAATCAACGATCAGCCCTATTTTACCCGCAGAGTACTCAGGGTGCTCAGCTATAGCCTGTAGCACTTGATACCAACCTAAATTCTCAGGTTTACCTACCACATTCCAGAACTCTATCAGAGCAATTACCGCAGCCCTGCAATGGGCAACTCCCTTCTCATGACTGTCAGGAATTAGATGAAATGCCGCAGTAATTGATACTGTCGAATCGTTAAGGTACCGAGTATTAGTATCGACGGCTATCAAATGATCGTAAGACAATAATTGTTGATTAGAATCGAACCACGTTTGGTCATTTGGGCTATTACTTACATGCAGCATTTTTCTGGGCTTAGATTCATTATCCCTAAGCCGAAAAACTTCAAGCCTTGTATCACCAATAAGTGGAGTATCTAATCCATTTTTAATTCCTATGACTTTTTGAGTGTTAACGTCTAGTGCAATGCCATCAAGTAAGTTTAAATTTGAAGCATCCATTTGTATGGCGATAGTACGGACTTTTCTTGGTGTTTTTTTCATAGCGAAGTACTTATCCTTGAGTCAAATTAATGCGGTAATGCCTCAGGTAAACAATCAGCATGGCGGCGCTGAATGGCAGCTATATCTTTTGTGATAAGTACATTTCCCGTGAGTATCGCAGCCATCATCGTGGTCATTGCAAGTAGTCCGTTTGAAGACTTAATGATTTGCTCTATCAACACTTCCGGGTATCCAGTAGCATGCCGTTGTAACGCATGAATACCGCCATGGATGTAAGAATTCAATGGTCCCCATTGGACATTCCTAAATTCGCTTATCATTGATACAGCTTGCGGTGGAGCTTTGCCATCAAGAGCCTTAATCATATCTGCATTACTGGGCTTTTGATCGGCATTTTGTGAAAGTTCGTTTAGCGTGGATAGCGTCTTATCTATCCGTTCATCACTGGCGGCATAAAAGAGCCACATGGCTCTGGTGAGGGCTTCAAACTGCGAACGAATGATACATATTGCCGAAGTGTAATTACCACACATCACCAACTGTCTCAGGCTACTAGCATGCTCTAGAGCGACTAAACACATGATCCAACTCGCCGTCACACGTTTGTCGTCATTAATAGGTCCATAGTCAAACACTTTGCTGAATTCACTATTTAACGCTTCTGATTTATCTAATAATTCTTCCAAATTAACGATAGCCCCAATATTTTTGAAGTTTATTTATAACGATGGAGTATATACATTTGCTGAGGTCAGTTTCACATAACACCTAAGGCTCTAAATTTCTCCATTTGAGTGTTAACCCAAACATCATCGCCTGTTACTTTGCGATAAACCTTTAAATACGCTACTGCTTTTTGAGGTTGCCTAATTTGCTCATAAGCCAAAGCCAAGCGTTTTAATATTGATGGTTTTCTTGGGTATTCTTTATTTAAAATTGTAAGTAACTCTATTGCTTCTTCGTACCTAGACTGTAAACCATAAACAGATGCCTTTTTGAGTAACATTTCAGGTTTGTTTAATTCCCCTCTAGCTTCGATATCATCTATTGCTCTATTTGCACTAAGCACGTCTTTATTTTTCAAATATGTATTAACAGCTAACTCTCTAAACTCGCCACCCAAAGATTCATTTAATAGCAAGCACTCAGAGTTTTTATTAAGTACATCGACAATCTCAAAGTACCTTCCCCCCCGATATAACGCTCTAAATTGAGCCAAGAGTGCGTGATAATCTTTACTTGAATCAAACTCTGCTCCAGCAACTTGTGCCGCTTCTACGTATTTTTCATCTTCAATTAGCTTAAAGGTATATGAAGACCAATCACCTTGTTCTGAACCAGTCACCGACAATGCAACTATAGGTTCAAAGCTAGCCTGCGCAATTCGCACTACTTTTAAGTTCGCCAACATATCATCAATATTTTCCCACCTATCTGATGAGGCAACACTTAAAGCTTTAAAAATAAACTCTTCAAGTTTGCTTGATACGGTTCTATTTAACTCACTTGGCTTTGGAAATGGTAGGTTTCTATAAACTGCACTCGGAGTATCATGTGGTGGCCTTCCTGTAACAAGCTGGTACATAAGTACACCTAAACTATACATATCTCCTCGAATCAGTGCTTGAAAGTTACCAATACGCTCAGAGCAATCGGCAAATTCTGGTGCCGAATAAAGCACGGTGCCACCATTTTGTCTGCTTCTGGCATATATCTCTTCGGGCAAAGCAGAGCTACCAAAATCAGTTAACTTAACCTGATCACCGCTAATCAAAATATTGTGAGGTTTAAGATCACCATGTGATATTGGCTTTTCCAACTCCGCTAAGTGCTTAACACCTAATAGAATCTGTTCGTATATTTGAAATATTTGCTTATATGTTTTTGCAAACCCACTTTCCCTATCTTCCAATAATTGAGCAAGACTTCTGCTCGGAAAATATTCCATTTCAATACCATACCACTCTCTTTCAGGTGGTATTCTCCCCATCCAATATATCTGTATTACATTAGGGTGTGGTTGTGCATTCAATAAATCATGACCTTCCCGCAAACTACTATCAGATGCTGAACAATCTTTAGGAATTTTAACAGCAACAATTTGATTATCCTCTAATCGTTGAGCACTCCAAACCCAGCCATGTGTCCCATCACCTAATTGTTCTAACAATAAATAGCGATTACCCAGCTTCATATCACTGCTAGGCATAAAATAATGTTTAGACTTCGCCATTTTGTCCTCTCCTAACTACATCAACTAAACGGTGCTTACCTTGCTTATCACTTTGAAATACAAAGTTTAAAAGTAATAACTGTCTTGAATTATTTCCTTCGACAAATTCACCGTTAGATAGCTTAAAACCTTGTTCAAATAATTCTTTCAAGCGCTGATGATTTGGTAATGTTTTTAAACCATTAGTCCAATAGGCTAAAGCAACAACATCAGGTTGCAATGCCCAACGTCTATGAGCTAACAATAAGTTTTTTACTTTATCGGTTAACTTTATTTGGTCTAAATTTGTACCTGAATAACGCTCAAACTCCACCACTAGATTAGGTTTTTGTGTCTCTTTATCAAACCAAACGGCGTCCGACCGAACGTCATGATTACTTCTAATGGCATAAGTTAATGGAGCTGGAACTTCCACAACACCGGAATACCCCAAGTAGTGTCCTAACTGCATCCAATAACTACACCCTAAGCTATGAATTAACGTGTAATCATCCTTTATGCCCCAGTCGGTCATCATAGGAAAGGAATCTTTAACGAAATCTTCATTCTCAATGGTATTTAGTATTTTTTCTTGAAGTGAATTAATCACTAAAAGTGCCCCAAACATTGAGGACTTCAGGTGATTCACCGCCATGAACTAGCGCTTTAGAACCTACTTTAACTAATAAAGGCGCTGGAATAGAGCGTCCACAAATCAAGGCTTCACCAGTCGATAAACTCGACAACTCTTCCAAATCAGCTTTACTCACCATATCTGACGCTTTGGTAATAAATCGTTGATCATCTGGATTTTTCAAACGCATTGTAATCAAGGTATTACATTGAGAAGTTACGTCAGCATCAAGCTTAGAAGGCCTTTGACTAACAATACAAAAACCAACACCAAACTTACGGCCTTCACCTGCAATTTTCTTTATTATTCTGTGGCTAACAGCTTTACCGCCAGCAGGAGCAAAGTTATGTCCTTCTTCATATACTAAAAAGCTTGGTCGAGTTTTGTCAGTTTTACTCGATGCAGCTCGCAATATTTCGCTCGAAAGCAAACCACAAATAACTTGTTTGGCCGTATCGCTTAATCCCTGTAAATCGATAACAACTAAACGGCCTTTTTTATCACTCGGTCGACCAATCATTTCATAAATATCAGTAGGTCCAGCTAAATCAGCTGAGTAAAAGCTTTGTGCTTCATTCAACACTCTGGACAATTTCATAGATGCCACAGCCGCCGAACGACCATTTAATGCCTGTGCTTCGGCGCTACTTAAATCATCCCAATTTTTAACTTCTTCAATACCATCGCCTAAAAAGTACCTAAGTTTATTGATATCTCTAGGCTCAACCGTTTCTACTGTTCGCCAGTAGCGAATTGCCACATCTAAGACTCGTTGCTGGGGCTCAGTTAAACCGGGCAATATTTCTGAAATATCATCCATTTCAAACTTATCAAATTGCAACGCTAATACTTTGTTTTTGTTTGCATATTTTTGGCGGAAGTTATCCATCTGCGGAGTGTAAATTTGAATGCCAGCATTTGAAGCTTGAAGCTTCTCCATCATGTGCTTTATTTCTGCTAAGGCTTTATTATCACGCTCATCTTCAGTGTCAAAATGATCACCAAACTGTAAATTACCACCTTGCAAAGCTCTACCGTATTCGCCGTGCGGATCAAATACCACAACCGTTCCGTTATTTAACGCAACTAAACGTTCAATAATTCTACCTACGGTATATGATTTACCTGAACCGGTCATAGCTAAAATAGCCACGTGCTCAGTAACTAGTTTATTCACATCAAGGTAAACCGGGACGGTATTTTCACCATGTTCATAGCCCACTAAATTACCAATATGTAAGCTGTTTTGTTCATTAAACTCATAAAAGTCGCTTAAAAACTGGTAATCAACAGTTTCAACTTTTGAACCTGGATCTAATGGTCTGCGAGGTATTTTAATCTGATTAGTTGTAGCATCTTTATAACCCACCAAATCTATAGTGGCATAAACATGTTCACCGGTTACTTCAGCACCTGGTAACAATTCAAGTTCAGATACTGAATTACCAAACCCAGAATTAAACAACATGTTGCTGCGTTGAATGGATACTATGCGGCCAAGTACATAGGTTACCGGCTCATCTTGACGCTCTTGATGTTTAATTCGAACAAACTCCCCCCTTCGTCCTGAAAATGAACTGTTTAATACCATGTGTAAATTATGAGGTTCGCCAGTATTGCCTACTAATGTCCCTAAGATCTGGTGTTTCATTATAATTCTCCATCTAAATCTGATAACCAAACATCTTCAACTTCTCGTGATTTCAGAGCCGACTGAATATTGGATTTATAAAACTTCACAAATTGATCTAATTGTTTTAATTCATGCTGAGCTAATTGAATTGGTAACGGATAAGCTCTTTGACCACCTACAGCCATCAAACACATTAATTGACCACATAGCACATCTAAAGCATTTGCATCCCACTCAGGCTCATCACCGGCTAACTGAACCAAACGAATCCCAGTGCTATTACCACCTTTAAAATGAAAGCCAACCAAACCATTTTTAGCAGCAAGTTTTGGTTCCATTCGGTCTTGATTTTCTGCCATTCTAAAAGCAGCCGTGCGGGTAAAACTGCTTAAAATGCCATTAATAAATCGCTGTTCGCCGATACTAGACAGGCCTTTTAAGTGCGAAAGTATATTACCCGCTGCCTGCTGGTTAATATCTTCGCTAGCGAGCAATTGAGAAAGCCCGTCAGGAGTTCTTAAATCTTGTTTTGCAATATACAAAATCGCACCAAACTTTTCAGATGCAATGCCTGCCAATATTGGCCCCTGCTTATCCCAAGGATAAAGATGTTCTTTATGTTCTAGCCAAAACTTATCAATAACGGCCAAAGTTTCATCATAGGATTTACGATATTCGGTATGCTCTGGTGCGTCTTTTAACGGAGCCATGTCACGCCCCAAAAACAAGGGACAATCAAGTAAAATCAAATCAATGGGTTCGCCATTTGATAACCTTCTATCAGCTAACTGGTATGCTTGTTTTATTTGAATTAACGCTAATCGTTTTGACTGGTTTACAAAATCAATATCATCGAGTTCTGTTGTACTATCTTGCCCTGAAGTAGCCACGGCATTTTTTTGTATATCTAATTCAATGCATACGGCAGCACTGGCGTACAAAAAACCGCCTAATGTTTTTTGAGTAGCGCTGCGCGTTGCTATACCTGCCACTTTAATATTTAAAGGGTTTGGTCGTTCAATAGGCTTAACTAAACCCGCAGCAACAAATAAAGGCGCTAACTGCTCTAAATCTCTAATTTGCTGTAAAAGCCTCCCCACTGTCCCAGGCATGTGTAGTTGTGTTTGCACTGCTAACGTTTGTGCCAAACTACGGTTGTTAGAACCACTCATGGCGTCATCCTCACTAATTCATCAGCATAAATTTTATATGGGCTTGCCATTAATATATCCTCACCCGTTTGAGTTAAGCATCCATTATTAAGTAATTGATGACTCTCAATATCTGCTAAGGCATTTATTAAATCTTCATCATCAACTCTAAATAAACCTAATCGCTTTACTCGTTCTATTAACTGAATGTCCTTTTCAAAGGTTTTACCATAAGCACAACAGAGCAATACATGGTGAGCGTCAAGCAAAACGAGTTTGTTTGTTTCAGCCGGTAATGCCTGTTTAATAACTTTAGGCATGCCAGCAAAGTCAAATAGCGCAACAAACCACTCATTAACTACAGCTGATTCATCTAAACAAGTTAAAGACCAAAGCGGTAACGAAGTAACAGCAAACTGACCTGATGTAGCATGTAGTTTAAAGAATAAGGTATTTAACTCGCCATTTTCCCAGCGATGTCCTGAAGCTCGGTCAAACTGGCAAGAAACGGCATCAAATGTATATTTAATTTCGTCGCTCAAACTTGCCGCTAGCCCTATACCATTTTTATCTTCATTAGTTGCCAGTTTCACTTGCCAATCAAGGTTATGCGAGATTCGTCCTTCTCGAAAAGGGGGGATCAATAAAACTTGCCTACCTGGTAACTTTAACCATTTTGAGTAAATATTTTGTTGTTCGTCATTAAGTTGTTGCCAATTTTGACCAAACATTATTAATGACCCCTTTTCAGGTAATTCATTACTTTCTGGTAATAATTTTACAGGCAAAACATCCGACATCACGTTTCCGCGACGGTGCTCGGTTAAATCTCCAACTAAAAAAATATCTATACTCAAAAACTTACTCCCCACCTAAACGATAGGTTTGAACAATAAGTTGCTTATTAACTAATTCAGCTGTTTCTTCTGAGGTGAAATTCGGGTCTTTACCTTCATCTAAATCATTAACAATAATCGACCAACGTTCAGCACTCACAATAGAAGAATCAAGGTAGCTATTTATCTGAGTTTTAATTTTAGCTTCTCTAGCATCCAATTCAGTTTTTGCTTGCGCAAGTGACCCCATATGTTCTAAATCTTTAAGCGTTAAAGAAGAACCAGGTGCTTCACCATTAATCTTTTGTAAAATATGTAAAGCTGAATCGAAATGACTACTTTGTTTATTAAGTAAAACCTCTCTGTAACCAACCACATAGTTTTTCAGCGTAGCGATATCACTAGACCATTGAGTTAACTGCTTTTTAACCTCACCTAATAATGGTGGCACTTGCTCTCTTAATAACTTAAATTGCCCCAATTGCAGCTCTGAATTTATCCTATCTTTGAGGAAATCAGCATCATCTTGAATATTGTCAAACAAACTATCTACATGTTTAATCTTTTTATTGAGCTGTTCTAATTTAGTTAAGCCATCAGGGTATCGTGTGGCAAAATCAGCGGGTACATTGTCCAGAGATGATTGAACTTCAGCTAAACCTTTAACTGCTTCAACACTGCGTGTTTGTTGTTTTAAGAATTCTTTCTTAAGATCTAAGTAACTAGAAATTACTGCCCCATCAATATCTTCAAGTGACAAAAACTGCTCTGTATCTAGGTTATAACCCACTTCTTGAGCTAATTGTTCTAATCTTCTTAATGCTTGTTCAACATCCAAATTACGTAAATAAAAACCTAATGTACCAGCTTCGGTATGCTGTTTTTCAGGCGTTTCACCAGGCAATGTGCCAGGTCTAATTGCACCTGCAAGTATCCGTGATATTTTTTCGAGTGATAAAGTGAAAATATTACGTGGGAATGGCGCTTTACTCTCTTCATCTGCTGTTATCTGGTTTATAAGTACTGCTGTTTGCGATGTAACCGCTTTTTCAATTTTATAAACTTGATCAGCAAACGATTTAGCTTTTGCGATCCTTTTCCAAAGTGGTGAGTCGTCTTGCTCAAAATCTAAATGTGCGAATTGTTTTTGTATAAGCTCTTGCTGATAACCTTCAGATTGATACACCCACTGAACCGCTTTTTGGTGTGCATACCTTGCCTGGCTAGTTGACGCAATATGGTTAGTATATTCATACCAATCTTGACCAAGGTTAGGCAGTGTTGTTTCTTCCAGCCTTTTTATATCTGATTGGTACTGGAACGCGTCTTTTAATTTGGCTCGTGCCATATGTGTTTTAGCACCGACTTCTTTTTTACCCTCCGGCGCAAATAAGGTATTAATGCGTCCTTCACCAAACAAGTTCGCAATCTCACTAATACGCGTTGGGTATTCCGTTGTTAACCAATTTTCAGCTTCTTTTAAATATCCTTCAAACGCACTGCGTTCATTAAGCGTATAAATGGTATTTTTAGGTTTACTTGGATCACTACGCTCACTTACCAGTAATGCGGTATTTAATATCAACATCCACTCTTTAAATACATCATTAGGTTTTACATGCCAGCTATAGCCAAAAAACCAATGCTGTTTCGCATATTCCAAGGTGATAGTTGAGCGCTTAAATAAACGTTCTTTCATCAATCGACAAATAAAAGGTGGGAATTGCGCTTGAGCAGATATTTCATCTGTACTAGTGAAAATTTGGCTCCATTCTTGTTCGCTAAAGCCATCATTGGTTTCTTTTTGCGGTACTTTTAATTGCTTAACTAAGTCATAAAGAGCGCCATCTTCCACCGTTTGTGGTGTTTGATCATATCGACTTAATTGTTTTACATTACTTCGAACAATCAAATCAGCCCAGCCATCAACTAAAAGTTCGAGTTCCTTTTGGCTTAATCTACTGCTAGCTCGCAGAGGCATAGCAATAAGTCCACGGTCATGTATACCCTGTCGCCATTGGGTTACTGAATCAATTAACCCTCTATTTAACGCATCAAGTCTTTGTAAAAACTTAGTGGTGAAATCTTTTCTTTCAATGGTAAAGCCTAAGCAATCAGGCAATGGCATACCAACTTGCTCTAATACATGTTCTTCATTGTGACTAAGGCGATGTAACATCAAATAGTCTTGCGCTTTTTGCAATATAGGATCAGCGGCGTTATTAAATTTATTACCTAAATCTATTGACGAGGTAACAGCTAAAACGGGGTATTTACCTTCACTTGAAAATTGATTGGTGACCTGTGAACATAATGCTTTTAATTCTTTTTCATTACTTACATAAGCTAAAACTAAACGACCTTTAGGATGCAAGTGGAAGGCTTTACAGGTTGATAAACCACTAACCTCTTGCTGGTTGCGAGTATGTGACGTGGCAATGGTTACAAGATCTGAGCCACTGTTATTATCAAAGCCAGCATCCGTTGCATCATATTGCCAATGGCTGTCTAATACTCTCATTAAGCCAGTTAATCGAGCGCGTTGCTTATCAACAGACTTATCACTCCTCGCTTTCATGGCTTCATCATGAGCGATAGCGGCATCAGGTGTTTTGAATATTAAAGAATGCTGGCTTTGTTGACGATATCTAAGGTTTAACCGATTTAACATCGCAACGCTTGGACCAATATGTGTTGGTTCCTGCGTTAGATATTCTTGTTCACCAAAGTGATGTAACCATAAAGCGCGGGCAACATCTTCAGCTGCTCCATGTGGATATAATAATTGCAGTAGTTCAATAAATTCAGCACGGTTATTAGGTATAAGCAGTTTATTACTGCCTTCGTGGATCGCATAAGTGGCGAGGTTGGCGAGTAACTGAGTTAAATCCAGTTTTTGCTCAATACCTTCAAAGCTCCAAATATTGCCATTGATACGTTTAAACTTCGCATTTTGCAGTGCTGGTCGGCAGCTATCATGGTCCCAATCCACTAAACGATAAAAACTGGCTACCGCATCGTCATATTCATTAACGGTGTTAACTAATGCTTTGGTTTCATCACTTACCGTTTTTAAATCAACCGGTAATTGGCCATAGAGTAATTCGATGGCCGCATCTTTTACTTTATTGTTTGTGGTTTTAATTGCATCAATCGCACCCGCATCTAAGACATAATCACGAATTCTTGCCGAGCTATTAAGTACTGCATTAAATAGCTGACCTATACTTCGTACTGTTTCACCACTCATTTTCATGCTGGTAAGTTTTTCGTCAACCGCAGCCATGATCACATTAAACCAACCAAAGTTACCGCCGCTCATGGCGTAAGCAGCTTCAACCACTCCTTTTAAGTAGTCTTGTGCTAAACGTCCATCTTTTTTTAATGTGGCGACATAATCACTCACATCTGAAAAAGCATTGTGCTCTAAATCCACTAAATTAAAACGACGCGCCAAAGAAGACACTTCTCTTAGCTCTTCACCAATAGCAGGTGAACATAAAGTCACGTAGCGTAACCAAGGTAATTTACGACGCGGGTCTTCTTCTTTTATTGCTTGGCCAAGTAACTTTATTGCTCGGCCGTCTAAACGTTTTAAATCGTCACCTTCTAAGCCATAGGTTGCTGCTTCTGCTGCTGTTTCTAATTCGTCTAAAACAACTAACATGTATTTAATACCAAACTTATTTAGATACTCATAAGCGGCATTCACTAAACGGGTAGCTAATAGTTCATCATCATATAAATCTTGATCAGTGTGATTTTTGTCTATTTCTAATCGACGGGCCAGTTCTTGATGATCAAATCCCTCAACTTCTAAACGGTCTGCACATTGTCTTGCTACTTCTGATTGTATCGAACCATCGAATTCATTTTTGGCTAAGGGTTGAAGTGCCACATATAAACCGTAAGCAAACCAGTTATCTGAGTTTTGAAACTCAGTAGCAATTTGGCTGTAGCGAATATACAAACTTAGATATTGGTCGCGATCCGTTTCGTCTCTAAACAATTTAACAGGCTTTAAATCACCGGTTTCATTTCGACAATACCAACCAGGGCTAGCGTCATTTACTTGGGCAATAAGTTCATAACCTAAACGTGATTTACCTCGACCCCATTCAGCAACAACAGAGAATACTTGAGTAAATTCATTTTCTTCTTTATCAACCAAATGTATAAAGCTTTCAAAATCATTAAAAAACTGACTTTGACCAACTAAAGGATCTCGTGGCGGATAAGATGACAAACCATCAGACTGCCAATGATGATTAGCTAACGCGTATGGGATAGCTGATTCTGAAACGCTCGTTGTTTCGTTATTAGTAGGGCTTGAGTTTCCATTATTCATTACCAGTTCCTTTATTATGTTTCTTCACTAAATCATTCATATTTTTGTCCCTACTAATTCATTTGCCCAGCTTTCAGCCTGTTCACGTATCGCAGCCGTAATACGTTTACCTGGTCTGGCAAAATAAATACTGCCAATACGTGAAGTGGGAATACGTTCAAAATTATTATGAGTCTTATATTGGGGAATATCTTTACTGCTGCCTTCAATAAACTGCCATACTTTAGCCTCAATCATAAAACCAATAAGTGGGCTGATGGCGGCATTTAGGTTTTCAATTTGTTGTTGGTAATTTAATGGGCTGAGCAAATGAATAGCTAACGCATCTAATACTCGCAATAACAACTCTGCCAAACTGCCACAATTAACTTCATGCCCTGAAATGGTTGTAACAACAACTTGTAAAGCGTTGGGTTGCATAAAATGTTTAATTTGGCTTGGGTCAATTTCTAGTACTAGACCACCGGCGATTTGTTCGCTACGCCAAATATCTTGCGTATAAATAGTTTGCGCTAATAAATACGCCCAAGGATTATTCATCAACCAATCTATGGTTTGTTTATCATCTAGGTCATTACTTGGCTGTTTTACCAAACCAAAAAGGTGGTAATCACAACCTTGTTTTCTGCCTTCAATGCTTGGCAATTCAATTAAGCGTTGTGCTTGCCAAAATGTACTGATATCAGTTGAGTCAATTAGAGATAGTTCTAATAGAGTTGCTATGTGTTTTTCACTTTGCTTTTGATCTTTAAGAGTATCAAGTAACGTGGGTCCTGTTGCCATTGCCCTTAGCAGTTGCGGATAACTGGCACTTTGCTCTGCCCCTTGGCCAAATATAAAACTTTCAACGTCTTTAAAATCTGAGGGGGTAAGTGAGGCATTGTTTGACTGTGATAAAACAGCTTTCGCTCCAGAGCCAAGTAAACTTATTTGCTCACTCAAGGCGTTAATATCATTGCGGGCAGCGGCATCGTTAAGTTGGGCGGCAGCAGTTTTTGCCCAAGCTTGTTGATAGCATAGCTGTGTTGCAAGAATTGCCGCGACAGTATCTAAATCGGTATTATTGGATTGGCGTAACATTAATAGCTTTTCACTGGCTATTAGTGTTTTTCTATCTTCACTGATAAGCCAAAGTCCGAGGTTTTGTAATACCTCAAGTTCAAGGCTATTAGTGCAAAAGCCATGTTGAATAAGTTGTAATAGTAGCTGTGCTTCCTTGCTAGTGATCATTAAATAAGGACCTATTCATTTTCAGAGCTGTTACCATCAGTAGCATTTTGAGCATCATCAAGTAGTTCATAGAGCTTATCTAGATCATTAAAGAGAGGTTTACCACCTTCAACCAAATAACCTTTGTCGGTTAGTTTGTTTAAAATAGCTTTGTCTTTACTATTATCACTATCTTCAAGCGCTTGCTGTGCTTCAATCAATTGAGTTTCGGTTATTTGGCCTTCAATAAGTGATTCGATCAGAAACTTTGAAGATTGTGTAAGGTTAAATATTTCTCTTGTCAATATTTGAACCGTACGGTATGAATGAGCTAATTCGTTTTCAATATCATCACCCAATCGTAATACTGGCAACGCATGTATAGACTCTTGGTCGAGGTATTTAATAATATTATTTACTGAAACACGATCACAATACAAATTTTTAAACTTTGAGTTTAGGTAGTAGGCTAAGTAGTTCACATCAATATCTTTAACAGTGAAACGAAATACACTGCCGTTTACATAAGTACCATCGAGGACTTCTGATGCTACGACACAATAGTTAATACCGCCTTTTATTTCTAAGAGTATTTGCCCTTTTGAAATTTTGGCTTTCTTGTTAACTTCTTCAATTGGCACGTTTTTAAATTTTTGCGAATTATAATTTGATTCAACGATGTCTGTTGCGGTGACAAAGCGGCAACTACCAGTTCCGTAACTATTACTTGCAGGTAGAACACCATAACTGCCTTCATAAATGTAGTTAGTTAATGTTTTTGAATTTTTAACAAACCAATCATCATTGAAAAAAGCATATTGTTGATCATAAAACACTGGGTCTAAACGATTTTGTAATGTCGCCCAGCCTGTCTTTTTTGATTTCTGTTCGACATAGCCAAGTTGGCTCGTCATTCGTGAAAATATGCCGTCAGCTTGCTGTTCGATTAATTTGGCCCACTCTTTTAATATTTCAGCTTGGCGAACTTTATTCCCGATATAAGTTTGTGCGACAAGGTGAATATCAGGGATTTTTAGCCCACGTATCCTTTCCATATTTACGGTTGGTTGTGCCGATATCGTCTTTTCACGATCTAAAAAATCTTGTCCGTGGTAGCAATTTAAAAAGGTAGTAATGAAATAACTATCTATAGCTTTATAATTTGGGGTTAACTTACAGACATTTGGTCCTAAATGCAGAAGAGTGGTATTATTAGGAATTGTTGCAGCTCTTCTGTATTGCCCTGTATAAGATAAAACAATTTCATTAGCTTCAAGCTTTGAGCGCTTCAAATAATTATGTTTATTCACAGTTATCTTTATACAATTTGCTAGATGCAAAGATCCACTACCGACATTTTGGCTCATAACACAAGGAACTACTCCTTCTTCTAATTCAGATTTAGTGAAGTGCTCCGTATACTCGAAGCCAGAAAGCTTTGTTACATCAAATCGACCAGAAAGAGCTACCGCGACTAAGTTTTTTTCAAACTTTTCAGCATTTTCAAGATGTTCAACTTCATAATATTCCGCATCTATTCTTTCTGCCAAGTGATGTCCTGCAACTCTTGCTATACTGGGCTTATGGGAAACTAATTTATATCCAAGCATTATTCACCCCTAACATATGCGCCAGATATAGCGGCAAGATCATTTGGTACACCGGTTGAATAATCCTCAACGTTCTGCTTAACGACATAACCTAAAGTTTGAGCCACGGCCATAAAAACATCACCTTGCTCTTGATTAGCAAAAATATTTTTATCTTCTTGATGAGCATCGCGTTTTTGCAGGTATAAAATACTTGTTTTAGCGCCCGTTCCTGAGAGTGCAAATGTATCTGAAGGTAATGATACTACAGCTTTTATAATAGCCTTACCGCCGCTAAACTTACCTGTTACTTCGTCTTTTTTCCCCATAATGTACTCACGCACATAACGATCCCCTGAGTTACATAAAATTCCGTCTGGTAATACCATCAATAATCTGCCGCCCGGTTTAAGTAGCTCTAAGCAGCGGTCTATAAACAACACTGCCATGTCAATCCCATTGCTGGCTAGCTTCCACCGATCTTTATTGTTAGGTTTACCGCCTAAAGCACGCCCATAAACTGTTGGTTTATAAATCCACTCTTTGCCTTTAGCTGCTTCATGTAAGTCGGTGGTGTATTGTTTTAAAATATCAATGATACTTGATTTAGACTTACCAAATGGTGGGTTTGTACAAATCAAATCAAAGCTACCCGCCTTTAATTGCGGCGTAGTGAGTGAGTTATCGGTTTTAAAGATATTAGCTTTTGGTGCGCCCAATAAGGCCATATTTACGCGGGCCAATTTAACCATCAGAGGCGCTGCATCGGCCCCCACAAAACTATGCTCTAGCATAGCTTGAAAATGCTCATCTCTGCGCACATCATCGGCGGTTTCTTTACCTAAAACTTCCATCAAGGCACGTTCGATATGACCAAGGGCTATAGAACCAAAACCATAACTTCCACAAGTAGGATCACAAAAACGAAAAACTGGTTTTCCATCTTTACCTTTGGTATTAAGGATTTCAGGCGATTCTTCTAAAATATCGTGCATCGCCATTTGTAACATGCATTGCTTTACAGGCGCTGGGGTTAAGTAAACCCCCATACCACCTTTAGATTCAAAGTTCCCTCGTAAAAAAACATCAAATACCCTACCCAAAACATCAGCGGCAACGTCACCTAAATTAGGATGTGCCTTCTTCGCGATAATGGCACGATTATCTTTTGGCTTTTGAAATTCACTGTTTAAGAATACCCCAGGTAAATCTTGGATTAGCTGCATTAATACCAAGTAGTTTTCAGGCTTAGCTAAGCGCAAATGAGTCTCGACATCAAAAATCGGGTGCTCTTCTCCATTATCATCAGTCACTTTATAATCTTGATGCTCTTTTAATGCATCAAAGGCGACTTTAATTTGCTTAACCGCGTCCGCTTTATGTTCTTTAATATATTGCCAATCAAAAACATCTTTAAATTTATAAGTCTTGTTCTCGTAGGTAAACTCTTGGTCAGGATGATGAATGCGAAAGGTTTCTAAGAAGAGAAATTTTGCTACTTCTTCAATGATTTCGTTTTTGTTACTGACGTTATCTTTGGTTTTGGTATAAACGGTTTCATGAAAATAATCTAAACCGTTCATCAATCGCTGATACATTTCACGAGACCAATAATACGTAGGGTCACGTTTAATTTGCTTGTAGTTGTTTATTTCATTAACACTGGGAATTTGGTCTACTTCAATCGGTGGAAAGTCCATTTCAAAGAACTTTTCATTTTTACCATCAACGACATGAATAAATTTAGGGAACTCTATATCGTCTAAAATACTCGCGGCTTCAATAGCGACCGCTTCTACTTCATCGACATTGGCTAACTGCCACTGGCCTTCAGGTAATATCCATAACATTACCCGGTGTGTATCTTCACCATTATTGTCTTTACCGAAAACCAAACTGACTTTTTGATCTTCTGCGCTTATTTTTAAGCTCGCTTGTTGATCAAAACCTTTTGCAGCATAGGCCGTTTTTTGGCGATCAATAAGTGTTACTAGGTGCGCTTTAAGTGCTGTTGCTTGGTCTAACTTTTCTTGCTCTGCTTTTGTTAGCTTCTTTGTTTTTGTTTCTTCAGTCATGTTTGTCTACTTATCAGTTCTGATTAACTCAGATAAATTCAATTAAGGCTGTTAAAGCTGTTTATTAAAAAGAGCTTCTTAAAGGTAATAACTGCTTAACGTTAAGCACGATATAAAATTGCTCGACCACCAATCACATTCATATTTGGATGTTTTTTTGCAATGGCCAACAACTGTGGGCCACTGGTTTTAAAATCTTTTAGCTGCTGTATTAATTTGTCAGTGGGTAAAGGCTTGTTCGCTTCTTTTAATAACGCTTCAAGTGCGATATCTAAGGTAATTGCTACTTCGCCCATGCTGACTTGCGTTTGACCATTTTCAAGTTGAGTTACCGTAAACTCTGGCAATACCGCCAAAAATAAAGCGAGTTGCTCTGGTAACCAAGCAAGTTGTTTAACTAACTTGTTATGCTCTTGCATCAAGTCACTTACCAACATTGGTCCTGTGAGTTGATGTTTTATATCGTTTAATAGTTGATTTGCTAGCATGGTATTTACTCAAACAAATTTAAGTTATTGGGTTGTTCGTTATTTGAATGAGTTAACTGAGCAGTGTTTAATAAATTAGCTAACCAAGGCTCTGTGCTTTGTTGTAATACAAGCGGATGTGCATCTTTATTTAACAACACAACATTGCCACTAGCATCAGATGGTTGTTTAACAAACAATGGCACCCATTTGTTTTCATTATTCTCTTTAGCGCCAGCCCAAGTACCACCTGTACCCTGGTCTGCACGTACTACCAATGCTGAATTAGCAGCTGTGTAAATGTACTTATTACGCGCCATTGCATTACCAACATTAAAACCAGCTTCGGGGTAATAACTAGAAATTAAAACCAGTTGCTCATTTTGTAAGTGTGTGCGCCATTTACTGGCTGTTGCTGCCTTTAATAGGCTATCTGCCATAATACCAATAGCTGTACCACCCGCTTGTAAAGACGCTAGCATTGCAGTTTCATCCACCCCCCGAGCAGCACCAGAAACAATATTGATATTTTCTTGTGCGGCCTGTTGGGCAATGGCTTTCGTAAATTGTTCATCTACGGTATCAATACCACGAGAGCCAATAACAGCTAGACCACCTTTTTGTAATAGTGATTTATTACCGACACCAAAAAATACCGGCGGTGAAACATGGCGAAGTTTCTTTTTAAGTAATTGAGGATATTCACTGTCTTGGCGAGTAATCACCCAAATACCAACACGTTGCCACTTTTCAAGCGCTAACCCCATAGCCGCCTTACGACCTAGGATTTCAGTTAGACGATCAGCAGTAATTTTACCTTTAGGATCTTTCCACTTACTTACAATTTCATCAAACTGATGCAGCAACGAACTTGGCGTATAGTTAAATTCGTGTAACCAACGCGCAAATCGACCATATTCAATAGCAGTTAAAGGCCGAGCTTCATCTTTTTTAGGCTTACTAAAAAAAGTTGATAGCAGCAAAACAGCCTGTGTATTTTCGCTATAGTGATTGTTTTGATTATTCAATTTCACACTCTTTAATTTGATTTTGTTGACATAACAGCCATTGGAAATACCGGTCCACTTTCAGCACGTCGTAACAATGCTGCTATAACAGCAAAGGTCCAGCCGGAATCTGATGCATCATCAATCAGCAATACCGGCTCACTTTCTCGGACACTTTGCACGGCAAAAGCCCCATCAAGATTTTTGCATCGAAAGTCGCTGTTTTCCATTCGCTTTTGCGGTGCTGTTTGATTAACTTTCACCACGGCTTCAACACATTCTAAGCCAAGTTTTTGTGCGACTAACTCAGCAAAGTCTTTAACTAAACTCGGGAAGTTTTGCGATGGTACATAAGTCACCCATGTAGGCATAGGGTCTGGCTGCCAACGATTGTTAATCATTGCAACACAGGCATCTGCTAAACGGGGAGCAAACACGTGTGCTCGTTTGCCCGCAGCGGCTATTTCGCCCCAACCAGCTTCTCCCCAATGGCATAGTGCAGCTCCTGGTTCGTGTTCTAACTCACCTAATCGATATGGGAAATCGTACTCTTGAAATCTATTAGCTGCCTGTGCATGGCCATTACCAACTTGTTTTTTGGGTTCAATGATAATCATGGTATTACCCAAGAATTCAACGGCTCTTTGTCCTATTTCATGAGGATAAGTCGCTTCAAAAGCATTTGAAGGATCGCAGTTTGCACATTTACCACATGGTGCTGCCAGTGTATCGTCAAGTGCCGAAGCTAATACTTGCATTAAACAATTACCATCTTGTAAATAAGCTTGAATTTCTTGCCACTCTTCGGTTTTTCTATCGGATAATCGCTCAATCATTTCTGAAGGCAATGCATAAGGATTGATTGTTCTTTTGTATAGTGAGCCTTCTTTGACAATTGGCGTTGGATATTCAGCCAGTAAAAACTTAAGTGCTGCCTCAATTTTCATTGGTGCGTAGTTAAGCTGAGCTTCTAAGTCGGCCTTTTTAAGTCCGTCACAACTATCTTCTTCAAGTAGTCCTAGCAGCTCTCGAACAAGCTCCTCTTTGGGAAACGCTTCTCTAATAAAGTAGTTCTGGATCTCTTCATCTTCATCGCCAGAAAGTAATACACCATAAGCATTATCGATACTACGGCCTGCACGGCCCACTTGCTGATAGTAACTTACTACTGAACCGGCACTTTGATAATGAATAACAAATGCTAAATTCCCTTTATCAAAACCCATCCCAAGTGCTGATGTACTTACCAATACTTTTATTTGGTCGTTTAGAAGCGCTTGTTCAAGCTGCTCTCGCTTTATCGCACTATCAGCCTTACTTAGCCCTGGAATTGAACCAGCGTAACCTTCAGCTGCTATTCCGCAACTTCTTAACCATGCTGCAACAAGAAATGCATCGTTAATAGTGGTCGCATAAACAATCCCTGTCCCTTCAATTTTTGGAATAGTGTGAGCGAGCCAAGCTAAACGCTTTGAACGTTTATCTAGATAAATATTTTGAAGATGAATTGATTCTCGTGTTAGTTGACCACGTAACAAATATATTTCTCGGCCTTCAACTCGCAGCTGCTCCAAAACATCTTCAACTACCCTAGTAGTAGCTGTTGCCGTTGTAGCTAACACAGGTGTATCTGCGATGTTACCAAGCACCCTTGAAATACGTCGGTAATCAGGCCTAAAATCATGTCCCCAATCAGAGATACAATGTGCTTCATCAATAACAAATAAACCGGGATTTGAGGGAATAATAACTTCAGATACAAATTCATCATTGGCTAATTGTTCAGGCGCAATAATTAATGCATCTAAATGACCAGATAGTAATTGCTGCCTATTTAACTCATTTTGCTCGCGCGTTTGTGATGAGTTAACCGTTCCTAGTATTACTCCATATTTAGCAGCAGATTGAATTTGGTTACGCATTAACGCCAATAATGGGGAAATAATAATTGTAGGGCCATGATCTTCCTCACGCATCATTTTAGTGGCGATGAAATAAACTGAACTTTTACCCCACCCGGTACGCTGAACACATATCAATCTACTACGTAGGTTAACTACTGCATTTATAGCTTCCCACTGATCTTTATGGAAAATAGCTGTTGGACTACCAACACCTTGCTTTAATAATTCCAACGCTCTTTGCTGACTCATGTTTAATTCCTTTTAATAGTATTTAAATTTTGTATCCAGGCGCAATATTCAAACATCCCAAACCTGCTAGCTCATCGATATTACTTAACCACAAATGATGCTCACCACTGCTTAGTGATGCACCTTGAGTGCAATCAACATTCCATTGACGCATCAAATACCCTAAAAGAGCCTCTCTCACTTCTAACAGTAATACCCCATTTTCTCCAATACCAAAATCTAGCTCGACTGCTTTAGGGTGATTAATGGAAGGATGTACGACTAATTTGACAGCTATTATGTTTTGCCAGGCTTTATCGTATTCACTGGTATAAGTTTCATCGATTGAGCCATCAATCTCAGTGATATCTAAAATTCGTGTACAAACAAAATCTCTAAATTCCTGAGTTTCTTGGTCAAAAGCCCTTATGTGCCATCGCTGGCCATTATTAGCAATTGAATGTGGCACTAGTTCTCGTTCGCTTTCTCCTGACGATAAAGAAACATATCGACAAAGTATTGCTTGACGATTATTTATCGCGCGCATAATTGTCGCTATAACATCCGATTTGGGATGAATGAGACGAGTTGAATCAATACAGTTTGCAGAAGGTTCAATATCTTTAGACAGACCAAAACTAAGCCCACGACACATACTTGTGAGGATAACTTCAGGATCATGGTCAAACAAAGGATGAAACTGGGGGGTACGATAATATTGCTTGGTTTGATGAAGCAATGTAAGGTTTTGTGGGGCTAGTTCTTTATACATTGTTAAGTCGCGTGAACACGACGCTAACCCTGTTTGGAAATGATTCACCAGATCAGCACGAGCAATTTTTCCAACGAACTGTAAACAGAAGTCAATAAACGCTAGTCTTTCTCGTTGGGCATAGCTAACATCAGCTAACTCCATTAATTGCTTCTCTGTATTATCTTAATGGGTAATAATGTAAACGATGATGGCGAAACATACAATCATTTTGATAACATCAAAATGACAACACGAGATTGACGTAGATCACAATTCCATATGGCAGACACTTTTAGTAGTACCAAAAGTAGTACTGCTGAGAATAATTCATACAAATAGATATAAATATTAATTGGTTACGCGACAAATTAGACTCCCGCCAGCTCCACCAAATCGTTATAAAAGGGCTCTTCAGAAATGAAGAGCCCTTTTTGTTTGTGGGGTAATTGATTTTATAGGTCACTTATCACCTGAATAGTTGCCACAAAACACAATTAACATGCATGTTCTTTATACACACAGCCGTGTAGTTTATTACTTCTGTTAAAACTGACTTTTATCCACCTCTTTCAACCAAATCGGATTGGAATAGGCTTTGTGGCCTTTGCTGTCCTCTACCACTAACGCAACCCAGCCGGAGCTTTGTGGTACGTCGAATGTGATTGAGGCGCTTTGACCTTGTAATGTTTGTTGGTTCATTATCCGTGAGCTGCCCTCTTGCTGGTCTTTGTTATTGTTGCTGCTATCAGTATTGTTATTAGCCTCGGCGTTACCGATTAACTGCACTGACTTGAGGCCGTTGACTGCCACTAAATCAAAGCTTATAGATTGCGGCTGATTTTTAGAAAATTTAATTGTGTCGCCAAACATCACATTTTGCGGATAAATCACCGGGCCGAATGACACATAAGCGCGGCCGTTTTTCATGGCTTGGGCGAAAGCATGCCCATCAGGTTTGCTACCTGTGAATACAAACATACGGTTCAAGCCGCTGGTTTGGTTCCATACATCGTGGGTGTCAGAGCCTGCGGTATAGTAATAAGGTAAGCCTTGGGACCAAAGTTGATGGGCTTTCTCAATGGTCGGTTTGTTGTCGACCCCTGCGTTTAGCTCCAATAAGTCAATGCTGGGGTTAAAGCCGCCTGGGGCGGTGTTTTTATCTAGGCTGCTCAAGTAACCGTAAGGAATGTACGGATGGTTGGATGCGATAACCGTGGCGCCCATGCGGCGCACATCTTTGATGATGCTGTGAATATCATCTACCCCTGGGTCAACTGATAACTGTGCGCCAGCATCAATGGGGAACGCATTGAAGTGTCCCCATGACGGCGACACTTCAATCGAGGGAATAAACGGCACGCCGCGCTTATCAGCCAATGCTTGGGTTTCAGCATTGTTTTTAGTTGAATCGTGATCGCTAACGAACAATACGTTTAATCCCGCGGCGAGTTGCGAGCGCACCAAATACTCAGGGGGAGTAGAGCCTTCAAGCACGTTTGCATGATGGTGTAAGTCCCCTGCGTACCAACCATGCTGTGTTGGATAGGTGCTGATGGTGATAGCACTGGCAATATCCGTACTTTTATTGGCTCTGACTGTGGTGTTAATCAATTCTGGCTGTGCGTTGAAACCACTCCCAGCAGAGATATTAAGTTGATACTCACCCGGTGCCAGCGGAAATGTTGCCTGGCCGGTGCTATCAAGCTCAGTGAAAAAGGTACGCGCGCCTAAAAATTCAATCAGTGGTTGATTGCCTTTTTCAATCTTAATTTTTGCATCCAGCGGTGCTTTGGTATTTGCATCTGTGACGTGAATACTGACCTTACCCGGAGCAAGAAGGTCGTTAAAAGAGAGCGTTTGCGTGTTATTTTCGGTAATTTCGATGGTATGTACTTTGCTATCAGAATAGCCTTTGCCTGTGGCGTAGACTTGGTATTCCCCCACGGGTAAATCAAATTGATATTGGCCATTCTGGCCTAAGCCCCACATGTAGGGCACGCCGTCTTTTGTCACTACAATCGCTGGCTGTGCTAGCACCTTACCGCTTTGGGTTTGTACATCACCACTGAGCGTACCTGCTTTTACATTTTTACGTTCGATTTCAGCGCGTACCACTGGCGCTAAATCGCCACTGGCCAGCACTTGGTAATCACCTGAAAAAGACACAGTTTGACCGGCTTGTAGGTTATGGTGGGTGTATAGATCTCGTGATTGGTTTTTTACTTCGGTCATATCAGGGGCATGTAAAGCGACCGCCCAATCAGCGCCGTAACCCACAAAACGATCGGTTATGAAATTCGCGCTCTGCTCGTTCGTCGCTTCATTGTTTGGTTTGTTGGCTTTATTCGCTTGAGCGGGCACGGCAAACTTGTAGCCTGCATCTGGCCACAAGGTAAAACCTGAGTGCATGTCTAAAATCGCTTCGCCTTGGTTGGTCATGGTGGTTTGCACATGAATAAGGTCTGAGCCCTCAGCCAAACGATAAGTAGTGCTTATCACGACCTGCCCAAAGTCTCGGGTGATATTAACAATGGCTTCGTCTGCGCTGTCTTTGATCACGTCGACGGTTTGGTAGGTATTGGGCCAGCTTGACCAGTTATTCGGAATGAAATCAGCAAATGCCACACGATCTGGGCTTAAGCTACCGTCGGTTTTTACATTGGCAACATCTACAATACAGCCACGTGCTACCCCCCAAGGAGGCGCCGAACCAAGGGCGAGAGAAAACGCTAGCTTGTCATTTTTAATGGTCAGGTCTTTATCAGATATGGCGTTGCCATGGGGAATAATCGTTTTGCCTTTGACAATGCTAACAGCAGCGATACTTTGCGTGGCAACCGACAGGCCAATAACGGCCATAATGGCGTGAATGAATAACGAGTGAAGCTTGGGTACGTTCATGGTTGTTTACCTTTGACAGGCCAATACGCCTGCCCTTGTCTAAATAAGTTTGCGTTTGTCACGTTGGCGCGAAATAACAACATCCCCCCTTTTATGTCAGTTTTAAAGGGTGTATTGATGCGCGGAAAATAAAACGAATAGTCGTGACATCGACAGTGTGAGTAATGAAGCCATTGCTGGATTAACACTTCATCAATAAGAATATAAAAAAGGCCACAAACAGGGATACTGAATGTGGCCTCATAAGGTCAGTACTTTTACATTACAAATCTAATGTTGAACGATGCGATACGCGGTGCACCAATCCAACCCGCATTTGGTGCAATTGAACCAAGGTACTCTTCGTCAAATACGTTGTTTACGGTAAAGCTAAGCTCTACGCTCTCGATGCTGCCACCGATATCATAAGCCGTTTTACCCACATACAAATCGCTCACTACGTAAGAATCTACCTCTTGGGTGTTTGCTTGGTCTAAGAAGCGCTCACCCACGTATTTGGTACTGAAACCTGCATAGAAGTCATTTTTAGCATAATCGAAGCTAATAACGGCCATATCTTCAGGGCTACCGATAACGGTTTTGCCGCGAATATCTTGGTCATCATCAGTGTAAGTCGATTCATTCTTGGTATATGAAACATACACACCAAAGTTATCATTAATCTTGTAATCGATTGATGCTTCGATACCGTCAGATTCAATACCACCGTCGTTCAAGAAGCCACCCGCAGCAGATTCTAAGAAATCGATACCATTGACATCTTCATTGCTGATGAACGTAATGCGGTTTTCAAACTTGATGTTGTAATAGGTCAAGCTTGCATTAAAACCAGGCGTTGAATAACGTAAACCAAAATCAATGTTATCTGCAGTTTCAGGTTCAACCGTGCTTACATCAGCATCATCACGTTCTAATACCGCATCTTTAACTGCTGCAAAGTTCTCAGCATAGCCACCGAATACTTCTAAGCCGTTAAGCGGTAATGGTGCAACGAAGCCAGCTGAAATAAGTACGTCTGAATCAGATGAGACATCCAAATCATTCTCTGGTACGAACTGATCATCTTTAGATACGTCAACATTGAACTGTTTGGCACCTAAACGGAATTTCGCAAAACCGGCATCAAGTTCATCTTCAATGTAATACATCAAGGTTTCTACTGGGAATTCACGGTCGTACTGCACCCAATACGGGGTGTTATCATAGCGAGCGCTAGTGGCGGCATCGATGGTTTTATGCCAATCACGATACTCGTCACGTTGGTAATCTTCATACCAGAAACCACCACGCAATACGTTGTCCATATCAGAAATACTGGTATGCCAAGTAAAGTCACCGTTTATGCCAATACGCTTCTTATCATAATGGGTGTGACGGTTTGAGCTTACTGGAATAGCCCCTTGCTCGTAACAACCTGGGTCAATTTCAGCACCGCCACCGCCATAAGGGAAGCCGATTGAACTTGCACAACCATCGATTGGCGATAACGTTTCGCCAGCGCGATTAGTAAAATAAATTAAGCCCTGAGATGCACCACCAAACGCGGTGGTAGATGAGTCTAACTCAGAATTAGGGTTACCCACGCCGTCATCAGTCACATCTGCAATGTAATAGGGGATCCACTTACCTGCACCTTCGTTTTCGTGATAGTAAACGTTAGTACTGAAATCAACGCTGCCCACGGCAAAGTCAGCTTTTAGATAAGTAAAAAAGTTCTCACGCTCTGTAACCCAACCTTCACGGAACACTTGGTCTTGGTATGGCACACCAGACCAATCTTCAGTCAAGCCATCCCATTCTGAGTTTTGCGCGTACTGGGCTAAACCGTAAATGCGTTGATAAGTATACTCTTCAGCATCGTCGTAACTCACGTAAGCCGTAAGATCGACTTCACCAATGGTGCTGATGATTTTACCTTCAGCGTGATCACGTTTGTTGGTAATCGAACCGTCCATGTAGTCATCGTTTTGCTGGCTTGATAAAGACATCCAGGCAAATGTGTCTTGCGCGATTTCGCCCGTATCGTAACGAACGTAGAATTTGCGTGCGTTGTGTTCAGCAAGCGTGGTGCTGACCGTTAGTTTTTCATCTAACGCAGGTAAAATAGTGGTGAAATCCATGGTTCCACCCAGCGCTTCGTTTGAACGAGAGCTGATATCTGCCGTACCCTGAGACACTTCTACGCCACGCAAGTTTTCGGTATCAATATAACGGCTAGCTTTGGTACCACCACCGTAGTTAGAGTTACCATTTGAAATCCCGTCAACTGTCATACCAATCTGCTGAGACTCTAGGTTCAACTGAAAACCACGAATTGAAATGCTGGTAGACCATTCATCAGAGCCAAACGGGTCACCCTCAGTGACCAATACGCCAGGCAAGTTATCAACCAATGCCAATACGCTCGTCATTGGTGTTTGCTGTTTTTTCATTTCTTCAGAAGCAGCACTGTTTGCGTAAGAAACGTTACGCCCAGTGACCACGATAGACTCAACATCTTCTTGTTGTTTTTTAGCTTTAGCTGCTGTGTCTGCTTCTTGAGCAAAGGCAGACAGCGACGTCATAGACATGGCGGAAAGCACAGACAAAGCAAGTAAGCTTTGCTTCTTTGGCACATAAGTATTCATAAAAAATCCTGTTTTGTGTGTTGTGTTTAAATTGTGTGTTTTGATGGTTAATTCCTTTGAATTTTTAATTTGCTGAATCTATTTTAGTAAAATCGATCTCGTTGTCTTTGGGTGAGCTATCGATATTATTGACTGTTTTGGGCTTGCTATAGGCGATGAAAATCGCGCAACTAAAGAACAAGCCAATCACTAACGCCCCTACCCATTGAATTTGCAAAAACTCTAATTTAAACAGCAGTGTCAGTAGTGAAAGCGTGACAACATTGAGTACGATATATTTAAATTTTCCTAAACGTTTAACGGTCATATTCAAATTATCTGTGTATAAGCGAATAAGTGAATCAAGTGAATTGATCACAAATACAACGCCCACGAATGCCATGGCAAAGTTTTTCAGACCTGCGGTAGGTATGCCCGCTTCGTGATATTGGTAAATAACGCTAAACCAAACGGCGATAGGGATTGACGGGAAAATCAACATAGCGCCTAGCACCTGATATGTTTTTAAACCACCCACAAAGCGTGAGGTAAACTGGCCAATCATGATGCTCCACGCGAACCACCAAAATAAATAAAACTCGTGATACTTGTTCAAGGGCAATACAAAATCGTCTAGGTTACCGAAGTAGCTACCTATCATTTCGAGGTTATGGGTAAACGCGGCAACGTGGCTATCGCTACCCAAGAATGCACCGGCCCACATTAAGGCGATTAAGGCGATAAATAACCAGGTGGTCGAAATACTCAGCAAGCGTACATATTTGATGTCAGTACTGGAGTACACCGAAAAACAAATTGCCGCAAATACGATGAAATAGAAGGTAGGAATAATCGATTCGCCATCACCAATAGCCGGTAAATACCAAGGTAAATTAGACAACAACAGAAAGGCAGTGAAGGCACAGGTACCAATAATCACGACATTATTAATAAACTTAACCAAGGGGATCTCAAAAAACTTAACCTTGGGTTCAACGACGCAGAAGTAAAAACAGGTAAGGAAGTAGAATCCCCAAATGAGAAATCCCCAATAGCCAAATTCTATGGCCATTGGATTAGTAAAGGCGTATTCCGGATTGGCCTTTATGTTCTCATAGCCAGCAAATTCAGTGAGCGGGAACATGATCAAGCCAACGTCTAAGCCTGAGGTAAATAAAATGGCAATAAAGGTGAAAAGCCTGACCGGCGTGACACCGATACAAACGACATTTCCCCACTTAATCAAAATAACCACAATGGCTAATAGGGTGAAAATGATCCCTGCGTTAAGCCATAAGGTCATAATTGCCTCCCCAAAATAAGCGATAATGCTTCATCATTCTTCCTGTTTTTAGACTCGCATAACGCAGCAAAAAATTCCTTTTTACTGCGCTTCAGGTGGCCGGATTAAATCGTCGAACTACGTTGTACTGTTTGCCACTCACCTGGGATTGCAACACCTACCCGTGCTTGGCTAAGCGCTGGTTTACCCAAAATTATGTCCGCGGCTTTTTCTGCCACCATAATAGTGGGCGCATTCAAGTTACCATTAGGCACAGTGGGAAAAATGGATGAATCCACCACACGTAGCCCCGCAATACCATGTACTTGAGTATTTGAATTCACCACTGCCATAGCGTCTTCACCCATTTTGCATGAACACGACGGATGGTAAGCACTCTCGGTAGCTTGGCGCACAAAAGCGTCAATTTCTTCGTCAGTTTGAATGTGCTTGCCTGGCTGAATTTCATCATCTCGATAGGCATCAAATGCACTCTGCTCGATAATTTCGCGGGTTAAACGCACACAAGCTCTGAACCCTTCAATATCATCTTGGTGTTGCAGATAATTAAATTGAATTTTTGGCGCCACGGCCGGGTCCGCAGATTGGATCGTCACCGCACCGCGACTCTTTGGTTTGTTATGCCCAACATGCACTTGAAAGCCATGGCCAGCAAACGCACTTCTGCCGTCATAACGCATGGCAGCGGGTAAAAAATGATACTGAATATCAGGCCATTGCACCCCAGGTTTAGAGCGAATAAAGGCACAAGATTCGAAATGATTACTTGCCCCAAGCCCCTTGCGAGTGAATAACCAACGGGCGCCAATCAAGCCTTTAGAAATCAAGCCCAGCTTGCCGTTTAAGGTAATAGGCTGCTTACACTTGTACTGAAAATAAAACTCTAAGTGATCCTGTAAGTTCTGCCCTACCCCAGGTAAATGGTGTTTAACGTCCACCCCTGCAGCTTTTAGCGTCTCACGGTCGCCGATACCTGAAAGCTGTAACAAATGCGGTGAGCCAATCGACCCTGCGCTTAAAATCACTTCTTTACTTGCTTTGGCGCTCTGTTTTTTGCCATTAACGCTGTATACAAGCCCAACGGCTTGTTTACCCTCAAGCAATACTTTTTCTGCCAGCGCACCAGTCACGATCGTCAAGTTTTTACGCGACTTAACCGGGTCAAGATACTCACGACTGGCCGAGCTACGTACGCCGTCTTTTACCGTCATGTGCATCGGGCCAAAACCCTCTTGCTGAGCAGCGTTGTAATCATCTGTGGCAGCATAGCCAGCCTGCTGACCGGCTTCGATAAAGGCTTTATAAAGGGGATTGGCCATTTCATTGCCGTTATTCACACCAAGGGGACCACTATCACCACGATAGTCATCTTTGCCTAAATAGAATGACTCGGCTTTTTGAAAATAAGGTAAACACGACTGATAATCCCAGCCCTGTGCACCGTGCTCTTGCCACTCGTCAAAATCTTTGGCGTGACCCCGTACGTACACCATGCCATTAATTGAGGAGGAGCCGCCTAACACCTTGCCTCGTGGGCAATGCATTTTGCGATTATCCAAATAGGGTTCTGATTCAGTATGAAACTGCCACGCGTATTTATCGCTGTTCATGGGGATCGATAACGCCGTGGGCATTTTAATGAAAATGTTGTTATCGCTACCGCCGGTTTCTAACAGTAAAACCCGCTTGTCTGCGTTTTCTGATAGCCGATTAGCTAACACACAACCCGCAGAGCCAGCACCGACTATGATGTAATCATATGTAAGTCCCGTCATTAAAACGGGCTCTCTATGTTACTCATACCCACATAAACCGACTTGGTTTGTGTGTAGTGATCCAAGGTCTCAATACCGTTTTCACGGCCAATACCAGATTGCTTGTAACCCCCTACTGGCATTTCGGCGGGTGAGTTACCGTAACTGTTTATCCAGCAGATCCCGGCTTGTAGACGATGGATCACCCGGTGTGCACGCTGAATATCTTTAGTAAACACGCCCGCAGCTAAGCCTAAATGGGTGTCGTTTGCACGGTGAATAACATCATCTTCATCGTCAAATACCAGCACGCACATAACCGGCCCAAAGATTTCTTCTTTCACGATAGTCATATCATCGCTGCAATCGATAAATACTGTGGGTGCGACAAAATATCCATTGGGAGCAGTCGCAGGTTTCAATACTGTGCCGCCGGTTAATACTGTCGCGCCCTCAGCAATGCCTTTGTCTATGTAACCCATCACCAAATCTTGGTGATTCTTTGAAATAAGTGCGCCTAAATTAACGTTAGGATCAAGGGGATCGCCAGCAATAATGTTTTGTTCAGTGCGGCTTTTCAGTTCATCAATAAAGGCCTGATAAATTGATTTATGTACGTAAACGCGTGTGCAATTGGTACACACTTCGCCCTGGGTGTAAAAATTCCCCAACATAGCTGCGCTGACCGCTTGAGATACATCAGCGTCATCAAATACCAATAAAGGTGACTTGCCGCCCAGTTCCATGGTCACATCTTTGAGAGAGCCCGCTGCACTGGCAACCACTTTTTTACCAGTTCCTACTTCACCGGTAAAAGAAACCTTTTCAATATCAGGGCTTTGCGTTAACCACTGACCGACTTCAGCAGCGCCTTGCAGCACATTGAATACACCCGCTGGCACACCCGCTTCGCTGAATATTTCAGCAAGTTTGATAGCACCTAATGGGGTTTCTTCTGATGGTTTGAAAATAAGCGCGTTGCCCGCCGCTAATGCAGGGCCTGACTTCCAACAGGCAATTTGCAATGGATAGTTCCATGCACCAATGCCAGCGCAAATACCAAGTGGCTCTTTGCGGGTATAATAAAAATCGTTACCGACCATTTGTTGTTGGCCAACTTGAGCCGGAGCAAGCCCAGCAAAGTATTCAATCACATCTGCGCCAGTTTGCACGTCAACACACTCGGCTTCTTGCCAAGGTTTACCTGTATCTAGTACTTCAATTTTTGCCAGTTCATCATTACGCTCACGTAATAAATTCACAGCTTTGAGTAATATGCGGCTACGCTCTATCGGCGTCATCGCAGACCAAAGTGCAAACCCTTCTTTAGCGCTTTCGATCGCCGCTGCTTGAATTGACGCATCCGCCACTTCAACGTGGTAAATCACGTCATCTGTGGCTGGGTTTCTAACCTCGAAGGTTTCACCAGTTTGATTCGCTAAAAACTGCCCATGAATAAAGTTTTGGTAAACAGGTGTTGTCAAATTACGCTCCATACTGCGTGATAAGTGATTTTACATAGCGTTTTGCTAGGAGTTCACAGTGTTCAAATTCATTTTGATCGGACTTACTTAGTACTGCCCTCAACCACAAACCATCGATCATCCCAGCGCACAATTCGGCTGCGAGTTTGGCATCGTCGTCATTCATTAATTGTTTAAATGAACTGGCTAAGTTACTAAAAAGTCGTCTGCTATTTACGTTCTGTAAGCGATGCAATTCAACATCATGCATTGATTGCGACCAAAAGCTTAGCCAAGTCTTAGTCGTATCGCTTTGTTGCTGTATCCGAGAAAAATTCGCTTCTATGATCAGCATTAATCGTTGTTCTGGTGTAGTCGTTGGGGTCAGCCTTTCAATTAACACTTGCTGCAAATTCGATAACAAATAACGCACAGTGGCTTCTATTAAGCCCTGCTTACCACCAAAATAATGGCTAATAATGCCAGACGATAAACCCGCTTTTTTACTGATGCTATTGATGGTGGTCGCCTGTAATCCAAGCTCACCAACTGACTCAATAGTCGCGTCTATTAGTTGCTGACGTCGAACAGGTTGCATTCCAATTTTAGGCATAGTTTTTGTTAATTGAACGTTCAATAAAAATAAAGGTTAAGGTAATAGGATTGATAATTCAACGTTGACAATCTGTAAATAGGCTAGATAAATGCGTAGAACTGAACCTAACCCGCTGCAATGCCACGTGAATAAAGAGCAAAGGAAAAGATTAAAAATAATCAGTTTTTTTTGGTAAAAACCGTTAAAACCGAGTTAAAACGCTGTTCTTGGGAAAAATAGGATCAAAGAGCTGTGTTAACCCCTTAGTCATAAAACTGTAATATTTAGTAGAGCACTAACGATTTAGTCTATGATGAATGCCACATTTAACACTGCAAATAACGGTGCGAAATAGACCAATAATGTATGACCTAAACGGACACTAAACTGCTACTAGAGACGTCAATGCTTGAGAGGTTGTTGGCTAAGCGGATGATTAAGGAAAGGTCGACTGTCGAAAGCGTCAGGTTGATGAAATCACTTCAATACCAGTGGTCGAGACTCTCTGTTGATAGCGTTGACGTTAGCCTATTGTTATTTAACCGCGCCGATTACAACCTGTAATCACTTTAGATGCTGGGTTGAATAATACACTGTGCACCCAAATATCAATTTATACCAACTCGCTAATCAAGCGAATGAGATAAGCTATCAAAACACACTATCTAGACAAACCGTATTAAGGAGCTTATATGACTGACTACAATGATCAAAGTAACCTAAAAAAACGTCCCAAGTTGCCTATTGAAGCCATAAAAACAGCCATTGGCAATGGAGATGAACAACGACTAAAAGCGCTTTTAAGCAATGAAGTGTTCGATGAATTAGAAAAAAGCCATCTTATTGATTTGGCCAAACAGAGCGGCAATACGGATATTGTAAAATTACTTGAAGGTACGCCCGCAACACCCTAATTAAGACGTGTGGCATGTATTACCTACATTAGGCGGAGTGCATGTACTTGGTGCTAATCATGGTTAGTAACGATCGCAAATAGCAGCTTGAACATACGCTTTAAGGGACATGCCAGAGTGAATTCAGGCTGGCAGCCAACCGGGTCTTGCGCTTATTCAAAACCCATCTAGCAAATAATTCACTGCTTGATTTGATGGCTGATGTGTTACTTAACTCGCTATGCTCAAAACGTCTCTTTCAGCAGATTCAGCATATCGTCTACCGAGAGCTTAGTCGCCGCTTCGTTGCCTTCTAATAGCCTGTCCGCTAAGTCACGTTTATGCTGATGTAAGGCAACAATTTTTTCCTCTATGGTGTTTTGGGTAATCAACCGGTAGATGGTCACTGGGCGTAATTGACCTATTCGATGAGCGCGATCCGATGCTTGTTCTTCTACCGCTGGGTTCCACCAAGGGTCCATGTGTATAACATAATCTGCGGCAGTTAAATTTAAACCCGAACCACCCGCTTTTAAGCTAATTAAAAATATATCCCCTTCGCCACGTTGAAAGGCGTTAACGCTTTGCTGTCTCTGCTTTTGGGGTGTTGAACCATCTAAGTATTGATAACGAAAACCCTTGGCTTCAATGTGCTGTTTAATCAAGTGTAAGTGCCCAACAAACTGACTAAAGATAAGCGCTTTGTGATTGTTGAGTTTCAGCTCTTCTAATAATTCATCAAGAGCGGCTAACTTGGCGCTCGGTATGGTGGTTTCTGCCATGACTAATTTAGGATTGCAGCAGGCTTGGCGCAATTTAACTAACTCGGCGAGCATTTTAATGCGCTGCTCACCGGCATTGGCTTGCTGGTCGCCTTGACTAATATTGTCTATGGCGTTCAGTCTCAACGCTTCATAGAAGTCACGCTCTTGAGCGCTCATTTCAACGCGAATATTAATCTCAGTACGGGATGGCAATTCAGTTAACACTTGGTTTTTCATACGCCGTAAAATAAAGGGCTGTATTACGGTTTTAAGGGCTTGGCTGGCTTTGCGCGCGGCCAATGGGTCTTCATTGGCATTTTCGATGGGCAGTGAGAACCGCTCCCCAAAGCGTTTTATATTGCCAAGCAACCCAGGATTGATAAAACGAAATAGGCTCCACAATTCAGTTAAGTTGTTTTCAATGGGCGTGCCTGTGGTGATCATTTTAAAGTCGCTTTTTAATGCATAAGCGGCTTTTGTCCGTTTGGCCAATGGGTTTTTCAATGCTTGGGCTTCGTCGGCCACTATGCTGTGCCAACGAACCCCTTTGAGTATCTCACTTTCCCTTTGCAAGAGTCCGTAGCTAATGATCACGCAGTCAAATGGGCCTAACTCATTAAGTAAGACTTCACGCTGCAGTGTGTTGGTAGAGTCTGCAAATAACTTAATATTCAGTGTCGGGGCAAACTTTAGTGCCTCTTGTTGCCAGTTAAAACATACCGATGTGGGGGCGATAACTAAGCTTGGCCCATGGCTTGCGCGGGACAGTAAAATGGCCAGGGCTTGTAATGTTTTACCTAGGCCCATGTCATCTGCTAGGCAAGCACCGGCCCCCCAATGGGCAAGGCGCGAGGCCCAGTCAAACCCGACTAATTGATAATCACGTAATTGCGCTTGAAAGGTCGAAGGAATTTGCGGTTTGATCGAATTTGCTTGGTGCATTTTTTCGGTTTGTTGTTCCCACGCATGGATCGTTTTCATGCGCATACCCGTTGTGGCTTCTTCCATTTGCAAACTGGCGAGTGGGTGAAATTTACCGTCATCGGTGACTTGGTTGATTAACTCTAGTTTATGGCGCAAATCGTCAGACAACGCGAGAATTTGCTCCCCGCCAAGCTCAATAAAGCGACCATTGCTGGTTTTCACCAGTTCAAGCAGTTTCCTTAATTCAATGACTTGTTCGTTATCAATTTGCAAGTCGCCAGTTATATCAAACCATTCATTTTTTTGGCTAAACGCCAGTTGCAGATGCGCACTGTCTAACGTTTTCGATAAGGTCACTTTTTTGCCTTTCGGCCAGCGTAGTACTAAGTCAAATGCTGCTTGATTAAGGGCTATTTCTAGCTGCTCGAGGGCTGTCAGCGCCGTTTGTAAATCGTCTAGCACTAAGACATTATCAGCCATACTCAAGAACGCGGGGCAAGCTTGGTCGAGCTGATCTAATAAGGTTTCTTCGCGCAGTAAGTCGCGCTGGGTTGCCATGCGCTTGCCGTTTAAGTCTGTGGTTAAACTGGCATTCCCCACACCAGGTTTCAATGCAGGGCCGTGCTCACCAAAAGGCATCACCACGCAGGTAAAGTTGAGGCCGCTTTGATTCGGTTGAATATTGACCACCAAATTGACGTCGCATTCATGGCTTTCTAACCCAGTATCAAGCTCAGTAATATCAGATTGAATATTCAAAAACGGCGCTATTGCCGAAATACCCTCAAGGGCTTTTTGCTTGGCCGAGATGGGGATTAACAAGCCAGCCTCACCAATTATCTCGGCCACTTTTATATGCTCAAGGGAAAACACAGTGAGTTGATATTGGATATCAGAAATAGCCTTTAAATCGTACCCGGGCTGACCATCATACTCACCAATATCATCGGGCAGGTCGGCAATACTTAAACAGAGTTGCTCGCCTATCTGGCTTACCAACAATGCGGGCTCTCGCTGGGTGATTTCAAGCTGTTGGTTTAAGTCGTCGGCCTTGTATAGGTTGTCTATTCCTACTGCCGCTTGCAGTGCTGATAGTCCTTGCAGGGTATAATCAACTTTTGAGTAATATCCCCAATTCTGATAGGCATCAATGGCAAGGCACACTTTTTTGTCGCTGTCGGTCAGATAGTCGAATGTATTGGTCTCTTCTTTTAGGCGTTTTAGTGATACCACCCGCCCTTTACTCCATCCTGATTTATTCAGCTTTTGCTCACGGGCCGTTAAACTGTGGCTATAAGTGTGCTCAAACTCCCAGATTAGGCGAACAGGTTTAACCGTGACTTTTTTAGCCGAAGTCGCATTTTTTTCGGTATTTGGATTAAGGGCAATTAATTTATCAAGGGCCAAGTCCCACTGTGTTTTTGTGACAATAAGGCGGGTAATATCAATCAAATTAGCAGTATATGCTGCCTCTAGTTCGCTTGGTGGCTTTGCAGCGGGCGGTTTATCGCGGAAACTCGCCGTCATTTGTTCACATAATTGCGCAAATAAGGGGTAATCAAGTTGCATAAAATTAGCTTGGTGTTTTGACGCTAATTTTGCCAGCACAGGGTCGTTACTTTGATTACACCAAATCTGCGCCAAGAGATAATTAAAATAACACAGCTGATGGGCGAAAAAGTCTAATTCCTCATCAACACTATTGTATTCAATGTTGATATTGTACTTTTCGCCCGTGGATAGGCACATAATGGGCTTAACGATGCCTTGCGCCACATAATAAAAATCACTATTAACTTTACGATCACTTTCTTCAAATTCGACTTGTTGCACTGCCTGGGTAAAGTAACTCACATCATCTTGATTAGCCTGTACCACTAATGCCAATTTATAAAAGTAGCCCAGCAGTTCATTTAAATATTGTTTTTTGCGTTTAGTCAGTTTGTTTTTAGCCATCATTGCTTGCTCATAATAACCAATTGCTTGCTCGTTATGGCCAATTAAAAAACAATGTGTAGCACGCAACTGCAAGCCGTAACTGCTAGCGTCTTCGGTATCATGTACACGCAAAGAATCAGCAAAACGCAGTTGATACAAATATTGCTCTGCCAATAGATGATGGCACTCAAGATTGTATGCTGGGTCGGTTTTATCCCTCCTAGCAGCGCACACTTGTTCTAATAATTGAATAGGGTAAGCACAACCTTTCCCTTCTATTTGAAACGTTCTAAAAAGGGTGGCAAACGCTTGGTATTGCAGCGCACTCGATAATTGTAGAAACGCTTCTAAATCAAAAGGTAAGAACAAAATTTCAAGCAGTATCTTATTTTTACCATGGTCAATTATTTGTGGATTTTTATGGCATGCTAACGCATCTTCGAGCTGGTCAATTTGATTCAAATAATACAGGTCTCGTATCACTCGGGCTCTATCGGCTTCTTTGTTCTGCCAACTGTAACTGTTGATGACCGGCACCACCTGTTCGGCGGCCATGATGATCTCAAGTAACCTCTGACCAGGAACATGCTCAGTAAATATGGGTGGTTGTTCTATTTCCGTGACCAAACGATTGGCTAATAATGGATTGAGTTTCAAGCCTTCACGGTTGCTGACTAGCAGCGATTGTGAGGTCAGTCTTTCCTTTTGCTGCGTAGTGAATAAATAGTGCTGTTTAGGGAATGCTAATAACCCTCGACCAACGAGTATATCTATTACTTGGGCTAATTTTGTTGCGCCAATCGGTTTATGGATCACAGCTAAAATGAATAGTGTCACTTGTTCGGCTTCATCAAGCCGTAAAAGCGCTCGGTACAAGGCGTCTATTTGATGATGAGATTGTGGCTGGATCAAAGCAGCAAGCTTCATAAGGATGTAATTCTTAGTGACTATTAGTGTTCAATGGCGTGAAATTAACAAAAACACTTTAGCTAAACAAACACTGTCATCAATATCGAATAAAAATTACGCATATTTCTCGTTCTTATCTGAGTTAGCGTAAAATAACCTACTATTATATACCTTCAAAATACGCTAAATCTGCACTGACCAGCCGTTTTCGTTAGCATTCAAGTGCTGCGCAATTAAGCACTACTTAAGCAAAGATTAAGCAGACACTTGTATACCGATAACTCAATTTAATTTCACCGCCAAATAGCGCACCTCTCCAGCTGATGATTGGGGTATGAAGTAAATATCCCTGTATTGAAAGTACTGTTGTTTATTGACTGACACTAACTGTACCCCACTAGGTAATTCATCATAGGTGTTGCCTAACACGTAGCCAAAACCCTGGCTGGCGTTTCCATTCTGGGTTTCTATCGACTGGGACACCACCACAGGTGAACTGTCACGATAAATAACCTGTGTGCTTGGCTCGTCTATCACTCGGTAATCACCATTATCGAACACATAGTAAATACCTTGGGCGAAATAATAAGGCCGACTTTGAATGACAATACGTTCGTACCCATTTGGCAAATGGCGCACCTTTAAACCCACAGGTGGGCGCACCACTTTGTAGCCGTTGTTCATATGGCGATAGTACAGGCCGTTATTGAACATAAACGATACGCCACCAAAACGCAGGGCGATACTATTGGTAGGTGCTTTACGTACCACAGCACCGGTTTTATATACCACGCGCTTGTGTACCACCACAGGCCCGTGCGTTTCATTTCTGTGTTGATGAGCCTCTCGACTTTGCGCGGCACTGATATTAGGTAATACAGCCAAGGTCATCACAACGGGTAATAGGACGGTTAGTTTCATAATAATTCCTGTTTCGGCTTACGAATTTCAAGATGGATAATAGGCTGCGAAACTGAATATAAACTGACTATTGGGGTGTAATTGACTGCCTTTACATAACCTTTGATTACTTAACACATATTAACGTTTGCGCTGGATTAGGGCCTTTTGCCAAACATTGATAGGCGTATTAACAAGACGTAATGGCAATGAATACATAGTTAACACAAGATATGATTACAATTTTGCAACAACTTAATTTAACCTAGTGCGCAGATAGTCGATGGGCCAGCGAATAAGGTAATAACATGCAGTTAAATGTAAACGGTAAACAGCACGAAGTAGATGTTGAAGAGACAATGCCTCTGTTGTGGGTGTTGCGTGATGAATTAGCAATCACAGGGCCTAAATTTGGCTGTGGTATTGCCATGTGCGGAGCCTGTACTGTGCATATTAATGGTATGCCCGCTCGCTCGTGCTCCATTCCTGTGGGTCAGGTGTCGGGTCAAGTGACGACAATCGAGGGGCTCGGTACACCCGATGCTATGCACGTGGTGCAAGCGGCATGGGTTGAACACCAAGTGGCCCAGTGTGGTTATTGCCAACCTGGGCAAATCATGTCAGCAGCAGCCCTGTTGCAGGTCAACCCAAACCCAGACGATGAGGCGATTGACCGAGCGCTATCGGCTAATCTATGTCGTTGTGGCACCTACCCTCGTATTCGCGCAGCCGTTAAAACTGCAGCGGCTAAAATACGGGAGAGCAATCTATGAGTACATTAGGCAAGATAACCCGTCGTGCCTTTGTCATTGGCTCTGCGGCAATTACCGGTGGTGTGTTATTTGGTTATTACAAATATAAGCAGCCCTACCCTAATCCATTAACACGAGACCTTCATGATGGCGAAGCAGCCTTAACGCCCTATGTACTGATCAATGCCACAGGCGTCACCATCATTGCCCCCAGAGCTGAAATGGGTCAAGGAGTACGCACGTCATTAGCGGCACTGGTCGCTGAAGAGCTTGATATCGATGTGCACAGCGTGACGGTCGAACACGGACCCGCATCAAAAGCCTATTATAATGCAGCGGTTTTAGAAGAAGGCGCGCCTTTCCCCCCCCACGACAACAGTGCCATGGCCAATGGCGTGCGAGACTTAATGCATGTGCCTGCAAAATTTTTAGGCACACAAATTACCGGCGGTTCATCCTCTACCATTGATGCCTTTGAAAAAATGCGCATCGCGGGTGCCACCGCCCGAGAAGCATTGCTGCTAGCCGCCGCTGCCAAACTTAAGGTCGATAAAAATACCCTACGCACCGAAAATGGTGCCGTTATCACCAGAGATGGTCAGCGAATTCCGTATACCGAGCTGGCGACACTGGCAGCAAGTGTCTCTTTGCCTGATGACGTAAGCTTAAAACCCAGAAGTGAATGGAAGCAAATCGGCCGTTCCATCCCCAAATTAGACATGGTGGAAAAATGTACCGGGACCGCCACCTTTGGTATGGACGTGATCCAACCTGACATGCTGTATGCCACCATAAAAGTGAACCCGCATTTAGGCGCTAAACTCAATTCATTTAATGCCGCAAACGCCACCGCTATGCCTGGCGTAAAACATATTCTGCCCTTAGGGGAAGTGGGCGTTGCCGTGGTAGCCAGCAACACTTGGTATGCCTTTAAAGCCGCTGAGGTAATCGAATTCGACTGGGCCAAAACCGCCTATGCACAAACCACAGAAGGCTTGTTTGAATCAGCCATTGCAGCATTTAAAGAGTCCCACCAAGACAGTCAAAACCGCAATGACGGCGATGTGGATTTTGTGATTGGTCAGGCGGGCGACGCCACCATCAACCGCGAATATCGAGCGCCTATGCTCGCTCATGCCACCATGGAGCCCATGAACGCCACGGCACTGTTGAAAAACGGTCAGTTAGATATTTGGGCAGGCAATCAAAGCCCAACGTTTGCCTTAGCCGAAGCGGCCAAGGTGTCTGGTATTTCCGAAGAAAATATCCGCGTTCACACCACCTACTTAGGGGGCGGTTTCGGGCGCAGAGCAGAAATGGACTTTATCGTATATGCAGTCATGGTGGCCATACAGCTTGAAGGTACACCGGTCAAAGTCACCTGGACGCGTGAAGAAGACATGACCCATGACAACTACCGACCGTTTGCCATTGCACGCTTTCAAGGAGTAGTTAGTGGCAGCAATATCAGTGCACTAGACGTCAAAATATCCTCGCCCTCAGTGATGGAATCGCAAATGGGCCGCGTGGGTCTTTCGATTCCTGGGCCAGATACCACCATAGTGCAAGCTGCGTGGGATCAAGCGTACATGATAGAAAACTACCGCGTCACCGGTTATCGGGTACCTATTGGCATACCAGTGAGTTCATGGCGCTCGGTAGGTGCATCGCAAAACGGTTTTTTCTGTGAGTCCATGATGGATGAACTGGCGCACGAAGCTAACGTTGATCCCATTGACATGCGCTTAGCCCTTATTAGTCACTCGCCCACGCGCAAGGTACTAGAAGCGGTGGCCGAATTAGCAAATTGGGGACGTGTGTTACCTGAAAACCACGGGATGGGTATCGCCCTTGTGACCTCTTTCGGGGTACCCGTGGCGCAAGTGATTGAAGTAGAAAAGACCCAGAACGGCATTAAAATACACAATGTATATGTGGCTGCCGATGTGGGTATTGCTATTGACCCAAGCAACATTGAGGCCCAGCTAATATCGGGTATCAATTTTGGGCTAGCAGCCGCCATGATGGGTGAAATCACCGTAAAAGACGGCAAGGTGGAGCAGACTAACTTCCATAACTTTGATTCTATTCGTATGCATCAGGCCCCAGCCATTCATTGCAAAATCCTTGAAAATGGCGAGCGCATCAGGGGCATAGGCGAGCCAGGTACACCGCCAGCCGCTCCGGCATTAGCGAACGCCATTTACGCCGCAACGGGTGTCCGTTTGCGCGAAATGCCATTTAAAAAACAGATTCAATTTGTTTAGGGAATCAAACATGAAATCTATCTTATGCGTGTTACTCCTCTGCTGCAGTGTCATATTTGCAACTCAGGCCCAAGAAACCAATGAAGCAGCATTGAAAACATGGGATAAAATTTATCAGGTGTTCTCCCACCCTCGCTGCGCCAATTGCCATGTCCCGGACGATAATCTGCCGCGCTGGTCTGGTCCTAGTTATGCTAAAACCTCGGTGCACGGCATGAATATCACAGGCGGACAAAGCCGGATCGGAGTTGAAACAATTATGTGCAGTACCTGTCATGCACAAAGTAACGCTGACGAACCCCATGGCCCTCCGGGTGCACCGATATGGATGTTAGCTCCAGTTGACATGCTTTGGTGGCAGCAAAGCTCAAGCCAGATTTGCCAACAAATTAAAGATCCTAACCGTAACGGCGGACGTACCCTCGATGAAGTGGCACATCATATTTTAGAAGATGAGTTAGTGCATTGGGGTTGGGCACCTGGCATAGGCCGCGAACCTGCGCCTTATTCAGCGGAAGAAACTGCCGACTTTGTTACCTTATGGGCAAAAGCGGGCGCACCTTGCCCGCAATAAATATTGATAACTCCAGAACAGGAAACCAATACGGCTGAACTAACAAACCTTGGCCAACGAGTGGTGAATAACCCAAGACAATAGGGTGTTATTTGTCCCAGATAACAGTCCAATTTGACTGGTTATAAAACACATTTTTTAGGAGAAGATATGTCTACGCAAATTATTCTTCCACGCATGCTGCAAGTGGGCGAAAACGCGATACTGGCGACACCTAACGTGCTAGCCAGTCTTGGTTGCAGCCGACCGTTAATCATCACAGACAAAATGATGGTGCAACTGGGTTACGCTAAAAAAGTTCAAGATGTATTAGCTGATCAAGATATGCAGGCGGATATTTTTGACGACACAGTCCCTGAGCCCACAGTGGGTTCCATTCAAGCCGGTGTCAAAAGGGTTCAAGAGTCAAACTATGACAGTATTATTGCGCTAGGTGGCGGCAGCCCCATCGACAGCGCAAAAGCCATCAGTATTTTAGGCAAGTTTGGCGGCCAGATGCGCGACTATAAGTTCCCTCGGGTGGTGAGCGAAGCAGGTTTGCCTATTATTGCCATTCCTACCACCGCAGGTACGGGCTCTGAAGTCACCAGAGTCACTATTATTACGGATGAAACAACGGATGAAAAAATGCTCTGCATGGGCATTGGTTTTATGCCTATTGCCGCCTTGGTCGATTATAACCTGACCTTGTCAGTTCCTGCGCGTACGACCGCAGACACAGGAATCGATGCCCTCACTCACGCAATGGAAGCATACGTCAGTAAAAAAGCCAGCCTGTACAGCGATACTCAAGCATTGCAGTCAATGCGCTTGATTGCCCCAAACTTGCGCCGTGTTTACCACAACGGTGCTGATAAAGAAGCTCGTGAGGCCATGATGCTCGGTTCGACGCTTGCGGGCATAGCCTTCTCAAATGCATCGGTTGCTTTGGTACACGGTATGAGCCGCCCTATTGGTGCAGCGTTCCATGTTCCCCACGGACTTTCAAATGCAATGTTGTTGCCCACCGTGACGGCATACTCCATCCCGGGTGCCCCCAAACGTTACGCTGACTGCGCCCGCGCTATGGGTATTGCCACGCAACAAGACAATGATGAGGGTGCAAACGCTAAACTCATAGCAGAATTAGTCGCACTAAACGAAGAGCTGAACGTGCCAACACCAGAACAATTCGGTATTGATCGAGCGCATTTTATGGGTTTGTTAACCACTATGGCTGAGCAAGCACTGGCGTCGGGGTCACCGAGTAATAATCCTCGGGTACCAAGTGCTGAGGATGTCATTGTACTTTATAAAAAACTTTGGCCGTAACATGCTTTACCGCTGACAAATGAGGCGGTTTACCTTTATGCCCTTGGCCTTATGGGCTAGCACTATTTAATTTAATCTTTTAGGGTGAACAACAGATTCGCCCCTTTATGTACTGATTTAAGGACACAAAAAATGACCACAGTGGGACAGCTTATTAATGGCGAAATTACAGTTGAAGGGACGCGCCAACAGGCGATATACAACCCATCTACCGGTGAAATTAGCAAGCAAGTCGACTTAGCGTCGAAAAAGACAGTTGAAGAAGCCATTGCTGTGGCACAAGCGGCTTTTCCAGCTTGGCGGAATACCCCGGCGATTAAGCGCGCCCGGGTCATGTTTAAGTTTAAAGCATTACTTGAAGAACACGCCGAAACTATTTGCACCTTGATTGGTGAAGAGCATGGCAAAATATCCCATGATGCCGCTGGCGAACTTCAACGGGGTATCGAGAACGTCGAGTATGCATGCGGCGCACCAGAACTATTGAAGGGTGAGCACAGCAAAAATGTCGGCCCGAACATTGATTCATGGAGTGAGTTTCAACCCTTAGGAGTGGTGGCCGGTATTACCCCGTTTAACTTCCCCGCTATGGTGCCGTTGTGGATGTACCCAATGGCACTGGTCTGTGGTAATTGCTTTATTCTAAAGCCATCGGAACGCGACCCAAGTGCAACCTTGTTCATTGCCCAATTACTCAAAGAAGCGGGTTTACCCGATGGAGTCATGAGCGTGATAAACGGTGATAAAGAAGCGGTCGATACCTTATTAAATGATGAACGTATTAAAGCCATTAGTTTTGTTGGCTCCACCCCCATTGCCGAATATATTTACGCGACGGCCAATGGTAACGGCAAGCGCTGCCAAGCTCTAGGTGGCGCGAAAAACCACGCCATCGTGATGCCTGACGCCGACATGGACAACGCGGTTAACCAGTTATTGGGAGCCGCATTTGGTTCATCGGGCGAGCGCTGCATGGCGCTTTCGGTCGCAGTCGCAGTGGGCGATGTGGCCGGTGATGCTTTGATTGGTAAGATGCAAGCCGCCATGCAAAGCCTAAACGTGGGCCCTCACTTTGATGCCAATAATGATTTTGGCCCGGTTATCACCCAGTCACATCAGCAAAAAGTGATTGCTTATATCGACAGCGCAGAGCAACAAGGCGCTAAGATAGTCGTTGATGGTCGTCATGCTAAAGTGCTTGGTTTCGAAAATGGATTCTTTGTGGGCGCAACATTAATCGATGACGTCAGCCCTGATATGGTCAGTTATAAAGAGGAGATATTCGGTCCCGTGTTGCAAGTTGTGCGCGTACAAACGATGCAACAAGCAATGGATCTTATCGATGCCCATGAATACGGTAACGGTACCTGTATTTTCACCCGTGATGGCGAAGCAGCACGTTATTTTTCAGATAATATTCAGGTCGGGATGGTCGGCATAAACGTGCCCTTGCCTGTGCCGGTGGCTTATCACAGCTTTGGTGGCTGGAAACGTTCATTGTTCGGTGATTTACACGCCTATGGGCCAGACGCAGTACGTTTTTACACTAAGCGTAAAACGATCACCCAACGCTGGCCTTCGGCAGGTGTCAGAGAAGGCGCTGAATTTTCTATGCCGACCATGAAATAGACCAAGACGAGCACCGTTTAATGAACGCCCTTTAGTGGGCACTTTTTGCCATACCCGCTTATTTTGCTCGTTATGGCTTTTTATTGCCTCAAATAAGACCACGTTTCTGGGTAAATCATCGCATGGCCCTCTAAACGACTCGCCATTCGATGAAAGTAATCGAAACTAGGTTTACGCCCTAGCCTGTTGATGAGTATCATAAATTAGCGCGATGAAGGGCTGCGAAATAAAGTGGTTATGATAACCTTACCAATGCAATATTTTGCATCCTCAAATATCCGAGGGAATGCTGATTTTATCCGGTAAAAAACAGAGTAAAAAGGTAAGTACATGAAAGTTATATTAGCGATTATTATTTTGCTCAGCATTGGGGCCCTTGCCTGGTTTACCAATCAACCGAGCGATGACAACGTCACCACCGAGCAAACTGAGTTACCCGTTATCACTCGTCAAGACATTCTCACCGCCAGCGACTTGGTCGAAGGGGTAAAACTAGCACTGCAACAACATGATGAAAAAGCCATAGATGAATGGCTAGACAAAGCTATCGACTTAGCTAAAGAAGCCGAAATGTCGCAACAAGACATTAATTATATACAATCAGATATGGCCAAAGATTATGTGATATTTCAAGCCAACCGCAGCTTATTTAATGATGCAGTGGAACAGGCCTATTATGACTTACTGGGCATAGACGAAATAAAAGCAGATTACCCTGAAGCCGAAGATTTATTTGCCAGTGCGGATAAACTGATCGCCCAACGAGATAACATCATCGAGCAAATCGCCACTGAATTAGCTGACGGCGAGACACTTAAAGACGAAGATCGCAAAGCCGCTCGACAACAATGGTTAACGCGTTTTGCACACAAAGAAATAAAACAAAGTCCAGCGCAATAGTTCCGAAGCAGCAAAACAAAAATCACAATATGAGTACTTAAATGCGCATTAAGTACTCATATAAAGTTGCTACAGAAAATTGTGCTCCCGTAGCCATAATTTGGTGACGAGGTCCAGCGCTTTACCTTCGCGACACACCTGATAATCAAGCTCAGCGACTATGCTATTTGAGAAGTGCAACGCATCTAAACGTGCTAGTTGCTCGGAGGTAAATAACGCCTTTTTATCGTTGCGTACCAGCAATACGGCACGGTCAACCGAACCTAACAAGCCTTTTGGTTCTACAAGTTCCCGCACGATATATTTATGGTGTAAAAATTGGGGCTTCCATAAAGGTACAACCACCCATTGTTTATTGGCGACGGCTCGCTCAAACGTTTCAAAGCACTCTTGTTCAGTACCTGGAAAAAAGTGGTAACCCGCTTCTGACAATTTATATTCTTTCATCATCTGAATAGAAAAGCGTGTAATACCGGCGCCCGCGTTAATGCCTTGTATATCGCGTCTCATCTTGGCGATAACGTCAGGCTTGCGTAAGTCGCTGATCTCGTTCACTGCTTCTTTTGGTATATAACTCGGTACTCCCCACAATGCATACGGCGCATAATGAAGGCCGAGTTCAGTCACTGCAATTTGCTTCTCGACTTGTGCTTTGTATATACCATGGCTAGATGGTAACCAAGCTGAGCTAAGTAAATCAGCCTTACCCTGACGCAAGTGAGAAAAATTCTCTTCATGGGGGGCATATACCCGTTGTACATTGAAGTCCATGTCTTGCAAAACATGTGTAACCAGTGAAGCGGTAACACGGTGAAAGGATAAATCCGTTACCCCCAGCGTGATGTTTTTTGTTGCTCGAGACGACATAGATAAACCCCTTATTTGCTGGTTGCCATTTATGCTTAGGTACCAGTAGGCACGTATATTAACGGATAAGCGCTGTTATTAATCCCGCCACTTAATCGAACAGCCCATACTCGGTGTTTGTTCTTTTGGCCCTTGGCCTGTTTCAGCGATTAAGCGCATAGCATTGACCAGCTCAGGTACACGATTATGCGCATCACCCATGCGAGCATCGTCTAATCGACCTCTGTAGTGCAATTCTCCCTTAGTATTAAACCCAAAGAAATCCGGAGTACAGACCGCGCCATAAAGCTTGCCCACAGATTGGTCTTCGTCCACCAAATAAGGAAATTCGAAGCCATGTTTTAGTGCGAAACGCTGCATATTAACCGGCGAATCCGCGTCTAGGTAACGGTAATCGTTGGACATAATAGCCAAAACATTAATCCCCTCATCCATTAACGTTTTGGTGTCAGCCGCGAGTCGTTCAGCGATACGCTGCACATAGGGACAATGATTACATATAAAGGCAATCAACAAGCCTTTACCACCTAATTGTTCACTCAGGGTGAACGTCTCACCCTCTGGTGTTTTCAAGCTAAAATCTGGCGCTTGATAGCCAAAGTCACATATTGGGGTATCGAGTAACATACGATCCTCTACCTTATAATTTGATCTCTGGGTGACTTTTTAGGTCCGATTGATGAGCAAGCTAAGCAATACGAGACATTTCATTTAAGGTCCAGGATTCAATTGCACCATCAACTGCAGTCCCATACGCTGCCATGTAATCAGCATTCATGTGATGCTGCCATAACTCGCGGCTTTGCCAGTTTTCAAAAAACATGAAATGCGCTGGGTTTTCGTTGTCTTGATGCAAGTTATATTCAAGACAACCTTCTTCGACGCGAGTTAAATCAATCAACTTTAACAACTCGGTTTTCACCAAATCAACTTTGTCTGCTTTGGCAACTATGTTGGCTAATATAGTGAGTTTACTCATGGTATATGCCTTAATATTTAATAACGATTAATAATAAATCTGCTGGTTCAACAATCTGTTTGAACCACCATTAACATGCATAGTGCAACTAACCAATCAACAGACTTAGTTAGTCAGTTTCATGCGTAATATACGGTATGGCTTCGTCCCTTGTGCTTCCCCTTCATTAAGCGGAGCAGTCAGGTGCAATTGGTTTTGCGTGACATACAGCCAACCGTGGTCGATTGCAAAACCGTCAGGCCAAGATAATAAAGCTTTGTCTTTGGCAATGGTCTTAAAACCATTTTTTGTGACAATTCCTACTGCGGAGTTTTCAACATCTCCAGCGTAAACGGTACCATCTTTATCAATGGTGATGCCATCTGACGGACGCTTTTCACCATACCGCTCAATCTGTGCAGCAAGGGCGTTATCATCGTTGCTTTCATTAGCTAATTGCGCAGCAGGCATACGAAATAGCTCACTGCTATTCACTGTGCCGAAGTACACCCATTCATACTGATAATCGATTGCGATGGGGTTTAATCCAAGATAAATAGGTTCTTTACTGCCGTCTTCACGTTTTGCGCCCAATACTGAACCGTTTATTACCACGGTATGCTTAGGCGGCATCAATTTAGGATGTGCCTGTAGCACCCGACGCGACGCACCGCTCTGTAAGTCGACCACCACAAATGCTGATTTAATCTCGCCAAACAAATTACCCAGTGTCGTGTCCGCAATATAAATTTGCTCACGTTTTTCATCGATAGCAAAGTCTTGTAAGAAAGAGTTATCAACCGTGGCGCTTTTATCAATGGGAATGATTTTATGCAGCGTATTATTTACGCTATCCCAACCGACAAGTTTTGCTTGGCTTGTCGCACTGCCCATATCTAAAATCCACACGATACCGTCTGTGCTGGTGTGCACACCAATCACGGCAGCGAAACCCACGTCACCTTTATCGGGGCCATCTGCCCAGTCAAGGGTTGGGAAAGGTTGTAACTCACCATTGGCCATCACTTCAACCACACGTAACTCAGGCACATCAAGTGGTTGTTGAGATAAAATCATTCGCCCATTTGGCGTAATCGTTAAATTACCCGGCCGGGTGTTGGTCATTTCAGCAACTACTTCAATGTTGCCTGTTGCGGCATGTGGTTGGCTAAAAATGAAGGTGCATGCTATTGCGGCTGAAATCGCAACCATAGTGTTAACTTTATTCAAGATATTAGATGTTTTCATGGGGCATCCTAAGTCGTTAAAAGTGAGTGCTAACGTCGAATTTTTGCCGCTTTGCACTTAAGTCATTTAAAGTATGATGGTCACATTAGACAGCTTAGAAGCCTTCTAAAACGATCTTGCCAATGGCGCGACCAGTTTCTAACGCTTCATGGGCAGCGCGTAAGTTTTGCGCATTTATCGCTCCCATATGCTGACCTACTGTGGTTTGAATGTAATCTAGGTCGATAAGCTCAGCGACACGGTTAAGTAATACGCTTTGCTCTTGCATATCAGCGGCTTTAAACATTGAACGGGCAAACATAAATTCCCAGTGCAAGGACAAGCTTTTCATTTTCAATTTAGTGATATCAAGTGCTTCTGGGTCATCGATCATGGCGATTTTGCCAAACGGTGCGAGCAAATCGGTATAGGCTTCAAAGTACGCATCTGTGCTGTTCAAGCTAGCAACGTGTGTTACCTCACCAATATTCAATGCGTCAATTTGCGCTTTAAGTGGCTTGCTATGGTCGATGACATAATCAGCACCTAGCTTTTTAACCCAAGCATTTGAGCTTTCACGTGAAGCAGTACCTATTACGGTAGCGCCTGTCACAGCTTTGGCTATTTGCACTAGAATCGAGCCAACGCCACCAGCAGCGCCAACTACCAAGATGATTTCATCTGACTTTTCTTTTGCTTCAGGTGATGTTTGCTTGATGGCTAAATGTTCAAACAAAATTTCCCATGCGGTAATCGCTGTTAATGGCAATGCAGCGGCTTCTGCATCAGATAAACTTTTAGGTTTAAACCCGACGATGCGCTCATCAACTAACTGATATTCAGCGTTAGCGCCTTGGCGCGTAATATCCCCAGCGTAATAAACGATATCACCTGGCACAAATTGACTGGTTAATTCGCCCGTAGCGACAACTTCACCGACTGCGTCCCAACCGATGACTTTACTTTCCCCCGCTGCTGGCGGCATATTTAAGCGTACTTTATAGTCTGCAGGGTTGACTGCGATGGCTTTTACTTTGATCAGTAAATCATGGCCCGTGGCAATAGGTTGAGTCAGTGTTAAATCAATCAATGATTCTGGGTTGCTGATGGGTAGTGACTGGGTATAACCGATGGCTTTCATAATAATGTCCTTGTTTAAGTAAATTTGGGTCTGCAAAGTTGATGGATAGATAATAGACTTTGATTTACTCCCCATAAACAGCATAATGATTGAAACATTATCAAAAAATAATAGATAATATGTTATTAGAAGATCTCTACTTGGTATTAAAAGTCGCTGAGTTTCGCAGTATAACGGCCGCTGCCGAGAGTTTAGATATGCGAACCGCCACAGCCAGCGCAGCACTCAAACGGGTTGAAGCAAGTCTTGGGGTTGATTTGTTTATTCGTACGACTCGGCACTTACGCTTATCCAGTGCTGGGGAGCGTTACCTTCCCCACTGTCAACAAGCCCTACAAACGCTAGCGTTGGCCAAACAAAATGTTAAAGGCGACTTGGATATTATCGATGGGGAGCTACGCATCGGTTTATCGTCTGATCTTGGGCGCAATTTAGTGCTGCCCTGGTTAAGTGAATTAATGGAAAACTACCCTGAGATCAGTTTACGCGCCAATATAAGCGACAGTAACATCGACTTTTATCGTGACTCAGTCGATTTAGCCCTGCGTTACGGCTCTCCCAGTGACGCCAGTATGTACGGCTTCAAAATTTGTAATGTACCGCGAATATTGTGTGCTACCCAAGCGTATTTAGATGAGTACGGTGTGCCTGAGCACCCCCACGATTTAGCCTCACATAACGGGCTGTTTTATCAGCTCAAAGACATTATCAAAGATGTATGGGTGTTTTCAGATACCAAGGGCGAATATAAAATTAAAATGAATGGCAGGCATGCCTCTAACGACGGTGATTTGGTTCGCCGTTGGTGCATCGACAGTAAAGGACTCGCGGTGAAATCCTGTTTAGATATGTCGACCGAGTTGCTCACCGGTCAAGTGGTACCGGTAATGGGCAACTATACTCCTACCCCAACCGAGCTGTGGCTAATATTCCCTAGCAGACAGTCGATTACCCCAGCTGCACGTTTGCTGCGTGATACGCTCAAGCAAAAATGCCACGATATTCTAACCATGATGGTCAAAAAGAAAATTTTACCGCCCAGTGTGTTTGATTAGTTTATAAAAATCACCTGCACGCTCGGCTTGGCGCTTTGGGTGAACAACTTGTTATAATCTATTTAATAGATTAACATTTGGGAAGTTAAACGTTTTTATCAATCAAGGCGATTCAATCTATCAATTATCCCCGAGCATGCTTCATCCTTACACTACCTTCAATGACACAATAATCCGTAAATTGAACAAGAAGGTTCACTATGAAATCCCTAGCCACGTTTCCAGCCATTACTTCAAACAATGCAGCTCAGCCCAAGCTTGCTCTGATTGCAGAAGGCGGCGGTCAGCGAGGGATATTCACTGCAGGCGTACTCGACGCATGGTTAGAGGAAGGTTACGACCCCTTCGATATGTTTATTGGCACGTCGGCTGGTTCGCAAAACCTAACCAGCTATTTAGCGCGGCAAAAAGGCTACGCCAAACGACTTATTCGCGGTTTGTCTCGTCAAAAACGCTTTTTTCGATTAGGTCGCGGTTTGATGGGCAAACACATAGTGGACTTAGATTGGTACTTCGACAAAACTACCGAAGCGAATCGCGCCATAGATTTTGCAACTGCCAAGCAATCACTGGGCGAGCGCGAACTGCTGATCACTGCGACCAATTCACGAGACCGCGCCCCGTATTTTTTAAGCCCAACAGGTGACAGTCACCAATGGCGCGAGTTGTTAAAAGCGTCCAGCGCACTGCCTTTTTTGTACAAACAAGGGGTGAAATTAACACCTTGGTTAAATGCACAAGCGGCCAATGAACCCGATGCTCCAGACGAAAAAAGCCAAGAATTGAATGTACAGCCACAAGCAGACTTCTATCTTGATGGCGGCTTAGCCGCGCCTTTGCCCGTGCGTGAAGCCTACAATCGCGGGGCACGTAAAATTGTGGTCATCCGTACGGTGGATGCTCACTTTCAAGCACAATCCGCTTGGATACACAAACTCAGATCATTAGTTTGTGTATCTGGCTATTGCCCCAAAACCATTGATTATTTAGTGCAGCACGAGCAAGCGTACCAAGACGAGTTAGCGTTTATTGCCAATCCACCGGCAGATGTCGAGATAGTGCAAATTTTTGCCGATGAAAAACTGCAAAGTAAGTTACTGGGCAGCACAGACAGCGACCTTAGACACGACCACAAAGCCGGTGTTGCTGCTGGCAAAATGTATCTGCAACAACAAAGCGCACTTGAGAATAACGAGCTAAATGAAATAGACCAAGCAGACGTCACCACTTCTGCCAAGAGCGAATATAGAGATGCCGAAAGCGAATATAGAGAAGCCGAGTATCACCTAGGCGCTAAGCAGATTGCGGCACAACAATCAGCAACTGACCAGCGTTTATCAGCTTAACCTGGGCTAATTTATATTTAATCGCTGGACTCGTCTGATTATTAGGTTTATCCAGCATAAGTAGTGAGTTCAATTTTAAAGGATATAGAATTATTAGTTGATAACTCACTAGCCACTATGTGCCTTATCTGTGGTTTAAGCCGTTGATCGTATTCGTTTGAAGATTATATAAACCTGCTTATTAAAATCGTCCTGAATGTTTGCTCTTGCCTTACAAAATTAGAGCGGCGAACACAGCATGGCTTGCCAGAGTAATTAGGCGAAACCATTATACTCATTTTTTTTGAAGCTGAGGCATAACAGACCATCCATGATGGTTTGCATACCCTAAAGCTCAGAACAAAACTGCCTTTGTGCTACTTTTTACTATGGGTAACATGCCAAATATTGCCTCATGGACTTCCTGAAACTGGCAAAACGTTGCCACAATCCACCCAAAAACGGTTGCAAAAAGCGTCATTAATTAGCCACCTTGTGGGTAAAAAAATTTATTATATAAATATCAAAGACTTATTTACCTTCACTACACCTTTACGAAATCTTTACATTAATTGGACTTATTCATGCTTCGGTATAAGTGATTTCAACCAATAGGAGCAAGCAATGAGTATAATGTCTATCGGTGGAGGCGTTGATCCGTCTGCCCGTAAACAGGAACAATCACAACAGCAATTTGATATTGCCGATACCAATCAAGATGGAACGGTTAGTGCGACTGAATTTATGGAAGCACTAACCACCCAAGGTGTACAAAGCACTAAGTCTGCAGATATGTTCAGTAAAATGGACGGCAATGGTGATGGCAACGTATCCCAAGAAGAGCACAATAAAGCGATTCAGCAACGCGAGCATAAAATGGAGCAAATAATGGCTCGTATGGACGGGGGATCCGGTTTATATGGGGAGTCAGATGCCAGCAAAGAGTCTCAGTTTGATTCATTTAAAACCATGTTATCTTCTATCGCTAATGATACTAATGATCACGAAACAGCTACTCAATTAAATGCTCTGTTAGCGGAATTGAAAAACGACGGTTATTCAAAAGACGGTGCTCAACGTTCAGTTGAATTGATGAATAAAGTCGCCCCACCGATCAATACCTCCGCATAAACACAGGGAGTTGTTCGCAGATACCATTATCTCTGATAAACACTACCCCAATTATCAGGACATCCATGACAACAACTGAATTCACATGGTTGTCCTGATAATTGATGGATGCCCTGATAATTTAAGGTAAATCCTAAGGCGCTATATTTTGGTTGATTCTAAAGAGGTTACTAGGGTCAAATTGTTGTTTGATGCTTTTAAGTCGAGCATAGTTAGATCCATAAGCCTCACCGACACTATTTTCATCGCCTTGTGGGATAAAATTCACGTAAATACTGCCCATTGACTGCGGGGTTAACTTTGTATGTAATTTTCGAGCCCAATTTAAACAGGTTTCGTCGTCTTCTGGTGATTGCCAGCGGGTATGCACGTTCATCGTAAAGTGTGCATCACGATTTAACCAAGGCGTTTCATGAGGCGCTATTTTTGTCATTGCACCGCCCACGTGGGCAATAAAAATTTCACACTCGTCGCTGGGTAAAGTGTGTATCGCGTTTTCGATTTCTGTGGCAGTTTTTGCATTAATCTGCGCCAAATCAAGACTTTTCCAATAATTCCTAGCCCCTTCTGTTAATAAGGGATCAAATGCAGATTGCCAATCAACAAAAGGCATTGGCCCCACTACATCGGCTATCGGTTGCCCTATCTGTCTAAGCTCTTGTGTTACCTTATGACCTTCGTCAGTGTTACCGATATAACACATAGCAAGTACCAGTACTTCTTTACCGTGCCACTGTTCAGGTAAAAATGGTAGCGGTGGGGCTTTACGCATGACCACCCAACAACTTAGCTCTTGGGGTGCGTTATCGATTGCAACTTGATATTTTTGCAAAACGTTTTTCATATCACTAAAGGGATGCACCACCATACCGGCGAATACTTCGGGGCCTGCTTGGTGTAAATTAAATTCAAATTCGGTCACTATGCCAAAGTTACCGCCCCCTCCACATATTGCCCAGAATAAATCTGCATGTTGATTGGCGTTAACTTCAAGTAATTCGCCGGTTGCAATAATCAGCTTAGCTGAACGCAAACAATCAATCGTTAAACCAAATTTTCGGGTTGTCCAACCAAAACCGCCGCCCAACGTTAGGCCCGCTATACCGGTAGTTGAATTAATCCCAGTTGGCACGACCAGACCATGTTCTTGAGTGGCTTTATCGACATCAGCTAAGGTGGCTCCTGGTCCGACTTTAACGGTTTTTTGTCGCCCATTAACTTTGACTGCTTTCATGAAATGAAAATCGATAACCAATCCCCCATCAACTAAAGCCTTGCCGGCAATATTATGCCCGCCGGATTTTACAGCCAATAAGAGCCCATGATTGCGCGCAAAGTTTACCGACTTAATGACGTCTTGCTCGTCTTTAACGCGAACTATCAAACTCGGATAACTATTTATCATGCCATTCCATAGGCTACGCGCTTCATTGTAATTGTCTGTGTCAGGCGCAATAATCTCCCCTGAAAGTGAGTTGGTAATATCGCTTTTCTTTATTTCTACAGCGCTTCCATCCATTTTTTGAAAACCCAGTGTATTCATAACTTCTTGCTCCTATCGATAAGTACTTAACGTCATTGTTTTGACTTAATGAGAGAACTAAACCAGCCAGACAAATGATAAAGACACGTCATCGCTTTCCCTCGGTAACATCCGTTAAAACGGATCATTTTTGTGCTATCAGAAATACACCAATGTTGCAGCGATTTACTTTATGACTCTAGCTAACCAACATGTTGATGATTGGTACTCGGTTAAGCCTCAGACCAATCAATAAAATGTATGAATTATTGTGGGTTATGAAGACCGTTTAGTTTAGCGCCAAACGTCCTTATTTGATGTTCGATCGTCCATTTTTTAGGCTATGCTAATGAAGTTATCGTGCTTTTGTATTCCACGCAGGCCTGAAAAATAAGCTCACTCGGGTTTGAACCAGCGGAAATTGTCTTTTGTATCAATGAAAAGGAGGAAACCTGATATGGATATATTGTCAGAAGTACTCGATACCATACATATAAAAGGTGCGCTGTATTTTGAGGTGCAGGCAGCTCACCCATGGGTATTGGTGAATCCCGCCATGAACTTAATTGGTTCATTTATGTTACCCGAACTTGAACACGTTATTCCGTTTCATATCATGTTAGAAGGTCAAGGCTGGGCTAAATCTGATGACAACCTGATACCGCCATTAAAGCTTGAATCTGGTGATGTGGTGATGTTCCCTATGGGATCCAGTCACTCGTTAACATCAGACATTAACAATTGGCAAGGTATTGCAGCCGATACCAGCTTCTATCAACAAACAGCCGCCAAAAAAAAGCCATTCACCGCAGTAAAGCTAGGTCAAGATGGTCTGCGAGCCAAACTTGTTTGTGGCTATATTGGCTTTAATGCCAAGCCTTTGAATCCAATGTTAAAGACGTTGCCAAAAATATTAGTCGTTAAAGAGCATGTCAGTAATGAAGGGTTAATGAAGCAATTGCTACTTTCCACTTTAAATGAAATGGGCAAATCCAATGAAGGCGCTCGAAATATTGTCACAAAATTAACCGAGTTAATTTTCACCCAAGCCTTAAGACAGCATATGGAAAACCACACAAGCCTTAATGATCACAGTTGGCTTACCGCAATACGAGATGATCACATAGGCAAAGCTTTGACCTTGATTCATCAAGAGCCTTTTAAAAAATGGAGCCTAGCATTGTTGGCAAATGAATGTGGCATGTCACGCTCCTCGTTCACTGAGCGATTTAACCATTATGTTGGACACCCCCCCATGAAATATATTAATTGCTGGAAGATGCAATTAGCCTCAAAGTTATTATCTGATGGTATGAGCATTGTGCGTGTTGCTGAACATATTGGTTACAGCTCTGAGTCAGCTTTTCAAAAAGCCTTTAAACGTTATGTGGGGCAAACCGCTGGCGAATGGCGGGCAACATAAGATCTCATAAGGTTACGGTCACCCCATGAGCAAATGACGGGGTAAACTGATAATGAGTGATTTGTTCAAACTCAAACCTATTTTGTTGGTTGTTTTCGTATAGGCTCCCCATCGATTTTATTGATTAGACGCTTGATAAATACTATCTATCGATTCATTGATGGTTGACTCAAATTCATCATGAGACATGAGATCGAAAAGTTCTTCAGAAAAAGCCCTAGAGAAACTCGCCACCATATCCGTATTTTCGGATAATAAACGGTTCGCTTTTTCACGGCTATAGCCACCAGACAAAGCAACCACCTTCAAGACTCTAGGGTGAGCAATTAACTTATTGTAAAAACCTGTAATATTGGGCAGCGACAATTTCAAGATCACCTGTTGTGAATCGGGTATCGCATCTAATTGTAACAACAGCTCTTCACGTAGTATTAATTCTGCCGCACCTTTTTCAGGACTATGAATATCAATCTCGGGCTCAATAATGGGCACCAGGCCTTTGGCTAATATTCGTGCACCAATGGCAAACTGTTGTGCAACAATAATATGAATACCACTACAATTTGCCAATCTTATGAATGAACGCATTTTACTGCCAAATATATTTTTGCCGACCGCTTTGTCTAGTAAATCATTTAAGCCACCAATTGGTCTCATCAATTGCACACCGTTATGCTCGGCTTCTAGGCCTATATCAACCTTCAAAAATGGCACAATTTTTTTCGTTTGCCATAGATAATCTGGTGAAGCAAGGCCTTCTATTTCCCTGTCTAGGGTATTTTCAAACAAAATTGCGCCTAAAATTCTATCGCCAGAAAAGGCCTCGCTAGTCATAATGCGAGTATTCATTTTATGCACTTTTGTATACATTTCTTCTTCACCAGAATATTGGCGTTCTGAAATGCCATATAATCGTAACGCGTGTTGTATGCTGCCACTGCTTTGATCCAATGCGGCAATAAATCCTTTTTCAGTGTTTATTTTTTTTAACATATCTAAGTGAACTTGTGATGACATTGACCATTTCCTTTTAGGAGTAAGAGTAGATACAAAAATGAACTTTGAATGCAGCCTTTTAACATCTCAACCTGTTACCGTCCGCTATTTTGTACTTTAAAAACAAGGCCGATTTTGTCTAAGTATAGCCACGAACCGATGGGGCAGAGTCGATGAAATTTCAAGCGCTCTTGCCCCGGAGCTAATTTAATTATCAAGGATAGGATTTAGATAACCTGTACCAAGCTGTTGCATTTGCTGTTCAACCCAGACCACTCTCTGGCGAAGGTAAGGGGTTAAATTGTGAGGATCTCGTGTACGAGGGCTTGGCAGTAACACAGCAAGCCGCGCGCCTTCCTCAGGGGTTAGATGGCGAGCTGATTTTTGAAAATAATGCTGGCAAGCTGCTTCGACGCCGTAAATCCCTTTACCGAATTCAGCCACGTTTAAATAGACCTCTAAGATACGTTTTTTCCCCCAAATTACTTCAAGGCTTACCGCTAAACCTGCTTCGAGACCTTTGCGCACAAAACTTCGCCCCGGCCATAGAAATAGGTTTTTCGCAGTTTGTTGCGTGATGGTGCTGGCACCACGAAGGCCGTCGTCATATTGGTACTGGTTAAGGGCTTTACTGATAGCGGTAAAATCGAGACCAAAGTGCTCTGGAAAGCGTTGATCTTCCGAGGCAACCACTGCCATGGCCATGTGCGCCGGCAGCTTATCGATGCTTATCCAGTGCTGAGTGACGGGATAAGAGCTTTGCAGCATAAATGACGTGGTAGATAGCGGCACAAATCGTAGCAACAGTAAGAATAGGGTCAGAAATAGCAAAAACCGCCATGTAACAAACCATATCCAACCGAAAATACCTCGTTTACGCTTTGCCATGCACATCTCTTTTTAGGTTAAACGAGCTTTGAGGCTTTGCAGCCTAAGACGTGCGAGTATAGGGTATTAAGCATCAAAACCAAACGCTAGGATCTGCAGGTTCAGCGCGTTTGATTCAACTCGCTCGAATTAATCAGGGCACCCATGCTATTTGCAACTTAGGTCAGTGACAACGAACTCCTAGCAATACCGTCATTCCGCGTAATATCCATTGATACACAAACTTAATCTTATTTTATTGGCTGTTTTCGTATAGGATCCACGTCTTGATTTTTTACTTGTTAAGTATTTTCTATCGTTAACATATATCTGACGACACCTTCCCACTCCTTTCTAAAATGACAAAAAATAATGAATGATAAAATAGTAGTCACCCACAGCGGTAATTTTCATGCTGATGATGTTTTCAGTGTTGCTGCCCTTAAGCGCATTTTTCCTTCTTTTACCCTCATTCGCACACGTGATTTAGAGATTATCGCTAAGGCCGATATTGTGATTGATGTGGGGGGGCAATACGACCCAGAAACAGACCGCTTTGATCATCATCAACGCGGTGGTGCTGGTGAGCGTGAGAATGGTATCCCCTACTCGTCATTTGGTTTGATTTGGCAGAAGTATGGCTTGGCCATTTGCGAAAATAACCAAAACCTAGCCAATGCCCTTGATGCCGGGCTGGTATCAACCATCGATGCTGTGGATTGTGGGCATGTTAAAGGTGTGGCTGAAGGCATTAGTCTTAGCCAAACGATTTCCATGTTCAACCCAACTTGGCAAGAAAAGAGTGACTTTGATAGCGGCTTTGATGAAGCGGTTGAATTTGCTGCCCGGGTATTAACACGCTTCATAGCGGCAGCCAGCGGTGGTCTAAATGCAAAAGCAATCGTCGCCGACGCCATAAAAAACGCGCAAGATCCAAGGGTGATTGTATTGGAAAAATATACTCCATGGAAAAAAACGGTTCACGCCTTATCTGACAAGGCTTTATATATGATTTACCCATCTCAGTCTGGACAATGGATGATTCAAACTGTACCGGTTGAACCAGGTTCATTCGAAGACAGAAGACCACTGCCTAAAGAATGGGCGGGGTTGTCTGATGTAGCCCTACAAGATGAGACGGGTATTGATGACGCGATGTTTTGCCACAATGGTTTATTTATTGCGGGCGCAGCATCATTTGCAAGCACGATGAAAATGGCAGCATTGGCGCTGCAAGAATAACGCGGCAAATGGGGTGAGATGCGTGGATATGGTGATTTAACCTTTTATATTCACGTTATTCTTCATTTTGTGGCTGTGTGACCTTGCTTAGATGCCTAGATTAAATTTATCTGGAATGCGCCAGCCCATTGTTTGCTTGGGTTAAACCAACCTCACAAGGTTTATTGATTGCTGCTATTCATAATCTGATGAAAATAGCCGGTAAAGCCCTTTGACTAGGCTGTTTACTGCCCCAGAACCCACATCGTAAACCATTGCAGACACTAGTTTTATATCTCTATAGTGCTCTGATACATTTCTATTTTGACCACTCGCCTCTAGTCCATCCCTGAAAACGCTTTCAACGCATTTATATTTGCTTGCCTTGTCGTGCCTCTATCGCTTTGATGGATTGCATGTTCGTTGGAATAAGCTGAGTGTATGGCCTAACGTGGGAAGCATCTGTTCAATGACCTAGCCTATCTATATAACGATCCTTGATTACCAAGTATAAGGATAGTTGACTTCGCAAAGTCTATTTTTTGTTCTAATTTCGAACAGTCTTATTTATCCAGCTTGCGAGATAATATGCCAGTGAATACGAATGACCAAAAACAACTATTGAGCGACATGCAGGTAGTGCAGAGAATTTTTGCTCATATCGACAATTCCACAACAGACTTAGGCAAGCAAAGCTGGAAGGAGCCCGTGGATAACTACCGTTCGAAAAAGCGCTTAGATGAAGAGCTCAAAATTCTGCAAAACCGAAGCATCGTTTTTTGTCCTTCAAGCGCGCTTGCCAAAACGGGAGACTATGTTGCCCGTGACGTAGCCGGCATTCCTTTGATCGTTGTGCGTGGATTAGACGGGATCGTTCGTGCCTTCAAGAATGCCTGCCGGCATAGAGGGGTTCAACTGGCCGATGGCCACGGTTGTGCCCGAGCATTCGTTTGCCCCTATCATGGTTGGGCTTACAGTCTTGATGGGGGCCTGCGAAGTGTTCCCCACGAGCAGGGGTTTCCTGATGTTGATAAGGCAACCCGGGGACTTGTCGCAGTAGCGTGCGTGGAGAGTAATGGCTTGGTATTTATCAACCAAAACCCGCAAGCAAATATAGAGCTAGATATTGCGTCTCTAGCAAAGCTTATCCCTGACAACTACCGTTTGTTGAATTCAACGAGTCAGATAGTCAACGCGAATTGGAAGTTACATCTCGAAAGTTCTCTTGAGGGTTACCATATTAGGCAAACTCACAAAAGTACCTTCTTCCCCGTACAATACGACAACCTCACGGTGGTCGAAACCTTTGGGGAAAATAGTCGCGTCGCATTTCCCTACCAATCAATCGAAGGATTAAGACATAAAAAGCAGGCTGACATCTCGCTTGATGGCCGACTAACCTACGTTTACCACTTATTCCCAAATGTAGTGATTTCAACCTTCCCCGGATGCATGCAAGTCAATGTGCTTGAGCCAATTGATGAGTCAACCACTCGGCAACATACCTACCTTATCAGTGATATTAACGAGAATGAGACAGAATTGCTTGATGGCGTTTTTGAAGGGCAAAAATTCGCAGCCAAAGGCGCCATTGAAGATCAACAGATAGTCTTATCAGCGCAAAAAGGACTGTTAAGCGGGGCAAATGAATTTCTAGAATTTGGCTTGTTTGAGAGCGCGATTGTTCGCTTGCATAGTCATCTGGCAAGAGAAATTGAACAACTAGATAGAGAAAATAGGCCGTAGCTCATTGATTACAAATCAATAATTCACTTTTAACAAGGCAGCCATGACATGGGATCGAACAACATGTTTTTGTATTTTTACCGTGGTGCCTTCGTCATTCACGTGCTGCCAGCCGCGGCTAAAAGAAGTAATAACACTGACTGAGGGTTAACATGTCCATCAATGAACAACATGCTGCTAACAATACGCCAGCCAACGAAATGCGCTCCCAAGGACGTGCAGTGAAACCCAAAGATGCGGCAACATTGATTATTGTCCGCCGGGACAGTAAACAACCCCACATCCTCATGGGTAAACGTGCGGCCAGCCATAAATTCATGCCCAATAAGTTTGTATTTCCTGGTGGCAAAGTTGACCCGGGAGATTGGCGTATTCGCCCACCTAAAGATCTCCATCCCAGTGTGCTGCAACGCTTGATGAAGGGATGTTCTGAGTCTCGCGCTCGGTCGCTTGCACTGGCGGCTATTCGTGAAACCTACGAAGAAACGGGATTAGTCCTCGGCGAAACCGACAGCTTAACAATCAAGACCCGTTCGCCTCAGTGGCAGGCGTTTTTACAGCACGGCATTAATCCGCGCCTGGATACCCTGAATTTAATCGCCAGAGCAATTACGCCACCATATCGAAACCGCCGTTTCGACACCCGCTTCTTTATGGTTGAAGCCGATATTATCCAAGGGGATGTACACGCAGCACCACTAGGATCGGGTGAATTACTCGCCATGCACTGGGTATCACTTATCGATGCCGAAAAGCTCGATTTACCCATTATCACCCGAATGATACTCAAAGAAGTTGAACAACGCTTAGCCGTTGGCCAATCACCTGATGTGGAAGGCCCTTTTATCTACTTCCGCAACGGGAAACCCGTTATAGATAAAATATGAAACTTAAAACCGGCATGATTAAAATTGACAGGGACAACACAAAAAAATTAACCAAGCGACATCAACAGGCCGCCTAACCTGATATAGAGCGCGTTTAAAAACAGCTTAATATCAGTTCAGTTTTCGCTCTCATTATCACGACTGCCCAGATGATTTACAATCCATAACTATCCTTTCAGCGTCTCTGATCCCGCTGATTGTGTGACCCCCGCCGATTGACGAGTACCTGCAAGCAAATTATCTGAAAAGACACTCACTTGTTCCACAGATAAAGTGACAGAAACTCGTGCCTTGGCGACAAAGTCGCTGCTTTTTATTTACCTCCGACTCAAGTTTCCCGAGCATCGCACGCTCACTCGGATTCGATTGCAGGGGCGAAGTTGGTATCTTTAGCTACGCAGTAGCGCCCAGCTGAACGGCTCGCCAAGGAAGGCGAGACTGTAACTCCGTTATGGGGAGCCGATCATCAAGGACGTGTTGAAACCCAAAACCCAATCAACCTCAATTCGCGTTTTCAGGAGCAGAGTGTGGCAAGACGCGCAGGAATAGAAACTTGCTGGAGGGCGGGCTTTACAAAATACATCCTGTATTTTGCCTTTCAGGCCTTACTACGTAAATTCAAAATGGTTCCCGACCATTTTGTCTTGGTTACTTCTTTCAGCTGTTGACCAATATTTACGGGATAAATATGGAACAGCTTTAGCTGGCCTTTAGGTAAAGTGCATGGACGCACTTTATAAAAGAAGTGACTGGCTGACCATGGATGGTCTGTCATATCCAGCAAGGACGCTGATGCACGCAGTGCATAAACAGCGAAGCTACGCATAACACCCAGTGTGAAATAAAATTTCCTCAGGTAGAATACCGCCCCTTAGGTGATTCATTTTTCTGGACAATTTTTCGATGCAAATCAATCGTGTTCTTCTGACTGCAATAGGCTGTGTATTACTGGCTATGGTAACAATCCAATCTGGTGCATCCTTGGCAAAGCAACTCTTTCCTATTGTCGGCCCAGAAGGCACCACAGCACTACGATTAGGCTTTGCCGCTGGGGTACTTTGGTTGGTGTTTCGCCCATGGCGTGCATTACCTCAGGGGCGAGATTGGCGCAGCATTATAATTTACGGCCTGTGTTTAGGCGGAATGAATATCCTGTTTTACATGGCCATTGAGCGCATTCCTTTAGGGATCGCCGTGGCCCTTGAGTTTACCGGTCCTTTGGCCGTGGCTTTGTTTTCTTCTAAACGAAAAACCGACCTTTTTTGGGTTGCGTGCGCCATAGCCGGGATTTTTCTTCTCATGCCTGACTTATCAAGCGCCCAAGGGCTTGATCTGACTGGCGCATTAATGGCGCTAGGGGCTGGCGCTTGCTGGGCAGGTTATATACTGTTTGGTACCCGTACTGGTAAACAATCATCCGGCGGCATTACGGTGGCGTTAGGCATGACGGTAGCAGCGTTAGTCCTTGTTCCCGTTGGCGCACTCAGCCAAGGTTTAGCATTAATTAGCTGGGAAGTGTTGCCCCTTGGTTTACTGGTAGGTGTGTTATCCAGTGCACTGCCTTACTCTTTGGAAATGGTCGCCCTTAGAAATATGCCAACACAAGCTTTTAGCGTATTAATGAGCTTGGAGCCAGCAATTGCGGCTTTGGCGGGTTTTGTCATTTTAAGTGAATATTTGAGTGCGTTGCAATGGGGGGCCATTGGGCTGGTAATTGTTGCGTCAATCGGCAGTAGTATGACGCCTAAAAAGGCCGTCGTTCTCGACCCGGCCGTCTAACAGGTATTACGCGCGAGCGGTGATGATTTAGGTGCCATTAAAGCGCCAAGGGTAATTGGGCTGTATTCTGAAAGTAAGGCATAATGATTTTGTGTTCACCTTGCTCAAGAACCAAGTGCTTAACCAAATATGTGTTGGACCACTAAAAGCCCAGCCAGTTTGAACGCGGAGAATCACAGTTCAGTTGACTAAAGTGCATGCTCTAAAGTCAGTGTTCTAAACTACGTGATCTAGAGCCGACGCCTAAAGGAGAGAACCCTATAAGTGAACAAAATTAAACTCACGCAAGATGAAAACCTCTCCATTAGAGTAGGTTACCAACTGCTACCTAGCGATCATCAAAGGCTCGACCTGTATTTTTCATTGCCTGACGAGATGGGCATTAGCGCTAAAACTTTGACTGAAGAGCAGTACTTTCACCATAGCATTCAAAACCACAGTGCATATTATTCCGATCAACTGCATGTGCCCTTGGTTCGTAGTCGTTTCATCAGCCAAAAAAAGGGTGAGCAAAGCGATTACCGCTTAAACCTGAATTTATATTCATATCAAATTCGTACCGCACTAGACACTGACATCAAGCAAACCATTAAGCTCAAAGAGGGCAAAGACTTCTATCCTCAAGCGATTGAATTAGCAGAGCAAATTTCTGGCTTGCTGAAAAAATTAAGACGCTATACCCCGTCTGATCAAAAACTTAGGGCGTATTTTGAAAATGCCGACAACTATCTTAGCTGGCAAGTAGAGCAGTCATTTTTAAAGTTATTATCAAGAGCGCCAAAGAGCACTGAATATACCAGTGAGCGAAATTTCTTATTTGCCTTGTGTCGCCGAGAAAACGAATACCGAGAAGAAAACCAATATAACTCGCAGGTCACCTTGGCTGATCCTAATCGCATCACCAATAAAATGCGTTTGCTACAACGTTTGATTGAATATGGAGTGGTTTTTCAAAAGAACACCAAGAACCTCAACAGCTATTTAAACCGTATCGTTAAAGGTACCGTGACGGCGATTATTATGGCGTTTGTGATGGTGTTAGTGCTAAACGCGCGCACCAACTTTACCGAAGTCACCATTGCTTTGGTGGGCATGCTCGGGGTGATTTACGGTTTACGGGAAATATTCAAAGAGGACATTACGCGCATCATTTGGCGGGCAATTCAAAAAGGTCTACCGAAATGGAAGATCATTTACAGCCATAGTGTGAACAAAAGCAAAGTGGCCAATCAGGCGATTTGGCTTGAGTACATTGGTAATAAAGATTTGCCGCCACAAGTAGATAAATTATTCCAAACTCGCCGACAGCAGAACAAACAGGCGGCGCAATTGCTGCATTTTCGCAGTGATACTAGGGTGAATGCCAAAAGTTTTTTGCCTGGTTATGATGAAATACAACAGCGAATTTATTTTAATTTAACCCCCTTTATTCGTTTTCTCAGAAAAGGCGAAGGCCGACTTTACGCTTTAGAAAACAACAAAATCACCAAGCAAGCGGTGGAAAGGCGTTATCAAATCAATGTGGTGTTAATGCATACCAATAAGCAAAAACAACAGCAGATCCAGCGTTTCAAAATCACCCTCAATCGTTCAAACATTATCAATATTGAGGCGATTGAAGTGCGTAGCAGTGACTGAGTATTCGCCAGAATAGCGCTCTGATTAACTTACATCACATCGCTTGACCTCTGGGGTTAGCTTTTTAGACAGTAGAAGACAAAAAGGTAGATGGTAAACGTAAAAAAGAAAGTGGGCGCGTACACTCACGCCCATCTCGTATAAAACGGTTTTGATGACTACGAATGCTCAGCGCAAATGTCCCCTGACTTGCTGGCATCGAATATTTCAATCCAATAGCCGTCAGGATCTTTTATAAACGCGATGCCTTTCATTGCACCATCATTGGGGCGCTTTTGAAACGGTACGTCTAATGCTTCAAAACGTTGACAAGCTTTATCTAAATCAGGCACATGAAATCCGATATGCCCAAACCCTCTTGGTTCACTATTGCCATTATGGTACTGCACGCTATCCCCAGTGTCGCCCCAGTTATGCGTCAGTTCAAGCATGGCTGGGCGACCAAACGTCTGAATTGTGCGGCGATTGGCATCTTGGCTAATGTCAGAAAAATCATCTCCTGCGCTCAAAAAATAAAGGCTAAACTTCATCTCAGCGAAATCCAGTCGCTTCAACAAGGTCATGCCTAGCACGCGAGTGTAAAAATCTAACGTACGCTTTGGATCTGCAATGCGCAACATGGTCTGGTTAAACACAAAACCAAGGGTGGCGGGATCCCTGTCTTCACACAGCCCTTCGGCCTTATCAAAATGGCGACTCATAAAAATAGCTCCTTAAACAATTATTTGTTGATGTACTCAGAATGGGGATAACAAACGCGATTAACAACTGTGTTGGATAAAAACGCGAAGCAAATTGTTCAAGATGTAGAAGTAGTGCCTAAAAGTGTGGTCAGAATAAAAAAGTAGCCTAGTAACAGATTGCGGATTTGGCTTACGACAAACTTAAGCCAACTAGCAATAGAAGTGCAATTTTTAATACACTATTCAGAAAAAGTAACGCGGTTTCTACCATCAGCCTTACTTTTGTAAAGTGCAATATCAACACGTTTTAACAAGTCAGTTCGACAGTCGCCTGATTTATATAAACCTGCACCAATACTCACCGTAATCGTTTCACCTTCGACGAGTATAGAACTTTCGATATCGGCTCGAATTCGATTTGCCTCATCAATAAGCTCTTGCTTCTTTGCGATATTAGGCAGTATTAAAAGCACGCTGACCCAAACGTTTAATGGATTCAACGCTGAAACATTTAAAGAAGCCTACCGCAGTATAGAGAGTGGCAAGTCTATCGGTAAAATGGCCATTACATTCGCCTGATAGGCCCTGAATTGAGCGACCCGCGTAAAGCGGGTCAACTTCCGTCATTACCTTATTCGGAATTAATCATTGCAATTAAATAGACGATCGGTCTAATATAAAAGCATGACAACATTATCCGTAAAACCTAGGCGTGGCCGCCCGCCCAAAATAGCTCGTGAAAACCGCGACACCAGAGCTGAACTGATCCGCAGTGGTCTTGAACACCTGACCGAATTTGGTTTTTCGTCATCGGGTATTGAGCCTATTCTAAAAAAGGTCGGTGTACCTAAAGGATCTTTTTATCATTACTTTGCCAGTAAAGAAGCCTTTGGCGAAACGGTATTGGCCCACTACGATGGGTATTTCGCTGGCAAGTTAGATATGCATCTTTTGGATACGCAATTTACACCTATTCAACGTCTTGAAAATTTTGTGGACCATGCCGCACAAGGTATGGCTCGTCACGATTTTAAGCGCGGTTGCTTAGTCGGTAATCTAAGCCAAGAAGTGGATGCCTTACCATTGGGTTTCCGTAGTCAGCTCAGCGCGATATTTGCTGGTTGGCAACACCGTCTTGAAACCTGTTTACAGGAAGCTAAAAACACAGGTGATATTGCTAGCACAGCGGATTGCGCGCAATTAGCTGAGTTTTTTTGGATCGGCTGGGAAGGCGCAGTGAGTCGTGCAAAACTGATGCAAGCGCCTCAGCCGCTTACGCTATTTTTGCATTATTTTTTACAAGCATTACCAAAATAAAAATGTAACGTTTTTTTAATCATTTATAGACGATCAGTCTAAATTGGAGGACATATGTTCAAAGGCATCTTAATCAACAAAGACGAGCAAGGGTATCACGCTGCTTTGCAAAACATTGACGACAATACATTGCCTGAGGGTGATGTCAGCGTAAACGTTTTGTACAGTACCTTGAATTACAAAGATGGCCTTGCCATTACAGGTAACGCCCCGGTTGTACGCGCATTTCCGATGATCCCAGGAATAGATTTGGTCGGCGTAGTCGAGCACAGCAACAGTAGCCAATTCAACATTGGCGATATCGTTATCCAAAACGGATTTGGTGTAGGTGAAAACCACTGCGGCGGATTAGCCCAAAAAGCACGCTTAAAAAGTGAATGGCTTATTCGTTTGCCCAATGCATTTACAGCAAAACAATCGATGATTATTGGTACTGCGGGTTACACCGCTATGTTATCTGTCATTGCGCTGGAGAAAAACGGCGTAACAGCGGACAAGGGCGAAATATTGGTTACCGGCGCCAATGGCGGTGTGGGCAGTTTTGCCATTGCGATACTAGCAAAACTCGGTTTTACCGTGGTGGCCTCAACAGGCCGCATGGAAGAAGCAAGTTACCTTAAGTCACTCGGTGCCAGTGATGTTATTCACCGAGACACCCTATCAAACCCAGGCAAACCGTTAACTAAAGAACGTTGGGCTGGGGTGATTGATTCTGTTGGCAGCCACACTTTGGTCAATGCCTGTGCCAGCACAAAATACGGTGGCACCATCGCCGCCTGCGGTTTAGCCCAAGGTATGGACTTTCCGGCATCTGTTGCCCCCTTTATTCTGCGCGGTATTACCTTGGCCGGCATCGATAGCGTGATGCGCCCTATTGCAGATAGAAAAGAAGCGTGGCAACGCCTTGCTGACATCCTTGAACCCAGTGTGTTTGACGATATTGCTAAAGAAATTAAACTAGCTGAGGTGGTTGAAACCGCTAATCAACTGTTAGCGGGTAAAGTGCGTGGCCGAGTAGTGGTCGATGTGCAAGCCGATTAGGTGCTGCATGAAGGCTTAACAGCTGACGAATTCCTGTGCTAAAAGTAGAACGCCCAACGGCTTGGGCGTTTTACGCTAACGGGTTATTGCGTGTTTCATTTAAGCAATAGTAACCCGTTATTTTTGCGCTAATCGAGTTTGGTACATGGTCGAAGTCACGTCTTTGACTGCTTTAATCATTTCTGGATAAGGAATATCCGTTACGGTCACAAAACCGATGTTGGCATTTTCACCATCGAACGCCCGCCCAGATATTGGCTCATCTATGTATTGAAACCAATGAGCACCCACCATATAAGGCTTGTTTAACACACTTTGCATATAATCCTTATACATAGTCGCCCTATCTTGCTGATTAGCCCCGTGCACTATGCCCGGATTGTACATACCTGACTCAGTGGTGCTACCAATATGAAATTCACCTATGACCACAGGCAAGTCGACTTTTTCAAGAAACTTCCAGTAGTCTTCCTGCACACCTTCTTCATAAATATTAAAGCTAAGTACGTCTGAATATTTCAAAGAGGCAGTGATAATTTCATCTGGCATGCCCCAATTTGCCATGCGTGCGCCCATGTACAAATGGTCCGGCAACACCTGCGCTAACGTATTATGTACCACCTTAAAGTATTGCTCACCGAGCATTTCCAGCATTTTGGATAGATCGGCAGTTTGTGCATCGCTATAAGCGTCAAACGTTACGCCTTGCTCCAATGTGCTCCAATTGGCTAAATCGCTCTTCCATGCCGCATTTAATGCGCTCACTGTGTGGTATTTATCACGTAGATAAGACGCAAATGCCTGTTTCGCTGGGCTTGCTTTGACGTCTTTGGACAATGCATCTAGGATCACCCCGTAACGCTGTGCAACGCTGCCTTCTCGTTCTCCCCAACTTTTTTCATTATCAATAAAGATCCCTGCGCACCAAGGCGACCCTTGAATATTATCGGCGATGGCATCTATGGTCACTTTTGCTCGCGCTGCAAAAACGGGATCAAATGGATCCGGCATTAAGCCCCAATGGTTGGTGTGACCTGACAGAGTTTGGTAATCGCCGATGATCCAGCCATTGGCAAAATACGGCACTTGTTCCGATTGATAAAAGCCTGGGTCGACCCAATTACCAAACGAGGTGAATCCCCAATCATGCATACGCTTGGCGGTAACATCTAACCAGGTCTTCTTATAGGGTTTATCCGTTGAGTTTTGTTTTGACACCTGAGAGTCATCGCCATAACGACGCTCTAAATTAGCCCGATAGAAACTGAAGGTTTCACCATGGGGAATGGGGCCTTTATGGGTGGTGCGCCGATAACTATAGTGATCGGCCAGTTCATCATCGTAGGACGGTAACCACTGAAACATATCGTGGCGGGCCTTTGAAATAATGTAACGTTTGTCTTTTGCGCTATCGGGTACGGTGACTATGCCCATGGAATCTTCTGGGGTAATTTCATCACTGCTGCGCTGACGAATACTTGGTTGATCGTAGTCTACCCCTGTTAACGTGCTCATATTGGCCATGCGCACATTTGCTGGCCCGTGAGAGAAAAACACATAGCCTTCAGGGTCAACCATCCACCATTTTCCGTCAACTTTTTCGGTTCTAAAAAAGCCAGTGGCGTCTAATTTTGGACCTTGGGTGTAACCGCCAAAACGCGAACGGTTTGGCATGCCAGTGGATTTTGCTAACTGAGCCAGTTCTTCATCGGCTTTTTGCTTCAACTGGGCGTCAGAATGCACATCCAGAGGCGTCGTTTGCTTGGCGTTTTGACCATATTTATCAATTAAGCCGACCATGACCTCTGGATCATGGGGCGGGTTTGTCCGCAAACGCACGTCATCCAAAATCACTGATTTGTTTTCCAATATGCCAATGGTGAAAAAATTCAGGGCTGAAATGCGCGAGTAATCTTGATCTGCGTTGCGCCATGAACGCCAAACCATCAAATCGTCTCTGCTCTGCCAAGGCGGTACATCCCCCCACATACCACTGTCGGTTTGGGCTTCAACACCATCCACAGGAAAATAGACTGTCCCCTTGTAACCTGCGGCTAAACTAATTGAGTGGCTTTGAACGTCCCCTTTTGGGGTTTCCAAAGACAGATACAAATGAACCGAGTCTGCCCCGGTGTTTTGTACATCGAAGGCTATGTTGTAATCTTTATATTCACTCAGATCCCAAGGTTTGGGCGGTTCAATCCTGAGGGTTGAGATATTCCCCGCTTTAGAAAATTCCACCGCCAGCTGGGTATTCAGGTTATCAGCACTGATGACGTCCATAATTGTTGTATCGGTTTTCTGCAACCACTGATTTTGCTCCTCGCGCTCAAAATCAATTAAGGTAACGATTTTAGTCTCGTTCGCGAAGGCATCTTTCACTTCACCTTGCTGGATATTGGGTTCAGCGACAGTATGCTGACCTTGACTACAACCATTGAGTAACAAAGCTAGGGTAATAGCACTTAAATTAAATGCTAATTGTCTCGATAAATTGGTCTGTGTCATCGTATTTTCCATTATTAAATAGGGTATTCACGCCTTAGCACGTGCGGTTGCTAAGGATGAACAGAGCCTAAGGTTTTAAATTGAAACTAAGTAATTGATGGTGGGCAGTGACGAATACTTTGCTCTGATCGGCGTTAAAGGCCACATTTGCCGAAGTACTTGGCATATGAATTTTTGCCAGCAAACGGCCTGACGGATCAAATAACCAAATACCATTCGGCCCGGTGGCAAAAATAAAACCACTGGCGTGTACTTTTAAACCATCGGGTAAACCATGACTTTCACCGCCAATGACGCTGGCCTGATAAAACAGCTCCCTGTGTTTAACTTTACCGTCGTCACTTAAGCTATAGCGATACCAAGCTGGCTTATCTGGATTTGACGCCGCCACGTAAAGGCTTTTTTCATCCTTTGACAGAGCGATACCGTTGGGATACTTCAAACTTTTATCCAGCAAGGTTAGAACGCCAGATGGGCTTAACGCATACACGCCTTGGAAATCGAGCTCTTTTGCTGGATCGTCCAGTTGCTTAGGTAAACCATAAGGGGGATCGGTGAAATATAATGTACCGCCGCGACTTAACACTCCGTCATTAGGGCTATTAAGCTTATGCCCATGATAATTATCCATTAACACATGATAATCATCAGGCGTAAATGCTTGCCTTTGTGCAGCTGACAAAGCCAAACGTAACCTTGCGATTTGACGCGAACGGGATTGAAGTAAAATCAGTTCCTGTTGATTATTAATAAGCAAGCCATTGGAAAACCCACTGTGGCTCAAGAATTCGCTAACCCCCGGCCCTTCTTGATAACGATAGACTTTATGAGTGGGGATATCCGAAAACAGCAATACATTATCGACTGATGACCATACTGGCCCCTCTAGCCATTCGAACCCAGTGGCAAGAACGTCAATGGGGGCGCTAACATCCAGCACACTCAAAGCCTTAGGATCAAAAATCTCGTAAGGCCCCACACGTGCAGGCTGGTGAAACGACGCTTGCGTTACCCTCTGCCCAATAGCTTCACGAGACGGACTCACTAACGGCTTCTCCGCGCTGGTGCTAACGGGTTCAAGCATTGCGTCCTCAGAAGAAACGCAGCCACCCAGTAAAGCCGATATGCTTAAACCCAGTAACCATAACTTGGCATGTGTGGCGGCTAATTTGTGTTTTTTTGGCATTATCTCAGCACCTTATTTAGCGGTAACATCACTAAAACGACGGCTGTATATTGTGCTGTTCACTTCTTTAGCTGCATCGACTAACGGCTGATATGGGGTATCAGTTACATTCACAAACCCCACATTATAATTCTCACCGTCATAGGCACGCCCAGTCAGCGGGGAGTCAATATATTGAAACCAATGTGCCCCAACAAAATATGGGTTATCGATAACACTATTGACATATTCCTGATATTTTTTGCCTCGGTCTGCCTGTGATGCAGCATGAATAAGCCCAGGGTTTAACAAGCCTGAGTCCATCGCACCATTGTGAAACTCGCCTATGATGCTTGGTTTGTCTAAGTCCACCAAGAAGGTCCACACTTTGTCGGTTATGGCTTCTTTGTAGTAGTTGTAACTCATGACATCTGCGTATTTTGCGGCCGCATGACGGATTTCATCCGTCATGCCCCAGTCGGCGAAACGAGCCCCCATGTACAGGTAGTTAGGCATGGTTTGTTGCAACGCATCGTGCACAACAGCGAAATACTGCTCTGCGTACAGGCTAAGCATGGCTGACAAGTCGGCAATCACTTCATCGTTATAATCCGTCAGCGTGATACCGTTTGATGCCTCATCCCAAGAGCTAATGTCACTGCGCCATGCTGTGTTTAAAGCATTAATCTCACGATACTTTTTTTGCAAATAGGAGACAAATTGCTGTTTGGTTGGACTATCAGCCGCATCGACTTTTAGCGTATTAATAACGATACCGTAATGGCCTGCTAATGAGCCTTCTTGCCCCCAGCTTTTTTCATTATCGATAAACACGCCTACACACCAAGGGTTATTCTGCACCTCACTGGCAATCTTAGTGGCAGTAACGAGGGCGCGCTCTTGAAATACGGGGTCAAAGGGATCCGGCAAAGGACTCCAATAATCATTACCGCTACTGACCGTTTTATAATCACCTATGATCCAGCCATTCGCGAAATATGGCATGCGATTAAGTTGATAAAAGCTCGGATCTATCCAATTACCAAACGAAGTAAAACCCCAGTCCAACATGCGATCAACCGTGGTATCACGCCACTTTTGCATAAAAATATCGGGGTCGTCACTGGCGTATTTACGGGCTAAATTAGCGCGATAGAAACTGTAGGTTTCCCCCTTTTTAACTGCGCCTGAATGTACTTCTCTACGGTAACCAAAATGTTCTGCCAGTGGTTCTTGGTAATTTGGCAACCAGGTGAACATGTTAGCCCGTAGTTCAGATGTGACATGTCTTGAAGGCCATGCCGCTTTAGGGGCCCGATTTAAACCGATGGAATCTTCTGGGGTGAAATCCCCAGCTTTTCGTTGGTTAATGTATTTTTCATCAAAGTCGAAACCGGTAATAGTTGAGGTGTTAGACATACGCACATTGGCGATACCATTTGAGAAAAACAGATAACCTTGTGGGTCAACTAAGCTCCATTTACCTTGGTATTTTTCCGTTCTGAAATAGCCAGTGGCGGCTAATTTAGGCCCAGCAATCCAGCCGTTAAATTTAGACCGCCCTTGTGGCACTTTATGTGTAAAATTGGCCTGCTCGTTTGCGTTAAAAGTACGCAATTGCTCAGTGTTAGTAACCTTATTGGTAAACGTCAACTTGGCATTTTGGCCAAATTTATCCACCAAACCGACTAGATAGTTTTTGTCTAACTGCTTTGGTTTAATCAGCCGTGGGTTGTCCACAACCAAGTGCTTGTCTTGTGCCACGCCTCTCACGTCAAACGCAATACTTGCGACCTGACTGAGATCAAGTTGTTTGTCGCCATAGCGCCATATCATAGGCGTGTATTCACTTTTCCAGTTATTGGGATTAGAGCGGATCCCTGTTTCGATGGCTAAATCTGGATCCTTCAATGGCATAAAATAACTATCACTTGAATGTGCAGGCACCACAAAGCTGCGATTGTGCGACTGACCCGAAGTGTCTTTCACTGACACATACAGATGAACCGAAGATGCATCCGGGTTTTCAATGTCGATAGCAAACGCAAATTGCCCTTCTTTACTCCAATCCCAAGGGGAAGTCGGCGTAAAGCTAAAACCTGCTGTGTTATTGCTTTTCCCGTGTAAGTCGATTGCCAATTTTTGCTCACCATGGTCATCTATAATCCGTGTATCTGAGCCGGTAAGCGTTAGCTCAGATAAATCCGAGACGCCGGTAAAATCCCAAGGGAAAGCACTTTGCTGGGCATTGTTACTCATAGTCCGCTGAGCTGTGTCAGTTGATTGATTGCCATTACAAGCGGTAAGGCTGGTTAAAGTAGATAACAAAAAGGCTAGTTTACATGATGTTGATTTCATGGGTTCTCCTGGATTTAATCGATTTTTAATCTAGTGACTATGGCGCGTACTTTAGCGGTTAACGCCCTAGCTTCTTCGTCACTGTGCACCGGTCCCGCCAGCGCTCCGCCTATGCCAACACCTGCAGCGCCACTTTGCATCCACTGCTCGAAGTTGTGTTCGTCTATCCCTCCTACTGGGAAAAATGTCGTGGTTAAAAAGGGACCACTCGCCAAGGACTTTAAATAATCACACCCTATAGAGCCGGCAGGGAAAAGCTTAACGATGTCGGCATGAGCACGATTGGCGACGGTCACGTCTGTGGGTGTCAACGCGCCCATCACGATTGGCACATTAACGTTATGCGCACAGCGTACTAATTCAGCACAGGTGTTGGGGGTGACTAAAAACTGCGCCCCTGCCTTAACAGCTTCTTCCACTAAGCCCGGCTCAGTGATAGTACCTGCGCCCACTAACATATTTGGGTAGCGAGCTCGTGCTTGGGTGATGGCTTCTTGATAACCTGGGGTATTGCTGGTGATCTCAACAGCTCCCACTCCGGCATCGAACATACATTTGATAATGGGGCCTATCTCGTAGGGATCGGTGACCCGAATGATCACGATTAATTTGTCACGGATTAGCCGTTGCCTTACGTCTTCGCGGGAAAGTTCAGGTTGGCTTATTTGTTGATTTGGCATGTTGTCTCTCATTTATTCTGCTTCAATTATTCTCGGGTTAACGAATGATATGGCCGGATAACTGTCCCTCGGCTACGGCCATGATTTCAGACTCGTTTAACCAGTTTTGGTCGCCATAGCAGGTATGCGCTAAAGCAAAAGCAGCATTGGCAAACTGCACGGTTTTGTCTGCTGTCCAGTTTTGTTGCAGCCCATGTAACATTCCGGCGGCAAATGCATCGCCTGTACCGAGGCGGTCTAAAATATCCACCGTGATATCCGTTGAAGCAAACACCTTCCCTGCGCGCAAGTAAAATCCACGCAAGGTATTTTGATTGGCGCTGTGATGCACTCGCTCAGTGATGGCGGCATCAACCCCGAAATGTTCGTATAGATAAATCCCAATTTCTTGTGCTGCGCATTTGCTGTCATTCGCTTTAGGGCTGAATGCAAACACATCTTGCATCACTCCGGCATTGCCAAACGCGAGGGAGCTGTAGGACAGTATTTGGCTAAAATAATCCCTCGCGAGACCGCTGTCGTGCCATAAACTGCGGCGATAGTTCAAATCAAAACTGATGGTTAAGCCCATTTCGCTGGCTACTTTAACCGCCTTAATACTTTCAGCTGCGCACTGCTTGGACAGCGCTGGTAAAATGCCACTGAGATGTAAATGCGTTTGACCGGTCAATATCTGCGACCAGTCAAATTCGTTCTCACCAATCCCCGCAATGGAAGAGTAAGCTCTGTCATAGACCACACGCGACGGTCGAATCGAACACCCTAGCTCGATAAAGTAGCTGCCAATACGTTCGCCACCACGCACAATGTTATCTGAGGTAATACCATATTGCTGCAAGCTGGCCAGCGCATGCTCAGCCAATGGGTTTTGTGGCAGCTTGGTAACAAATTGACATTTACTGCCTAAGCGCGCCAAAGAACTGGCCACATTTGTCTCAGCACCCGCAAAATCAACGCTCAAGTTCTTGGCAACAATAAGTTGTTGTTGAGGCAATACTGGCGTCAATCGCAACATCAGTTCACCGAAAAACACTAGGCTCATTGGGCACCTCCCGCAGCTTCTGACTGATTTTTTACGCTGGGATCAGAGGAAGGCGAGTCGCTATCAACTGCAAGGTTTGGCAGTTGAATCTGCTCTACTTTGCCAACCAAGAAAATGTAAGAACATAGGCCGATTAATGCCAGCGCAGCAACTAGTACCAAGGCCGGTCGGAAGTCACCGTCTTTGGCTAAATAACCAATGGCAATGGGTACAGTGACCGCTGACAAACCACCGATGAAATTAAAACAACCACCAACTAGCCCCACCATGTGTTTAGGCGCAATAAGCGAAACAAACACCCAATTTATGGACGCCAGTCCGTTACCAAAAAAAGTAACGGATAAAAAGAATGTGACCCACTGAGTGCTTTCCACGTAATTAGCAAAAATCACCGAGCTGGAGAGCAACAAACCTAGAATGATCGGCGCTTTACGGGCGACTTCGTTTGACACGCCTTTGCGGACTAACCAATCGGACACAAACCCCGACAGCAACACCCCAAAAAAAGCGGCCAAAAATGGAATGGATGCCACAAAACCGGTGGTTAATTCACTTAACCCACGATACTCAGCAAGATACGTTGGAAACCAAGTCAAAAAGAAGATCAACGTGCCACCTAAGCAAAATTGTCCGATATAAATACCCCACAATTTGCGACTCGAAAAGGCTATTTTGATATTACTCCAACTTGCGGTCGCTTGAGTGTGTGCCGTCACTGGTAACTGCTGTACTTGCTCTGCGGCGTTTGCACTACTGGTCGGTAGTGCATCATCTGGCGTATCGTGCATTTCATCATCAACAACGGGATCTCGATAAAGTAAATACCACACCCCAGCCCATAGGATCCCGATACCCCCTGAGATAAAAAAGAGTCCTCGCCAGCCAAACCACTGTTGAATAATTGCCAGCACCGGCATTAAAAACGCAAGACCGATAAACTGGCCTGACGTATACACAGCAATCGCTCCGGCACGCTCATGTTCACCAAACCACTGGGTCACAATTTTATTATTGGCCGGATAAGACGGCGCTTCGAAGAAACCGATGGCCATGCGACAACCCACCACCGCAGCCAAACTACTGACCATCCCCTGCACTATCGTCGCCAGCGACCAAGCAACCAAAATCACTGGGTACAAAATACGAATGCGTACTGAGTCCACCAACATACCGCCGGGGATCTGCATTATCGAATAAGTCCAAGCGAAGGCTGAAAAGATAATCCCCATCTGCACTTTAGTCAGCTCCAGATCATCCGAAATCGCCTGGGCGGCAACTGAGATATTGGTTCGGTCCATGTAGTTGATCACCACGCTCAAAAAGATAAGCGCGAGAACAGCAAACTTGCTTTTGCCCTTTCGCTTAGCAACGGGCGTTTTCATCTGTTGTGTTGTTGTCATTTGACTCTACTCGCTTACCAGTTAGTGTATGAGCCGTCAGGCTTGGTTAAACGCGGTGGCTCCCAAAATTTGAAACCATCGTTTGGAATGGCTGACTCATTTACGTCTATGCCCAGCCCTGCACGATCGCTGACCTCGAACGTATTGTTTGTCACCTTAGGACGATGGCTAAATATCTCATCATGAATATCAAGATCACCCTCATAAGGGGCAATTTCGAGCCAACTTAAATTAGCCAACGCTGCACAGTAATGCACAGAGGCCGCAGTGCAGATGGGACTTAATGGATTGTGTGGCATCATGTCGATGTAGCGTGTTTCGCACATGGCAGCTATTTTCATCGCTTCGGTAAAACCGCCGGCATTGCATATATCGATACGCGCAAAATTGGTTAATGCCGTGTCTACATAGGGAGCAAAGTCCCATTTGCTGGAGAACTCTTCACCAATAGCGAAAGGAACATCAGTCAAGGCCCTAAGGTTTTGATAGCTCACAGGGGACTGGTCGCGAATGGGCTCTTCGAGGAAATCTAGCGTGCCACTCGGCATTCTTTGGCAAAATGACGCGGTTTCCGCCACGGTTAATCTGTGGTGATAGTCGATGCCTAGCACACTTTCACTACCCAAGGCCTCGCGGGCTTTGGTTAACCATGTAGCGGCTTTAGCAATCGACTTCCGCGGGTCAAAAATACTGACATGCTCACTGTTACCGTGTTCACCAGTCGTGGCACGAATAGCCTGCCAACCTTCATCTCTGAGTTGACAAACATGCTCGACAAACGCCTCGCCAAAGTCCAGAGTGGAGGTAACAAATAACGGAATACTGTGTCGTTGTTTGCCACCTAATAATTGATAGACAGGCACATTTAAATATTTTCCGCATACGTCATGTAAGGCAATATCGATGGCAGAAATGGCGGCGGCTAACACTCGCCCCCCCTCAAAATATTGGCCGCGATACATCTCTTGCCAAAGGGCATTAATATTCAACGCAGACTGGCCAATTAAAAAAGGCCTAAAGTGTTCAATCGCGCCCATCACAGCTTGTTCACGGCCAGACAAACCAGATTCTCCCCAGCCGTGAATACCTTGATCTGTCTCCACTTTGACTAAGCACACATTCCGAAAACCGAGCCAGAAACCGTAGGTTTTGATATTGGTTATTTTCATGCGGATAACGCTCGTAGCTGATCGGTAATGACACTTGACCAATAGTCACCGCCACTAATCACATGCTTAGTTAATGCCCGTACAGCGGATTCGTCGTCACCCGCATTTAAAAGATACAAAATATGGTCGTGTTCATCTAAGGTGGCTTTAAAGCGTTTTTCGCACACGGGTAAATCACCATGCAGTGCTTGTAAAATCAGCTTCTTGTTTTTCCACAACCGTAGGGCGCTGGCATTGTAATGATGACGATACATTTCCCAGTGAAAGGCGGTATCAAGATCCCGTAATCCAGCAGAATCTCTAATATCAAGGGCGCGTAATTGTTCTTGAATATCGGCTAAACAGGCAAGGCTTTCAGGGGTGCAATGGCCTGCGTACCAAGATAAAAAATATGGTTCTAAAAGCTGCAATATTTCGAATACTTCGCGCATAGTGGCGTACTCAAAAGAGGCAACCCTCGCGCCGCTATTTTTCTGGAAGGTTACAAATCCTTCGCCTTCTAATTGCTTTAATGCCTCACGTACCGGATTAATGCTCGTTTGATAACAACTTGCCAAATGCGTTGTGACCAGACGATCACCACTGACTAATTTCCCTGTGGCAATATCCGCCAGGATCCAGTTGTAAATACTTTGTTCGCCTTGCAATAAAATACGCATGCCAAGACTTGTTTCAGGGGCTAGTTGACTCATGGAAAATCCAAATTACACATAAAGTTAATGATAAGTGCCTGCAAACTTCACAAAGTCACTTACCTATCTCGTGATTACACATTCTACAAATTAAAGTAAATTGTCAACAATTAACTTTAATTTAATTAACTAAATATATACGTTTATACCGTGAATTATCCTGTATTTCCCCCTACCGATAACGCTAGTTGAGCATAAAAATGTGAGGTAATTTTTTGCATTGATAATGTGTCAACCCTATCGAACTAGGATGTCTGGATTAATTAATGGAATTGGCATTGCGGGTTCTGGTAAGATAAAGGCCGTTTTAGCGTTTATTATAATTGGCCTCATATGAAAATAATTTCTTTTAACATCAATGGTATACGTGCCCGCCTTCACCAGCTGCAAGCGTTAATCGACAAACATCAGCCAGATATAATCGGTCTGCAAGAAATCAAAGTGCACAACGACATGTTCCCCATTGCCGATGTAGAGGCGATGGGCTACAAAGTTTACTTTCATGGACAGAAAGCCCATTACGGCGTCGCGATGTTGTGTAAAGAAGAGCCAAAAGATGTGCAGTACGGCTTCCCGACCGATGACGACGAGGCCCAGCGGCGCATGATCATGGTGAGTTACCCCATGCCTAATGGTGAAACAGTACGAGTATTAAACGGCTACTTCCCGCAAGGTGAAAACCGTTCTCACGAAACGAAATTTCCTGCAAAACGCAAATACTATCAAGATCTGGCTAAGTATCTAACCACACATCACAGTCCTGACGACAATGTAGTAGTCATGGGCGACGTGAATATTTCTCATACCGATTTAGACATAGGTATCGGCGAGCCAAATCGCAAACGCTGGTTGCAAACAGGTAAATGTAGTTTCTTACCTGAGGAGCGTGAATGGCTAAATGATTTGATTTCTTGGGGCTTCACTGATGGCTTTCGCACCCTTAACCCAGAAACGAATGAACATTTCAGCTGGTTTGATTATCGCTCGAAAGGTTTCCCAGATAATCGCGGTTTACGTATCGATTTGATCCTCGCGACGAAAAAACTGCACAATACACTTGCCGACGCAGGTATCGATTACGAATTGCGCGGTATCGAAAAACCCTCTGATCATGCGCCTATTTGGGCTGTTTATAAGCCGTAAATGAGGAAGTTAGTTTGTTAGACTACACCACTAATATCCAGTATTTTGCCTGGGCGGGTTACATTGCCTGTTTAGTTGCGGTTGTTCGCAGTTTATCCATAGCCAGCTTAGTCAAAGACAAAAAAGTACAACATTTAGTCTTTGGCTGCGCCGCGAGTGTGTTCTTTTTATGGATATTCCAAACCGGCATTTACCCCGGTTTACAAGTACACTTTTTATGGTTAACGGCCCTGATGCTCATACTCGGTTTTCGCTGGGCTGTGGTCAGTGCATGTTTGGCATTAGTTGGCGTAACCCTAGTAGGCGAAGAAAGCTGGCGAATGCTTGGCGTGAATGGATTACTGGGCGTCATAGCCCCGCTGGGCTTAAGTTATTTAATTTACAGCTTTGCCTTTCATAAATTATCTCGCCACGTATTTGTGTATATTTTTGTTTGCGCTTTTTTACCCGGCGCGCTAATGATGGCAGTCAAAATGTGCTTGCTCGGAGGATACTTTTATCTTGACGGCCAATACGACTGGCTGACCATTGAAGATAATTATTTGGTACTGATTTGGTTGCTCTTGTTCCCCGAAGGGATGTTAAACGGCATGACGATAACTTTAATGGTCATTTATAAACCGCATTGGGTATACACCTTCTACGAGAAGTTTTACATTCATAAAAAGTAGTTTGGTAGCCTTTTGAAGTTAAACCCGCCAAAAAACCCGCTAATTAGCGGGTTTTTATGGTGTTAACAATTCAGCTTTAGCCAATCATTGCACTCTGTTCGTCGCACACGCTGTTCGTCGCACACGCTGTTCGCAGCGCACTTAGGTTGGCGACTGACTGGGATTATTGCGCTAAACGTTCAACCATTGCTTGGCCTACTGCCCCTGCCGAAGCTGGATTTTGCCCAGTGATCACCCTATCTTGTTTGATAACATATTCTCCCCAAGGAGCGATTTTTGCGTACTGCCCCGCGCGTCTGGTTAATGCTTCTTCTAACAAGAAAGGAATTTTACTGATAGTGCCGTATTCCACTTCTTCTTCTCGAGTAAAGCCGGTCACCATGATGTCTTCAATCAGGTATTTGCCGTTAGACAATTTAACGGGTAGTAAGCCAGCAGGACCATGGCACACGGCGCCCACAACCGCACCTTTTTCAAACAAGGTTGCCGTTAGTTTTGCCACATTTTCATCGTCGGCTAAATCAGATAGCAAGCCAAATCCACCAGGATAGAATACAGCGTCGTAGTCATCTGGATTAACGTCACTGGCTTTTTTGGTATTGGCTAACTTGTTGGCCAGATCTTGTGCTGTAAACACCTCGCTGTTGACCTGATCGTCTTCCATATCAACACCATAAACTGGGGCATTTCCACCTTTAATCGAGACGAGATCATAGCGGTATCCCGCTTCTAAAAATGTGTGTAAGGCATGGGTCAGCTCAGGAGAGTAAGTACCGTTTGCTTCGTCGGTCGTTCCTAGCGTGGCATGGTTGGTCAAAATAATAAGTACATTTTTCATTTGTATCTCCTTGCGTTGAAATTGGTTTGTGTTTTTACGATGAAGAGAGTCTAGTCTCTTGGTGTATTTTTGATAATCCCGATAAATAGCAAATGATTATTGCAAATATGCAATAATCATTTCTGGGTGGAAAAATTGTTGAGTTACCTTATATGAGCATTACCTTCAATGGGATCATAGAGTTTGTTGCCGTGGCTGAAACCCAAGGGTTCTCAGCGGCTGCACGAAAATTAAATGTCAATGTGTCACATATAAGCCGCAAGGTAGCTGCGTTGGAAAAAGCACTTGGGGTGTCATTGCTTGCTCGTAGCACGCGAAATGTGCGTTTAACCGATGCCGGACAATCTTATTTCAGCCGCTGCCAAGAATTGGTGTACGGCTTACAAGAAGCAAATGAGACAGTATTCGACAAACAAGTGGAACTAAGCGGTACCTTAAAAGTGTCTGCGGCGGGGGAATTCGCCGAGCAACATATTGCCCCTTTATTAATGGAGTTTGCCCAACTACATCCCAAACTAGCCATTGAGATGGACTTCAATTCGCAAATGGTCAACTTTATTGATGATGCGTTTGATTTTTCCATTCGATATGGGCCGATGAAAGACTCGAGCTTGATTGCCCGTAAGTTAACCAACCGCTCCCTCGTTGCAGCCGCCAGTCAAGAATATCTCAGCAAACACGGAACGCCTGAGCACCCAAGCGAACTTGCGAAACATCACTGCCTAATGACCAACAACACCACGTGGTTTTTCAGCCATGAGGATAAGCGTCTTGAGGTTAAGCTGGATGCCAGATGGCGCTCAAACAGTGGTCGAAGTGTGGTCAGTGCTTGTGAACGCGGCCTTGGGATTGCGTATATGCCGCGATCAAGTTATGGCGATGCCCTAAAAAATGGCAATTTGCAGCCTATTTTAGCGCCCTATTGGAATCGCGATATTGCCACTTGGATTGTGTACGCTAACCGTAATTTTTTACCAGCCAAGGCACGTCTGGCGATCAACTTTTTATTGGAACACTTTGCTAACTGGCAAGAGTAACCCGTTTATCATTATTAAAAGGGTTACTCGGCAAGATTTAGTAGGCGCCTGCAGCATACGTTAGTTCATAACTGTGGCTATAAATTTCTAAAATATTGCCAAAAGGGTCTTCCATATAAATCATGCGGTATGGTTTTTCACCCGGGTAATAATAACGCGGCTTGGCCATGCGTTTCTTGCCACCGGCAGCGACAATTGCATCTGCGAGTTCTTCCAGATTGGGATCTTGCACACAAAAATGAAAAACGCCGGTTTTCCAGTACTCAAAATTATCTTCTGGGTCTTTCTGATTAGCGAACTCGAAGATTTCCACACCCACTCGGTCGCCCGTGGACAGGTGCGCTATCTTAAATTTATTCCAATTGGCGCCAAATACATCGGTGCACATTTCTCCGATGGGGCTTTTGTCCTCAATGATTTCAGTTGGTTGCATAATCAAGTACCAACCAAGGACTTGGGTGTAAAACTCAACCGCTTTTTCTACATCGGGTACAGAAATGCCTATGTGGGAAAAAGTACGTGGATACGGGGTAGTCATGATGTCACTCCTTAATAATTTGTCAGCTAAATTTTGGCTTTATTCGGTCAATGGGAGACTGAATTGCCGGAATGATTGATGCCTTATCAATCAAGTGACGCTACTGTACCCGCTATGATAAAGTATGAAAAATTATGATTTGGAATGAAAATGAGTACGACTTGTAATGATTAACACCGTCTGGTTAAAAACCTTTTGTACTCTGGCTGATTTGGGACACTTCACCCAAACCGCCCACGCTTTGTTTATGACGCAATCCGGTGTGAGTCAGCAGATCAAAAAACTTGAACAGCAATTGGCTACTCCGTTGCTCATTCGAGTAGGTAAATCCTTTACTTTGACCGACGCAGGTGTAGCGCTTCATCGAGATGGTCGAAAATTATTACAAGCAACTGAATTACTTGAGCAGAATATCAAGCAAGATGATCCCCATAGCGGACGCGTGCGCATCGCTACGCCTGGCAGCGTGGGGTTAACCTTGTACCCGTTTTTACTCGATTTACAACAGCAACATCCTAAATTGAGCGTAATGCATTCATTTGCACCAAATAAGAGTATTGAACGTGACGTGAGTCAACGGCATTTTGACCTAGGTATTACGACCCAGCCTAGTACGCTCCCAGATGTATTCACTCAAGCTATCGCCCAAGAGGCGCTCGTATTGGTAACTGACAACCGTATTGCAGTTATTAATTGGCCGGTTTTACAGAGGTTGGGTTTTATCTCTCATCCAGATGGACACCATCATTGTCAGGCTTTGTTGCGGGCGAATTTCCCTCAATTTGAACATCCAGAACAGTTTCAAGAGAGAGGGTTTTCTAATCAAATTAGTCTCATTTTAGAGCCCGTTAGCAGAGGTTTTGGTTTCAGTGTTTTACCATTACATGCGGCAAAGGCCTTTGCCAAGCAAGCCAAAATTCGTATTCATACTTTAGCCCACCCGGTTAGTGAAACCTTATATCTTTGTCGCCACACACAGGTCTCGCAAAGCCAACGTGTGCGCTACGTGGCGGACAAAATACAAACGCTGCTGCAAGCAAAGGTATAAATACGCGCCCACAGGCCGTTTAGATACCACAGCTATTTACGCCAGCAACACCTCGAACTTTGCACACAAAATATCCCTGATTTACCTAACCTATCACAAATATATTATCGTCGTTGTGAGTGAATATGCCGTTGCTTAGTCTCACGAGTAAATTGATTTTGCTAGTCCGCAAACGTTTTCCAATGACGTCCTATGCAGTAAGTCTTTGCATTGCGATATGAGCATGAAGCATTGGGCAAACTCCCCCAGAGATAAATGCCAGTAAGCCATACTAGGGGTGCCTATAACCCAAGACGTTAAAATAAAAATAAATTTTTCAATATTGAAAACATCCTAACTTTCAGTATCTTCTGAACAATTATTGCGCTATGTTAAAAATGTGTTAACCAGCTAGTCAGCAAAAGTTGGGACATTTGAAAACATGATCATTGCGGATTCTGGAACAGGAAAACTATCAATGAGTAACTTTTCTCAAGTGCGTGAATTATTGCAACATAATCAGCAATTACATGCCCGGGCAAGCACATTTTATCAAGACTTAGCCTTTCAAGCCGACAACGAACGGGTTAAAATGCTGCTGGCCACACTGGCCAAACACGAAGCAGAATTGTGTACGTCTATGCTTGGCTATATTCAAAAAGCCCCTGCCAAAATCCTCAATACGTATTTTCAATTTGACCACGAACATGGTGTAGACGATTTGTTCGCTAATAAATTTGTTACCCGCTCAATCACCAGTTCACAAGTGGAAGCCATTGCTACCGACCTTGATAATTATTTCTGTGATCTATACCAAGAAATGGTGGACGCAGTCGACTGCCAACAAGTGCAGGAGTTATTTGAGCATTTGCATCTACATATGATTGAAGAGAAAAAACGTCTTTCCATCGACATATATTCAATGCTGGATATGTAAAAAATTTAATGGTTGAAAGTCTTTCCTAGTAACGCCTAGGGAGCATTTTCCTATTATGACAATGTTTATTTATTTGACGAACAAGAATATTTTTGGTTATTTTTAATACAACCTCAACGGACGTTGTAGAGGATCAGTCCAAAGAGGTAATACGGCATTTATGACCGTAACTACTGTTTAATTTGGGGGAACTGGTATGGAGCAAGCACTGGTCGAATTGTGGCCAATACTGCTGTATTTTGCCTTTACGTTAGTACTGCTGGGGGGAGTGATGCTCGTCTCGACAATATTGGGGCCAAGAACACGCGGTCATTCTACTCACCTACCCTATGAATCCGGAATATTACCTCTCGGTAATGCTCGGGTGAAATTTGCCAATCACTTTTTTCTATACGCTATTTTCTTTGTCATCTTCGATTTAGAAACCTTGTTCCTATTTGCTTGGGCCATTTCCTTTGAACAGGTGGGCGTGACCGGTTTTATCGAGGCCTTGGTATTTATACTCATACTCTTGATTGCTTTAGTTTATTTGTGGCGGATTGGCGCGCTAAATATTCGTAAACGACACCTGCCGGAGCAAAATTAATGGATTGGAATCTCAGTGATCCAAACGCCGCTCAGCAACAGATCCCTGTTTTAGATGAGCAAGTTCAGCAAGCGGTAAAAAAGAATGTCATTTTTACCAGTCTTAACAACATGATCAATTGGGGTCGCAAAAATTCTATCTGGCCGTTCAACTTCGGCTTGTCTTGTTGTTATGTGGAAATGGCCACCAGTTTTACCGCCCGCCATGACATCGCCCGTTTTGGCGCCGAAGTGATTCGCGCCACTCCTAGAGAAGCAGACCTGATTGTTATATCAGGCACTGTGTTTCGAAAAATGGCCCCAGTCGTTAAACATCTATATGACCAACTGTTAGAGCCGAAATGGGTCATATCTATGGGCTCTTGTGCCAATTCCGGCGGCATGTACGACATTTATTCTGTGGTACAAGGGGTCGACAAAATTCTGCCTGTTGATGTTTATGTTCCTGGCTGCCCACCCCGCCCAGAGGCATTAATGCAAGGCTTACTCTTGTTGCAAGAGTCCATCGGTCGTGAGCAACGTCCTATTAGCTGGGTAATTGGCGATGACAACCACGTCAGCCAAATTGAAAAACCGAGTCAGCGAGACATTCATAATAGTGAACGCATGCGCGCTCGGGATCTCACTCCGCCGGATAGAGTGTAGATATGCAGCAAGTATCGACACCAGATTTACTCAGCGAACTACAGCCCTGGTTGGCGAATTCCGTGCTACTGACAGAGACCACTGCGGATCAAATTCCGACCTTTTGGGTAGCTAAAAAAGACCTGTTAACCTTGTGCGATGCCGCTCGCTACAAACTGGATAAGCCTTTTACCTTCCTGTTCGATTTGACTGCTATCGACGAAACTACTCGCCAACATATGGTCCTCCCCCAGCGCCAAGATTTTACGGTGGTTTATCTATTACGTTCCTACGAGCGCAATCAAGATGTGCGTATTAAGGTCGCCCTAGACCAAAATAACAAAGCATTGGCCAGTGTGACGTCGATTTGGCCTAATGCCAACTGGTACGAACGTGAAGTATGGGATTTGTTTGGGATTAAATTTGACGGACACCCGTGCCTGCGCCGCATCATGATGCCTACCACTTGGCTGGGCCATCCCTTATGTAAAACCCATCCTGCCCGCGCCACGGAAATGGGTGAGTACAGTTTGTCTGACGACTTGCGAGATATAGAACAGCAAGCACTGAAATTTAACCCCGCCGATTGGGGATTAACCCCCCAGGGCGCTCCCGACGAATTCATGTGGCTCAATTTAGGACCCAATCACCCCAGTGTGCATGGCGTTTTCCGCATCATGCTACAACTGGACGGTGAAGAGATTGTCGAGGCCATACCGGATATCGGTTATCACCATCGCGGCGCTGAAAAAATGGGGGAGCGCCAAAGCTGGCATTCTTACATACCGTACACAGATCGCATTGATTACCTGGGCGGGGTAATGAATAATCTGCCCTATGTGATGGCCATAGAAAAACTCGCTGGTATCGAGGTGCCTGAGCGGGTAAAGGTCATCAGAGTGATGATGGCAGAGATATTTAGGATCCTCAGCCACCTATTGTTTTATGGCACCTTCGCTCAAGATATTGGTTCACTGTCGCCTATTTTTTATATGTTCGTCGACCGAGAGAAACTGTTTGCCATTGTCGAGGCTATCACTGGCGCCCGCATGCACCCAGCTTGGTTCAGAATTGGCGGCCTAGCCGCTGACTTACCTAAGGGCTGGGACAAGATGATCACCGAATGGCTTGACTATATGCCAGCCCGAATGGCCGACTACGACCAGATGGTAATGCAAAACAGTCTGGTCAAAAAACGCGCTGTGGGCATAGGGGCTTATGATACTGCCACAGCCATCGAATGGGGGGTAACGGGTCCCGGACTTAGAGCAACCGGTTTCGACTGGGATCTACGTAAAAAACGTCCTTATTGCGGTTATGAAAATTTCGATTTTGACGTACCCCTTGGCACTCGTGGCGACAGCTATGATCGCTGCGCGGTGCGGGTGGCTGAAATCCGCCAGAGCATGCGGATCATTCGCCAATGTGTGCAACATATGCCAGAAGGACCTTATAAAGCCGATCACGTGCTGACCACTCCCCCACCAAAAGAACGCACGATGCAAGATATAGACACCTTGATCCCCCATTTTTTAGGGGTTAGCTGGGGGCCGGTCATTCCTGCCGGGGAAGCCATGATGGAAGTGGAGGCGACCAAAGGCAGCAATGCTTATTACCTCACCAGTGATGCCAGTACCATGAGTTATCGTACCCGTATTCGTACCCCCTCTTTCCCACATTTACAGATGATACCTGTGATGGCCAAGGGCCAGATGATCGCGGATTTAATTGCCACCATTGGCAGCATAGATTTTGTGATGGCGGACGTAGACCGATGAGTAAAGTAATACCAATCAAGCAAGTCCAAGCGTACGCCGAGCAAACCGTCGATTACCGTCAAGTACTCAGCCAATCGGAAATTGATGCCATTGAGCACGAGTGCGCCTTATATGAAAGTCGTCCTGCCGCCGCGATTGATGCGCTGCAAATTGTCCAGCGCGAACGTCGCTGGATAAGCGATGAAAGCTTATACGCCATCGCTGATATGCTCGGTATGTCAGCCACTGCACTGGAAGGGATCGCCACCTTCTATAACTTGATTTATCGCCAGCCCGTCGGCCAACATGTGATCCATTTGTGCAACAGTATTAGTTGTTGGTTAAATGACTTTCAGACGATTGCCGACCATCTGCGCAACACCTTAAACGTAGAATTTGGCCAAACCACCAGTGATGGAAATATCACCCTATTACCCAATGTTTGTCTGGGTTGCTGTAACAAGGCCCCCGCCTTAATGTTAGACGGCGAACTGATAGAGAACTTGGATATAGCCAGTATAGACAAACTGCTACAAAGCTTGGGCGGAGGCAAAAATGAATAACCCTACAGACCGTCCGCTGAGCACACACCTAGACGTGGAAAATCCGCAAAATCTAAGCGCTTATCAAAGTACAGGTGGCTACCAAGGTTTCTCAAATGCACTCAAAATATCCCCCCACGAAGTGCAGCAACAAGTCACAGATTCGAATTTAAAAGGTCGAGGGGGAGCAGGTTTTTCTACTGGCATGAAATGGAGTTTTGTGCCCATGGGCGAAAATGCGCCTGAGCATAAATACTTAGTCTGTAACGCCGATGAAATGGAGCCGGGTACCTTTAAAGATCGCTGGTTGATGGAAGGTGCCCCTCACCTACTCATCGAAGGTATGTTGATCGCTGCCTACGCCATAGGTGCAGATGTCGCCTATATTTTCCTACGCGGTGAATACCGCTTATGCGCCACTCGCTTGCACCAGGCCATAGAAGAAGCCTACGCTGCTGGCTGGCTGGGTGAAAACATAAAAGGGACACCTTACACACTTAAGTTACATCTTCACACGAGCGCAGGACGTTATATTTGCGGTGAAGAAACCGCCTTAATCAATGCACTTGAAGGCAAGCGTGCCACTCCTCGCGCTAAACCTCCTTTTCCGCAAGTCGTGGGCCTTTTTGGGCGACCAACCATAGTCAACAATTGCGAAACCTTATGTAATTTGCCGAGCATCTTAAAACACGGTTCGCACTGGTATACCCAATTGACTGCCGGCACGGATAGCGGCAGTAAAATTTATGGTATTAGCGGCAAAGTCAAAAATGCCGGTTTATGGGAATTGCCTATGGGCACGCCAGCCAGAGAGATATTTCAATTAGCCGGTGGCATGCAAGATGGTCTGACACTAAGAGGATGGTTACCCGGCGGAGCCTCAACGGACTTCCTCATGCCAGAACATTTGGATTTACCCATGGAATATGACGCCATTGCCAAAGCAGGCAGTCGCATGGGCACCGGCTTGATTATCGCCTTGGACGATCAACATTGTCCCGTGGGCATGATCCTTAATTTATTACAGTTTTTTGCTCAGGAATCTTGTGGTTGGTGCACGCCCTGCCGAGACGGCCTGCCTTGGGCGGTGGAAATATTAACCCGTATCGAAAGCGGGCATGGCAATCAAGACGACATGGATACGTTACAACAACTGTGCGGTTTTATGTGGATAGGTAAAACCTTCTGTGCACTGGCACCGGGAGCGGTTGAGCCACTACGCAGTGGTATGAAGTACTTCGCCGATGATTTTCAACAACATATTGACCACAAGGGGTGTCCTCACCGACAGTAATTTATGGCTAAAATATTTGTCGACAATCAGCAGTACACAGTTCGTGATGGCCAGAACCTATTACAGGCCTGTCTGTCATTAAAAATGGACCTACCCTACTTTTGCTGGCATCCAGCCATGGGGGCTGTGGGGGCGTGTCGGCAGTGCGCCATGACACAATATCAAGATGAAAATGATAACCGCGGCCGCCTGATTGTCGCCTGTATGACACCGGTTTCTGATGGAATGCGCGTTAGTATACAACAACCAGCGGAACAAGAATTTCGTGAACAGGTGATTGGCGCGCTTATGACTCATCACCCCCATGATTGTCCGGTATGTGCCGAAGGTGGCGAGTGTCATTTACAAGATATGACGGTGATGGCAGGGCATAGTGTAAGACACTACAAAGGCAAAAAGACTACCTTTGAAAATCAGCAACTTGGTCCCTTGATTAAACATGAAATGAATCGCTGCATTACCTGTTATCGCTGTGAACGGTTCTATAAAGACTATGCTGGGGGTACTGATCTCAGTGCTCAAGCATCGAAAAACCATGTGTATTTTGGCCGCCAAAGCGATGGCACGCTGCAAAGCGAATTCGCCGGAAATTTAGTCGAAGTTTGCCCTACCGGAGTCTTCACTGACAAACCTTTTGGCGACCATTACAGCCGTAAATGGGATTTACAATCGGCCCCTTCAATCTGCCAGCACTGTGCGGTGGGTTGCAACACCAGTGTATCTGAACGCTATGGCTCAGTTCGACGCGTAACCAATCGCTTTAACGCACACCTAAACAGTTATTTTTTGTGTGACCGAGGACGTTTTGGCTTTGGCTTTGTGGACAGTGAACAACGCCAACGGGACATATACCTACACGGCAAAAAAACAGATTGGCGAGACGCTGACTTAATCACCTTGCTCAAGGATAAAAATCCCTGGCTGGGTATTGGTAGTAGTCAAGCCAGTCTAGAAGATAATTTTTGCCTACAGCAATTAGTAGGCCCTGAAAACTTTTGTCCCACCTTAGATCCGCAGCAAGAAGACTTACTGTCCCGTCATATGACGATTTTACAGCAGTGGCCCCAAGCCAGTTTAGCGCAAATGGAACAGGCTGATGCTATCGTAATATTGGGAGAAGACGTCAACAATAGCGCCCCGCGCATTGCCTTATCCATTCGTCAAGCTTTGCTAAATAATGCCCGGGAACAAGCTGAAAAACTGCGCGTCCCGGCTTGGCAAGACGCGGCGGTACGCGCCCTTGCTCCGCATAACCCGGTACCTCTGGCTTATTTTGGTTATGGTACGAGCACCTTAAGTGAACTAGCCACTATCAAGGTGCTGTGCGACCCCAAACACGCAGCAGAGCAGGGATTTATGCTGGCGAATTTGCTTAGTGGGCAGGCCCCTTCTCCCAAGGCACACAAAGTAGATCCCCAAATCCAACAACTGGCGCAGATCCTTAAAAATGCCAAGCAACCGTTGATCATCACGGGCTGGTCCGCGGGTCATCCGGCACTGTTAGCAGCAGCAAGTAATATTCGTAACGCATTGGCCCAGCTCAAGCCAGAACAGGATGAAAGCATGCTGTGCATCGTTCCTCCGGATACAAATACCCTAGGCTTGGGTCTGCTGGCACAGCAAGGTGGACTCAGTGGGCAACAACTTGCACAAAGACTGACACATAATACATGTAACTTGATGGTGCTGGACCACACTCAAGCCGCATTCAATGAACAATTAACCAAGCTGGGCGCGAGCGCCAACCACCTAGTACGTTTAACACAGCTCAGGGCTGGGCATAAAAATGAACTCACCTTGCCGCTTTCAACCTTCAGTGAAAGCAGTGGCTCTCAGCTCAATTATCAAGGGTTAATTCAGTCGCATATTCCTGCAACCAAGCCATCTGGACAATGCATGCCTGGCTGGCAGTGGCTTGTTAATATCGGCAAACTCACTGGGCATGCGCTGGGCAATATGACGAACTTGGGCCAACTAAGAGATAATATTTGCCTGCATTATCCCCAGCTAGTCGCTCACTGGCTGTCAGATCCCCATGGGCAAATGGCACTACAGACACCAAGAACCAGTGGCCGCACAGCAATGTTAGCGAATCAAACTGTACATGAACCAAAGCCCTTTGCAGAGAGCCTTGCGCCGTATAAGCAGAGCATGGAAGGTACCATTGCCGGAGATAACGGTGAGCAATCCTTGGCATACAGCTGGTCGCCTGGCTGGAATTCGAATCAATCAAACCACAAGTTTAAAGACGAATATCTTAATGGTCCGCTTACGGCGCAAAAAGGCGTGCTGTGTATCTCTGCAAACCCAAGCAAGCAATGGGTTAACTGGCAAATGGATTGGTCAAAGGTCAATAAAGCCAAGTGGCAGTTATTGCCCATGCAAAAAGTGTTTGGCAGTGACAGTTTGAGCTTACACGCCCTACCCATCGCTCAACTTAAAGTGCAGGCGCAAATCGTCATGAGTGCCGCCCAAGCACAGAGCCTGAAATTGCAAGCTGGCCAATTAGTCAGTTGTGACGACAACCCCTTACTTTTTCAGGTGGTAATTAGCAGCCAAGTTCCAAAAAGCAGCCTATTGATCTACGCACCGGCCGACCAATACTTCCCGTTGACGCATTGCGACGCGCTAATTCTGGCGACCCAGGAACAGACTCAGGCATATCGCGCCCAGTTAGCAAACTTGACGGGAACCCAAGAAGCCCAAAAGCAGGCGCAGCACACGAGGTTTTTAACCCAAGACCAAACGATCCCCATTCGCTTTATTCAGGGAGCTAACTAATGCCAACCTTAGATCTCGTGCTAATGATTGCTGCTATGGTCGCCATATTGGTGCCAACTGCCGCTATGTTAGTGTGGTTTGAAAGGCGTTTGCTGGGCTTTTTCCAACAGCGTTACGGCCCTAATCGGGTGGGCTATTTTGGTATCTTGCAGTCTCTCGCTGATTTGATAAAGATTTTGTTCAAGCATGACTGGATCCCACCTTTCGCCGATCGCCCTGTTTTTGTTTTAGCACCCTTGATTGGTGCATTGGCGGTGTTAATGAGTTTCGCTGTGGTGCCTATGAGTCCAAACTTAATGGTGTCAGACAGCAATATAGGCTTGCTGTTCTTTCTGGCAATGACCTCAATGGCGGTGTATTCAGTCGTGCTGGCTGGTTGGGCATCCAACAATAAGTATGCGTTGTTAGGGGGGATGCGCGCGGCGGCCCAAACGATCAGCTACGAAGTTTTTATGGGGGTGTCCCTGCTTGGGGTCGTCATCTTAAGTGGCAGTTTTAAACTCAGTGACATTGTGTTAGCCCAACAGAATATGTGGTATGTCATTCCGCAGTTTCTCGGCTTTGTGATCTTCATGATTGCTGGTATAGCCGAAAGTCATCGTCTGCCATTTGATTTACCTGAGGCAGAAACTGAGCTGACAGCCGGTTTTCACACCGAGTATTCAGGCATTAAATTTGCGCTTTTTTTCCTCGGTGAATATTTGGGCATGATGCTGATATCCATGATGATCACCACCGTTTTTTTAGGCGGCTGGTTGGGTCCTTGGTTACCACCGATTGTGTGGTTTTTGCTAAAAACCTTGAGCTTAATTTGTTTCTTTGTATTGCTAAGAGCGGCGCTACCTCGGCCACGATTTGATCAGTTATTGGAATTGGGCTGGAAGTGGATATTACCTCTCGCTCTGCTTAATCTGGTCGCCACCGCATTTGTCAAACTGTGGGGAGATTTTTAGTTATGTATAGCCAAATAAGAACCTTGTGGACTGTATTTAAACACCTATTTGATCGCACCGATACCGTGCAATACCCGGAGCAAAAGCCCTACTTAGCGCCCCGCTATCGAGGGCGTATCGTGTTGACCCGAGATCCAGACGGTGAAGAGCGCTGCGTTGCCTGCAATTTATGCGCGGTAGCGTGCCCGGTAGATTGCATTTCACTGCAAAAAACCGAAGACCAGCATGGTCGTTGGCGTGCAGATTTTTTCCGTATTAATTTCTCTCGCTGCATCATGTGCGGTTTATGTGAAGAGGCCTGCCCAACGTATGCCATTCAACTGACCCCTGATGTGGAAATGGCTGAATATGACAGGCAGAACATGGTGTATGAGAAAGAACATTTATTGATTGATGGTGTGGGTAAGTACCCTGATTACAACTTTTATCACAAAGCTGGGATCAGTATAAAAGACAAGGGCAAAGGGCAAGCAGATAACGAAAAACCACCGGTGGACATAAGGAGCTTATTGCCATGAATAGCCTAGGGTTATTTTATGTTAGCGCCAGCATAGCGCTGCTTGCCAGTTTTTGCGTGATCACCCAAAAAAACGCTGTGCATGCCCTGCTATATCTAATCGTCAGTTTATTAGCCCTAGCCCTTTGTTTTTATCTGCTGGGTGCGCCTTTTGCTGCGGCCCTGCAAATCATTGTCTATGCAGGGGCGATCATGGTGCTCTTTGTCTTTGCTGTGATGATGTTCAACATTAACCAACAGGACATCGAGCGGGAAAGCCAATGGCTAAGCTGGCAAAGTTGGCTGGGCCCCAGCTTGTTGGTGACTGTCTTGTTAGTTGAAGTGCTGTTCATTTTACAGTCGCAACCTGCCTGGGCATCTACCGAGAGCCAGGTCACATTAATCGACGCGAAAGCGGTGGGCAGCTTGTTGTTTGGCCCTTATTTGCTGGCCGTTGAAATTGCTTCTTTTTTGCTGCTGGCTGGCTTAGTAGGAGGCTATCATCTTGCCAAAGCCCTGCCCCACAAGCCAGTAAATAAAGAGGTGAACCAACCATGACGGTTCCGATTGAACACGGTTTTGTGCTGGTAGCCTTACTCTGGGCCATCGGCTTAATTGGCTTATTAGCGCGTAAAAACACCCTTTTTATGCTGATGTCCATGGAAATCATGCTCAACGCCGCCGCTCTGGCTTTTATTCTGGCTGGCAGTCTATGGCAGCAAGCTGACGGGCAAATTATCTATATATTGATCATCACTGTCGCCGCTGCAGAGGTGGGACTCGGTCTGGCATTGCTTATCCGTCTGCGGGCTCATGTCAGCGACTTGAACATTGATAAACTAGACGAGTTGAGGGGTTAAATAGACATGCAAGATCTGTTATTCCTTGTCCCTGTGTTGCCCCTTGCGTCAGCTTTGGTTTTATTGTTGACCGCTGGCCGGCTATCGCCCTTTGTCGTAGCCATACTGGGAGTGGGCTCAATAGGTTTAGCTGCATTGCTCAGTCTGTTTATCGGTTTGGCTTTTGTCGCCTCAGGTGAACCCGTATTTCACCAAGTATTATTTAACTGGCTGCCTATTGCCAACGCCCCAATTAATGCTGCGTTGCAACTAGATCAACTGTCGTTGGTTATGACAGGGGTCATTACGGGTGTCGGGTGGATGATCCATTGGTACGCTGCCGCTTACATGTATGACGATAAAGACATACAACGCTTCTTTGTGTATATGAACTTGTTTGTGTTCGCCATGTTGATTTTGGTATTAGGGGACAGCCTAGTACTCTTGTATCTAGGCTGGGAAGGTGTTGGTTTATGCAGCTTTTTGCTAATCGGCTTTTGGCAACACGATCCGAATAACGTCAAGGCAGCCAAAAAAGCGTTTATCGTCACCCGCGTGGGCGATACCGCTATGATGCTGGGTTTGCTCATATTGTTTACTGAATTTGGCAGTTTACATATTGCGACCATCCTGAGCTCGCCGGTTCCCGTGGCGCAACACACACTTTGGTTAGCCTGTTTATTGCTGGTTGGTGGCGCGGTAGGCAAGTCAGCTCAGCTGCCGCTGCAAACCTGGTTACCCGATGCCATGGCCGGCCCTACCCCAGTTAGCGCACTTATACACGCGGCAACTATGGTGACCGCTGGCGTGTATCTCATTGCCAGACTGCATCCGCTATTTTTACAAGTTGAAGGCATATTAACCTTAGTTGCTTGGATTGGCGCACTGACACTGGTATTGGCAGGGATTGCGGCCTTATTTCAATCAGATATCAAGCGTGTATTGGCCTATTCAACCATGAGCCAAATTGGCTATATGTTTCTCGGTTTAGGGGCATTGGCATTCGACAGTGCTATTTTCCATTTGATGACCCATGCTTTTTTTAAAGCGCTGTTGTTTTTAACCGCAGGTAGCATAATAGTAAAATTACATCACCAGCAGAACATCTATAAAATGGGGGGCTTGTTTCGCAGCCTGCCACTCACCTCGACATTTTTATTAATCGGTCTGTTGGCGCTGGTTGCCTTCCCGGGCACGTCCGGCTTTTTCAGCAAAGAAGCCATTTTGGCTGCCACTTGGCAAGCCCATACCGCAGGCCCCATACTCTGGAGCTTGGGCGTACTGGGTGCTTTTCTCACCAGTTTATACAGTTTCCGTTTATTATTTATCGTTTGCTTTGGCCCAGCGAGCCAGCATGTAGAAGAAAGAGATTTCAGCCCCGCTAGCCACTTTGTATTGCCTTTGCTGCCACTATTTGTATTGGCAGTTGTGGGCGGCTTTATCACGTTGGATTTTAGCCGGGTATTTGCGCAAGCAGCCCATCCCCATGTCACCCTGTGGATTGAATGGATGCCAGTTGCCGTGTCGGCGTTCGGCTTCGTTGTTGCCTGGGTATTATACTTCCCGCGCACAACCCCTCGGCAGGTTGACGGCACAATGACCCGCTTTTGCCGAGACGGTTTAGGCTTTGACTGGCTATACAATCGTCTTTTCACCCAACCCTTGCGGCTGTTTGCGAGGCTAAATAAATCCGATGTCATCGATCACTTCTATCGTTTCGTCGCCTGGTTAAACTTTCGCCTAAATGCCGTATTGGTCACCAGTCAAAACGGCAAATTACGTTGGTATTTGTACGGCACGTTGGCGGGCTGTGTCCTAATGTTAGGAGGGCTAATATGGTGGCGTTAAGTTGGCTTATTTGGCTTCCGTTATTATGTGGTGCCTTAGCCTGGACCGTCGAAAAGCGCTTTCAGGGAGCGGGGAACTGGATCACCTTGAGTGGTTTAATCGGCATGTTATTACTCGTATTATATTTGGGTAGTTTGGGTGAAAGCACCCTAAGTTGGGATTGGTTTGCCCGTTTTAATATTCATTTTGCCTTATGGTTTGACGGCCTTGCCCTGTTGATGGTGATATTGACCATAGGCTTGGCCATACTCGCGCTGGCGGTATCTTGGCGCGAGATTACGCAGCATCAAGGCTTTTTCCACTTCAATCTAATGTTTAGTATTGCGGGGATAATAGGGGTATTTTTAGCCGCCGATCTTTTCTTATTCTTCTTGTTTTGGGAAGTGATGCTACTGCCCATGACAGCCTTGATCTTGATCTGGGGCAATGAAAATCGGCGCTACGCGGCCATCAAATTTTTTATCTTCACCCAGGCCAGTAGTTTGCTGATGTTGGTAGCCATAATTGCCCTGGCACTTGAGCACCAAACCCAAACCGGCCAGCTGAGCTTCAGCCTTTCAGCATTAGCTAACCTGTCTTTAGACAGTGTTCTGGAGTGGTGGCTGATGCTCGGTTTTTTCATTGCCTTTGCCGTGAAGTTACCTATGGTGCCCTTGCATAGTTGGCTACCCGATGCGCATACCCAGGCCCCCACTGCGGGCAGCGTGTTGTTAGCGGGTATTTTACTGAAAACAGGAGCCTATGGGCTGATCCGTATCGTCTTGCCACTGTTCCCCGATGCAAGTATGCAATTCGCCCCTATAGCCGTCACACTCGGGGTATTGAGCATCATATATGGCGCGTTAATGGCGTACAGCCAAACTGATTTCAAGCGTTTGGTTGCCTATTCTAGTATCAGCCATATGGGATTTGTATTGCTGGCGTTATTCAGTTGGCGTGAAGTGGCATTTCAAGGCGCAATATTAACAATTGTTGCCCATGGTATCAGCAGTGCGGCCCTGTTTAGTATGGCGGGAATAATTCAGCATCGTATTCACAGTCGTGAACTTGGCGACATGGGCGGCATGTGGGCTAATGCACCTAAGATGGCTACCGTGACACTCATTTTTGTGATGGCAGGAATTGGTATGCCGGGCTTGGCCAACTTTAATGGCGAACTCCTTACCCTCTTGGGAAGTTATCAGACGTTCCCTACTCACACTATAGTAGCGGCATTAGGCATAATCTGGTCCGCCGTGTACGGTCTGCATTTATTCCAGCGCGCTTTTCAAGGCCCGATGAATACCGACATCAGCGATCTGCATGGGCGGGAGGTGGTTTACACCAGCTTATTAATATTGGCCTTATTCTACTTCGGATTGCAGCCACACATATTACTGGAGTTAAGCGCAGACACCTTAAATAACTTGCTAGAGATAGCCAAGGAGCATCGGCCATGAGCTTACAGGAATTATGGTTACTGCTGCCGGTTCTGATAATTTGTGTCGGTGTGCTGACCTTAATGTTACAGGCCGCTTGGCAGCGCAACAATGTGTTAGCCCAAGGTTTGACCGTGCTGACCTTAACCTTGGCACTGGGAGCATTAATTTGCCAATACCCAACAGATATGCGCACAATCACCTTATTATTCGAACACGAACCCATAGGCGGATTTTTTAGTTTATTACTGTTAATGGTGGCCATTTCAGTGGCTCTATTACAGGGCCCATACATGGGCAAAAACAGTAAAGAGGTGGCAGAAGAATTTTACATATTGCTGCTATTATCTTGCTTAGGCGGCATATTATTGGTCATGTCTAGACACGTGGCCAGCGTCATTTTAAGTATCGAACTGATGAGTTTGTCGATGTTGGCTATGCTGGCTTACAACCGTGAGCGTAAGCTTGCCCTCGAAGGCGCCATGAAGTACCTCTTGCTCTCTGGTGCCGCAACCAGCCTATTGTTGCTGGGTTTTGCCTTATTGTATGCCACTAGTGGCCAGCTATTGTTGACACAGATGTTGTCATCTCCCATGCAACTGGTGGCAAAAAGCGGCTTTGTTTTGGTCGTGGCCGGGCTTGCATTTAAGCTATCACTGGTTCCGCTGCACTTCTGGACCCCAGATGTTTATCAAGGCGCCCCTGTTAACTCAACTCTGCTGCTGACCAGTTTATCCAAAGCTGCGGTATTCGCCTTGTTTATCAAGTTAATACTCTTAATCCCCCCAGAATTTGAAGCTGATATGGTGCGTATGCTTAGCTGGATGGCAATTGCCAGCATGTTGCTGGGGAATTGGTTAGCATTACAACAACGCAGTCTGAAACGTTTAATGGCCTACTCTGCTATTGCTCATATGGGATATGTGTTGGTCGCTGGCGTGATCGCTATGGGCATAGATCATAGTCTGGTATTAGAAGGGGCAAGTTATTACCTGCTGGCGTATTTGGTGGCCTCAATCTTAATATTTGCCGTACTGACTTTGCTTTCTAAACTTGATGAGCAACAGGATCTGGATGACCTTCCGCAGTTACAAGGTTTATTCTGGCAGCACCCCTGGCTCGCTAGTGTCATGACGCTGGCCTTCTTATCACTTGCCGGTATGCCGATCACCATAGGCTTTATCGGCAAGTTCTATTTACTGACCCTAGCGGTAAAGCTTTCCGCGTGGTGGCTAGTAACCACCATGTTAGTGGGCAGTGCCGTAGGTTTGTATTATTACTTGCGGGTGATTTTCACCTTATTCGCTCCTTTGCAAAGGGATATCCAGCAAACATCTGGGGCGTACTTGAGTAAAATGTGGATTGGCGTCATTACCGCAGGATTATTGCTGCTAGGTATATTACCCGGCTTACTGGGCGACGAACTCAGGCGTATATTGGCGATCGGTTAACGAGGTTACTACCCCTGCTGAAAGATGTTGATTACTCAGGGTATTTCACCGTATTTCACCGCCCAAAGTAGTGTGGCCTTACCGCCCTCCCTTCTTGCTGGTTTTACGAGCAAACTTGTTCAACAGTTGCTCATGTAACGTCAGGGATGTGGTTAATGTGGGCGCAAAAATGCAAAGTTTGATACCAGCAAAGCAATAAATAACGGAGGACTGATAGCAAAAAACGTAATCGTTATATGCGTGTTTGACAGGCAGCATAGATAATAATTAACATATTATTAACGAGACCGATTATGTGCAAACCCGCCACTTTATTCCCTAAGAACAGTGTGATTGCCTTCGCACTTTGCTCGCTCATGAGCAGCTCAAACTCGCTAGCAGATAGTTTAAAAGAACACTTCGCTGGACTGTTTTTAGTCGGCAGTGCGATCAATAGCGAACAAGCTGCACAAACCCAAAAAGACACAGATCTCGTTATTCAAAAGCAGTTCAATACTGTCACCCCAGAGAACGAACTCAAGTGGGAACGCATTCATCCCAAGCTCAATACCTTTGATTTCGCATTAGCCGACCAGTACGTTAATTTTGGCGTGACACAACGGATGTTCACCGTAGGGCATACGTTGGTTTGGCACAGCCAAACCCCTGATTGGGTCTTTGAAGATGAGCAGGGCCAGACGCTTACCCGAGAGGCATTACTTGCACGCATGCAAAAACACATCAGCACAGTCGTGGGTAGATACAAGGGTAAAATACAAGGTTGGGACGTGGTGAACGAAGCGTTAAACGAAGACGGTAGTCTGCGAGATTCTAAATGGCGACAAATCATCGGCGACGACTTTATTGAAAAGGCCTTTATTTACGCCCATCAAGCAGACCCAAATGCTGAGCTTTATTACAATGATTACAACTTATATAAACCTGAAAAAAGTGCAGGTGCAGCAAAATTAATCGCTTCACTACAGGATAAAGGCATACAAATTCATGGCATTGGCTTACAGGGTCATTATTCATTGACCCACCCAGCTTTAAATGAATTGGATGATGCGCTTCAGCTATTCACGACGCTTGACATAAAATCCATGATCACAGAATTAGATGTGTCCGTATTACCCTTTCCTAATGACGCACAGCAAGGCGCAGATATCAGCCAAGATTTCGCCTTACAACAAGCGCTAAACCCCTACCCTGATGTGTTGCCAAAGGCGCAGCAAGAAGCGTTAAGCCGGCGCTATAAAGAAATCTTTGCCTTATTTTTGAAACATCACTCGACTATTTCGCGCGTGACGTTTTGGGGTGTAAATGATGCAAATAGCTGGCGTAATAATTGGCCAATGCGCGGACGCACCGACTACCCGCTATTATTCGACCGAAATAATCAGCCTAAAACCGCATATGATGCGCTAATGGCTATGCCACTGCAGCGTTAATAGCGCGTTATCGTCACGAATAAAATAGTGAACAAGCCCTTTATCCTGCGGATATGGGGCTATTTAACAAGCCCAGATAGTTGTTTTAAGCATCAATCGTCAAACTATTATTTTGAATTAAGCTTTTCATCAGTTCCTGATCGGCAAGTGAAACACTGAGTGTCTCAGTCGCAGACTCAGGCGTGGAAGATGTGTCCGCACTCTTAATCACACTTACGATTTGCGTGTCTTCCGGGCTAGTAAACAACTCATCGGCAGGGTCGGATATGAGTTCAGCCATATCTAAGGATACCTCACTGCTTTCGGTGATGGGTTCAGCTTGTGTAGTTTCTGGGGTAAAAGTAAGATCGATTTTTTCCTCACTGCCCAACGTGAAACTTAACAAGTTATCATCTGCTTCTATAGTGTCTGGTGCTGCTTTTGCCGATAGCGCAGGAGATTCATCGAAGAGACCACCCAATAGACTGTAATTATTAAGCACAGTCGTCGTATTACCAGAAAGGTCAGTTACACTCGCCTCTATATCAATGACACTGGGTAAACCTAAACCTAATTGAATACCAAATCCGCCTCCTTCTTGTACTATGGCTTGCGTCTCTATGGTCACAATACCCAGTGCAGAAATACTCACAGAAACTATCGTTCCTGAGGGTTCAGAGCTGGTTCCGGTTAATAACGGGCCTAAAGTGAGTAAATTCGTGAGGTCTAAATTATCTAATGTAAGTAAGGGGGCGGTTACGTCGATTAAACCAGTGTCATTTGTGGTGGTAGTATTGCCAGCCTCGTCTGCCACGCTAAGCGAAATACCAATATTTCCTTCAATAACCTGCGCGAGCACAAGCGGCACTTCCACTAATATTAAACCGCCGGCTTGCACACTCGACGATAAAATGTGATCCGTACCACCGCTATCAGTTAACGTCAGTGTAACCAGTGTTCCAACAGGCTCATTACAGGTTCCTGTGATCACCGGCAGTCCTAGATTGACATCAATCTCGCCCAGTTTATCCAGTACCACTAACGGCGCCGTTACATCAATGGGCACAGTCGCATTAACCAG
>TARA_R110001592_G_scaffold363383_1_pt1 | contig 111043 bp, 88 predicted proteins | sample TARA_R110001592 | Tara Oceans TARA_R110001592 (sample SAMEA4398387) | marine metagenome | biome: Polar Biome; feature: [SRF] surface water layer (ENVO:00010504); material: water (ENVO:00002006), including particulate matter (ENVO:01000060) such as... | depth 5 m
CCCAGGTATATCCCTGTCACGCTTTTTACCCAACTTGTAATTCCTAATCGTGTAACGAATCGATATTTCATGGGCCCCGCCGCTATTCCTCCAAGCCAGTTTAGAGACAGTAAAGTCGAAACTATATCCAATCTGCAGATCATTGGGCAATGAAAATCCTACGAGTGCTATTATCGCTTCATTATTAGGTAAATTATGCTTGGTAGGCAATCCTCTGTACCAGGCTCCCAGCATGAGTGGAGCATAAAAGAATTCAGCTCCCACATCCAATTGGTCAAACAGCCCCTGCCGTTTGTAATTAAAGGCAAGGGAAAGGGTTCTCTCTTGTAAAGTATTGTTGATTACGTCTCCTATATTATTACTGAATAAATTAAAGGTGGCTCCACCATGAACAGCGAAACGTATAGGAAGCCTATGGTCTTCCATTTGAAGGAATGATATGTGAGGACGCGTTAAATGATGCGCAGCCACCCCCAACCAATACCTCTGATCATAATAGTACAAGCCTGCATTGATATCTTCGTGACTCCTCTGACTCACATCGGTCACCCAATTGACACCATCTCCCACCACTATACCTCTGTCTATGTCTATTTGCGTCCCTAAAATAATGCTTTCAACATTTACATTCCTATGAACAAAGCTAGCTTGAACCCCCGAATGCAGGTAGCTTTCCTCTCCCAGTTTGATTCTATACGAATAAGTCAAGCCAATCTCCATGTTTTGAACCTGTGAAAAAGAATCACGGACACCATTGGCAATCACTCCTACCCCACTGTTTTTATGGTCTATAAAATGGTCGAAATAAGCAGAGAAGGTATTGAAACTTCTATCTAACCCTGGCCATTGGTTTCTGTAATTCACCCCTACCCGGGTCCATTCTGTACTTCCCGTGAACGCAGGGTTTAAATAAATAGGAGCTGCATAGAATTGCGAAAACTGCATATCCTGTGCCTGAACAAGCCCAACCTTAATGCTCAATAGCAAAACGATCAAAATTATTTTCCCTCTCATTACCTTATCAAAAGAAATTTCCCAGACCTTGTAACAAGCTCTCCTTTATTCGTTTCAAAATCCCCTCTATATATATAGGTACCCGGAGGAAGAGGCTCCCCATTAAGGCGTCCATCCCAGCCGGGATCATTTATAGCCTCGGTCTGAAATAAAAACTCCCCCCAGATATTAAATATCTTCAAGTCCATGGCTACGATACCTTTCATTTTAGGGATGAAAAAATCATCCTCCTGTCGCGAGGGGGTAAAACCTGTAGGGAACATAATCCTGTACGTTCTCCGGATATTGATGGGTAACTCATAGGAGGCGGCACAATCCGGCCCTGTTTCTACGGTTAAGGTCACAAGAAATTCTCCTTTATCTCCAAATACATGAACAGGCGAACGCTGTTCACTGGTGTTCCCATCACCAAAATCCCAAAACCATTTCTGGGGATTCCCTGTAGACCTATCCATAAACCGAATTTGGTCTATGGCTAAAATACCATCCTCGGACTCTTCTTTATTACCTGTATTATTCAACACATAATCAGCCAATGCTTCCAATGCCTCATCTGGTAGGCTCACTCTAAAAGTAAGTGGCTCAGACCAACACTCAAGAGACCTGGGTTTTACGCTTAAAAAAAACAACCCTTCACTCTTAAGGTTTAGTACTTCCTCGTTGATGAAAAAATTGCCTAACTCATCCTCAACTTGGTAATCATATAAATTAGCATCATAATCCGAAATATAGCCCCTTATGTCAGGAAATAAACTTGGATGACATCCATAAATGGTATTTACCACTTCCAAATCAGGGAATTCGGGGAAGGAGATGTTGATAGCATCTGAGACCAAGGGACAACCATTATTGGTAATGACCATGGCGTGGTATAGACCAGGACTGCTGACCATTAATGATGCCCCCTCTTCTCCCTCCAACTGTTCACTATCTTTAAACCATTTGTACTGTTGAATATCGCCCGTAGTAATAATGCTTAAGTTGACCTCTTCACTGGGGCAGGCATCCTTACTCAAAAGGGGAAGGTCATTGACCATAATATTTATTGGCTCGGGACTATCCAATACCTTGAGCTTTAAGGAGCTTCCGGTAGAAGTTTTACCGTAATTGTCGGTAATGGTAAAATATACCTGGACATCTTCTCCTGTGGAACCGGGAATGGGGGTGAATGAAAACAAAGCACCTTCGCCAGAATATCGAAAAGTTCCCTGGGGAACTGTCAGTGTATTCTCTTCTCCACTACAACCTCCCACAAGACAGGGGTCGGTTTCAATATCCTCAATTTCCTTCATCGATTCATAAAACTTCAGGCAACTTACCCGTGAATCCTTGTTGGGCAAATTGAATTTTCCCGGTGGGATTTCCAGTTGATTTTCTAGTCCTTCACAAACATTTACAGCCTCTATTGCACTGGTTGTTGGATTTTTCAGGTTGTCTTCTTCTGCTACCTCTACCAGAAGATTTCTGATTTCGTGAATATTGGTCTCACCTCCTGTAGATCCTGAGAAACCAATTTTCAAAGTTTTAGGTGAAGGGTAAGGATAGTCCACATTATCTATTAGTGTAATCTGTCGAGGGTTACCGTCAGCAGTAGTAAAAATCATTTCCACAACTAAGTTGAAACCTGTCCCCCCATTTTTTGGGCTTAGCTTAAAAATTACCTTTCGGTAACCCTTTTTCTCAGGGTCAGTCACCCTCTTAGTACCTGGCCCACCAGAACTAATAGGGAACCGTTGATCTTCAGGAAGTCCATAAGCTCCCCCTTCGTTGGTTTTTACACCAGTAATAAAGCGGTAACCATTGTACCCATCTCCTGGCCCACGGACAACTATGGCGTTGGAATGTAAAATATTTTGGCCAAGTGGAAATCCACCAGTTTTGCCTTCTGTATTATTACCAAAATTTCCGAAGCTGTCAAAACCTACCCCCATATAAGCATTGGATAATCCCTCCACTTTTTCGTTCATCGCATAGCCCAATGATCCTCCAAACGCACCAGGCGAAAATACAGTGGTCGCTCCATCAAATAAGAATACCGTTAACCCATCAGCACCTGTTCCTCCATAACTAAAATATTCAAAGGAAGCTTTTACTCCAAAACTTGAAGAAAAAGGGATATTGATATAAACGTAACCATTTTGATCGCCTGTAGCCTCTGTAAGCCTAAGCACACCATCGGAGATTTTAGCCTGCCCACCTAAGACGGTCTCACTCCTTTCTATCCCCCCCTGGAAAGATTCACAATAAGGAAAGCCTTGTTGCCCATACAGTTTAGTGGAAAGTGATAATAGCGTTAAAAAACAAACAAGAATACCTTTCATAATTGTACCTGAAGCCGGTTCCTTGATATTAACTATCCAATTTACCTGGCGTTGATCATTTCTTTAGCGCATAAAAAAAAACACACTTCACTTGAGCCCTTACTTTTGTATGGTATTACTTTAATACTGCCACTTCATGTTATCGCCTTTTGGCTCTAACACTTATTGGGAACCATTTTGGTTAAGGTATTTACAATTGCCGCAGTTTATTGTGAACATTAGCGACTTAAGTTAATCAATTAAAAAATAAATAAAAAAGGCTTCTTCCTGATAGTTAGGAAGAAGCCTTAAAATAAGTATTGATAAAAATTATTTGAGTATCGTTTCTTTTCTATCTGGACCTACAGACACCATCTTAATAGGAACCTGTAGTTCCTTTTCTAAGAAAGTAACATACGCTTTAAGTGCCTCAGGAAAATCTTCATAGTCACTAATACCAGAGAGGCTACAATTCCAACCTTCCATGGTAACATAGACAGGTTGAATGCCTTCAGTTGTACCATTCAAAAATTGTCCCTTTGTAGTATCATCATCTTCTAGTTTGTATTCGGTGCAAATTTTAATGTTCTCAAATCCATTTAGCACATCTGCTTTCATCATAAATAATTGGGTCACCCCATTGATCATGATTGAATATTTAAGTGCTGGAAGGTCCAACCATCCACATCTTCTAGGTCTGCCTGTAGTGGATCCAAATTCGTTGCCATCTTTCCGCATTTGCTCCCCATCATTGTCAAATAATTCGGTAGGAAAAGGGCCACTTCCTACACGGGTGCAATAAGCTTTGAAAATACCAAAAACTTCACCTATAGCTGATGGTGGTACGCCTAAACCTGTACAAGCTCCGGCTGCCATTGTGCTACTACTGGTAACAAATGGATAGCTACCAAAATCAACATCCAAAAGAGAGCCTTGTGCTCCTTCGGCCAAGACTTTTTTATTTGATTTCAAGGCGGCATTTACCTCAAACTCTGTTTCTACCAGCCTAAGTGATTTGAAAAATGACACCGCATTGAAGAAATCTGCCTCTAATCCAGGTAAATCTTGTAAACTGAAATCATAATAGTCCAATATTGACTTGTGCCTATTAACCAACTCATGGTATTTCTCCTCAAAGTCAGGAGATAACATGTCCCCTACCCTCAAAGCAACTCTACCAATTTTATCTTGGTAAGTCGGTCCTATTCCTTTTAAGGTAGAACCAATCTTTTTATCTCCTTTTGACTTCTCATAAGCTGCATCCAATAATTTATGGGTAGGCAGTATGATAGTGGCCTTTTTAGAAATGGCCATGTTTTTATTGAAATCTATATTAAACTTTTCTAAGTTTTTGATTTCCTTCTGCAAAACTACTGGATCAAGAACTACACCGTTACCAATAATATTTTGGATATTTTCCCTAAAGATTCCACTTGGAATTTGATGCAAAACATGTTTGATACCGTCAAACTCTAAGGTGTGACCGGCATTAGGGCCCCCTTGAAATCTGGCTACCATTTCATAGTTTGGCGCTAGATAGTCCACTACTTTTCCCTTGCCTTCGTCACCCCATTGGAGACCTAAAAGAACGTCCATTTTCATTGTATTTTTATATAAGTATTATAGCCTTCTATCAAAATTTGCCGTGAAGATTGTCATGTTTGTAAAAATTTACAACTTCCTAGCTAGATTTTATTGTACAAATATGGCTTTATGTTAATTTAACGTGTTGAATCGCCTCGTCTAAAGTGTCAAACACGGTGAAAATATTGTTTAGTTTTGTGATAATGAGCAATTTTTTGACATGTTCGGAGGGAGATGCAAGATAAACTTCCCCTCCTGCGTTTCTCATTTTGGTAAGTACTGTAATCAATACGCCAATTCCACTTGAACTGATATACCTGACCTCACTGAGATCTATTAAACAATTTTTTATACCATCCTGTAACCCATCTGAAACCAGCCCGACCAATCGTGGTCCTGAATCATCGCCGATCAAATCTCCTTTGATTTTTAGCAGCAAAGAATTGTTTTCTATATTGGAATGAAATTCTGCTTTCATCGATTATAATTTATTTTTAACTTTTTCTGCTGGTGGATTGATTTTGTGTTCACATTTCTCATCCGTACAGTTACCATACAGCAAAAGCGAATGATGAATAATATTGAAGTTCAAAATTTCACCTACCGTGTTTTGGATATTTTGAATTCGAGGATCGCAAAACTCCTTAACCTGGTGACATTCCGTGCAGATTAAGTGGTCATGTTGCTTGTACCCATATGATTTTTCGTATTGCGCTAAGTTTTTACCAAATTGATGTTTGGTGACAAGATCGCACTCTACCAATAAGTCAAGGGTATTATAAACGGTAGCACGACTCACGCGGTAATTTTTGTTTTTCATACTGATATACAGCCCTTCTACATCAAAATGCCCTCCCCTGCTATATATCTCTTCTAAAATCGCATACCTTTCCGGTGTTTTCCTTAGCTTTTTGTTTTCCAAATAGGCGGTGAATATTTTCTTTACCTTTTCGTAAAGACTTTCAATTGAAGCCATACTTTCATTTTTTTTTACAAATATACTGTTCTTATTTAAAAATGGATGGTTTAACTCCGCTAATCAAACCTAGACACTTTAAGAACGCCCGGTACTTTGGATAAATTGTCGATAAGCTTTTCAAGATGATTGGTGCTATCGACATATAGTTTGATGCTTCCTTCAAAAATTCCCCGATCTGAATCTACCGTAATTGAACGCATGTTGACCTTCAATTCATTGGAAATAACTTTTGTAAGATCACTGATTAATCCTACCCTGTCCGTTCCAATGATCTTTAAACCAGCCAAAAATGCTATTTGTTGTTGACTTGTCCAACGTGCTTTAATTACTCTATTCCCATGATTTGACATAAGCTCTAGTGCATTGGGACAAGCTGTTCTGTGAATTTTTATACCTTCGTTGACAGTTACAAATCCAAAAACCACATCGCCAGGTATAGGGTTACAACATTTTGCTAAAACATAATCCACCACATCCATGTCCTCACCAATCAATAATTGATCATGTTCAGGCCCTTTTAAGTTTTTAATTTCCTTGGTAAATGATTTCTCATCCGTACAACTTACTTGTGGACCTTTTTTAGTCTTTTTCTGCTGCTTAAAGTCTTTAAAACTTTTTATGGAAGTAGCGTCTATGATTCCTTTCCCAACTTTATAATAAAACTCTGAGGTAGTTTTAGTTTCGAAAAATGCTCTCAACTGTTCCACTACCTCTGAGGAAAAGTCAAGTTTCATTTGTTTTAGTTTCCTTTGAACAATTTCCTTCCCATCCATCATAAAGCCCCTCTTTTCATCTTTGAGGGCATCCTTTATTTTGGCTTTTGCTCTTGAAGTTACTACAGACTTTAACCAATCTTCATTGGGTCTTTGTTTATTGGAGGTGAGAATTTCTACCTGGTCACCATTTTTTAGTTTGTGTCCTATAGATACAAGCTTTTGATTCACCTTGGCGCCAATACATTTCCCTCCCACTTCTGTGTGTATTTCAAAAGCAAAATCCAGGGCCGTGGCTCCGAAAGGCAACACTTTGAGATCTCCCTTTGGCGTAAAAACAAAAACCTCGTCATGAAATAAGTTACCTCTGAAATCATCCATAAACTCTATGGCAGAACCATCATTGTTTTCCAACAAGGTCCTTACTTGGGTTATCCACTCATCCAGGCTACCGGCTGCTTTTTCTGGGGCATTTTCTTTTTCCTTGTACTTCCAATGGGCCGCATACCCTCTTTCAGCTATGTCATCCATTCGTTGGGTTCTGATCTGAACCTCAACCCACTGCCCAGTCTGACTCATGGCCGTGGTATGCAAAGACTCGTATCCATTTGCTCTAGGAGTACTTATCCAATCCCTTAACCTGTTAGGGTTGGGTCTGTAAAAATCAGTAACTATAGAATACACCTGCCAACAAGCAGCTTTTTCATTTTCATAGCTTGTATCAATGATAATTCTAATGGCAAACAAATCAAACACCTCTTCAAAAGGGATGTTTTGAGTTTTCATTTTATTATAGATAGAGTAAACAGACTTAGGTCTTCCTTTAATAACAAATTTAAACCCCTGTTCCTGTAGTTCTTTTTCTATGGGAGTAATGAAAGTTTTGATGAATTTATTTCTGGAAACCCTGGTATCACTTATTCTTTTCGAAATGTATTCATAGGCCTCATTGTCCATAAACTTGAGATGCAAGTCCTCAAGCTCGGATTTTATAGAATACAGGCCTAAGCGGTGTGCCAGTGGGGCATATAGGTATTTGGTTTCAGAGCCAATCTTCAATTGCTTGTGCCTTGGCATTGAATCAAGGGTACGCATGTTGTTTAGCCTATCAGCCAATTTGATAAGAATTACCCGCACATCATCAGAAAGCGTGAGCAGCATCTTCCTAAAGTTCTCTGCTTGTTGAGAAGAGCCATAGTCAAATACCCCTGCTATTTTCGTGAGGCCATCGATGATCTGGGCTACCTTCGCACCAAATTCTCTTTCAATATCCTCCAACTCCATGTCAGTATCCTCGACAACATCATGCAACAGTGCCGCAACGATACTCGTGGTGCCTAAACCTATTTCTTCTACACAGATAAGTGCCACCTCTAAGGGGTGATAGATATAGGGCTCCCCAGATTTGCGCCTCATTTCTTTATGGGCCTCACTCGCTACATTGAAAGCTTTTTTGATCAACTTGGCATCCCCTGATTTAAGCAAAGGCTTAGCCAGTCGCAAAAGTTTGCGATAACGTTTAAGGATTTCTTTGCGCTCTTCTTCTATATCAACTTTGATCATACGATACAAGTTATAAAATATTTTTAGACTTAGGAATCAAAATCTTAAGTAATATTTTAAAATATTTTTGACAAAACTATTGAAACTTTAAAATTGATTATTACCTTTGCATCCACATTAAAAACAAGCCTTCAAGTAGACTTGGTTCTAAAGATAGACAGGGATTATTAAAATTGTTTTCCCGTTTATTACATAAGGTAATATTAATAGACAATTTATTTATTTATTTGCGGATGTGGCGAAATTGGTAGACGCACTAGACTTAGGATCTAGCGCCGCGAGGCATGGGGGTTCGAGTCCCTCCATCCGCACACCCATTAAATCCCTCGATCTTGATCACTACCATTTGGTACTTCAGGATGGAGGGTTTTTGTTATAGGTAAACATTAAATTCATATCCCTTGGAAATTACATTAGACAAACATGCTGCCAATGAAGCCTCAGTGAAAATAAAACTTGGGGAAGCAGATTATCAACAAAAGGTTGATGCTAAAATTAAAGATCATGCGAAAAAAGCCAACATTAAAGGATTCAGACCTGGAAAGGCTCCTTTTACTATGGTTAAAAATCTTTATGGCACCTCAGTATTAGTTGAAGAAATCAATGCCATTTTGTCCAAATCCCTTAATGATTTTTTAAAAGAACAGGAATTTGAAATATTGGGTGATCCTTTACCCTCTGAAGAAGACAGCAAAAGTATAGACTGGAAAAACCAAAAAGATTTTGAATTCGGTTATAAAATAGGTTTCGTCGAAAATATCGAACTCAACCTAGACCAAAAAATTGATGCAAAGGTTTATGAAATAGCGCTTTCTGATAAGGAGGTTAACGAAGCCATTGACAATATCAAGAAGCAATACGGTAAAATGACCAATCCTGAGGTCAGTGAAGAAAATGATTTTCTTTATGGAGACCTTAAAGCAGATGATGGTTCATACGAAGAAACACTATCTATCCCATTAACTAGTTTGGATGGAAGATCAGTTAAAAAGTTTATCGGGGTCAAAAAAGAAGACAGCATCTCTTTCGATCCTTCCAAGGCTATAAAAGGTGATATTGCAGAAGCTTTAAACATTAGTAAAGAAGCTGCTGAAAACCTTAAGGGAGACTTCACTTTTACTGTTCAAAACATTAACAGAACTGAAGAAGCGCAACTAGACCAAGAATTGTTCGACAAAGTATTTGGTCCTGATCAAGTTGCTTCTGAAGATGCTTTCCTTGAGAAAGTAAAAACAATCTTAAGTGAAAACTATCAAAAAGAGATCAAAGTTTTCAATGAAGAGCAGATCAAAGACGGTTTAATTGCTAACCATAAACTTGACCTTCCAGAAGCATTTTTGAAAGAATGGCTTATTAGAGCCAATGAAGGTAAAGTGAGCAACGAAGATGTAGAAAAGGAATTCCCTGCTTATGCAAAGCAACTGACATGGTCTTTGATTTCAAATAAGATTTCAAAAGAAAATGATATCAAGGCGGAACATGAGGATGTCATGGAAAAAACCAAGGTAATGATTCGTGAGCAATTGGCCTCATCAGGAATGGGCGCACAATTAGAGGACAATATGGATATGTTCTTGCAAAATTACCTACAGGGGAATGAGGGCAAGAATTACATGCAGATGATGACCTCCGTTCAAAATGAAAAAGTACTTGATTTTGTAAAAACCAAGGTCGATCTAAAAGAAGAAAAAATAGGAGTTGAAAAGTTTAAAGAGCTTCTCGAAAACTAATTTTTAAAATTTTTTGTTAATAAAAAGTCCTTATCTAAGGGCTTTTTTTATTTTTGTAAAATTAACAAAGAGAAAAGCAAAAATGTATAAAGAGGAATTCAGAAAATTCGCTGTCAAAGGACAAGGCATTAGTGGCAATACCTTTGACCAATATATTCATTCTGTTGAAAACATGACGCGAGCAGTCATTGAAGAACGCCCTACTAATTTCCGGGAAATTGATGTGTTTTCAAGGTTAATAATGGATAGAATTATATTCCTAGGAACAGGAGTAGATGATCATATTGCAAATATCATCACTGCTCAGTTGTTGTTCTTAGAGTCTGTTGATGCTAAAAAAGACATTTTGTTGTACGTCAACAGTCCAGGTGGTTCTGTATATGCAGGTTTAGGCATCTATGACACCATGCAATATATTAACCCTGAAGTAGGTACCATATGTACTGGTTTAGCAGCTTCCATGGGAGCGGTATTGCTTGCTGGTGGTGCTCCGGGTAAAAGAGCAGCCTTGCCTCATGCGAGGATTATGATTCATCAGCCTTCTGGAGGAATGCAGGGTCAGTCAAAGGACATGGAAATTTCAGTGAGACAAATTCTGGAATTGCGTAAAGAACTTTATGAGATTCTTGCTGAACACAGTGGCAAAAGTATCGAACAAATTGAAACGGACTCTGACAGGGATTACTGGATGAGAGCATCAGCAGCCAAAGAATATGGCCTAATTGATGAAGTATTGACGAAAAAAGTAAAATAAAATCTGAATGGCGCAAGTAACATGTTCATTTTGTGGGAGGAATAAGAAAGACGTAGACCTTATGGTTTCCGGTATTTCTGCGCATATCTGTAATTTTTGTATAGAGCAAGCTTTCCAAATATTAGGGGAAGAAGACAAAACGAAAAAGGAAGGCAAAAAACCTAAGTTCAAATTAAAGAAGCCAAAAGAACTTACAGCTTACCTGGATCAATATGTTATTGGTCAACAAGAGGCTAAGAAAGTCTTGACCGTAGCTGTATACAATCATTATAAACGACTAGGACAAAAGCAGGATGATGATGATGTAAGGATTGAAAAATCCAATATCATCATGGTTGGCGACACAGGTACTGGTAAAACTTACCTCGCAAAAACTTTAGCGAAAACGCTTGAAGTCCCCTTTTGTATAGCAGATGCCACAGTATTGACTGAAGCAGGGTATGTTGGTGAAGATGTGGAAAGTATTCTAACGCGTTTGCTTCAAGCTGCTGATTACAACGTGGAAGCGGCAGAGAGAGGCATCGTGTATATTGATGAGCTTGATAAAATCGCCAGAAAATCAGATAATCCTTCCATTACAAGAGACGTAAGTGGAGAAGGCGTGCAACAGGCCATGCTTAAACTACTTGAAGGTACTTCAGTAAATGTACCACCTCAAGGCGGAAGAAAGCATCCTGATCAAAAAATGATTTCTGTAAATACAGAAAACATCCTATTCATTTGTGGTGGAGCATTCGATGGCATCGCAAGGCACATCGCAGGAAGGTTGAATACCCAACCTTTGGGTTTTAGTAAAAAGGCCAATGCTGACTTGATTGATAGAAACAACCTGTTGCAATATGTAACAGCTCAAGACCTAAAAGCATTTGGACTTATTCCAGAACTTATAGGTAGACTGCCTGTACTTACACATCTGGATCCTTTGGATAAAGACTCATTGAAGCTAATCCTAACGGAACCGAAGAATGCTTTGACAAGACAATATGTTAAGCTTTTGGCAATGGAAAATGTTGCCCTAACATTTGAAGCGTCAGGGATTGATTTTATCGTAGAAAAAGCGGTAGAATTTAACTTGGGTGCCAGAGGACTTAGGTCTATTTGCGAGGCAATCATCACTGATGCTATGTATGAATTTCCTTCTGAGGAAGGAGAACATACATTGGTGATTAATGAAGAATATGCCCGTACACAATTTGAAAAATCGAAATTCAAAAAACTTCAGGTGGCTTAACCTAACCTGACAGACTTTCAATAATAAGCCTTGCAGTTTCCTGCGAGGCTTTTTTATTGCCTATAAGTCCCCTCAATTCTTCATAACCTTCCAATACTTTCTCCCGCTTAGGCCCATCTTCAAGAATACCTCGAAGTTCAGTTTCTACTGATTGAGAAACATATTCTCCCTGAATCAACTCTTTGACTACTTCCCTATCTACGATTATGTTTACCAAAGAAGCATATGCCACCTTTATCAATTGCATTCCGATGGCATAGGAAATCTTGCTCGTTTTATACACTACCACTTGTGGTATATTAAAAAGTGCTGTCTCCAATGTGGCAGTCCCAGAGGTGACGACTGCTGCCCTGGCATGAAGTAAGATATCATAGGTTTTATCATAAACCACCTGAATACCCGCATTTTCTGCTGATTCATAGACCTCCGAAGGCAAATTACGCACACCTGCTATGACCCAATTAACTCCTTGAAAGCTGCTTTTTAAAGCAATCATGGTAGTCAACATCTTATCAACCTCTTGCTTTCTACTCCCTGGAAGTAAGGCAATAAGAGGCTTACCTTTTAATTGATGGTGGTTTAAAAAATCCGGGTCAGGTTTAAATTTTTGGATCTCATCTAAGAGTGGGTTTCCTACATAGTCTACCTGCCAATCGAATCTTTTGAAAAAATCTGTTTCGAATGGCAAAATAGCATATAGCTTGTCCACGTTTTTCTTTAATTTATAGGCCCTGTTCTGGTTCCAGGCCCAAACTTTAGGCGCTATATAATAATGGACCTTAATGCCTTTTTGGGTAGCAAAAGTTGCTATCTTCATATTGAACCCCGCAAAATCCACTAGAATTAATGCATCGGGCTGAAAAGCCAATAAGTCTTTTTTAACGGCAGAGAGGTATCGGAAAACTCTCCTGAAATGCATCAGCACCTCCACAAAACCCATCAATGCCATTTCTTTGTAATGAGCAAAAAGTGAGCACCCTGCCTCCTTCATGTACTCACCGCCCATGCCTCGAAACTCGGCATCGGGATCTTTCTTTTTCAAAGCAAGCAGAAGATTAGATGCATGTAAATCTCCTGATCTCTCTCCGGCAATAATATAATATTTCAAGGGCAGGTAGTTTAAAGAAGATTGGGCAATTATTCCCCGTAATACTCTACAAAATTTCTCGGTGTCTCATATAAAGTCAGCTTAAAGAGCCCCCCATCCTTTACAATTTCATTGACCAAAGGCTGGAGAATTTTCCAAAACTCGATGACCAGATTTTCACAACTGGCCATTTTTCCACTCATGAATGGTACATCAATATTAAGGTTCTTGTGGTCTACTTTGTCAATAACTTCCTTACGGATAAGTGTGCTTAATTGCTTTAAATCCACGACGAAGCCTGTGTCTTCATCCGGTCGACCTTTTATTGTGACTATAAGCTCAAAGTTATGTCCATGCCAATTTGCATTGGAACAAGGTCCAAACACTTCTTTGTTTTTTTCTTCTGACCATTTCGGATTCCATAACTTATGGGCTGCATTAAAATGCTCCTTCCGACAAACGTGTACCATTCTTTCTATTCAATTGAGGCCACAAAGTTACATAAAAAAGATGCAAAATTCACTGGTTTGTAATTTGGATACCAATTTCTTCTGTCTTTCTTAACCTGCTGGCTATTAAATAAGAAATTTTTGTGCTTGGTCTCCTCAGTAATTATTGTTAAAAAATGATTCTATTGTATCCAAAAGCATATTCTACGACAATCAAATCCTATATCAACAAGTAATTTAAAAATATTATAGTAAAAAGGGGACTTCAATGCTTTCAATGTCTTGCATGCAGGCTACCATTTGTTTAAAACAATATTATAGAAAAGGCCTTATTCCTTCAAAATTTTAAAGGAATGTATTTCCTTACCTGCTTGTACTTGAAGCAAATAAAGTCCTTTAGGAAAATCAAAATCCAAAAGGTATTCTATTCCTTGTTTGTTTTTCAAGAAGGAATCTTTCAGTTTTTTGCTACCTGTACCGTTGTACAAACTGACTTCTATTTCTCCTAAGTAATCATTGTTGACAAAGAGTGAGAGCTCATCTGATACGGGGTTAGGACCTATGGCATAACCAGCCCTGCTGTTCGGTGTCAGGTCATCTGATCCCGAAACTACCACTACATCAGAAATCCTGTTGCATTGTTCATCTATCACCGCCACCTGGTAGGTTCCTTCATCATCTACAACGTAAGACCTGGATACCGCACCTTCGATAGGCCTCCCATTTCTATACCATTGGTAATTAGATGCTGGCAATTGTGAACTTAATTGAGAGCCATTCACCACGATCAGCGGACGATTTAAGGTGTTTCTAACTACCGAAATATCCCTTTGAAAAGTCTTTGTACCTGAAGGTCCTTCAGCTTCTAAACTAACCTGATAAGTCCTTGAAAGGTTGAATACATAGGTAGGATTTTCTAATGCTGAAGTGGCAAATCCGGCAAAATCCCAACTAAAAGAAGTAATGTTTCCCTCACTTAAGTTTATAAACTCTGAAATTCCTCCAGCACAATTAAATCGGACCTCAAAATTTACAAAAATCACGTCTTCACAAGATATATTACTCCAATTGGCCGCATTTACTACAGTTGATTGTGGGTCCAAATTAATTACTGCTTCACCAAGTAGGTCCACATTTTCCACACTCAATCCTTCAAAGCAATATTTGTTATAAAGGTCGTGAAAAACATAGGCTTTCCCTGATGAACGAATCAAACCAGCGCCACCAAGACTATTCTTATTAACAATCGTTTCTAAAACGGTCAAGGTACTACCATCGGTCAAATTCAATTGACCATCTTCAGATAAGACCAAGTTTTTAACCGATGTCTGTTGAGGTAAAAGATTGGTATTACCGGAAAGGTCAAGTGTTTCAAATGCACCAGAAGATTGAACTTCTAAATTTAGCCCCCGATTGAAAAGCGAGAATCCTTCCTGCTCTTGCAAATCCTGATAAACGCCGTTGGTCCCTGAAAAAACCAAATCTAAAGAATTGCTAATGGTTGCATTTTCATCAATTAGAAACTGACCACTAAATACAATGGTCTTCAGCGTCCCATTCAACAACGCTCCTGGGGCCATGATAAAATCTTTTAAAATGAGACTGTCTTTTTGGACTTCAACTTCCGCTGCATTAATACTTAATCCATCCAATTCTGGCATAGCCAATACCTGCCAACGCCCACTATTGAACTGGACGTCTACTCCTGAAAAACTAACCTGACCAAAATCAAGAATGCTCTCTCTTTGTTCTTCACCTTCCAAAAGGATGCTTCCATTTTTGATCTTCATGTTTTGATTGCCAGCACGGAAACCATTTTGAACGATTAAATTTTGCTGATTTAAATCTAAATCAAAGTTCTCGTCCCCAAAAACATTAAGACTAAATGCATTTGCATCCCCATTCAATCGGATTGCTTGCCCAGTATCGGGTTGGTCAATGACCACCCTGGTGCCTCCGTCAGGAATCCTTCCTGCACTTTGCCCATTGGACTCTAGGGACCAGTTTACTGGATTCTCCCATTCTCCATCTCCTCCAATCCAGTACAGGGTACTTGATTGTCCATCAGAAACTCCAGCTGAAAAAACCAAACTGAAAGGCTGTTGCCCATTGGTAAGGCTTCCTTTGTGCGTGATTTGTAATGTGTATTTTTGAGGGCTTGGAGAGTCAATTTGGATTTGCTCTATGTTGTCCCTAAAATTATCTGCCGTTCTAACAGCGACTGCACCAGAACCTTGAGAGGGATTAAGTGTCCATGGGTAAAATACTGTACCACTTTCATCTATGATTCTCATGTCAAGATCATTGACCAACATCAAGTTACTTGGGTTTAACTGAGCTGGTGGTGGAGCAGCAGCTGGGTCTGTCCAGGCAATGGTTGCTTTAATGGGATCAACCCCATTGGATACAAATTCAAATTGATAGGTATCATTGTTCATCAATTGCAACTCCCTCATCACTTTGGAACTACCGTCTTCATCAATGATCATTTGAGCAGCTGCTTTGGAATCCAATAATCCCCAACCATACATATAGTCTGGCCCAGCACTGATGCCAGCTTCTTTGGTTGTTTGAATGGCAAGTGCTTTTAAGGTGGCCGCACGCATGTACCTTCCTGAATTCCTACTGTGGTACAATTCCTGTAAAAGCAGTAAGCTTCCGGTGACATTAGGCGATGCCATAGAAGTTCCACTCAAAGTGGCATAGCCATCTCCAGCCCCGTCATTTACAATAGATGAACTAAATACGTTGACCCCCATACCGACTAAATCTGGTTTTATTCGACCATCATCCACGGGTCCCCAACTTGAAAAACTACTCATAAAAACATCTGTAGGGACTTCATAGTCCGCAAGTAGGCTAACCGCTCCTACTGTAATGTTATTTTTAGCAGCTCCTTCGGGTCCTATTGAGTCTTCAGGCCCATCAGATTGCTTTGATCCATCACCTATATCCGACCTGTCATTTCCTGCTGCCCAAACAATCGTATAATAGGGCTTCGCAAAGGCCAACTCATCCAATTGCCGGGATTTAGTGGAATAATACCCAAAACGATAGTCTTCCTGGTTATTTACGCCTGCATTTCCAGCCCAGCTCCAATTTTGATTGCTATCTCTATACCAGCCAATCAAGTTTCCATAAGAATGATTGGAAATCAAATGTCCGCCTGGGTTAAGCGCTGGATCATAGCTATTTTGTGTCATTTTGGAAATGTCCGCATCCCAATTAAAGGCCCATCCTGTGGCATCAGTAGCCATACCTTTGGCGTTGGGGTTGTTCCCAGAGGCGAGAATGGTACCGGTAACGTGGGTAGCATGATCACTGAATTCCTCTGTGGACCCATCTATCTGAGTGACTCTATTTCCAAATTCATTGTGATTGTTCCTAGGTCGTGTCTGGTCGTAAATACCAACAATCATATTGCGCCCCGTCAAATTTAAATCTAAGCTTCCCCCTACTTGCAAAGCATCTGTGGAAGTGGCCCTAGCCGCTTTCAAATTATATGTCGTGAAATAGACCGGATGGTTCTCATCATCCAAATATTGAAATGTGGCAGAATTAGCACCGGCAAGCCTGATTTTTAAAGGAATACCTAAAGACTCTGAAATGGAAATTTTCTCCGCTTGGGTAAGACTGTACCTACTGACGCTCAGTTTCAATTTCTGATATACCTCAGACCTGACTTTTTGCATGCCGTCACCCTGAATCCCAGGATTCTGTGCGGAAGAAAGCCCCGATAATAAAAGAAAAATGACTAAAACGATACCTTTTCTCATCCGATTTACTTTTTTTATGGGCAGGAAGTCATTTTCAATTCCACCTGCCTTGCTTTTTTATGGCACATTACCTTTACACTTTTTTGGGCAATATTATTACATTTTCATCTCATCTTGCTATTAACCCTACGCTATTTGACCCAAAGAGAAGACTCAATTCCCTGAAGGAGTAAGTGTGGTAACGCCACTTAATTCGGCCACTTCATTTTCCCAACTTATCCTAATGGTTCCATCTGCATTTAGCTTACCGGATCCCTTAAAGAAAGCCCTATCAAAAACATTGTCCGCTTGGTCTACCATGGTGATTACCCCACACAATTCAGTAAATACAGCAGGATTGTCATCCTCTGAATATAACTGAGAATAAACCCCACCCGTAATGTCTGAAATTCTGTAAGTGAAAGGCTCCAATTCTGTAATGGTTACCTGATAATTAATTGTACCATAGGAACCCACCGTTACCGAAGTGTAGGTACCTGCTAAATCGGAAGGGCAAGACAACCTGATTTCGATGGTCACCTGGTGGTAATTGGTGCTGATTTTAGTTTCTCCTGCATCAATTATTTTGAGAATAAGGTCAGGCAGCTCCTCACTAGCCAGATTTCCTGTTAGAATTTCTATGGGAACATCTACAAAGCTGCTGTTGGCCGGAATGGTAACTTTGGTGTTCTCCAGCCTGTAATGAACTCCAGCAATGGCTGTAGAACTGGGATCTACACCCAATTCAATTTCCAGGGGAGCATTCACCTGGCGGCCCACTAAGTTTATTCTTACTTTATCCTGATTTACCTGATTGTTACTTGTTTTGGTTACAATTTTTTTAATGGTGTTATTTGGCAAGGAGGCCTCGTCAAACTCTACTTCTAAACCTTCCCATACGATGCTAAAACCAGACTCCTCCATACAGGAAGCGTTACTGAATAGTAAGCCAATCATAAATGCAAAACCAAATATTTTATGCTGCATCCCCATTATCATCAGTATCCTGGATTTTGTTCTAGTAAATTATTCAGCGTAATTTCATCCAAAGGCAGGTTTGCCAATATCCTGTAATCAGTATAGGGGACTTCTAAAAAATCCCCATGTTTGCTAATATTTTTTTCATTTCTCTTCAAATCAAACCACCGATGGCCCTCAAGAGCAAATTCTAAGCGTCTTTCCAGTAAAATCTTGTTGAGTAAAGCTTCTCCAGAAAGCAAATTGTCAATGGCTCCTAGACCTCGTCGGAACCGCAATGCATTGATATCAGCACGAGCTCCTGCAGGATTGCTTTGATACCTGGCTTCTGCCCTGATCAGGTATAGTTCCGAGGCCCTTATGATGGGTAGATTCTCTAAAAAATCTCCCTTATAACCTGTCCATTTCCTACTTGCATATACCTCCCCTTCGATCCCATCTCTGGTAGTCGCTCTCCAACAATCCTTTCTAACATCTCCCTCTTCGTAGGAAGCGATCAATTCATCAGAAGCTGAGAGTATAAATTGAGCAGCTGGTTCACTGTCTGAAACCAATGAGTTAAGAGAGTTATTGACTCCATCAGCACTGTTCCAGTCTACTTGCCTTATCTCCAATTCGAAAATAGATTCAGGATGAGGAGCGCGTGAAAAGGATTGTACGTACTGAGCTGCCTCTACCAACCCCTCACCATTAGATCGTAAATTTAAAATTTCCATAGCCTTGGAAGCGAATTCTTCTGCATCCTCCATTCTTCCCCAATACAAATAAAGTCGGGCAAGTAAAGTATAGACAGCTCCAGTATTGCCATAATAAACCCATTCAGATGCTATCGGTGCATAGCCCACCATTGATTCTGCTTCTAGTAAGTCACTTTCTATTTGTTGATATACTTCCTCTACTGTTGCCCTTGGACGATAGTCTGCGTCTGAAGCTTTTAGAGTAGGTGTTAATCTTAGAACTGGACCAAGATTAAAACCATTTATTTCCCTGCCTGGCTCATAACCATAAACCCTACAAAGATCAAAATATAATAAAGCGCGCATAAAATAGGCTTCTCCTTTAATGAATGACTTTTCACTTTCGGTACCTGAAACCTCCTCGCTATCTATTCCTTCAATGATCAGGTTTGCATCATTTATTGCTCCGAAAACATTCAAGCCCCAAATATTAATATGGTCTCGGTCTCCATTGGCTTCTTCCCCCTGGTACCTTCCAGTATTGGCTATCAATTTTAAATTGTCTGCCAAAATATCTGGAGCAATCATCATTGTTTGCCCATAATAGCCAAAGCCCGTTGCTCTATTGTACATAGAGTTTGCCAAAGATTGGTAGCCAGACACATCTTTTAAAGCGATTTCAGGGGTGAGGCTCTGCCTAGGATTAGTTGTAAGATCGGTACATGCTACCAATAAAACCATCACAGCTGAATAAAACATCCTATTTTTGATCTTATTTATCATCTTAATTTAAAATGTAAGGTTGATACCTGCAGTGATTTGTTTTGAACTCGGGTAAGTTCCGTAGGTTTCTCCCAAAGAATTCACTTCGGGATCCAATCCATTGTATTTGGTAAGGGTCCAAAGATTTATCCCCTGCACAAATACATTTACTTCTTCTATTTTCACCTTGTAAAGCAAGGATTTAGGCAAGTCATAGTTTAGCGACACTTGTTTTAACCTAATATAACTTCCGTCGGATATAAGCCGTGTCGACATTTGTTGATAGCCCGAATGTCCGGGAATTCTACCTCCTTCATAAGGAATTGGCACATTGGTAACCTGACCAGGTTCTCTCCAAAAATACAATTGATCTACTGTTTGATTGTCCTGACCGATTGACCCTGATTGCGCCAAATTGTATAAATCCTGATTGAAAGCTTTGTTGCCATACTGATACTGGAAGAACACCTCTAAACTTACAGGTCCATAGCTGAATGTATTGGACAATCCACCATAAGTCCAGGGAAGGGCACTTCCGAGGTATTTCTGGTCATCATCTGTAATTTGATAGGTGTATTCGCCATTTTCATCAAAATACATGGGAGACCCATTAGCAGGATTGACTCCTCCATAATCATAACCGTAGAAAAATCGAATAGGTTTTCCGACAATCAAATCATTCCCCACTCTTTCAAGACCTTCATAGAGTTCTAATAGTTCATTGGAAAAGATGGAGGTATTGAAAGCAGTAGACCAGCGAAATTTACCTATGATCAAATTTGTTGTTTGCAAATCAAAATCAAATCCCTGATTTCTCAATTTACCGGCATTTCGCTGAATGGAACCAAAACCTGAATCCAGCGGTAGTCTAGTTTCGAAAAGCAATTCCCTGGAATCTTTTCTCCAAGCATCCAAGGTAATGATAATCCTTCCATTGAATAAGGTAGCATCCACTCCTAAATTAGTAGAAGCAGACTCTTCCCAGGTAAGTAGGTCATTTCCGAGTTGTACGAAACTTAAAGCTGGCCCTCCAAGGTATTGGCCTGCAGAACTTACTAAGGTGCGGGATTCAAAATTTCCAATAGCAGAATTTCCAGTTATTCCATAAGAAGCCCTGAGCCTCAAATTATCAACCCAATTTACATTTTCCATAAACGATTCGGAAGAAATCCTCCACCCTGCAGATATAGCTCCAAATGTTCCCCACCTGGAATTGTTCCCAAACCTCGAAGAACCATCTCTTCTTACAGTCAGGTCAACGTTGTACTTATCATCATAATCGTATTTGGCCTGGCCGAAAAATCCGGCCCTAATGTATTCTGTATAAAACCCACTAACATCAAAAGGTTGGGCCGCATTTTGGAGGTATCTCAAGACTGGGTTGGCAAAGCCTCTACCTGTTGCAGAGTTGGATTCCTGGGTTTCCATTTTATATTCGTAACCCAAAATGCCACTAATGGTGTGAACATCTAAAAAGTTCTTGTTGACATTGAAATTGGTATTGGCATTAGTATTAACTATCCTCCGATCTAAAAAGTAGGAGGAGCCTCCATAACTAGCAAATGCAGGGATGGTGGATGGTCGATTGTTTTCGTCTCTATTGTCTGAAAAATCCAAACCCGCAAATCCTGTAAAACCCAGCCATGGTAAAATTTTATAGTTCATCTGAAGATTGGATACAGACTGATAACTTGTTCCTCTTCTTAATTCCTGGTTGACGCCCTGTACTATATTGTACCCAAAAAGATGATCCGTGGGATATTCAGCATAACCTCCGTCTTCATCGTAAATGGGCACATTAGGTCTGGCGACATATCCTGCGACAAAAGGACTATTGACAAAATTACCTCTATCTATTGATCCATTGGTAATTTGTCTGGCAAGGGAAATATTGGCACTAATGGTTAATTTCTCTGTTACCTGATGCGAAAGATTCATCCTTCCAGTCGATCTGGAATAATCAGATTGAATAATTTGCCCCTGATGGAAGGTATGTGATCCTGATAAGAAAAATTTGGTGCGTTCATCGCCACCTGATAGTGATAGGTCATAAACGCTCATCCTGCCATCTCTGTACAAAGCATTTAACCAGTCTGAGTTTTGTAATTCTGTATCGCCTGGGTTACCAAAGATGCTTTCTGCTGCTCTTGGATCAAGTCCGGCGTTAATATAAGCCTGGCGTTTTATGGATGCTAGTTGACCTGCATCCATGATATCATAGAAACCTAAAGGCTGAACCAGACCCTCCTGAGCAGATACCCGAATAATTGTTTTACCCTGTTTCCCTTTCTTGGTGGTAATCAAGACCACACCATTGGCTGCCTGAGCACCATAAATGGCTGCCGCTGCTGCATCTTTAAAAACTTCAATGGATTCAATATCATTTGGATTAATTGAAGCGAGCGCATTTTGAGTTCCTTGACCGGATAAACTTCCAGTGGGGATTTGAACACCGTCCACGATATAAAGTGGTGAGGTACCCGCATTTATAGAGCCTACTCCTCTTATTTGCACATTTAATGTGCCTCCAGGTTGGCCAGAGCTGGACGTGACCTGCACACCTGCTACCCTGCCCTGCATGGCCCTATCAAAAGATTGCATTGGCAAATCCTGAAAAATTTCACCCTTAACGGAGGCGATTGCTCCGGTCACTTCTCTTCTCGTTTGGTCCCCATAGGAAGTGACTACAACTTCATCCAGCGAAGTAATGTCTGGAGCTAAAGCGACATCTATATTGTTCCTGTTACCTATGGCTACCTCCTGAAACTGAAGCCCCACAAAACGAAATACCAATACATTATCGTTTTCATTTATCTCTAATTGATAATTTCCATCAATGTCTGAAACCGTTCCGTTAGTAGATCCTTTGACCAGCACTGTAACTCCGGGAATTGGCAAGCCATCTTCGGAAGCCGTCACCTTACCGCTAACAGTCCTGGTTTGGGACTGTACTAAAAAATTCACGGAAAGTAGTGTAATAACAAGTAGTATGGCTTTCCTCATAAAATAATGTTGAAATGAACAATCAACCAATTTTATACAAATTCGCTGAATATTCCAATTAGATAGTTGAAGTATAAACAGTGATATTACTAAGTTGGTGCAATAATAACAACGTAAACGTGGTTGAGTTCAAAAAATTAGCTACTTATTTAGGTTTTATTACAATATAAATACCTCTATTCTCCTGTTAAAAGCCCTATTTTCTTCTGAATCGTTAGGTTTAATGGGCTCAGATGCCCCTCTTCCCTCTATTTCTAATCTTTGCGAATCTATTCCCAAATCCTTTAAAAATTCTTTAACACTTTCAGCCCTTTTAAGACTTAACTCCGAATTGTAACTGCTTTTGCCAACATTGTCTGTATGCCCTGTGATTAGCAACTTCACTTTGGGATGATCCAATAAAAATTTATGTAGCTTTTTAAGAGAACTTAGCGAGGTGTTTTTTAAGACTGTTTGATCAAAGTCAAAGAAAATATTTTCGAAAATGAAATGTTTGCCTTTACCTATAGGTTCCAGGACAATCTGAAAGCCTTCTTTATTCCTCAAACTGTCTCTTTCTACATTAAAAATCTTAGGCATATAACCTTGCTTCTCTACATAGAGACCTGAATTTTTTGTCTCTGGATAAATCATCGTAAAGGTGCCATCTTTACCATCAGACTTAAAATTATACATGGTGCTGTCTTGGTCAAGATCTATTAGTGAGAGCAAAGCCTCCACAGCCTCTCCTGTTTCTTGATTGATCACCTTACCACTTGTCACAATCAGTTCGTGTCCCAGGTCAATTTCTTTAGGAAAATCAAAACGATACAAAAAAGAGCTATCAACTTTCCCATGTTCATAGCTATTTTCCGTATAGTAGGCAAAATCCTTTTGCGCTGTGATGAACAATGCCAGTTGGTCTTTTTCATCATTTATTGGAAACCCCATGTTCGTAGGTTTTCCAAAACCATTGCGCTCAATAGCACTTTTGAAAATGTCTTTTGCGCCAAAACCAGGATGTCCATCGGATGCAAAAAACAGGATGGTATTGTTGAAAAATATAAATGGTGAAACCTCGTTATTTTTAGTATTGATATTGGGGCCAAGATTTTTTGCTTTGGACCAACTTCCATCTTCAAGTCGTTCAGACACCCAAAGGTCAATCCCCCCTTCTCCTTCAGGCCTGTTGGAAGAAAAAAACAATAAACTACCATCTGCTGAAAGCGAAGGCTGAGATTCCCAGTATCTCGTATTAACATTCTTTCCAATATTAACAGGGCTTTGCCATTCCCCATTTAACCTGGCTGTGATGTACAAATCACAACTCCCATAAGAGGCTGGTGTATTACAAGAAGTGAAAATCAATAAATTCCCATCGGCAGAGATGGTGCAAGTTCCTTCATTGTAAGAAGTATTGATCAGGGTCGATATTGTTTCTGGTTCAGACCACATTTCACCTTCAAGATCAGAAAAATAGATGTCCTCATGTTGCTTGGCAGCCATCCCATCTCTTTTTGTAAAAAACAAACGTTTGCCATCTGCTGTAAGTACTGGGAAATATTGAAGTTTAAACTGGTTTAAAGGAAAAGTAAGCTTCTTTTTACTAATATCTATTGGGTCCTTTATACCTTCTTCTATGATCTTTAGCTGCTTAAGTTTTTTCAGGTATTCATCTGATTTCAAGAAATCACCATCAAAATACGATTGGTTGTCATTAAAGGTATTTAGGGCTTTTTGAAAAGCTCCCTGTGACAGATAGATTTCTCCTTCCAGCCAAGCTAACTTCCCTTTGAAAAAATCATTTTTTTTAATGGAAAGCCTGGATTGTCCTTTCATTGTCACTGCCAGCGCTTCCTCTATCAGGCCACTACTCAGCAAAATTTGTCCGTGCTTTAAATAAGCCTCGTAAAAATCACTACTTCTTTCGTAGGCTGCTTGGTACTTTCCTTGGGCTTCAGAAAGTTGTTTTCTGTGTAAAAATGCGTTGCCCTCTTCGAAATACTTAATCGCCCTTTTATCAATTATAGAATACTCCTGCCCTATTGCCTGAAAGCACATTCCCATAAACGATATGACAATAAGGAGTATCTTTAGCATGGTTAATTTAGGGTATTTCCATGTATTTATGTGTCTGAAGTGAAACTCTCCAAGCTGGGTTTTCCTTCACAAAATCAATGATTAAAGGTGTCATGATTTCTGCTTTTGACCATTCCGGCTGTAAGAGTAAATGACATTTTTCATTTACCAATAGCGCATGTTTAAGTGCAAAATCAAAATCACTTTTATTAAATACAACTACTTTTAATTCATCCGCACGTGCATAGACTTCTGGCACTGGCTGCTTAAACTTTTTGGGTGACAAGCAGGTCCAGTCGATCTTTCCACTAAATGGGTGAGCGCCTGAAGTTTCCATGTTTATTTGAAAACCTTTTTCTTTTAACAAGCTAGTCAGTGGCCCCAAGTTGTGCATTAGCGGCTCTCCCCCGGTGATCACTACCAAGCGAGCAGGAAAAGATTCCGCTTCAGCTACCATTTGCTGTATCGGAACAATTGGCCATCTCTCAGCTTCCCAGGAGTCTTTCACATCGCACCACACACAACCAACATCACATCCCCCTAAACGGATAAAATAAGCAGGCTGTCCAGAAAACATCCCTTCGCCCTGAATTGTATAGAAAGCTTCCATCAATGGCAGTGATTCACCACTGAGAAGCGCTTTTTTATTCTCTTCCATAATTTTTGGTTAAGCGGGTAATTGAACCGCTTCATTTAAAATAATTAAAATCTATTACTTGTAAACTTCTCCTTTGGCTGCCAGAAGAGTGTTGTACAATAAGGAGGCAATGGTCATTGGCCCCACACCACCAGGTACGGGTGTAATGGCCGAGGCTTTAAGCGATGCTTCTTCGAAGTTTACATCGCCAACCAGACGGAAGCCATTCTTCTTGGAGGCATCAGCAATTCGGTGAATTCCTACATCAATCACAACCGCCCCCTCTTTTACCATGTCTCCAGTCACAAACCCTTCTCTTCCGATGGCTACAATTAGTATGTCTGCACTCAGTGCAATTTCCTTTAAATTTTTGGTTCTACTATGTGTGATGGTCACCGTACAGTTTCCAGGATAAGCGTTCCTGGCCATCAAAATACTCATAGGAGAACCTACAATATGGCTTCTACCAATCACCACACAGTGCTTGCCAGAAGTCTCTATCTCATATCTTTTCAATAACTCTACAATTCCGTAAGGCGTTGCCGCTATATAGGCTGGCCAGCCCAAAGTCATCCGGCCAACATTGGCTGGGGTAAAGCCATCCACATCCTTTTCGGGTTTTATCTTAGCAGTAACTTTCTCTACAGAGATATGATCAGGTAGCGGCAATTGAACTATCAATCCGTCAATGTCTGGATTATCATTTATTTTCTCTACTTCCTTTAGCAAATCTTCCTCAGACACCGTTTCATCAAGCCTAACCAAAGTAGAACCAAAACCAACCTGCTCGCAGGCTTTAACCTTAGCACCAACATACGTTTGACTTGCACCATCATTCCCTACCAGTATGGCTGCAAGGTGTGGTGTTTTTTTATTACTGTTTTTAAGTAAAACAACTTCTAACGCTATTTCTTCTTTGATAACCGCAGCTGTTTTTTTACCGTCAATTTTAATTAACTCTTCTCTTTGTTGCATAGGTATTTCCTCTTACAAAATCGCCAATATAGCAGATAACAATAAGCTATCCGACTTGTTTATTCCTTCAATAGATACGCAATGTTCAGCCACTCCCTTATGAAGTGAAACGAAACTTAATCCAGTTTGAGCACTGCCATAAATGCCTCCTGAGGCACTTCCACATTCCCTACCTGACGCATCCGTTTTTTACCTTTTTTCTGTTTGTCCAGAAGTTTTCTTTTTCTGGAAATATCACCACCATAACATTTTGCCAGTACATTTTTTCTCAATGCTTTGACTGTTTCTCTGGCAATAACTTTAGTTCCGATGGCTGCTTGTATAGCAATTTCAAACATTTGCCTAGGTACCAATTCTTTTAGCTTTTCACATAGCCTCTTGCCCCATTCGTATGCTTTGTCTCTGTGAACTATGGCAGATAGCGCATCAACAGGCTCTCCATTAAGCATAACATCAAGTCGCACCATATGGGATTGTTTGAAGTCAATCAGCTCATAATCCAACGAAGCATATCCTCTAGAGATGGTTTTGAGTTTATCAAAGAAGTCAAAAACTATCTCCACCAAAGGCATATCAAAGGTCAATTCCACTCTATCTGAGGTCAGATAAACCTGGTTTTTAATTTGCCCTCTTTTATCCATACATAATTGGATTACTGGGCCTACATAATCTGCAGCGGTGATAATCGCAGCTTTAACATATGGCTCTTCTATATGTTTGAAAAGATTTGGATCAGGCATATCTGAAGGAGCATTGACCAACTTGTAGTTGTCATCATTCATCAATGCCCTAAACTGCACTGAGGGAACAGTGGTAATCACCGTCATGTCAAATTCTCTTTCCAAACGCTCCTGAATAATTTCCATGTGAAGCATTCCCAAGAAACCACACCTAAACCCAAACCCAAGGGCTGCAGATGTTTCCGGTTCCCAAACCAAAGAAGCGTCATTGAGTTGTAACTTCTCCATAGAAGCCCTAAGTTCTTCGAAGTCCGTGGTTTCTACAGGGTATATACCAGCGAAAACCATTGGTTTAACATTCTCGAAACCTTGAACGGTAGCACTACAGGGTCTTTTCACATGTGTGATGGTATCCCCTACTTTTACTTCCTTGGCTACTTTAATACCAGAAATCAGGTAGCCTACATTTCCGGCTTGTAATTGTTTTTGAGGTTTTTGTTGAACACCCAAAATACCAATTTCGTCAGCCTCATATTCTCTTCCTGTATTGACAAATTTGATCTTGTCTCCTTTGTTAATGGTACCATTAAAAATACGGAATAAAACCTCCACCCCTCTAAATGGATTATACACAGAATCGAAGATCATGGCTTGTAAAGGGGCCTCCTCGTCTCCCTTAGGGGCGGGCACTTTTTCTACTACTGCATTAAGAATGTCTTCTATCCCAATACCTTCCTTGCCTGAAGCCAATATAATGTCCTCTCTAGAACAACCGATCATTTCCATCACTTCATCGGCCACAACTTCTGGTTGTGCTCCAGGAAGATCTATTTTATTCAAAACCGGAATAATTTCCAAGTCATGACCAATCGCAAGGTATAGATTGGAAATTGTTTGTGCTTCAATTCCCTGAGAAGCATCAACTATCAAAAGCGCTCCTTCACAGGCAGCGATGGATCGAGACACTTCATAGGAGAAATCCACATGACCTGGAGTATCGATAAGGTTCAATGTATACTCCTCTCCCTTGTATGGGAACTTCATTTGGATGGCATGCGATTTAATCGTAATCCCTCTCTCCCGCTCTAAATCCATACTATCCAATAGCTGGTTCTGCATTTCCCGCTCCGTCACAGTGTTTGTGAATTGTAAAAGTCGGTCTGCTAGTGTACTTTTGCCATGGTCAATATGGGCAATTATACAGAAATTTCTTATTTTTTGCATGTTCATACTAAGAGCAAAAGTAGTAAATACTTAGTGTTTTAATATGTTTTGTTGATATAAATTAGAAGTTTACCAATAGTGGCCGGGGAAATCACGTTAACTTGGTGCATTAATAATGCTTAAATTCAAAAATAACTGAAAATAATGCTTCAAATGAGACTTTATCTTCTTCTGTTTTTTGGTTTTCAAATATTAATTTCTGGCAGCAGTCCGAAGACCAACACCTCTACTAAAAATGAGGGAAAGGTGTTAATTCATCCAAATAGACCCCTCAATTGGGGTGATTTTAAAAGGGTGGATTTAATTGGCAATAGATCGACTATTAATGCCATTACCCAAAGCACCTGTGAAATAGAAATTCTAAAAATCACTCAAAAAAAAGAATACGTTGCGCTAGCTGTAAATGTGAAAATTAATCTCCAAAAAGAGCTTAGTCAGGTTAAAAACAACTTTTTCAACACCCGAGATGAGCAAACAAAAAAAAGAGTCCTTCATCATGAAAATGGGCATTTTTTGATCGCTCAAATAGTAGGGCACCGGATACTTAAAGAAGTAAATAATTTTCAATTTGATGAAAAAGCATATAAAGCACAATTAAATAAAATCATCCGAGACAATTTTAAAGATTGGAAACGACTTGATTCGCAATATGACGCCCAATCTACTAAACCACACAACCCTGAAATGCAAGCCCGATGGGACCGTTTTTTCCAATCAGAGCTCGAATCATTACAAAAAGAGTAAAACAAAAGCACATGAAATCAATTGCCGAAAAAAAGAAAAAGGAGAATATAATTGAATACGTATTGTACATGTACAGAATGGAGGACTTGCTAAGAGCTTACCAATTTGAAATGGAGGAAATTAACGCATATGTGTTGGGACATGAGAAAATTGGCGCTAAAGACAAGGAGGAAACTAAAGCATGGTTATCAGATATGGCTAATCAAATGCTTGTAGAAGGCGTTCAGGAAAAGGGACATTTGCAGAAAACGCAGGAATTGGTAGGTGAATTGGCTAAAATTCATTGGCAACTTCTTAAGGAAGAGCCAGAGTACATCGCCATAAATCGAAAAACCCAACCCCATTTACTCCAAATGCTTTCCGATACAAAGGAGAATTTCCCTGAACATGAAATTCAGGTTTTCATCAATACCCTTTACGGAATATTGCTCAGCAAACTAAATGGGAAGAAAGTACCTATCGAAATAATGGATGCTGCTACAAGTTTTGGAGATGCACTTTCTTGTATCGATCATGCCTATAAGAACAATTACCTTGAAAAGAAAGCCTGACGAAAATGTTTTATTCCATAAATTCGTAAACACTATGGTAAGCTCCTTCTTGCTGCACAAAATCCAGAAATGATTGGAAAAAATCATTGTTACCAATGGTCGCACTATCCCCCAGTACAATTAACTTCCTTTTTGCTCTTGTAAGCGCTACATTCATTCTTCTGGTATCTGCTAAAAACCCAATTTCTCCTTGTGGATTAGACCTGGTGAGACTGATAAGCATGATGTCTCTTTCCTGACCTTGAAAACCATCTACGGTGCTTATCGTCAGGTCTTGCTCCATTTGTTTGAAAAACGACCATTCTGCTTCTGTGGCTATCATTTCTTTTAATAACCGAACCTGAGCACTGTATGGCGCAATAAGCCCAACTTTCCAGGGCTTATTGTCACTGTCTTTTATTCCTACCCTTTTCAAAAGGTTTTTTAACAAGGTCAGCGCCATTTTACCCTCTTCCTTATTGCTTACGCTTAGTGTTTCCCTGTCTTTAAACTCCATAAACCCACTTCCGGCAGTATCTATAAATGCCAAAGTCGGTTCATCTTCATTTAAATAGTGGCTTTCCGTGTTGGCTGCGGCTTTTAGTTGGTTGTCATAAAAGGCGGCATTAGAAAAACCCATAATTGCAGCTGACATTCTATACTGTAAGGACAACAGTTGAGCGGCCACAGGTTGATTGGTAATGGCCTTTTCAAAAAGGGTTTTTTGAAGCCCCTTAGCAGCTTCTCTGGACTTTATGGTCGGTGGAAGTTGAAAATGATCTCCAGCCAGTACCACCTTATTGGCTTTCATAATGGGAATCCAGGTTGCAGGCTCCAATCCCTGAGCCGCTTCATCCAAGAAGACAACCTCAAAAAGTTTTCCTTTGAGTAAAGATGACGCAGCCCCCACGAGCGTACAAGCGATCACTTGACACGAAGCCAAAATTGATTGCGTCATGTAGTCGTACAATTGCCTCGCTTCTGACTGGCAGCGGCCTGCTTCATAATAATGCATTTTGCGACTTTCCCTTTCTGCGTGCCCAAAATTCCGTTTAAATTTATTGGCCTTTCTTCGGTATTCGTCTGCAGCTTTTTTCAGTTTTTTATACTCTTTATAAGAAGGATGAGCCAATACCCTAGCATCCAATGTTCGCTGAATAATGTTTTCATCCACTCTTGCAGGGTGCCCCATCCTAAGCACATCTACCTCTGCTTCCACCATTCTTTCAACCAATAAGTCAACAGCCGCATTGCTTGGTGCACATACCATTACTTGATCGAATTTTTGGATGGCGAAGACAATTGCCTGAATAAGTGTGGTGGTCTTTCCAGTACCCGGAGGTCCATGAACAATGGCTAAATCCTTGGCATTGTTAATTAACTCCAAGGCCTTGTTTTGCCCTTCATTCAAGTGAGCGCTTTCTGTACTTACCAGATTCTCAAACCCAGGTTTTCTATATCCTAAAAGCACTTCCTTTAAATAAGCATTTCTGTCATTTTCTGATGCCAAAAGTGTATTCATAGTACTTGTCATGACTTTGTAAGTTGTGTCATCAAACATCAGATTGACACCAATTCTCCCTTCATTTACCCAGTCTGGCAGGCTCTCGGTGTTTAAGCTCAGCGTCATTACATTGCCTTTCACATTATTGACTACACCGTTTAAATAAGTAGATTGGATGTCATTCTCTTGGGCATTTGAAAACAAACTAATGGATTTACCCGAGTGAAATCCATGGTTAGGCGAAGTTTCTTTAATGGAAATCTCAATTACCAGTTGATCTGAGAATGTCCACTTTATCTTATTCAATTGTACTGGATACCAACATACTCCAGCCTGCACTTTGTCTTTAATCGATTTTCTAAAAGTCAAATTTCGGAATTGAGCGAGATCTTCTGCCCATTCCATTTGTAAAAGTTTTATAGTATATAATAAATCTTCCCTTATATTTACCATTTGTATTTTCTTGTTTGAGGACCCAAGATTAAGGAAATCATTCCTAAAAATAATCAATCAGCCCTTCTTTAATATAATGAATTTTTTAGCACACGCATATTTATCTTTTGACCAGCCCAAAGTATTAGTGGGGAATTTCATCGGTGATTTTGTCAGGGGGAATTTAGAGGAGCAATTTGAAAGAGATATAGTCACAGGAATAATGCTACATAGGGAAATTGACAGTTATACAGATAAACACCCTTTGGTAAAAGAGGCGCAAAAAATTTTAAAGCCAAAATTCGCAAGGTATTCTTCTGTAATTACAGACATGTATTTTGATTATTTTCTTTCTAAGAACTGGGAAAACTACAGTTCTGAGTCGATAGAAGATTACACCCAATCAGTCTATGACTTGATAGAATCTCAAAGAGAGATCTTGCCTGTCAAATTCCTTAGACCCTTTAAATACATGCGTGACGAAGACTGGCTAAAGGCTTATGGAACCATGTGCGGAATTCAACGATCATTTACAGGAATGTCTTACCGCACATCCTTTGATTCAAAAATGGAACTGGCCCCAAAATTCCTCCAAGAAAACCACGAATTATTTGAGTCCTATTTTGAACGTTTTTTTATTGATTTGATTAATTTTTCAAAAAACAAACTGAAACAATTACACAAGAGAGATGGTAAGTTGTAAACCTAAAAAAAGCACCTTCCTATCATTGGGAATAGTCGTCCTGTTATTATTTGCAGGATTAAGTTATCTGTTATATGATTTTAACAATTCCCGTGAATTCCCGTTTCTTTTTTACCTAATTGGCTGCAGTATCATAACAGTAGTATTGTTGCTTATTTTGGTAAAGATGATGGCTGGTTACAAATTTTTGGCTGCAGGCAATGAAAAAATAGAAATCTGGTTGCCGCTTAAAGGCCAACGTAGAAAATACAAGTTGGAAGATCTTCTGGTTTGGCAAGAAGAGGAAGTAATCGCCAATAAAAAAGTTTTTAAGCAGCTTATTTTAGTTTTTGCAGATAAATATTCTTTTGCAATTAGTAACCACGAGCATTTAGGTTATGATGACCTTAAACGTTACTTGTTAAAAAAGGCGGGGAAAAAGAAAGTAAAAAATTAAATCCTGAATTAACAATGCCTATTGAAAATTCAGGATCTGAATGTCATTAGTGAGACCAATCAAAACGATCAATTTCTTCCAAACTGGCTTTGAGCAACTGAATACTAGCCAATACATCACTTTTATTAGCCATCTCTATTACCTGATGCAGGTGTCTGGTTGGGATAGAAATGGCCCCAGCTATGGCTCCTCTCCTACCCATACGCTGTACTCCAGCAGTATCAGTTCCTCCAGCAGTTAGTATTTCTGTCTGAAATGGAATGTTGTTTTTAGTAGCTGTTTCTTTCATAAATGCCACCATTCGGTAGTCACAAATGGCAGAAGAATCCATGATTTTTATGGCCGTACCTTTTCCAAGTTCTGTTATTTTTTCGTGGGCTGCTGCTCCAGGAAGATCGAAAGCGATAGTCGTATCCAAAGCTATACCAAAATCAGGATCAATGGTATGTGCCGAAACCTGTGCTCCCCGAATTCCTACTTCTTCCTGAACGGTAAATGTTGCATAAACATCATAAGCTGGCGCTTCTAAGGTCCTCAAGGCTTCCAAAAGAATAAATACAGAAATCCTGTTGTCAATGGATTTACAATTGACGCAATTTCCCATTTCCACCAAATCCCTTTCTCGTGTAATAGGGTCTCCTACTTGAATCCACTTCTCCACTTCAGCTTTATCCATGCCCAGATCAATGAAGTAATCTGTTATTTTGGGAAGCTTTGACTTTTCCTCCGTTGTCATCACATGTATGGGTTTAGTACCCATCACTCCCATCATGTCCTTTTCTTTTCCATGAATGATGACACGCTGAGCTGTTAATGTCTTGGGATCAAATCCTCCCAAGGTATGAAATCTTATAAATCCGTTATCATCGATATGGGTAACAATGAAACCTATCTCATCCATATGAGCGGCTACCATTACCCGTTTGCTATCAGGATTCCTAACCCCTCTTTTTATGGCAGTAACATTCCCAATATTGTCTATAGAGATTTCATCTACCAATTTCCCTGCTTTTTCTACAATGAAATCCCTTATCTTCTTTTCAAAACCTGGAGCTCCAGGCAATTCACAAATCTCTTTTAATAGCGCAACATCAATCATTTGTTTCCTCAGTTAATAAGCCCTTACTTCTTTTCCTTCCATGTAATTGACAAATGCCTTTTTAACCACACGAATACCGCCATCCGTCGGAAAGTCACCTGTAAAATACCAATCTCCGGAATGTGCTGGACAGGATAAATGTAAATTATGTACCGTCTGATAAATCACATGCACATCTGCCTCAATTTTTTCAGAAGTAACAATTTCGGCTATTTTATCAGAAATCTCCTGATCAGTAAAGGGCTCATATATCTCTTTCACAAAATTCTCTTGCCCATTGGGTTCTTCAATGCATTTCTTATAAACCTTCTGAAGTAGGTCATCCATCCCTCCTCTGTCATTTATAAGTTCCACTGCTGCTCTGAAAGCAATAAAATCTTTCATCATGGACATATCTATACCATAACAATCAGGAAATCTTATCTGTGGAGCAGAGGAAACGATAATTATTCGCTTAGGTTTAAGCTTATCTAAAGTGGTCAATACACTCTTTTCGATCGTAGTCCCTCTTACAATACTGTCATCAATAAGCACAATGGTATCAATCCCAGAACGGATCACCTCATAGGTTGTGTCATACACGTTAGACACCATCACATCTCTATCGGAATCATTGGTGATAAAGGTTCTTAATTTGACATCCTTTGTTACTAATTTTTCTGTACGAGGCCTAAAATTAAGTAGCTCCTCCAAATCATCAAGGTGGGGCTTCCCTTCTATAAGGATTTCTTTCCTTTTTTCACTAAGGTAATCTTCCAGCCCTTCGATCATCCCATAATAGGCAATTTCCGCTGTGTTTGGAATGTAAGAAAAAACCGTGTTTTTGAGGTCAAAATCAATTGACTTTAATATCTGAGGGACCAATGCTCGCCCTAGATTTTTACGCTCCTTGTATATATCCGGGTCCGTACCCCTAGAAAAATAAATTCTTTCAAAGCTGCAGGATTTTCTCTCCTTCGGAGGGATTATTTCAAACTCACCGTAAGAACCATCTTTATTAAAAATCAGCGCATTGCCAGGTTTGATTTCTTTGATTTGTTTGTAATCAATATTAAAAGCTGTTTTGATAGGAGGTTTTTCGGAAGCCACCACTACTATCTCATCATCCGCATAATAATAGGCTGGCCGAATGCCTATTGGGTCTCTAACTACGAAGCCGGCCCCATTGCCTATCAGTCCTGCCATGGCATAACCACCATCGAAATCCCTACAACTTCTTCTCAAAATCCTAGCAACATCAAGCTCCTGCTCAATAACTTCTGTGACTTCTTCGTTAGAAAATTTATCTTTATACTTATCAAAAATTCGTTGATTTTCTTCATCCAGAAAATGGCCGATTTTCTCCATCACTGTTACCGTATCTGTTTTCTCCTTAGGGTGCTGACCTAAATTTACCAGAATATCAAATAACTCCTCAACATTGGTCATGTTAAAGTTTCCCGCCATGACCAAGTTCCTACTTCTCCAATTGTTTTGTTTCAAAAATGGATGACAGGTCTCTATGCTATTTGTCCCATGGGTGCCATACCTAAGGTGTCCCAGCCAAACCTCACCAGAGAAAGCTGTATTCTCCTTTATCCATTCAGCATTCATCAGGTCCTCATCGGTACCTAACTTTTTAGCCTTTTTGTATTTTTTATTGATTTTTTGAAAAATCTTGGTAACTGCTTCAGATTCGACAGACCTGTACCTACTCACATACCTTGTGCCAGGCGGAGTATTGATTTTAATATTCGCTAAACCTGCACCATCTTGCCCACGGTTGAGCTGCTTTTGCATCAATACATATAACCTGTTGGCAGCATAAAACGGCGTATTGTACTTATCAATGTAATATTGTAAGGGTTTTCTAAGCCGAATCATGGCAATCCCACATTCGTGTTTGATCTGATCACTCATAACGTTCTAAAGGAGTATAATATGAATCAAAGTTACGTCTTTTTTTAAGAATTAGTTCCTGAAATCCACCAAATTGAAGTGCCTATATAATAACTAAATTACTCATTGTTACGCTATAAAAAGACATAAATTCTGAAACACACCTATTCCCACAGTGGATATTTCTGAAGTTTTATCTGTTTACCAAAGAAAAGCTTGGTTGTTTCTTCAAATGAAACCGTGTAATCAGACACCAAAAACTTATCTTTCTGTCCTGAATTACCATCAGCCAAAAGCTGGTGCAGGCCTAATATATCTGCGACTGACTTTGCCACTGTTTCTGAAGCATCTATAAGTTCTATTTTTCCATTAAAAAACTCCATTATTTGATTTTTTATCAATGGATAATGGGTACAGCCTAACACCAAGGTCTGGATATTTTTTAATTCAGACTGGCTTAAATAGGAGGCAATAATGTCCTTGCTTATATTTTGTAGGTGAAAGCCCTCCTCTATCATTGGAGCGAGCAAAGGTGTGGCCAAAGATTTCATTTTTATGCCGACCCCTAAATTGTTAACTTTTTGTAAGTAAACTCCTGAAGTAACCGTTTGTTTGGTTCCTATAAGTCCTACGGATTCCCCATTATGATTTTCACCTAAAAAATTAACCACTGGGTCAATTACATTGACAACAAGTGCCTTTGAAGCTACATACGCTTTGACCAGATCAAATGCTGCAGCAGAGGCAGAGTTACAGGCAATAAGAATAAGCTTGCAATTTTCTTTCAATAAAACGTCTGCAATTTTCACAGAATAGGCTTGAATAGCAGCAGTACTTTTATCTCCATAAGGCAAATGAGCGGTATCACCAAAGTAAATAATTTGCTCATTGGGAAGCATTTTTTTCACTTCTTTGGCTACTGTTAACCCCCCTATTCCACTGTCAAAAATCCCAATGGGTGATTGTGCATCGATGGCCATATTTACTTAAAATTTAGGAAAATAAATTCCCCGGATTCACGCATCCGGGGAAAAGCAAGCGAAGGGTTAAACAAATTGAATAAAACTCTAAAATATGCAATGGAGCCCCATTACATACGCCGAGTTTAACAAAGTTAGTAAAGTTTTCCTATGTTCCAATAGTTATGAAGTTCATCAATATGGGCATAATTTACCCATTTTTAGAAGGTGAAATTTGATTAATCCCCTTTATTGAAGGTTGGCACAATTAATGCAATTCATCACCTTTAACCATTCAATCATGAGACGTGAAATTATTCTGTGGCTGGGGATTGGCGCAATATCTATTTTAATTATGACTATCCCACTGATTATATCTCAGGAAGATAGTCATCGCCTGTATAGAGAAAATAGGGACAACTATCTATTTGAATCCGCCGTATACAAATATGAAAATGCAAATTCGGATACAGTGAGTATTTCTATTTCTGAACTTCCGACGAGTATTCAGCAAGTTATTAAGACAGATAGCCTAATTAAACATCTGGAGATTCGAACAGTGAAAAAGATAAGCCAAAATAGCGGCGACTATTATGATGTTTGTTTTAAGGATACAGATTATTTTAATATAATGGTCATGTATGACAAAAATGGCATCATAGTGTCCCAATTGTGAAGGATATTAACAGCTAAGCCAACGTTTACTTAAAAGCACTGATTGTGAAATCGGTGCTTTTACTTTATATTTAAACTTTAATGGGTATTAATTTTATATGGCGAAGATTCTTTTAATTGAGGATGACCTAACCTACTCTAAAATCATCAGTAAGTTTTTAGAGAAAAATGGATTTGAGGTAATCAGTAGTGCAAAAATAGCAGAAGGGCTTAGTTTTTATGAAAAGTATCAAATTGATTTAATCATCACGGATTATAGATTGCCCGATGGTACTGGTATGGAAGTATTGGACCATGTCCTAAATAGCCACCCGGAGTTACCAGTAATTTTAATAACAAACTATTCTGACATAAGAACGGCCGTAAAGTCCATGAAAATGGGGGCTTTTGAATACATCACCAAGCCCATTAATCCAGATGAGCTTTTACTGACGGTGCAGCAGGCTTTAAAAAATGAGAAGAAGAAAAAGCCAACACAGCCGGTAACCAAATCAACACCATCAGGTGATAAGACTTCAGAATTGGACTATCAAATCGGGAAAAGTTCAGAAGCGCTTCAAATTGAAGAACATATCGTACTTGTCGCCCCTACCGACTTAAGCATCATCGTATTAGGCGAAAGTGGCACTGGAAAAGAATACATTTCAAAAAGAGTACACCAGAAATCACAAAGGTCAAATGGCCCCTTTGTGGCCGTTGATTGTGGCGCATTGTCAAAAGAACTTGCTGGAAGTGAGTTATTTGGACATGTGAAAGGTGCTTTTACAGGAGCCATAGATCATAAAACAGGGCATTTTGAAAATGCAAATGGAGGAACGATTTTCTTAGATGAAATAGGAAATCTCAGTTATGAAATTCAGATCAAACTTCTTAGGGCAATACAAGAGCGGAAAATCAGAAAAATAGGTGCCAACAAGGATGTTTCCATAGACGTCAGAATAATCGCCGCGACGAACGAAGACTTGCAAGAATTGGCCAAGCAAGGTCTATTCAGAGAAGATCTTTTCCATAGATTGAATGAATTCAGTTTGAGAGCTCAACCCTTAAGAGAAAGGCCTGAAGACCTGATGTTTTTCTCAAACCTCTTCATGCAAAAAAGCAATGCAAACCTTGAAAAGAATGTGACTGGATTTAGCCCTGAAGTAGAACAAATCTTTAGGGAATATCACTGGCCAGGAAATCTCCGTGAACTTAGAAATATAATAAGGAGAGCGGTATTACTTACAGGTGAAGGCATTATTCAAACTAAAGTGATCCCGTCAGAGTTATTGGATTTCGAGACTTTTCAACCGGTTGACATCAATTCCGCCAAGGACTTAAAAAGCTCATTCGAAGACCAGGAAAAATTACTTATCATTAAAACCCTTGAAGAGATGCGCTTTAATAAATCCAAAACAGCAAAGGTTTTGAATATGGATAGGAAAACGCTATACAATAAACTTGAAAAATACGGCTTGGATTAATCCACCATTTCGTAACCAAACTGTGTTGCTAAATCTTCCAAAAGGGTGTTGATTTTTTCTGTCAACTCCCATACTTTTTCTTGAACATTATTGGTCTCACCCCTTTTCAAATCTCTCTCAATATTTATTGCAAGGTTTTTATATTTAAATTTCAGCTGTCCCAGCCTGCTTGAGAGTTGATGCGCGATGGCTTGGACTTTTTTATAATCCTTCTCGTCACAGGCTTTATTTATCATTATCAAATCTAGTCCTGTTTGAGAATAAAACCCTTCAATCACTTCTTTTAACAGTGCTTCGTCCCCCATGCAAAAACCCCTAATGTCAGCCAAGCTGTATTCCGCACTGTCTGATGCATCATTCTCTTCCGCAGGCTCAGAATAGGGATTCAATTTATTAGCAGGGGCTGCTATTATAACTTCCGTCTGATCAGGTTTAACAAAATCCATGATCTTTTTAACTAGGTCCTTTTCATTGAATGGTTTCAATAGCAAGCCATCAAAACCTTCTTTTATCATGCTTTCTCTGTCCTTGGTAAAGACATTGGCTGTCATCGCCAATATAGGTACCTCTTGGTATTTTTCCTTTTTTCTTATTTCATTAAACACCTGATAGCCATCTACCTCGGGCATCTGGATATCCAGAAAAATGAGGTCAAAGTCCTCTTCAACAAAATCATTCATGAATTCAACCCCTCCAGTATAGGAAACCACCTCTGCACCCAATGAATTCAACAAAAGGGTAGCAAACTTTAAACCCATTTCATCATCATCGACAAGAAGCACTTTCAATCCCTCTACTTTATCAGGAACCTCTTCGGCCAACGGATTTTCTTCCTTCTTATCCAGCAAAGTGGTAGGAATTGATACCGTAATTCGAGTACCTTCTCCAAGTGTACTTGCTACATCTATCTTTCCCTTTTGAAGATCTACCAATTTTTTCACAATGGCCAGGCCTAAGCCAGTTCCTCCATACTTTCTTGAAATGGTACCATCTCCCTGGCTAAACTCTTTAAAAAGGTTGGATTGGAGATTTTCATCCATGCCCATACCAGTGTCCTCAACCTCTAAGACCAGGTTATTTTTTTCATCAACCGAAACTTTCACAGAGACCTTGCCTTGATCAGTAAACTTTACAGCGTTAGACAACAAATTGTTCATTATCTGATTAATCCGGAGGTCATCTCCAAGTAAGTATTTATTATTGGGAAGCAAGACTGAAAACTCCAACGAAAGGCCACTATCTGTTGCTTTTTGCTTAAAAAATGAGTGGATATCTTTGAAAAATGATCCAGGGTCAATGATGGAATTTTCAAGTTTTATTTTCCCAGCTTCAAGCTTAGAAAAATCAAGAATATCATTAACGATTCCTAATAATGTACCAGAAGCAAATTGGATCATTCTTACGTATTCAGATTGGTCTTCTGCTAAATTTGTCTTTTGAAGCGCATCATTGTAACCCTGAATAACGTGAAGAGGGTTTCTGATCTCATGGCTCATGCTAGCCAGAAAATCCTGTTTGGTTTTCGCAAGGTTATCAGAAGACCTTTTGGCCTCAGCAAGTTTGTCTTGGTATATTTCTGATTTCTTAATCTCCTTCACTATGCTAAAAATAAAGCCTGAGGATCCGACCACTCCAACAGCTATCAAAATCCCAAGAAGTATTGTAAGTTTGTAGGTCAAAATATAGGCAGATTCATTTTCTGCTTTTGATCTGAGGAGTGATTCATTCTGTAGAGAAGTAACGATTCCCTGAATATTCATTATCAGGGTTCTATTCTTATCATTTAGCTCCTGCTCCAACTCGCTAAGTCTTGAACGAAGGTACTGTTCCTCATTATTGATATCCAGCACCATTTGTCTTACAGTATATATAATTGAATCGGAACTGGATGGCACGTCTAAATCTACAGGGTTCACTCGATTGAGGTTAAGTCTCAAGGTGCCTCTTATTTTATCCATGTCCTCTTTTCCGTCACCGGCCAAGGTCCCTGAAGCGGCGACGTCTTTACCTCTAATTTTAGGTGGCTTTTCAGAGGAATTCCCCTGATCCTTACGAGCGGAAGGATCAATGCCTATTCTTATTTTGCCTAAATTCTGTAACCTGCTTAATTCTTCTTTACGCTTTATTTTTCTTTCAATATTGTACAGGGCTTCATTACTGAAATTGCGGTTATAAAGGTTTTTCTTTACTTCTTCCAACCCTTTGTACACCACCATCAATTCATTTACACTGTAACTGATCCTTTTGACATTCTTCAATTCAGAGGAATCAGTAACTAACGCTTCTAACTTTTTAATCTCATTCTGAATCTGATTGTAATAATCCAGATTATGTGCAGTGTCCTCTTCTACAAATACACTTCTGGATTTATCCAGCTGGTATATATCTGCTAAAAGTTGATTTAGATTTCTTAATTTTTCATTGGGCTCGGATAACGATTCTACAGATTCTAATAATTTCGTAACACTAAAGTAAGTAATGGCACCTACTCCAACGATGAGGCAAATCCCGAGAAAGAAACCGAGAATTACCATTATTCTTGCATTGAATCTCATATTAAGGCTTAATTTTAAAAGATTTCATAGCATCAAACTATTTGAAATGAATAATTTATCTCCAATTACAAATTAAGCCTTTAAACCTTTGAAAATGAAGGGCTTTTTAAAAAATTTTAATAAATAGTGTGACAAAAAATAAAAAGTATACTTAACCTAAGTGGAAAACTTTACTCTTCTTCTATAGGTAAGTGTTGGTTTAATCCTTCAAAAATATGATAAATGGAATAATAAGTAACCGGAATAGTAACCACAAGACCTATTCCCATAAGTAGTGCGCCAGCCAGGTTCAATACCGCCAATACTAAAGCAAAGACAAAAAACTTACCCCATTTTTTATGCACAATTTTCCTACTGTACTCCAATGATTGCCAGAAATCCAGACCGGAAAATAAGCTAATCAATACACCAAACATATAACCCACCATCAAGTAAATCCCGGGAAGTATCAAAGCAAAAAGGCCCAAAACAGTTAGTAACTGACCTATTATCCAAATTGAAATCACTGGAAGGTAATACTTAAAACCTTTGAAGAAGTCAGGGTAAATTACTTTTTCACCAAGGCTGGTTTTATTAGCCACTAGGTAAAATCCCGCAAATAGTGGCCCTGCCAGGAAGATAGAAAATACAAAAACATAATCTTCCGCATAGAACATAAATAAGAACTGCAGCGAAAGGATCAGCAACGTAAAGGAAATTGAATAGATAGTGACTTTTTTATAGGTCTCCCAACCTTCTAATAATACCTCTTTGATGTCAAAATCGAAATTTCCTTCAACGATCTGATCCAAATGTTTTTTGTCCATAATAATTGCTCTATACTATTTACTTTGAGGATAATTACTTAGTAATCGCTGTGAGAATATCGTGTTTTGTAATGATATGTACACGGTGCAAATCATCCCTCACCAAAACAGCTTTCTCCCTTTCTACCATAGATGACAACACATCCAATGTACTGTCTAGCGCTACAAAATGCATAGAATCCTCCATGACCTGCCCCACCGTTGCATCTTTTAACTCAGGGTCTTCAATTATTTTTAATAATAGCTTATTGTCAGTAATACTTCCTATCACTTGTCCATCCTCCATCACCGGGATCTGGGAAACACTTTTATCATTCATTAGGGCAATTGCATCCTTGATTTTGTCGGTTTTATTAACGACCACCAACTGGTACCCATCATCTCTTCCGCTTACTATATCTCTAGCTGTTCCGTAGGCTTTATCCTCAAGAAACCCATGGTTTCTCATCCAGTCATCATTGTACACTTTTCCTAAATAACGGGTACCGTGATCAGGAAGTAAAATCACCATCACCTCTCCTTTTTTAAGGTTTTCTTTGGCGTATTCAAGTGCTCCATGTACTGCTGATCCGCAAGACCAACCTACAAACAATCCCTCTTCTCTGGCGAGACGACGCGTCATTACTGCCGCATCTTTGTCGGTGACTTTAATAAAATGATCAATTACGGAGAAATTCACATTTTTAGGTAAAATATCTTCTCCTATGCCTTCAGTCAGGTATGGATACACCTCATTTTCATCAAATTCGCCCGTTTCCTTGTATTTTTTAAAAACGGATCCATAAGTATCTATCCCTACAGAAACCACCTTTTCAGATTGCTCTTTCAAAAATTTAGCAGTGCCTGACATGGAACCACCTGTACCTACCCCTGCAGCGAAATGAGTCACTGCCCCATCGGTATCTTTCCAAATCTCAGGACCTGTGGTTTCATAATGTGCTTTCCAGTTGGAAAGGTTATCGTATTGGTTAGGATAAAAAGAATTGGGTATGTCTTCGTTTAATTTTTTTGCAACTGCATAATAGGACCTTGGGTCTTCAGGAGATACATTCGTTGGGCATACGATAACTTCGGCACCTACAGCTCTCAAAATATCAATCTTTTCTTTTGACTGTTTATCGGCCATAGTAAAAATACATTTGTACCCTTTCGTAACCGCTGCCAAGGCTAGTCCCATTCCAGTATTGCCGCTGGTTCCTTCAATGATTGTCCCGCCAGGTTTTAAAAGGCCATCTTTTTCTGCATCTTCAATCATCTTCACAGCCATCCTGTCCTTCATGGAGTTGCCTGGATTGAAGTATTCAACCTTCACTAATACTTCTCCTTCTATACCTTTATTTAGTTTATTCAACCTGACTAAAGGGGTGTTTCCTATGGTTTCAATAATTGAATTGTATATCATGGATTTATATTTATTGCAATTTAGTATATAAAGACAATTGTGCTTAGAACAAATTCAGCACCAAACTATTAATACAAGAGGGAAAAACCAGGTATTAAGATGTTGGTGAAGGTGTTGCTTTACCTCACACCAGCTAATAAATACAATACGGCCATTCTAATAGCGACACCATTTTCTACTTGCTGTAGTATGATGGCATGCTCAGAATCTGCCACATCAGAATTAAGTTCTACTCCTCTATTGATAGGGCCTGGATGCATGATTACAATTTCTTTGTCTAATCGGTTGAGAAGCTTTTTATTGATTCCATAGTACAAGGAATACTCTCTGAGAGAAGGGAAATATTTAATTTGCTGACGTTCCAGTTGGATTCTTAAGACGTTAGCTACATCACACCACTGCAGCGCTTTAAACACATCATGCTCTACTTTTACGCCTAAATCCGCAATGTATTTAGGCAAAAGAGTAATGGGCCCACAAACCATGACCTCAGCACCTAATTTCTGCAGGCAAAATATATTGGATAGGGCAACTCTAGAATGCAAAATATCCCCTATAATCGCCACCTTTTTCCCTGCCACATCACCTAGCTTTTCCCGGATCGAAAAAGCATCTAGCAAAGCCTGGGTAGGATGTTCATGGGTGCCATCCCCTGCATTGACAATATTGGCTTTGATATGCTTGGACAAAAAATGAGGCGCTCCAGGACTGGAATGCCTCATAACTACCATATCGACCTTCATGGCCAATATATTATTCACGGTATCGATCAGGGTTTCTCCTTTTTTAACAGAGCTACTGGCTGATGCAAAATTTACTACATCTGCCGAAAGCCTCTTCTCTGCCAACTCAAAGGACAATTTGGTCCTGGTAGAGTTTTCAAAAAAAACATTGGCTATGGTTATGTCTCTTAGGGAGGGGACCTTTTTTATAGGCCTATTCAAGATATCTTTGAAATTATCTGCAGTTTCAAAAATCAATTGTATATCTGATGGGCTCAGGTCTTTAATTCCCAATAAATGTCTGGTACTAAGCTGCTCCATTGGTATTAATTACTTTCTTTTTCAGTGATCCAAATGGCGTCTTTTTCAAATCCTCGGGACTGCCATTCTACGCTTACATATTGGCTTTCCAGCGTATTTACCTGCCTTCCGCAATAATCCGGTTGTATAGGGAAATCCCGTGTGAATTTCCGGTCGATAAGCACCATAAATTCTACCTTTTGGGGCCTCCCAAAGGCTATCATTGCATCCATCGCTGCTCGTACAGATCTACCTTTGTACAGCACATCATCTACTAAAACGACTTTTTTATTTTCAATTAAAAAATCAATTTTTGTCTCATTTGCCCTCAAGGGAAGGTCTCTCCTCCTGAAATCATCTCTATGAAAGGTAGCGTCCAGATAGCCATATTTCAATGAAATATTTTGGATTTCCTTCATGCGCTGGATGATTTTATCCAGCACTTGGGCACCTCTAGGCTGTAGCCCTAAAAGGACTGTATTATCAAAATCATCATGATTTTCTATCAATTGATGACAAAACCTACTGATGGTTAGAGATATCTGGGTTTGGTCAAGAACAAGTCTTTTTTGCATGATTAAAATTTGAGGCAAATATATAAATTATTTGTTGGGGCTTAATGGCTCTATATGAAATCATCCACTTTTATTTTGGTGAAAAAATTCACTTCCCTGCTCTTTTCTCTTCCATCATCCCCTTGATACCTGATCTTTTGCTTACCACTTAGCAAGTAATAATTATCATACCACCAAATGAGTTGGAGGCTTCTTTCCATCGTTTCAGCTATTCTTTCATTTTCATTTACCAGCTCAATTTCATAAGGCTCATTTTCCATTACCACTTCCCCATCATTTATCTGACTAAGCATCAGCGCCTCTTCATCCAGGTACATGTAAAACAAGTTGTTCCCATTGAATACCAGCTCGCCAAATTTCATGGGTTCAATCTTATTGGTATTGTCCAAACTCAGCGAGTTGTCCCATACGATATTGCCATCCTCATCCAATAGAATAAATTGCGCTGCAAGAAACTTGTACTGCTCCATAGTTTGAGCGCTTCGCAAGCGAGGATCTAACCACAGTGGATTATAGGTCCCCCCATACCCCCCCATCATTGGGTTCAGTCTGTAAAAATTGCTTGCATAATTCCCATCTCTAGGTACATACTTTGATGAGGATGAAGTAAAGTGATCATTATAAATTAGGTAATAACCGTTTATAGCTTGAATTTCTCTGGTGACCACTACATTTCTAATGGGCGTATTTTTGCCTTTGTCAAGCCTTTTTTTCACCCTTTTCCACCTTTTTTCCTGAACTTTCTCCGGTAAATAATTGTAAAAATTATCAAAATCGGAAATATTGTAAAACCTATTGGTATACTCTCCAAACTCATTGATTTTAGTGAAATACAATCCTTGGTATGCTTCTTTTTTCTTTAACCCATAGGGACCTATCAATGCCTGTTTATAATTGGTAGAAGAGGTCAAAAGGCCTTCAACAATCTCCATGGAAGAATTTCCCAGGTCCTCAATTTTCACTTCCCTAAGTTTGTTTCCATTGGTGTCGTAAGTCAAAATAGATACAATTTTATTTTTGCGGGTATCCCTTCTGCTCATCACTACATCAAATACATTTAGCTCAGGATCCTTCCTCATTTGTAAGATTCTTGCATCTTTTTCAAAAAGACCAGGAACAGTAATGACCTCCTTGGTTTCAATATCGAATATTTGAATCACTGGACGGTAGTCATATTTACCCATGAAAACAGCTTTTTTATTAAAGACAAGAAAATCCTGAAGCTCCATTTCCAAAATACTAGAAACTACCAATTCTGTTAAAGTTCGCTCTTCAAGATTTATTTCAAATATCGCTTTTTCATCGTTGTACTGGGACCCTTTATTAAACAACACGTAAAGCAATTCCCTGTCCAAGTCAAACCCTACTAACTCATATAAGTCTTCAAGTTTTTTCTCTAGCGGTTTTTCCGCATTCAATTGAAAATCTGCTGTGAAATATTGGAAACTATTTTTCTTTCCATATGGTGTTTCTGCCTTCATTCGGAAGCCTACAAGCCCTCCTTCTCTGGGCAATAGATAAAAGTCCTCATCGGCCCAATGGGATTCTACTTCTAGCCTTTGTGTGAATTGAACTTGACCAACGGCAATACCCATCAAAATCAAGTAGACAATTGGAAATAATAGGGTTTGTTTTGACATTCCTTGAGGGTTTTATGCTATTGTTTCTATACCAACTTTACCGAACGATTAAATGTTTTGCTCCTATGGATTCTACCGATTTCACAATAAGTCGACAGGTAATTATGTCTTCACAAGATCGCTTGTCTCTTTAACAGTGTTTTAGTCGGAGTTCCTACCATTAGAAACGGAATGTGATTGACCTATTGGCATTTTGGTAGGGCCAATTTTACAATACGATCAATTAATTTACTCCATAAGTTAAGACATATGATTTTATTTTGAAACAATTATTATGGACATTTGTGCTGTACTCAACAGATCTCTAAACACCTTGGATAACAAACAAATTGTCAAGACCCTCAAATTAACCTTGCAATTGATGGAATTGCATGAAGAAAATGCATTTAAAATCAGGGGATACCAATCTGCCATCATTAGCATAGAAAGAGAAGGCAAACCGCTTGCAAATCTAGAACTGGACGAATTACAAAAGATACCTTCAGTTGGTAAAAGTATAGCTGAGGCTATTTTATCTATAATCGCGTCTGGTAGCCATGCGCTTTTAGACAAGCATTTGGAAGAAACGCCAAAAGGAATTCTAGAAGTCATGCAAATAAAAGGGCTTGGTCCAAAGAAAATAAAAACCCTTTGGAAAGAACTGAACATTACATCTGTCCATGAATTAATGGAGGCCTGCCAATCAGGCCAGGTAGCAAAAATAAAAGGCTTTGGACAAAAGACCCAAGACAGTATTGTTTTAGCCTTGGAATACAAAGCATCCAATCAGGGGAAATGGCTCTATGCTGAAATTGAGCTACCCGCTAAAGAAATACTTGCACACCTAAGCGAAAGCCTTCCCGAAGCTACAGTAGCCTTGGTTGGGGATTTTGAGATGGAAGCTGAGATTATTGAATCACTAACTTTTCTGATTGGCTCAGACAATTCTAGGCAAACCATAACTGAAATAAACAATATTGATGGGCTGATTCAAGACATTAATGTTCTCAGTCCCTACAGATGGGAAGGGCATTTAGCAAGGCCTGAAGTCAAGATCCTTATAACGATTGTCCCAAAAAAAGAATTCATTAAACAAAAATTATTAAAGTCAGCTTCTAAAGCCCATCTTCTATCCCCTACTGAAAAGGGTCAGCCTCTAGGTGAGTTGTTTTACAAAGCAACTTTTAATACTGAAGAAGCCGCCTATGAAGCTGCCGGATTACCTTTTATCCCTGCACCTCTCAGAGAAGGCACTGGTGAATTGGAATGGGTGAAAACGCATTCATTAGACGAATTATTAACTTTAGAAGACCTCAAGGGACCATTACACAACCACTCTACATACAGTGATGGAAAAAACACCTTAAAAGAGATGTCAGAATTTTGTCAGTCGGAAGGTTATGGTTATTTCGGAATAGCAGATCACAGTCGTTCTGCATTTTATGCAAACGGACTGGACGAAGACCGTATTCACCAACAGCACAAAGAAATAGACAGTATCAATGAATCTCTGGCGCCATTCCGTGTTTTTAAGGGCATTGAAAGTGATATTCTTACTGATGGGAGCCTTGATTATTCAGATGAAGTGCTAGCAACTTTTGATTATATCGTCGCATCCGTCCACTCAGGTTTGAGTATGGACATTAATAAAGCAACTGCTCGATTGCTTAAGGCCATAGAAAACCCCTATACAACCATTCTTGGACACCCTACGGGGCGCTTACTGTTAAGAAGGGAAGGTTACCCTATTGATCACCGCGCAGTAATTGATGCTTGTGCGATTAATAAAGTGGTCATTGAAATCAATGCCAATCCATGGAGACTAGACTTAGATTGGAGATGGGTGAGGTATGCCATGGACCAAGGGGTTATGCTTTCTATCAACCCTGATGCACATGAAAAGGCCGGTATTGCTCACATGAAATTTGGGGTCATTGCTGGACGAAAAGGTGGCTTGACTAAAGAAATGACCCTCAACACCAAAAATGGGGAAGAATTAGCCAGCTATTTTGAAAACCGAAAAAGAAAAAAACAATGAGCATGATGCAAAAGGGCGCTGATGATTTACTAAAACAATCCTTCCAGGCAGGTATGCTGGGAATTGTTTTTGCAGTGATTCCATTGGTGGTGAAGGCAATGATTCAACCAGACATGGCCTATATGGGTTTGTTTGCAGGATTAGGCATTGGCTTTCAGTTATTGGGACTTAGTCTTGCCGTATTGGTTCTCAGAAGAAAAAAAATTAGTGATCGACAAAAGGAAAAAGCCAAAAAGATGACCTTAATTTTAGCCGTGGCACTACTCTTTTTCATGTTGGCATAAATATGCAAAAATTAACAATAGCATTTTTGCTGGTTTTGGCTGCACTCACCCTTGGCTGTAATAGTGAGCAGCCTTGGCAAAACTGGAAGGCAGGTGATATCCTTTTTCAAAATGGTGATTGTGGCGATTTCTGCGACGCCATAAAAAAGGTGACATCCGGTTACCAGGGACAGTCCTTTTCGCACAACGGGATGCTGATCATCGAAAACGGCAATTGGATGGTTTTGGAAGCCATTAGCCAAGGAGTACAAATGACAGCTCTGGAAGATTTTTTAAATCGGCACACAACAGAGAACGGCTACCCAAAAGTCATTGTAGGCCGACTCAAGGAGCAATATCAACACTTAATACCAGAGGCAATTTTATTTGGCAAAACGCTGATCGGCAAACCGTATGACGATGGGTTTGACCTGGATAATGAAGCCTATTATTGCTCTGAGTTAATTCATTTCTCCCTAATGAAAGCAAATAAAGGTTTGCCAGTTTTTGACACCCCTCCCATGACATTTAAAGATCCCGCCACCAATGAGACTTTCTCTGTCTGGGAAAAATATTTTGAAAAATTAAATTTAGAAATTCCGGAAGGAGAGCCTGGACTAAACCCTGGAGGAATGAGTCTTTCACCTGCTTTAAATATAATCCACAATTTTGAAAACCCCTAAGTTAAGATTAAAACTATTGATACAATGAATGCAAAATAGTATATTGTCTTCATTATATATACAGACTAATAGCCCCAAAATGAATAGAAGATCTTCAGTTAAGAAAATGATGGCAGTAGCCGGAACAGGTTTATTAACGCCACAATTAGGCTTTTTAAAGCATCTTACCCCAAATGCCACAAAGGCCTCCCCTTCGCCATTTTACCTGTTTACAAAGGTATTACAATGGCTTCCATTGGAAGAGGTTCCCCAAACTGTACAATCTCTAGGTTTTGATGGTATAGACCTACCTGTAAGAAGAAATGGTTTTTTTGATAGGGATCAGATAAAATCCAAGCTACCAATCATTGTAAAGGAGAGTGAAAAATTGGGTTTAAGAAGACCCGTGCTTACCACCGATATGAACCTCAATCACATGAATGAAATGGACGAATTTCTTCGTACTATTTCTGGCGAGGGCGTTTTTGATTACCGTATGGGCTACCTTCCATTTACAACTAAAAACATCATAAAAGAATTAAAGTCACTCAATGCTTCCATGAAGAAATTGGCCGAGCTTCATGAAAAACATGGCGTCACAGGTCATTATCAAAACCATGCAGGCACAAGAATAGGTGGCTCCGTGTGGGAAATTTACCATTTATTAGAAGGCATCAACCCCAAACATATTGGCGTTCAATTTGATTTGCGCCATGCCACTGTAGAAGGTTATCAATCCTATGAAAATGTTTTTAATATGATCAGCGATCAAATCACAAGTTTTGACTTGAAGGATTTTGTTTGGGGCAATCTAGATGGCAAAGGTGATAAACCTATCAATGTACCTTATGGAGAAGGAAATGTGAAATTCGAACTCCTTCAGGAACACCCTGGTTTTATGGGCGACATTCCTAAAATCCTACACTGTGAATATGATCTCGGTGGAGCGGAACATGGTCATAAAAACCCAACTGTTGGAAAAGAAGTCATACTCTCAGCAATTGCGAAAGAAGTTAAAGTTTATAAAACGACAACTTATAAATAACACTTAATTCAAAGCCTTGTTAATTAACGCCAATCCTCGTTCTGAGTGGTTTAAAGACAAGGCTTTTTCATGTCCTTTTGGAGACATTTTTTTCCAGGTTTTTTGTAAGATGTCAATGAGTTTTTCTTCTTCGTTTTCGTGCTTCGCAATGAAGTCATCAAAATAGTATTTTAAAAACACCAGACATACCACATCCTCCAGCGCCTGCGTCTCAGGGTCTGATTTCAATCTGCGTTTATTAATTAAATCATCAATTTTTTGTAAGTCGGAAGCGTCATAACCGCTGCTTTCCAAGATTTCCTTGGCAAGGTTGGCATGAAAACCCTTAAGGTTGGTTCTCCATAGCAAATAGCCTTTTCTGTCCATAGGATAGGAATCCCTTGGGATTTCCCAACGCCGAATATGCTGACTTCTTGCAGCTAGCTTCAACACTTCATTTGCTTCCGGGTAAGTTTCTTCCATCATGTCCGCCATCCGCTTTCCATACAACAGTTCTTTGGGTACTTTCTCTCCTTTTACTTCTTCCAGGTTCGGATCCTCCGCGTTGGCGGCATCAATTTTTGCTACTGCCGCACCATAGTCCCCGTTTTCAACATTTCTCATATCGCTTTCTTTTACCAATAAGCTGTTTACTTTATAAAATTTAAACCCGGTTTATACCACAGGACTTGTAATAAGCAGGTAAACCCTCAAGGAAATCTCCAAATAGCGATAAAGATTTATTTTGAATTGGTTTTGCCATGTATTAAATAGCCTAATGTATTGTTCGGATTTATCTCAAAAATAGTTGAAATATCATCCTCATCAAATAGGTAACAGCGGTAAAATACACCCGATTTCAGGTATTATCGCTTTCATAAGGGGGACAAAATGGTTAATGGGATAATTGTTAATTATTAATTGTTAATTGTTAATTAATAATTATTAGGAGGGGATTGGCATGTTACACCCTGTACTGAGCTATTATACCTTTCAACTTCGCCTAATCGGCCAAGCAGCATAGGGCTTTGACAGCATCAGCTCCAAATGGATTCCTTGATTAAGTGGTTCGGTTGCTTTGACCCGATTGATTTTGAGACAAATCTCATTATATTTTTTCTTAAAAAAACATGAGCATAGCGGAATTAAAATTAAGACTACATCAGACCATTGATTCCATCAATGACCGAGTTAAACTTGAGGTCTTGTATGTCTTATTAAAGGACACGAAGTCTAAATATTCCTCGATGGATATAAAGGAGTATGTCAATTCCATTGACGAAGCCATCCTTCAAGTGAAGGCAGGAAAGTTTTCAACAGTAGATGACTTGGAGAAAGAATCCGAGGGTTGGTAAAAATATAGCAGCATATTGTAATATTAAATGTAATCCACACCAGTCAAAAACCAAATAAAACTAATAACAGCTAAATCTTTACGTGTGTAGCGCTTTGGGTCTGCCTGTTTAAAACTTTCCAAATTCATTATACTTGTGCATCTGTCTTGCGGCATCCCGAAATGGGAAAAAAATAAAATCGTAAAAATTGATTATATAATTCTTTTCATAACCTATTGATTTTTGAAGTTTGTATATTTCATTTCCGAATATAGAATTCGTTGTCTCCGAAAAATCTATTAATGAAAACTAGCGTGTCAGTGTTAAAAGATATCCCTGTTGAGGAGCCTGCTTCCAAAATCTGTAAGCGGAACTTCGTTTCATTGACTTCAATTTCATATTCAGATTTCCACAAAATAGTGCCATTTTCGATATATTGCATGGATCTGTTCCTCTGGAAAATATATTGTCTGGTAATCCCTTCAGATTTGGGAGTTTGAACTAAGGTGTTTCCTTGCCTACGATTAATAACCAGAGACTTCTTCCATTCCCATTCACCAACGATGAATGCATATGCATCCTCCAAGGTTCTAACTTGATCGGGTAATTCCTCATCCTGACACCCACCAAGAACCGGTAAAAGAAAAACCATACCTACTAAAACAATCCATCTACTTTTAAAACCTACTACGTTCTTAATATTAATCGAATTTCAATTGCTACCTCATTCTGGCAAAAAGAAAGGATTAAAAACACTACTAAACATAACAGATATTATTTTTTATCTCCTAACACTTTTTCTTTTTAAGACGTAAGCAACCGTAAAAACGCTACAAGAAACTGTTGGAAAGCAACTTAATTGGATAATGGTTAATGGAATAATTATAAATGGTTAATGGTTAATGGGGTAATGGTTAATGAGCTAATTGTTAATTAATAATTGATAATTAACCATTAAAAATAAACGCTTGATTTGGAGGAAGTATTGAAAAGCCTCGTAAAGGTGATTGCTTCAATTGGGAGCAAGCAAAAAATATTAGTTGTGATTTGAATAAGGTAAAATCAAGAATTCACGTGGATGTTCAATAAATTATGATTAATTTTGGCCCAATTTAGCCAAAAGTAAACTATTTCAAAAATCATCAAGCATGCCAAAAGACAGTAGCATCAAACATGTACTTATTATCGGAAGCGGCCCAATTGTAATCGGGCAGGCTTGTGAATTTGATTATGCAGGATCCCAGGCTTCCAGGTCGTTAAGGGAAGAGGGCATAAAAGTTACCCTTATCAATTCCAACCCTGCAACCATTATGACCGATCCGGTTACTGCAGACAATGTATACCTTTTGCCACTTGAGAAAAAATCAATTATTAAAATTTTACAAGAGCATCCGGACATTGACAGTGTACTCCCTACCATGGGTGGTCAAACGGCTCTAAATTTGGCAATTGATTGTGACAATGCAGGAATCTGGGACAAATACAGTATCAAAATGATAGGCGTTGATATTGACGCCATTGAAACTGCAGAAAACAGGGAGAAATTCAAGGCGCTAATGGAAAAATTAGGAGTAGATGTTTGTATTGGACGTACAGCTACTTCCTTTTTGCAAGGCAAGGAAATTGCCCAAGAAATTGGTTTCCCACTGGTCATCAGGCCTTCATATACCCTTGGTGGTACAGGAGGGGGATTTGTTGACGGTCCTGACAATTTTGAGAAAGCACTTAGTGTTGGACTTCAGGCGTCACCTACCCATGAAGTACTTATTGAACAAAGTATTCTAGGCTGGAAAGAATACGAATTAGAAGTTTTGAGGGACAGTATCGGAAACATGGTGGTCATTTGTTCCATCGAAAACTTTGACCCTATGGGCGTGCATACAGGTGATTCCATCACTGTAGCTCCGGCCATGACATTGCCAGACCCGGTATATCAACGCATGAGAAACCTGGCCATCAGAATGATGAATGGCATTGGTAATTTTGCTGGAGGATGTAACGTACAGTTTTCTGTCAGCCCTGACAACCAAACTATAATAGGCATTGAGATTAACCCTAGGGTATCCAGGTCTTCAGCGCTTGCTTCAAAAGCAACAGGTTATCCAATTGCTAAAGTAGCTGCCAAATTGGCCATAGGATACAACCTAGACGAATTGAAAAATTCTATTACAGGTAATACCTCAGCTTTCTTTGAACCTGCGATAGATTATGTGATCGTGAAAATTCCTCGCTGGAATTTTGACAAATTCAAAGGTTCTGATAGAAGACTTGGTCTTTCTATGAAAGCTGTGGGCGAAGTAATGGGCATTGGGAGAAACTTTCAAGAAGCATTACAAAAAGCCTGTCAATCCTTAGAAATCAAGAGAAACGGACTTGGAGCAGATGGCAAGGAACTTAAAGACCAAGCTGAAATATTGTACAGTTTAGCCAACCCGAGCTGGAACAGGCTTTTCCATATCTATGATGCTTTCAAGTTGGGCATTTCTTTTAGAACCATCCAAGACCTTACTAAAATAGACAAATGGTTCCTGAAGCAAATTGAGGAATTGGTACACTTGGACAACACACTGGCCAAGGAAACACTACAAAGCATTAGCTTTGATCTGATGAAAACAGCCAAACACAAAGGCTATGCCGACAGGCAAATTGCCCACCTATTGGGTTGTTTGGAAAGTGAGGTTTTCAATAAAAGAAGGGATGAAATGAACATCAAACGTGTATTTAAACTCGTTGACACCTGTGCCGCTGAATTTGAAGCACAAACTCCCTACTTTTATTCTTCTTTTGGAGAAGAGAATGAATCAAAAGCCAGTGATCGAAAAAAGATAGTTGTACTAGGTTCCGGTCCAAACAGAGTTGGTCAGGGAATTGAATTTGATTATTCTTGTGTACATGGTATACTCGCTGCTAAAGAGTGTGGATACGAAACCATCATGATCAACTGTAATCCTGAAACGGTTTCTACTGATTTTGATATCGCAGATAAATTATACTTCGAACCAGTTTTCTGGGAACACATTTATGAAATCATCCTACATGAAAAGCCTGAAGGGGTAATTGTGCAATTGGGTGGACAAACAGCCCTTAAACTGGCTGAGAAGCTAGATAAATACAATATTCCAATTCTCGGCACTAGCTTTAGAGCCCTAGATCTTGCTGAAGACAGAGGAAGGTTCTCTGAGCTTTTAAAAGCAAATGACGTACCCTACCCTGAATTTGGAACCATTCATGGGACGGATGAAGCCCTGGAACTATGCAAGACAATTGGTTTCCCTTTATTGGTAAGGCCTTCTTATGTTCTTGGAGGACAGGGAATGAAAATTGTTATCAACGAAAAGGAGCTTGAAGAGCATGTAGTAACCGTTCTTAAGGATATACCTAACAATGAAATCTTGCTTGATCACTTCCTTGAAGGTGCCATTGAAGCAGAAGCCGATGCCATTTGTGATGGTGAAAATGTTTACATTATTGGAATCATGCAACACATAGAACCTGCTGGAATTCATTCAGGAGATTCCTATGCTGTCTTGCCTCCATACAATCTTGGAGACCTTGTCATCCGCCAAATTGAAACCATTACAGAGAAAATAGCCTTGGCTTTGGAAACAAAGGGATTAATAAACATTCAGTTTGCGATCAAAAATGACAAGGTTTTTGTTATTGAGGCCAACCCTAGAGCTTCCCGTACCGTACCTTTCATCTGCAAAGCTTATCAGGAACCTTACGTGAATTATGCTACCAAGGTGATGCTGGGAGATAAAAAAGTTACTGACTTTGATTTCAAACCTGTGAAAAAAGGATACGCCATAAAGGAACCTGTTTTCTCATTTCACAAATTCCCGAATGTAAATAAAGAATTAGGACCTGAAATGAAATCAACTGGTGAAGCCATTTATTTCATAGATGACTTAATGGATGATTATTTTCTGAAAATTTATGCGGAAAGAAATCTTTACCTAAGCAGGTAGAGCACCTCAACATAAGCACCTTACCCGGCTTGATATTCAGGCCGGGTACTTTTATTTTATGCAGCTTTAGAGCGCTTTGAATTGGTTTTTGTGTTTTTTTTCGCTTAATATTGAATGCTGAGAGGCAATTTTCCGTTATTGGTTAAGGCAGTTTGTTTTGCTTGAACCGAGTTAGTGAATTTTCAAAATTGTATGTCATGATTTTAAAAATAATAATTTTCTTTATTGCATTGGGATGGGTTTTTTCTAGCCTATTCAAGTTTTTCTTAAATAGTAAACTCAAAAAGTTCGCTGACCAGGTAAAGGAAGCGCACCGGGAAGAAACAAAAAGGAAAACACAACCAAGAGACGGCAATGTAAATGTCGACTTTGTACCTAAAGACAAGAAAAATGGCTCTTCAGGCACCATCACTGGAGGAGATTATATAGACTATGAAGAAGTAAAAGACTAATTTTTACAAATAAAAAGACACCATCAACTTCTTAATCCCTACTGCCAATCCCTAAACTGTAGTGGCCAAAATCCAGCACATTTCTAATCTCTTCGCTGGGAAATAAGTAGAATCCTTCAATTAGCTGTTTCTTAAAACTGCTGTAAGAATTTTTTAACAAAAATCCCCAGCGCTTTAAGCTGTTTTTGTAATGCTGCTTCCGGATTTATGGTGATTTGTTCTAATCAAAACCTAATTACCTTCCTCCATTTTCCTTAAGGTCCAATTCACAGTTATCGTCCAGTTTTGGAACGGATTGTTGCATGTAATTAAATATACCACTGGTTTCTATTGCCCAATACATGAGGCAATCCTTGTTATCACAATGGCTTTCGTGCTCCTCATCTTCATGCGGGATGACCATGTCATTGTCTAGATTTACCAAGCCCATAAGGTGCCCCATCTCGTGCAGGGCTACAGTAGTCTCTAGTATGGCTTTACGGGGTTTTATGACGCCACCTGAATTCTCTGCTATTCGGTTGCCAAAAAGCACTAAACTAGTATTTCTATAAGCCGCTCCAATTGTAAATGAATTGTCCTCACTTTTCTTATAATCTCCATCTACCACCAATAAAAAAACGGATACGGTAGTTCCTTCATTGTACCGCTCTCGGTAATCCTCTTCAATTTTAGCAATGTCTTCCGTAGTATATTCTCCCAAGTTCATGGAAGGTATTTCTTTTAATACCACAGTAATTCCATCAGGTTTCAAGGTGCATTTCTCTAAAAATGCCACCATCAATTCGATCATCTGGTCTGAAGGTTTAAAGCCTTCCATATAAACCAACTCCAATTCCATTGCTGTAAAAATGTCAGAAGACAATAAAAAATTGGCAGACTTCCCCACATCCCATCTTGCGGCAGCCACGCCAGTGTACAAAGCCTCCCTGTACTCATCTGAATTTTCCACACAAGAATAAAACCCAGAAGACAGGCAAAGAAGAAGCAACATTTTATTGGTAAAATTCCTCATAAAGTAAATTCAAAAACACACAATTCATTATTATTCAACACATTAAAAAATAGACTTAAGATAAGTAACGCTAAAATCAACTCAATTAATACATCTTTTTGAGAAAACTTATTCTACTATTTAAAAATTTAAAAAAGTTTAACATTATTCCATTTCCCTACACTAAATCGGCATAGTATTAGTTATTAAAGAATTGAAAGAAAGCACTATTATTTAACTTAAAGCCAAACAAATGAAAAAAGTATTAATTATTTTATTCTTTTCGGGAATAGGCATATCGCAATTGAATGCTCAAATTCTCTCAGTAGGACCAAAAATCGGTATTTCGCAAGGAGATGTTAAGGTTTCAGACGGATACAACGGAGACGATTCACAAATGGGCTACCATGTGGGTATATTTGCTCGCGTTAATTTATCTGCCGTCTATTTACAGCCGGAATTTTTATACACCAATACTGGAGGTTCTTTTAAGAACAATACCTTCAGTTACGATGCTGATTTTGATAGATTAGACGTCCCTTTAATGTTGGGATTAAAGCTGGGTAACACCTTCCGTATACAAGCGGGGCCAGTAGCCAGTTACCTTTTAAATGGGGATATAAAAGTCAATGATGGAAATGCTGTTCAGCAGATTATACCACCTACAGAAGACTTCACATTTGGGTACCAGGCAGGCATTGGGCTAGATATTGGCAATTTGTTTTTGGATTTGAAATATGAAGGTGCCTTGACCAACTCGGTAAATAAATATGGAGAAATACCTACAGATCAAAGACAAAATATGGTTATGCTTTCTTTAGGGTTCAACCTATTCTAAATACCAATTTTTGGTAGCAGTTTAGAGAGCACTAGCAATGTTTTTAAAATCAAATGAGAATTTCAGGATTGACAATCAAGCGGAGAGATTACACTCAGCAGAAATCTACAATAGAAAAAGCAATCCCTGAAAAAGCTGTAACATATAAAAACTACTTCAACAGATAAGGTCATCTGTTGAAGTAGTTTTTTTTTAATTAACAAGTTCCTTGGACTTGACCTCTTTAATCAAACTTTTCCGTGCTAGGAAAATTAAAGCGAAGGACAAAACAAATAGAATGGCCGCAATAAAAGCGAGCACATAGGAATCCTTTTGAAAATTTTGATAGGCAAATAGGCCCAATGAAGTCAATGTCACAGTAAACATGAAAAACATAGGGATGGTCACGAAAGTTGGGTTAATGTCTTTTTTAATCAACCAAACTGAAATAGTCAATAAGGCCAGTGCAGCTAAAAGCTGGTTGGCAGATCCGAAAATTGGCCAAAGCGTGGTAAATCCACCACTTCCCAATAAAAGCACTGATAATACCACTACCAAACTCGTGGACAGGTACCTGTTTTGGGATAATTTCTTACCAATTGGTTGTTCCACATCTTCGAAGTATTCCTGAAGTGTAAAGCGAGCTAGTCTGGTACAGGTGTCTAAAGTAGTCAATGCAAATGCTGAAACGGTGAGTGCAACAAAACCAATCGCAAAAGACTCGGAAATCCCCATAGAGGATATAATAGAACCAAGGCCATCCGCAAACAATGGCACCGGTCCTTCTTCACCTAACCTGGACAAATAATCTGAACGGGTCAAAACCACTACAGCTCCAACAGAAATAATCGCTAAAAAAGACTCTATCAGCATCCCCCCAAATCCGACTACCTTAGCATCTGTTTCTTTGTCCAACTGCTTTGAAGTAGTGCCTGAGGCGACCAAAGAGTGAAAGCCACTAATGGCGCCACATGCAATGGTAACAAATAAAACGGGGAATAAATAACCAAGATTCTCGTTGGTAACATGTACTTCGTTGTCCATTACTATGGTCGGATTTGCAATCATTACCCCAACTATAGCTGCAAGGATTAATCCATACAACAAAAAGCTATTGAGATAATCTCTAGGTTGCAACAGCATGGATACCGGGGTTACAGATGCAACAAAAGCATACAATAGCAACACATAAACCCAAGTCTGATAATTAAGCTCAAATGGGATTTGCATCCCCAAATAGACGAAATAATACATCACCACTACTCCTACAATAGTGGAGACTAGGAAGGCAGACTTTTTATTTTCGGTTAACTTCGTTACAAATCCAAAAACCACGGCCAGCATAATAAACAATATAGAGGCAGAGGCCACACCTGGGTTACTTATAAAGGTCTTGGCAATGATATCTGCAAATACGGCAATGATTAATATCAAGGTAGAAAAACTAAAAAGAATAAATAATCTTTTACCTTTTTTACCAATGGTATTTTGAATAATAACGCCAATAGATTTGCCATCATTTCGAAGTGATGCCACCATGCTTCCAAGGTCATGTACTGCGCCAAAGAAGATACCTCCGACCAGAATCCATATCACTGCTGGTATCCAGCCAAAAGTAACGGCAATAATTGGCCCTACTATAGGTCCTGCACCAGCTATTGATGCAAAATGATGACCAAGTACCACTATCGGTTTACTAGGGACGTAATCTATTCCATCTTTAAGCCTGTGAGAGGGTGCAATATTTTTATTGTTAATTTTAAACTTTTTAAAGACGAATTTCCCATAGGTGAAATAAGCTCCTGTCAAAATGATTGCGGAAAACAGAAAAAGATAGGAAAGTTGCATATTTTGGATGAATTATTAAGGGTTTAAAGTTAATTAGAAAATTGACTACAATGAAAATAAACTTAAATTTATGAAAATATTTAGTATAAATGGTAGACGGAAAAAGCGACTAACATTTCACTTTTAACATAAAGCCCTCCATTTATTTTCTTCAATAAGATGATCGAAAAAGAAACACTTCTCTTCATTGGTACCAGCATAGGGCTTTTAATCTTTAGTCATGTATTTCTGGGATTTGCATTCCCCCTGCTAGTGAAACTATTCTATAAGCCTACTCCTAATAGGGTAAAAAGGTCCATGCGGAAGTTTTCTAAGGCTTTAAAGTGGGGTTTGTTTTTCGCTATTTTCCCTATTATTGAACCCTATTTCTCTCCTCCTGACCTGCTCTATATTGGGAGACATAAGGTTTTTATCGTATTATCCATTATTACACTCACCTGGATTATTATAGAATTTTCCAATGTATTGCGGTACGTTTTTCTTGAAAAATTCACTTATGACAAGGAGGATAACCTGAGAGAGAGGCGTGTAGTAACTCAGGTAGCCTTTATCAGAAAATTATTTATCATTGCCTTGGTTATTATCGCATTCGCAGCCATCTTGATGAATTTCGAATCGGCAAGGAAAATAGGTGCAGGGCTCTTAACTTCAGCAGGAATTCTAGGAATAATTGTTGGACTTGCCGCTCAGAAATCCATCGCCAACTTATTGGCAGGGTTTCAGATTGCATTCACACAACCTATCCGAATAGACGACGTGGTGGTCGTAGAGGGTGAGTGGGGCAAAATTGAAGAGATTAACCTCACTTATGTGGTGGTGCAGATCTGGGATCAAAGAAGACTTGTATTGCCTATCAATTATTTCATTGAAAAACCGTTTGAAAATTGGACACGTACCACTGCCGCTATATGGGGAACGGTGTTTATATATGTAGATCCTACTGTGGAAGTGGGTCAATTAAAAACCAAATTGAAAGAAATATTAGAGGCCACTCCATTATGGGATAAAAAAGTTCAAGTGCTCCAAGTGACAGATTGGACTGAAAAAACCATTGAGTTAAGGTGCTTGATGAGTGCTAAGGATAGTCCAACTGCATTTGACCTCAGGTGTCTTGTAAGGGAAAAATTACTAACTCACCTGCAAAACACTCAGCCGGACGCACTCCCCAAATCAAGGGTATTAATGGAGAAATCTACAGACAAACAGGAACAATAATTACTGCAAACTTTTCGAGAAAATAGATTTTGGTTTTATTTAACAGATATTACCTATAAATTTGGCTTCCCAATTTGGTTTGGGATAATTTAAACAAAACTATATGGCTTGGTTTAAAAGAAAAGATGCCGGCATCAAAACCTCAACAGAAGAGAAGAAGGATACTCCGGACGGATTATGGTATAAAACCCCTAAAGGGAATATCATCCATACCCGAGAGTTGAAAAACAACTCCTATGTGTGCCCGGATGATGACTATCACGTAAAAATAGGATCAAAAGAATACTTTGAGATTTTATTTGATGATAACATTTTCACAGAATTGGATAAGGACATGATATCTGGTGACCCTTTAAATTTCGTAGATAGCAAACCCTATCCTGTTCGAATCAAGGACACCATAGCGAAAACCAACTTAAACGACGCTGCCAGAACTGGTGTAGGCAAGTTAAATGGTTTGGACCTTGTTATTACCTGTATGGACTTTAGTTTCATTGGAGGTTCAATGGGATCAGTAGTTGGAGAGAAAATTGCCAGGGCAATTGATTATGCATTGAAACACAAGGTTCCCTTTCTGATGATTTCAAAATCAGGTGGGGCTCGGATGATGGAGGCTGGATTTAGTCTTATGCAAATGGCTAAAACCTCAGCCAAGCTTAGCCTTCTGGACGAAGCGGGCATTCCCTACATCTCTCTGATGACCGACCCAACTACTGGAGGGGTCACTGCTTCCTTTGCCATGTTGGGAGATTTCAACATTGCAGAACCTGGAGCGTTGATAGGATTTGCAGGGCCTAGGGTGATTCGGGAGACAATTGGTAAGGATTTGCCAAAAGGATTCCAAAGTTCGGAGTTTGTTTTGGAACATGGATTTCTAGACTTTATAATTGATAGAAGGCAGTTGAAAAACAGATTGTACACCTTGCTAAACCTTCTTCGACAATAGAATGTTATTATATTAAATCCTAGGATTAAAATATCTTAAGATTGTGATGGTTTTGGGGAATTATAAATATATTTGTAGTATTCAAAACCAGTTAAACATACTGATAAAGATAAAAATTTATTAAATGAGTTCAGTAATCATTACTTCGATAGTAGCATTTACCATTATTATTCTGCTACTGGTGTTTGTTCTTCTTTTTGCGCAGTCAAAGTTGGTGTCGTCAGGAGATGTTAAAATCATCATCAATGGGGACGAAAAAAACCCTTTAATTGCTTCTGCAGGTTCCACCTTGCTCAATACCCTAAGCAGTAAAAAAATCTTCCTTCCTTCCGCTTGTGGAGGAGGTGGTACTTGTGCCATGTGCAAGTGTACCATTGAAGAAGGAGGAGGGGAAGTACTTCCAACTGAAGAAGGGCACCTTAGCAGAGCAGAAAAACAAACGCATGTTAGGCTTTCTTGCCAGGTGAAGGTAAAGAATGACATGAAAATCCGTATTCCAGAAGAGATTTTTGGTATCAAAAAATGGGAATGCGAAGTAATCTCCAATTACAACGTTTCTACGTTCATTAAAGAATTTAAAGTGAAACTTCCAGAAGGTGAAACTTTGGATTTTGAGCCAGGAGGGTATATACAAATTGACGTTCCAGCAATCACGGTTTCTTTCAAAGGCATGGACATCACTCCTCATCCTGAATTAGAACACCCTAGTGACGTTTATCAAAGCGATTGGGATAAATTTGGCCTTTGGGATCTTTCCATGAAAAATGATGAGCCGCTCTTTAGGGCCTATTCCATGGCAAACCATCCAGCTGAAGGAAACATTGTAATGTTGACCATTCGTATTGCTACTCCACCTTGGGATAGAGCTAATAACAAATGGATGGATGTTAATCCAGGGGTTTGTTCCTCTTATGTTTTCTCAAGAGTACCAGGAGACAAGGTTACTATTTCAGGACCATATGGTGAATTCCACATCAACCCTACGCAAAGGGAAATGATTTATATCGGTGGTGGAGCAGGTATGGCCCCATTGAGATCTCATTTATTCCACCTCTTTCATACAGAAAAAACCAATAGAAAAGTTTCATACTGGTATGGAGGTAGATCTAAGAAGGAATTGTTCTATACACCCCACTTTAGAGGCATAGAAAAAGAATTCCCTAATTTTAACTTTAATATTGGCTTGTCTGAACCATTACCAGAAGACAATTGGAAGGTTAAAAAATCCTTGGATGACAAAGAAGCTGATGGTTATGTCGGTTTCATTCACCAGGTTCTTTATGACAATTACCTTAAAAATATAGATGAGCCGGATGAGATCGAATACTACTTATGTGGTCCTCCATTGATGAATTCAGCAGTACTTAAGATGCTTGATGATTTAGGCGTTCCAAAAGAGAATATCAGATTCGATGATTTCGGAGGATAAAAAATAATCAAAGGGTCCCGTTAAACTTTAACGGGACTTTTTTTATGCCTTCTTTTTCTATAATTTTGGCATTCAATTTCTAACAACCTCTCATGGATTTACAGGCATTTTTCGAACCAATCCCTTCCGAAATTCTAACAGGAGAATATGGGCACAATGCATTTTTTTATCATATTCATACCCATGGGGAAACCTTTCCTGACCTCCAGGGCGTACATATTGCAATAATTGGCATTGAAGAATACAGAGGGACAGGAGATGAGTCTATCAAAAACTCCAGTGAAAGTACCTCTGCCATCCGCCAAAGGCTTTATCATCTCAAGAAAGGGCAAAGCAATTACAATTTGGCGGACTTGGGAAACATCAAGATCGGTGAGAATTTAGCAGAGACCCGCTCACTTGTCAGCTCTATTGGCGAGTTGATGCTGAAAACACAGGTTTTACCTATGTTTATCGGTGGAAGTCACGACTTGGATGTCGGCCAATTTAAAGCCTACCAACACATGAAAAAATTGGTAAGCTTACTCACTGTCGATGCTAAAATGGACATGGAAGATGCCGGAAATCCACAGGATGTGCATTCGCAAGAAATTGTGCTCCACGAGCCCAACTACATGTTCAATTATTCTCACCTGGCTTACCAAAGCTTTCTGACAGACCCTGAACTAGTCACCACGCTGGAAAAGCTTTATTTTGACCACATTCGGCTTGGGCAACTCAGAGACAATTTCAAAGAAACGGAACCACTCATTAGAAATGCTGATTTACTAAGCTTTGACATCTGCGCCATTAATTCCTCAGATGCGCCTGGAGCTATCGGCGCACAACCTTTTGGATTAAGTGCCGAAGAAGCTTGTCAAATTAGCTGGTTTGCAGGGACCAATGAGAAACTCAGCTCGGTGGGGATATATGGGTATCACGCAAGTGTGGACGATTCAAGGATGAAAACCGCCTCCGTAATCGCTACAATGATTTGGTATTTCATCGAAGGTTTTTACCAAAGAAAGGACAGCCTTTCGTTTAAAAGCAGTGATTACACAAAGTACACGGTCTCTTTAGATTCCAAGCCTTCCATTTTGCATTTTTACAAAAGCAAGCTTAGTGGGAAGTGGTGGTTGGAAATACCTAAAAATAAAGGCGAAAAATACAACCGAGACACCATTATTCCTTGTAGCTATCAGGATTATCAGACCGCCCAGAAAGGGGAAATACCTGAGAGATGGGTAAATGCCCAATTAAAACTTTACTAATAATCGATGCAAAAATCCTAGGTAGTCCTATATTTGCATGAGAGAGAAAATATGATTTCGATTTCAAAAAACCAACTGGCCCTGAGAAACGGACAGGACAAGCCTGAAATTTGGATTGCTTACAAGGGCAAGATATATGATGTCGGTAATTCCAGGCTGTGGAAAAATGGCAAACATTACGAACATTGGGCAGGCCAAGACTTGACAGATGAGCTTAGTGATGCCCCACATAACGAGCATGTTTTTGATAAATTTGAACCTATTGGCTATTTAATATAAATGATTCTGATCGCAGACAGTGGCTCTAGCAAAACAGACTGGAGGGTAATTACAGAGGACAATAAAGTTCATCAAACACGAACAGTGGGCTTTAATCCTTATTATCAAACCAAAGAGGACATGATTTTGGGCTTACAAACACCAGATCTTCTGAAATGGAAAGATATTATCCGTGAAGTTTACTTTTATGGTGCAGGATGCACTTCACCTACCAATAAGGAAACGGTTAAGAGTGCCATGAACAGTATTTATAAGGATGCCAAGGTATTTGTTGACCATGACCTAATGGCTTCAGCAAGGGCTACCTGTGGTCACGAACCAGGAATTGCCTGCATCCTTGGGACTGGCTCTAACAGTGGAGACTATGACGGTAACCAAATAGTTGACAGCAGGCCTTCTCCAGGGTACTTATTAGGAGATGAGGGAGGGGGAACCTATATCGGCAAGCATTTTCTTCAGGATTTTATCTATGAGGACATGCCTTTACCTATTCGTGAAGCCTTTATCGAAACCTATCACCTATCCATAATTGATATTCAAGACAATGTCTATAAAAGGCCATTTCCCAATCGATTCATGGCAAGTTTCTGTGAATTTATAGCCAAACATAAATCAGATCCCTATTGTTATGGGCTATTTTACAATGGTTTCAAAGATTTTTTCTCACGCCATGTAATGCGATACAAGGACTACCAAAACAAACCCGTGAATTTTGTTGGATCCATTGCTTATTACAACAATGACATTTTAAGGCAAATTGGAAATGACCTTGGCATCCAAATAAATACGATCATAGAAACCCCAATAGCAGGTTTAACCCTATACCACCAACAAAAAATATGAGTACTACAGAAAGCGCCTCCTATTACAACGATCTTGAAAAGATGACGGTCAATGAGTTATTGACCAATATGAACAAAGAAGATCAGACGGTACCACAAGCAGTAAATAGAGCCATTCCCCAAATTGAAAAATTGGTCGAAGCTATTGTGCCAAGAATGGAGAAAGGTGGACGCCTTATTTATATCGGGGCAGGCACCAGTGGCCGGTTAGGTATACTTGATGCTTCTGAGTGCCCTCCTACTTATGGTGTTCCCCACGAAATGGTTATTGGGATAATTGCCGGTGGTGACACGGCCATTAGAACAGCGGTGGAAAATGCAGAAGACAACGCTGACCAAGCCTGGATTGACATTCAAAATTTTGGATTTAACCCACAAGACACGGTCATTGGAATAGCAGCTTCCGGCACTACGCCCTACGTAATCGGCGGTGTAAAAGCTGCCATGAAAGAGGGACTGCTCACGGGTTGCGTCACTTGCAATCAAGGAAGTCCATTGGCAAATGAAGTGGCCATGCCTGTGGAAATAGTCGTAGGACCTGAATTTGTTACTGGGAGTACCCGTATGAAATCAGGAACTGCTCAAAAACTTGGGCTTAACATGATTTCTACCAGCGTCATGATTAAATTGGGCAAGGTGAAAGGCAACAAAATGGTGGATATGAAACTTTCCAACAATAAATTGGTTCACCGAGGCACTCTAATGATCATGGAAGCCACTGGACTTGAGGAAAAAGAAGCTTTAAAAATGCTTAACCAATATGGCTCGGTAAGAAATGCTGTTTCTGCTTTTGAGAAAAACGCTTCGCATTAAATAAAATTCTCGCCAATCTTTTTGGCATCAGTCACATATTCCTTGTACTTGCTATTGGCGTCTAATTTGCAGATCAGTAGTACATCTCCGCTATCACTAATCAGGTAGTCTTTAAGCCCTTGTACTACGACTAGCTTATTGGGAGGCATATTGATAAAGCAATCGCTTGTCTCATATAGCATTGCTTTGCCTTTAACTGAATTGTTGTTATTATCCTTTTCACTGATGTCATAGAGGTTTTGCCAAGATCCAAGGTCCGACCAGCCAAAAGCTCCCAGCACCACAAACACTTCATTGGATTTCTCTAAAATGCCATGGTCAATAGAGACGTTTTTGATAAAACTATATGCTTTCACAAGGAATTCAGCTTCTTTCTCCGTACAAAAATAAACCGCACCTTCCTCAAATACTTCCGCCATTTCTGGAAGATATTTCTCAAAAGCTTTAATTATACTTTCGTTTTTCCAAACAAATGTGCCCGTATTCCATACAAAATCCCCACTTTCAATAAAAGCAGTGGCTAGTTCCATGTCAGGTTTTTCGGAAAAGGTTTTAACCTTTTTGACCGGTTGTCCCTTTTCAGGGAAAAATTGTATGTAGCCATAATTTGTATCAGGTCGGTAAGGTTTGATCCCAATGGTTATTAGATTGTCTACAACCGAGGCCCCTTCCATGGCCTCATCAATGGCTTCAAAAAATAAATTTTCGTTTAAAATCAGTTGATCGGAAGGGCTTACTAAAACCTTGGCATTGGGGTTAAGTTTTTGGATTTTATAACTTGCCAATGCGATTGAGGCAGCAGTATTGCGCCGCATAGGCTCCACCAATATTTGTTCCTCTGGAATGTTGGGTAACTGCTCTTTAACAAGGGAGAGATACCGCTTACTCGTGACTATAATGAATTGGTAATTATCAAAATGACTCTCATACCGGTCATAGGTCATTTGTAACAATGTCCGTCCAGTACCCAATAGATCTAAAAATTGTTTTGGTCTTTGGCGCCTGCTTGAAGGCCAAAATTTAATACCAATACCTCCTGCTAATATAACAATGTACCTGTCGTTTTGCTTCATGTCTGTCTATACGATACCTTCTTTCATCAAATCATGAATATGGATAAACCCTACCAAGGAAGTGCCATCCTTCACTACTAGTTGGGTAATATTAAAAGTTTTCATTAACCCTGCCGCTTCCACTGCATAGTCATCAGCGAAAATCACTTTAGGGTCTTTGGTCATAATGTCTTTGGCTTTGATGCCTGATAACTCAAAATTATTTTCAAGCATTCTCCTTAAATCACCATCTGTGATAATTCCCTGAAGCTTTTTATTAGCATCCACTACAGCAGTAGCACCTAACCTTTTACTACTGATTTCTAAAATGACATCTTTAAGAGATGCATCCTGGTTTACCATGGGCACCAACTTTTGGTCAATTACATCTTCAACCTTCAAATAAAGTTGTTTGCCCAAAGTGCCACCGGGGTGGAATCGGGCAAATGATTCAGCAGTAAATCCGCGAGCCGTAAGTAAACAAACAGCCAAGGCATCTCCCATGGCCATCTGAACCGTGGTACTGGTCGTTGGGGCCAGGTTGTTTGGACAGGCTTCTTCTTCAATCCCTGTAAACAACACGTAATCGGACTGCTTCGCTAAATAACTATTGGCATTCCCAACAATGCCGATTAGCTTGCTCCCCAAGGCTTTCAGCATAGGGACCAAAAGCTTAATTTCAGGTGTATTTCCACTTTTGGAAACACAAATTACAAAATCTTCTTTCTTAATCATACCCAAATCCCCATGAATTGCATCGGCAGCATGCATAAATAAAGAAGGAGTACCTGTAGAATTCAGAGTTGCCACAATTTTATTTGAAACGATTGCGCTCTTGCCTATTCCGGTAACCACTACCCTACCCTTACTTTCCAAAATATCCCTTACACAAGCTTCAAAATCAACACCGATATGAGGTATCAAATTTAATAACGCTTTGGCCTCGTTTTGAAACACATTTATTGCCGTGTTTTTAATATTTTTTAGTAAATTCAATTTTACTGCTGTTAATTGTTAGTTTTGTATAAAGGTAGGAAAGTTTTACCTTAAACATTAATAATTGACAGGGAGTAACTCATTAAACTATTAATGTAGTGGACAAAGAGGTAAAAGATAATCTAAAAAAAATATTTGGTTTCAATCAATTCAGAGGAAACCAAGAGTTGATAGTGAACAATATTCTGAAGGGGAACAACACCTTCGTAATAATGCCAACTGGTGCAGGGAAGTCGCTTTGTTATCAATTGCCCGCTGTTTCTAAAAGCGGAACAGCTATAGTAATTTCTCCATTGATCGCTTTGATGAAAAATCAGGTAGATCAATTGAACAGTTATGGCATAAATGCTCATTTTCTAAACTCAACCCTTAGCAAAACAGAATCCAATCGGGTAAAGGGAGAAGTCAGCGCCGGCCTCACGAAATTGCTTTACGTAGCTCCTGAGTCTTTGACCAAGGAAGAGAATGTCAAATTCCTAAAAAATGCAGACATTAGCTTTGTGGCCATAGATGAAGCCCACTGTATCTCCGAATGGGGACACGATTTCAGACCGGAATATAGAAAGATAAAATCAATCATCTCTCAAATTGGTGACAATCTTCCTGTAATTGCTTTGACAGCTACCGCAACGCCTAAAGTTCAACAGGACATTCAGCGTAACCTTCAGATGGAGGAAGCCGATCTATTTAAGTCTTCCTTTAATAGAACAAATCTCTATTACGAGGTCAGGCCGAAGGTGAAGAATGAAACCAAGAAAGAGATCATTAAATACATCAAGTCTCAGAAAGGCAAGTCTGGGATTATCTATTGTCTCAGCCGAAAGAAAGTTACTGAAATTGCGGAGTTATTGAAGGTAAATGGGATCAATGCTGCTCCCTATCATGCAGGCCTTGATGGCCACGTAAGGGTTAAAAACCAAGATGACTTCTTGAATGAAGAAGTGGATGTAATAGTAGCAACGATTGCTTTTGGTATGGGAATAGATAAACCTGATGTCAGGTATGTCATCCACTACGATGTTCCAAAATCACTTGAAGGATACTACCAAGAAACTGGCCGCTCAGGAAGAGATGGACTTGAAGGCCATTGCTTGATGTTTTACCGGTATGAGGACATAGTCAAACTTGAGAAATTCAATAAGGACAAGCCTGTTAATGAACGGGAGAATGCCAGAGTGCTTCTTCAAGAAATGGCAGCGTATTCAGAAAGTTCTGTGTGTCGTAGGAGATTTCTCTTACACTACTTTGGTGAAACCCTATCCAAGGATTGTGGTTTTTGCGACAACTGTAAGAAAACCAAAGAGACTTTCGAGGGCAAAGATGACATTGTGAAGGCAATTAAAGCCGTCAAAGAGACCAACCAAAGATTTAGCATGGATCATATCGTCAGCCTTTTGAGGGGTGAAAAGAATGATTATATCATGAGTTACGACCATGACAAGCTATCTTCCTTTGGTGCTGGCAAAGACAAGGATGAAATCTATTGGAAAACTGTTTTAAGACAGGCAATGATTTTTTGTTTGCTTGAAAAGGACATTGAGAATTACGGCATTATTTTGCTTTCTGACAAAAGTGAGGGTTTTATTAAAAAACCACATTCTGTTATACTAAGTAAAAATCATGATTTCGCTAAAATGGCAGAGAATGTGTCTTCAGATGAAATGAGTAATATTGGCAAGGCTTACGATGAAAAACTCTATGAGTTATTAAAGCTAGAGCGGAAAAAAGTTGCCAAAGCAAAGAATTTACCACCCTATGTTATCTTTCAGGACCCTTCCTTAGAGGAAATGGCCACAATCTATCCTACTACCGCTGAGGAATTGGCTCAAATAAATGGTGTGGGCATGGGGAAAGTAAGCAAATTTGGCAAGTCCTTTCTTCGATTAATTGAGAACTATGTAGAAGAAAATGAAATCACCACTGCTTCAGATGTTGTAGTCAAAACTTCTGGCATCCGCTCAAAAGTAAAAATCACTATTATTCAGCAAATTGACAGAAAAATCGACCTCGATGAAATTGCCAATAACCTGAACATTAGCATGAATGAGTTATTGCATGAGATTGAGCAAATAATCTACAGCGGTACCAAATTAAACATCAATTATTATATAGAAAATATCATGGACGATGAAAGAGAAGACATCCTCCAGGATTATTTTATGACGGCTGAATCAGACCATATCAGAGATGCTATGGCAGAACTTGAAGACGATGACTTTGCAGAAGAAGAAGTGCGGGTTTACCGGATTAAATTCATATCAGATCACGCCAACTAAAAAAGATTTTATCAAATGAATATATTGCTTATAGGAAGCGGTGGCAGAGAAAATGCCTTTGCCTGGAAAATAAAACAAAGTAAAAAATGTGAGAATTTATGGATAGCTCCAGGAAATGCCGGTTCTTCGGCTTTCGGTCAGAACGTATCCATTGGTGTTAATGATTTTGAAGGCATAAAAAGCTTTTGCCTTCAAAACAAAATCGATCTATTAGTAGTAGGCCCTGAAGAACCTCTAGTAAAAGGGTTAAGGGATTTTATGGCCCAAAGCCCTGAGACATCAGGAATCCCTATAGTAGGTCCAGGAGAATCAGGTGCCAAACTAGAAGGAAGCAAGGATTTTTCGAAAAAATTCATGATGGCTCACGGCATTCCTACTGCCTCCTATGCCACTTTCACCTCTGCCACGTTACAGGAGGGTATTGATTTTTTAAAACAGCAAAATCTCCCAATTGTATTAAAAGCAGACGGCCTAGCGGCTGGTAAAGGGGTACTGATCTGTACAAGTTACGAAGAAGCGACCAACAGTCTTACCGACATGTTGGTAGGCCAAAAATTTGGAGAAGCCTCAACAAGGGTGGTCATAGAAACCTTCCTTACCGGTATTGAGCTTTCCGTATTTGTAGCCACAGATGGTGAAAGTTACAAGATTCTTCCTGAAGCCAAAGACTATAAAAGAATTGGGGAAGGCGATACGGGACCTAACACAGGAGGTATGGGTGCCATTAGCCCTGTTCCTTTTGCTGACAAGGACTTTATGGACAAGGTTGAAGAAAGGGTTGTAAAACCTACAATCAATGGTCTTAAAAAAGACAATATAGATTATAGAGGTTTTCTATTTATAGGCTTAATGAATATGGAAGGAGAGCCTTGTGTTATCGAGTACAATGTGAGAATGGGCGATCCAGAAACTCAGGCAGTGCTACCAAGAATAGACAGTGATTTCCTAGAGCTCCTTAATGCCACAGCGAACAAAACATTAATTGATTACAAGCTAGAGATAGCTCCTACTAAAACCGCTACTGTAGTAATGGTGGCTGGTGGATACCCTGATGCCTACGAAAAGGGAAAAGTCATCTCAGGTTTGGGGAAATCCAACACACAACAAGCCATCACCTTTCATGCAGGCACCAAAAGCAGCCCTGATGACCAAATAGTCACTAATGGCGGTCGGGTTTTGGGTATTACCGGATTAGGTGATACTGTAGAAAAGGCGATAGAAAATGCTTACTTAAGAGTAAGCGAGATTAAATGGGACAAAGCTAATTACCGAAAAGATATAGGACAAGACATCCTCCAATTAGGTAAATAACGCCCATATTCACGAGGAGGAAACTCCCTTAAATATATATGATATATGTCAGGATGCACAAACTGCAGTACCGACTCCAACTCTGAGGGTGGCTGCCAAAACAATGGCAGTTGTGGTACCAGCGATTGTAATAAAATGAATGCCTTTGATTGGTTGTCCCATATGGGGATACCCGAGATAGATAAATTTGATATTGTTGAAGTAAAATTTAAAGGAGGAAGAAAAGAATATTTTAGAAATTCTGGTCATTTACAATTGACCACTGGTGATCCTGTGGTGGTAGATGTTCCCAATGGACATCACATTGGTTACGTTTCTTTACAAGGAGAGCTTGTAAGGCTTCAAATGCAGAAAAGAAAGGTAAAAAATGACGACAATATTCTAAGCATCTATAGAGTAGCCACTCCAAAGGATTTAGAAAAATGGCAGAGCGCAAAGAACAGAGAAACCCCGACCATCTATAGAGGCAAGCAAATCATAGATGAAATAAAGCTTTCCATGAAATTGTCTGATGTGGAATACCAAGCAGATAATTCTAAGGCAACCTTTTTCTATTCAGCTGATGACAGGGTAGATTTTCGCGAGCTCATCAAACTTCTAGCCTCTGAATTTAAAATTAGGGTGGAGATGAGGCAGATCAGTCTCAGGCAAGAAGCTGGTAGGCTTGGTGGTGTAGGAGTTTGCGGAAGGGAATTGTGTTGTTCTACATGGATCCACGATTTTAAAAGTGTGACCACTTCAGCTGCTCGATACCAAAACCTATCGCTCAACCCCAGCAAACTTTCAGGACAATGTGGTAGGCTAAAATGTTGTCTAAACTTTGAGTTGGAGAGTTATTTGAGTGCCTTAAAGGACATTCCTAATGTTGAGAAACCTTTACTGACTGAAGCGGGTAGAGCCAAGCTTCAAAAAACGGATATATTTCGCCGATTGATGTGGTTCAATTACAATGACGACAACAACTGGCATTCAATTGATTGCGACAGGGTAAATTCAATTATTGAACAAAATGAAAAAGGAATTACCCCTTTTAATTTGCAACAGGACAAGGCCTTTGAAGGGGAATACAACAATTCTAAGACAAACGAGGACCTGGAATTATTAGACAAAAAGTTCTCCAACTCAAGGAATAAAAAGAAAAGGAAACCCAAATCTCGCAAACCAAACCCGCAAAACAACACATCAGAAGCACCTAAGAGAGTTCAAAATAATGGGGAAGTAAAACCTCGGCAACCAAAGAATAAAAGGCCACCCAGGAGGAACAACAAGCCCGAAAATGCAGCGGCCAAACCTGCGACTCCAACTAAGGAAACAGGCCCTAACGCGCCAAAAGCACAAGGGAACAATAGAAACAAGAGAAGAAAACCCAATAGAAACAAAGGGCCTAAAGGTGGTGATAACAAATCTAAACCTGATGAAAAATAAAAATTTATTGGCTTTAGCCCTTATCTTGAACCTATTTTGGGTAATGATAGCTTGTAATAATGGTCGTGTTTATGAGTCTTTCCAAGAATTGGAAGCATTAAAATGGGTAGTTTCTGATACCATTTCTTTTAAAGTTGACTCCTTAGAGGAAATTTCAGGTTTCACATCTATCTTAAGTATAAGGTATGACGACAAATACGAGTACAACAATCTCTATGTTCGTTATTATCTTAGGGACAGTGTCAACAAGATTTTGATAGATTCATTGTTAAACATTCCTCTTTTTGATGCCAAAACTGGTAAACCTCTTGGCCAAGGATTTGGAAACAGGCGAATAAGGTATGACCCCCTTCCAGGGGATGTCATCCAGCCCAATTCCACCTTTCAGTTTGTTCAATACATGAGAAAAGATACCCTTACTGGTATAGAATCAATAGGACTTAAAATAAACGATAGGCAATAACACCTAGGTTATTATGGAGCTATTTCCGCATTGATAGCTCCATAATTTATCGTCCTCATCCGAAAAATCTAGGTTTACTCTCCAGATTGTGTTTTAACTTGGGCTATCTTTGTCTGCAACAAATCCTCCTTATCCAACCAATATTGTCTGCTAAATAAAAATACAATATTCCAATTTCTGGAAGTCAATAAACGTGGATGGTAGACAAAAGCTTCTTTTGCTGTGCTAGAGGCAAAAAATCGTTGGTCATCAGTGAGAATAGCTGCCACAGCTTTTTCTTTTTCTTTCACTTCAAGATCCATCACTGCAGAATAGGGGTTTTCTACCACTTCATGATTACCATAGTTCCCAATTAGACGGTCTCTAAAAGACCAATTCCGGTCATATCCTGGCGCATCAGGCCTTAGTTCCAAGGCTGCCTTTCCTTGCTGTACCTCATCTACAAATACCAAATATGCTTTGAGTAGCCTAATCCCAGCATTTTTCATGTGCCTTTCCTTAAAATCACTCGCCTTTAAACTAGAAATTAGAATGTTCTGTTTTCTAGCCCTGGTTATAGCCACATTAAGTCTATTCTCTCCACCCTTTCTAGACAGTAAACCAAAATTGGCTGTGAATTTTCCTTCGGGATTTCTTGAATAGCCCACTGAAAACACCACATGATCAAATTCATCTCCCTGAACATTTTCGATGTTTTTGACGCGAATGTTATCGTCCAGGGACAATGTTTCATCCAATTCTATAAGACTTGCGATCAGCATCATTTGATAATAATTAAAAGTAATTATTCCAATGCTGTCCAAAGGAAATTTAATTCTCAAACTTTGCAACTGAAGGATCACCTCTTCAGCTTCTAGCTGGTTGGTCTGGTTTTCCCAAATACCATCCACGCTGATTAATTTTAATCCCTGCTCACCACTATTAAGCACTTTCCTATCCGGAAGCATGTACAGCTTTCCTTCATAAAAATGCCTGTTAGAAAAATCTATTAAGGGCAAAGTTTCACTTCGATAATGGGTTTGAAGATGAAATGTTGGGAAATATTGTGCTACCATGTCCAGCAAGGCATCAATTTCCACCTCCATTGTATCCTCTTCCTCAGTTTGAATTCTGGTTTGGTAAAGATCATAGGGTTGAAGTTGTTGTTGGTCCCCTGCTACCACCACCTGTTTGCCTCTAAGCATTAGTGGCAAACCTCTCTCGAAATAACACTGACTGGCCTCGTCAAAAATCACCAAATCAAAATATTGCTCAAGAGGAAATAAAGCTGAAGCTGTTTCTGGTGAGGCAAGCCAGCAAGGAATTAACCTGAATATTTCAGCTTTATAATGATCTATTAATTTCTTAACTGACCATATCTGGCGCTTTTTCCCCACCTGATGCGCCAATTCCCTATAAGAAATAAGGTTATTGAGCCTATTGTACTCCAGCTTAGAGCAGACCTCCTCTCTAAGTCTTATCTCTATAATAAAGCGGGCAATTTTGAGTTTTTCTTCAACAGAATTCTCAAAATCCGATATATTGCTTTTGATTTGAGGGCCATATATTTCCTTCAATACCGGGTATTTGGCTTCCAAATGACTGATCCAACTGATTTTCAGGCTCGACAAGAAAATGGCCTTTAACCCCTCATAATCGCTATCTGGAAACTCATCGATTAATTTCTCTATTACTTTCTTTTCCTCCTCCAGCATACTATGCCTTAACTTATCGAAACGCGTTAATTCATCTATATCCTTCGGAAGGTTTCCTTGTATTTCTTTCAGCTTTCCTTCATCTTCTCCACTTAGCAAGTGTTTTATTTGTATTTCTGTAAGGTATGCTCTCCAATTAGAAAAATGATCCTCCACCCAATCATTGATAACACTTACGCCTTCCAGTAGATTTTGAAAGTGATCGAATGAGAATTGTGGTTTGTAAAAATAAGAGGCTAAAACACCTAGCTCACTCATAATAAACCTCGCCTTTAAAGCTTTGAGGTGCAAAGCAGCTACTTTCTCAAATTGTTCAATCGTGAAAGGCTTCTCTGGTAATTTTATCCAATTTTTCTGTTCCAGAAGTGCATATTGATGGTTGAGGTTCATGCGATTTTCCAGTCTCTGAACCAAAACTGAAATGTCTTCTTTATTGTTTTTCAACCCATTAATCTCAAGCAAGGACTTGATTACCTCAAATTTCTTTGGGTTTACTTTCATGGAAATTTTACCGTACAATGATTCCAACTGCTTTGAATAATGAACGGCATTTTGCAAAGTTTCCTCCACTTCTTGGTTGCTTATGCCCCATTCCACGCCTTCATCCATCAACAATTTTGAGATCATGTCCACCTTATTCTCCAACCACAGCAAGTCCAGTGTACCTGCATCATGCATCATGAGAGCTTTGAACTTTTCGTAAATTTCCTGATCAATCATAGATAAGCGCAAGGCATCTATTTTCTCTTTCTGCTGAAAGGACTGATAGATAAGCCCGTATTCAAAATCATCTGCCAGCATGGTATTCAAATCATTCTTCGCAGTGATTTTCACTGAAAAAAGCTCTTGAAAAGTAGCTGAAGCACCTTGGATAGCTTCCGGGCCCATGGTGGAGAAATCAACTCTGTGCAACCAAAATGAAGCCGATATTTGAAATTTCTTGTAATAATACTGGTATTGCTCGAAGTCATTCAAAAAACCATCTAACTCATCTAGTCGAAAACACCTATAAAACTGAGTCATGTCAATTCCTACACTTCTGTAATCTGTGGTTAGGTAAAGTTCTTTGACAGGGGCCCCACAATCACTGGTGTCATACAAAGCATCTTTATAGGCATCAAAAAAATCAGAGTACCTTTCTATGTTTCGGCACATCTGGCTAAAATTTCGCTCTAGCTGTATCGCGTCAATAGACCTATTCAGGGCCTGATAATTTTCAAGCGAACTGATTTGGTGATTTATTTTTTTATATAGTTCTTTCCTATCTCCCCTATAATCATGCACTAAGGCGGTGAAATTAGCCATTCCCTGAGAAGCTACCCGCTGATAAACTACATCAAGTGCCGCCCTTTTCTGTGAAACTACTAAAACCTTTTTGCCCCTGGAGGCAAAATCTGCCACCATATTACAAATCAGTTGTGACTTCCCCGTCCCCGGAGGGCCCTGTACTACACAGGAATTTCCAGACTTCGTATGATGGATAACAGCTTCCTGGCTTGAATCTATAGGAAAAGTATTGTATAAATTGCTTTCTGTTGTAGGCTGGGGATTTTCAGACTTATTCACAAAGTAATCAGAAAATAATTCTTCCAAATTTTCATGATCAGACTCCTTTATCAATTGCTCATAGTCGTCCATCAAAAAAGAACTTTTTTGTGAAAATTGGCCTAAAATGGCGTAGGGCTTTAATTTAAGCAAACCTACATCAAAATTTTCTTCAAAAAAGTCCCTGGTATTGTCAGGAAAAAATTCAAGTTGATCCTTATAAATTTCCCTACTAAAATTTAACTCAATCTGATTTTTGAGCAATTGATAAAGGTCCGTACGAAACCCCATAGGGTCTTTGTTGAAATCCTCCAAAGATGCTTCTAACCATTCGGCGTCAAAAGGCTTCCCCACGGCTTGGCTATAGGCCAGTAAAAAGGAGGGGTTTAAAAAGGGTAATTCACCCACACTTTTCCTCAGGTACCAGGTTTTGTCTTCCAGAATAAGCTCTACAGGAAAAAAGACCAATGGGCAGCGTGTGAGTTGGCCGTTTAAAAGTTTACCTTCTACAAATGGCCAACCTACAAATAAACTTTTTTCTCCAGTTTCCTCAATTGTAAAGCTAACCTGCTGTTTCAAGCGTTTTAAGCGAACAGATAGCTGATTGACATTCTGATCCCGGCTATCCAAAACCTGGATCAGTGGAATATTTCTTTTTCTACCTAATAATTCTGTGATGTAAAAAAAAGAGGCATGGTTATTTAAAAAATGAAAATCCTTCAAATCAATCATCTGGCTGGCAATGATTTTAGGAAGGAATATGGATCGATTATTAGAGGAGAGATCTACTAACCTATTCAAATAAACCCGAAGTACATCTTTTAGTTTGGACATTATTTAAAGGGTGAATCTTTTTCCTTTGCCATATGATTGTACACTATTTTATCCATTATCCCAGGAATCCATTTATTGAGAAATACAGCCATTTTCCCTTGATTTGTAAGTACTAGGTCTCTTTTCTTTTTCTTTAATGCAGTAAGCATGGCTTCTGCCACTTCTTCTGCCGTCATCATTTTCTCCTCTTCTCTAGGTGACTCACTTTGGCTGCTACCATCCCCCAGCAGCGCATTGTTCCTGATATTGGATGCCGTAAAACCAGGGCAAACAACCATCACATGCACGCCTAGCTTCATCACTTCTGTCCTCAAAGACTCAAAGAAACCATTCATGGCAAATTTACTGGCCGTATAGGCTGTTCTGGCAGGTGTTCCCCTAAAACCATTTATGGAAGAAACCCCGATTATTGCTCCTTTATTTTTAATGATTTCATCCATGCAAAACTTTGTTGCATAGACAGTGCCCCAAAAATTAATATCCATTACCTGATGAAAGACTTTTAGATCTAATTCGCGAAACAATGCCCGCATGCTAATCCCTGCATTGTTGATCAATACATCAATTTTTCCAAAATGCTTGATTGCTTCATCAGCCATCTGTTGGTTTTGTTCGGCTACAGCAGCATCACAAACCCCTCCTGCACAATCTATCCCTTCCTTTTGAAGCAAGACCAAAGTTTCATCTAATTTAACCCTGCTCCTACCGGTAATCCAAATTTTAGCACCTGCTTTCCCAAAAATAAGCGCACAAGCTTGCCCAATTCCTGAAGTAGCTCCTGTTATCACCACTACTTTATTTTTTATTTCCATGTTTTTTTTAACAAGTTATATAAAACTCTGAAACCAAGATCAACAATATTCAACCCTTTGACCGAAAATGATTAATTTTGTGACCTATGTCAAGAAAAATGAAGAATAAGGTCCTCGAGCAGTTAAAAATCGAAAGAATAGCTGCAGAAGGTAAATGTGTCGGACACCACGAAGGGAAGGTTGTCTTTGTTAGTAATGTAGCTCCTGGTGATGTTGTAGATGTCAGGGTTACAAAAGGCCGTAGCAGCTTCTTAGAGGCTGAGGCAATTAAAATTCACGAATACTCTCCAGACAGGGTCACTCCTTTCTGTGCCCACTTTGGTGTTTGTGGTGGTTGTAAGTGGCAACATATCTCTTACGAGCTCCAGATGACATACAAAAGGCAGCAAGTGATTGATCAGTTTGAGAGAATTGCGAAGGTGCCATTGCCCGAAGTAATGCCTATTATCGGTTCTGCAAAAACCCAATACTACCGGAATAAATTAGATTTCACCTTTTCCAATAACAGATGGCTCACCCGTGAAGAAATTGATTCAGGTGAAGAATTTGAACGGAATGCCCTGGGTTTTCACGTTCCTAAAAGGTTTGATAAGATAATTGACATTGACCATTGTTATTTACAAGACAATGTCTCCAACGATGTCAGAAATGAACTTAGCGATTTTGCCCTTAAAGAAGGTCTATCCTTTTATGACATAATCAACCAAACAGGCCTTTTACGTAATCTTATTATTAGAACCACGCTTGATGGACAATCGATGGTTATCGTACAGTTTGGCGAAGATGATCCGGAAGGAATTGCTAAAGCAATGGAATTTCTTCACCAGCGTTTCCCTGACATCACCGCATTGATGTACATAGTCAACCTTAAGAAAAATGAGACTTTCCAGGATTTAGAAGTTCAAACCTACGCTGGAAGAGACTATATAGAAGAAACCATGGAAGGGCTAAAGTTTAAAATAGGCCCTAAATCCTTTTACCAAACCAATTCATCACAAGCTTACGAGCTATATAAAGTGGCAAGGGAATTTGCAGCCCTGAGTGGTGATGAAATCGTTTATGATTTGTATACTGGTACAGGTACCATTGCGAATTTTGTTGCTGAGAATGCAAAGCAGGTTATTGGCATTGAATATGTTGAACCTGCTATAGTTGATGCCAAAGGAAATTCACTCCGAAATGGCATTGACAACACCCTGTTTTACGCAGGAGACATGAAAGATGTATTGGATGATGAATTTGTCACCAATCACGAAAAACCGGATGTTATCATAACTGACCCCCCTAGAGCTGGCATGCATGAGGATGTAATAAACATGCTTTTGCGCCTTGAGGCAGAGAAGATCGTATATGTAAGTTGCAACCCTGCAACCCAGGCTAGAGATGTTGCCTTGCTATCCGAGAAATACGAAGTTTTGAAAATTCAGCCTGTAGACATGTTTCCACAAACCTATCATGTTGAAAATGTAGTTTTACTAAAATTAAAAAACAAAGGATGATCAACAACGAAAATGACCCGGAATTGAATGGGAAATACTTGGGGACCATTAGCAGTGATTTTGTTAAAATAAGCGATACGCTTAAAGAGGCTGCCTATCAAGTGCGACAAAGGAAGTTTTCAGAATATCCTATTTTCCCAATTAGCAAGGAAGAACAACCTATAGGGCAATTGTTTCTTAGTAGAAAAGAAAAGTCCATAGACTGGAACTATTACATCACCTACTTGGATGAATTTATCCAACGAAAACTAATCAAAGAGGAAGGAGTAGAACAATTTAAGGCTTCTTACAAAGATCCTGATGAGTTCTGTTGTCTATTTGTGGTCGATGAAGAATTCACCAAATTTTTGTACATTCCTTATCCCGATGAATAAGGAATGCACAAAAATCCACTCAAGGCATGGCTTAAAAATGAGACCAGCCTTGAGCTTTTAAAGGCACAGCAGCACCACTTTTACTGATGAGGTATTTGCCATTTTCTTTTTCCGTCACATGCCCAATAAAATGGATGTCAGGATGCTTTTCCAACTTCTTAAAATCATCTTGACTAATAGTGAACAAAAGCTCATAATCCTCACCACCATTTAAGACACAAGTTGTAGGATCTATATTTAATTCAAAAGCGGTATCATACGTTTGCTTATCGATAGGTAGTTTGTCCTCATAGATGGCCACTCCTACATCCGAAGCCTTGCAGATATGAAACAATTCGGAGGCTAAGCCATCTGAAATATCAATCATACTTGTAGGTACAAGTCCCAATTCTTTAAATTCATGAATAATATCCATCCTTGCATCAGGTTTTAACTGCCTTGCAGTGATATAAGGATATTTTTCAAGGTCAGGCTGCATGCTCGGATTGGATAAGAAAACCTGCTTTTCGCGTTCCAAAACCTGTAAACCAACAAATGCACCACCCAGATCTCCTGTAGCACAAATTATATCATTTACTTTAGCCCCAGACCTGTAACTTATTGCCTCTTTTTTTACTTCTCCAATAGCAGTAATGCTAATAACCAAACCTGCCCTAGAGGAAGTAGTGTCTCCTCCTACAATATCCACATTGTAATGGGATGCCGCGAGTTTGATCCCTTCGTACAACTCCTCAACGGCTTCTACAGAAAACCGGCTTGAAAGTCCTATCCCTACTGTTATTTGGGTGGGGATGGCATTCATTGCTGCCACATCACTAATATTAACAGCTACTGCTTTAAAACCAAGATGTTTTAAAGGGGTAAAAGAAAGATCAAAATGAACTCCTTCTAAAAGCATATCTGTAGTTACAACGCGAAGCATCTCACCCTCTCCAATCACTGCTGCATCATCTCCTATGCCCTTAATGGAACTGGGATGATTGTGTTTTATATTCTCACTGATGATATCAATAAGTCCAAACTCTCCAAGTGTCGAAATTTCAGTCCTTTTTTCCTCGTTCATAGCATTTTATTTCTGGTAATAAGCCCTTTTATCAAGAGCAATAAATTTCCAGCACAAAAGTACGATTAATTTGTGAGCTCTGCCATTTCATCAATGTCATTCTTAGGAACGAAATTCAAAATGATAATTGAATTACCATAAGATTATTTATTCTATAAGGCCTTGTAATTAATTCTAAAAAATATGCCTTCGAAATAAAGCCAAAAGTTTCTCGAATAACCGGCTGGCAAGAAATGCTATAGTCCCTCAGTAGGACTTTATTCTAATACATAAAATTGTATTTCTGCTAAATGCCAAATAAATCTATCTTTGAGCTATAGCCTATATTCCATTTTGATTTGTTAACTTTGGGGTGAAATTCGATAGGAATAATGGAATTTATTTCCAACATTACTGGTTAATTGTCGTTAATGAATAGGGAAAATAAACTTTAAAAGATATGATCATCATTTCAGAAAAAGCCAAGGATCGTATCCTTGAACTCAGACAGGAAGAAAACAGGAATGAAGAAGAAAATATAAGAGTGTCTGTCAAAGGAGGAGGTTGTTCTGGATTAATGTATGACCTTGGATTTGACAATACTACTTCAGATTCAGACCATGTTTTTGAAGACAAAGGCGTTAAAATAATCGTGGATAGAAAAAGCCTGCTATACCTTGCAGGAACTACTTTGGAGTTTACTGACGGATTAAACGGCAAAGGATTTCAATTTGTCAACCCTAACGCATCTAGAACATGTGGCTGTGGGGAAAGCTTTTCAATCTAATCAACCAAAAATATTATAAAATCTCAAAATTGGAGCTATGGTTTCCGTTTTGAGATTTTTTTTGTTTGTATCCATCAAGGTTTTTATAAGCGAACACCATTATTTTTTACTATCCGTCAGCATTAGGAATTAATTAGTATTCAAACCTATCCCTATTTTTGACCTTGCCTTAATTTTTTCGAAAAAATAGAAATCATTTTTTTAGGCAAAAAATCCTTGTTAAGGATCAAAACAGACCTGAACGCTTTTAATTAATCCAGATATAATTATTGCGGTAATGGGCGGCTTTTTTAAAATAAAAAGTTGACTTCCCAAAGCCAAATAACGAAACCATTCATCGGGAATTTTAACCACTAGTAAAACGACTAGGAAATGTTAGCGATGTAAAATCTGTCCAGGTCTAATCGCTTTTCCTCATAAAATTTTAGGGATAATACTAAAAATACAGTGTGAAAAACACGTATAAAATATTGAATATCAATATTTTGCATAAATAATAAATGAACTCAACCCAAAACTGCTTGTCCAAAGCATTCTGCACCAATTGTTAGATCAAGCCCCTTGATTATAAACCAATTAGGAATAAACAAATGATAGGGTTTATGGTTATAAAAAGGAGTAGCAGTTATACTAAAGTAGCATTTACCTAGGATACTTCTTTAGATATCGAATTATTTTCAAAATCAGTCGACCGTTTTTAAATCTAGCGCATCCCTGAGACAACTTTATCATTGTTTCACACCCTTAGAGGAAGTCAGGTCATTCTATGAGTTTAAGCATTAAAATGCCATAGAACCATTTAAATCAATTCTTTCCGAAATTTAAATTTGCAAGTTAATTCCATAAAGTATGAAATCGCTATTACCATCAGCCCTTGGATTTTTGTTGTGCTTATCTACAACCTTTATAAGCAATGCTCAAGAAAAGACTTATTCTATAGAAGGCTTTTTGCAGGATAACGCCAATGCTGAAGCATTACCTTTTGTGCAAGTAGCCCTTTTTGCTCCCAATGAGGCTAGTCCCGTAGCTTTTTCCAACTCGGGAGATGAGGGTCAATTTTCCCTAACTGCTGCAAAAGGGGATTATTTATTGCGGTTTTACCTCATTGGATTTGAAAAGAAAGAACTAACAATAAACCTTACTACCAACAAAAAACTGGGTGAAGTTGAATTAAAGTCGGAAAACCAAAATCTAGAAGAGGTAGTGGTGGAATCTACCAAATTTCCGATCCGATCTGATGTTGAAGGAATAACGATAAATCCAGACAGAAACTTATCCAACTTAGGTGGTACTCTTTTAGATATTTTGAGAAACACTCCATCTGTAAGCGTAACAGAGGAAGGGACAGTGTCACTTAGGGGGAGTTCTGGAACCAATGTTTTGATAAATGGAAGGAATTCCTCCCTTACGCAAAACCTAGACCAAATACCTGCCAGTTCAATTGAGTATATCAAAATAATTAACAATCCGAATGCAAGGTATGATGCGGAAGCTGAGGGTGGAGTGATCGACATCGTATTAAAAAAAGGCGAAAACCTAGGAACGCATGGCAATGGGGAGTTCACTTATGGAAACAGAGGAAGGATGAATACCGGAGCAAATATTAATCACCGCACATTAAATTATAATATTTTTGCAGGATATAATTTTAGAAGGTGGAAATCTGTTGGTGAAAGGAGAAGAGAAAGAGAAATATTTGAAGATGCTGAACTCCTCAAACAGAATACTTTTTTAACAGACGATAACATGGGGCACAACTTAAATTTTGGAGCGGATTATTATTTTGGAAATAATATCATAAGCTACGAAGGTTTTTTCCAGTCTGGGGACGACAATGAAGTTAACACCTTGTATTCTGACTTAAGGGATAAGGTCTCAGATGATCTTGTCTTGGAATATGTTAGAAAAAACGTCGAATCAGAGGCTGATGACGGAATCGATAATGCTTTAATTTATGAACGAACATTTGAAAGTCCGGATAAGTCATTAAAAATCATTGCAAGTAACTCTTACAGAAATCAATTTAAGACGCAAAACATTTCCATTTATAGAAATACGTCAGAACTGCTCAATGAAAACCTCAATGGAATGGAAAGGGCATTTACGGATGAAAAGCGTTATGTCTCCGTTTTCCAGGCAGATTTTACCTCGCCTCTATCTCCCTCTAGCAAAATAGAAGCTGGGTTAAAATCAAATTTGAGAAAGTTTGACAATGATTATATTTACCAGAGATATCAAGAAAATTCTCAGGCATATATAGCTGATCCAAACATTAGTAACCGTTTTATTTACAAAGACCAAATCCATGCAGGGTATTTCATCTATGCTGGAAAATCAAGTAAATTTGATTATACCCTGGGCTTGAGGGGAGAATATACATTTGTAGATACCTTTTTAGCAAATACTGCTGAGTCAAACCAACAAAGTTATTTTAACTTATTCCCCAGCCTTCAAACGCAATACAAAATTGATGCAGAAAATGCACTCAAGTTTACTTATAGTAGAAGAATTGATCGGCCTACGGCTTGGAGATTAAATCCATTTCCTGATATTACTGACTCATTAAGTGTTAGAAGGGGTAACCCAAACTTACAACCGGAAATGATTCACTCCATCGAATTCGGATATTTAGGGAATTTTGAAAACGCGAGCCTATCGTCCAATTTATTCTACAGACATGTAGATGGACAACTTGATTTTGTAACGTTAATTGAAGATGGGATTTCCTATTCTCAACCAGCTAACTTGAATACTGCTGTATCGTATGGTGCTGAAATCATTGGACTTATTGATATTGCGCCTTGGTGGAATCTTAATGGAAGCATTACAGCTTTCGGCATAAATATAGACGGATCCAATATAGGCGAAGAATTTAAGAACAAAGGATTTGCCTGGAATTCCAAATTGATGAGCAGTTTTACATTCCCGCTTGGGTTTAGTTTCCAATTGGCAGGAAACTATGAATCCGCTGAAATTGAGGCACAAGGTAGAGATTTGTCCCAATATTATTTGGATGCCAGCATGCAGAAAAGTTTAATAAAGAAAAAAGCTGCATTATCTATAAGCTTGCGTGATATATTTGACACTAGGCGCTATGCAGGAAATAGTCTTACCAACACCTTTAGCCAGTCTTTTTACGCTAAAAGAGAATCGAGATTTGTAATGGTAAGTGCTAAATATAAATTTTGATTTTTACAGCATTTATAACATCACCATCTTCTTAGCAATTTCAATTGACTTGAATTTTTTAAGTTAAACCCATTATTTACCAACCTAAATAATAGCTTTGGTACTACTAGAAAATAGGGCAAATAAAGAATGCCGTTCCATAATTGGCTCAAATGTAACTCCGTCTCATTTTCAAATGCAATATTATTTAGGAAAGATTATGGCAAAAAATAAATTTTTCACTACATTAGTCTCTGTTTATCCCAACAATCTATCTTTAAGACAGAATATGATGTCCTAAGATTTTCTTATCACCAAATTGCCCTTTCTTACCCACCAGTTTAATTTATGAGAAGCAATATTTTTATTGTGTTGGTTGTGTTATTGGTATCACCACTATTAGGTTTGGCCCAAAACGTAACAATTAGCGGAACAGTTATTTCAGATGATAATGGAATGGGAATTCCAGGAGTGAGTATCGGCATCAAAGAATCTGGAAAGTCTACAGTCACAGATATTTCAGGTCGATACGAATTAAGCCTCGACAGCAAAGAAACCATCATTTGTTCTTATTTAGGATTTATTCCGCAAGAAATTCTGGTTAAAAATAAAACGGAAATAAACATCCGGCTTGTACCTAACTTAAATTCACTTGATGAAATCGTAGTGGTAGGGTATGGAAGTGTAAATAAACCTGACCTTACCGGAAATGTCTCCAAAATTGAAGGGGATGAAATTGCCAATATTCCTGTACCAAACTTTCAAGATGCTTTACAAGGAAGGCTTGCAGGTGTTTTTGTAGCCTCTTCTAGCGGAAAACTAGGTGACGGTGTAAAAATAAGAATAAGGGGCACTACCTCGATTTCTGCAGGCAACGATCCACTGTACATTATAGATGGAATCCCCGTAACTACGGCAGGCAGTATAGACAACAGCAATCCCATGTCAATGATTAATATGGGGGACATCGCCTCAATCAATGTATTGAAAGATGCTGCTGCAGCTTCGATTTATGGGGCCAGAGGATCAAATGGTGTTGTGGTTATCACAACGAAAAAAGGGATTTCAGGTAATACTAAATTCAATGTAGGCATTCAGAGAGGCATCAGTAGCCCTACACGCAAAATGGATTTTTTAAATGCAAGCCAATACGTTGAATTGTTTCGCGAAGCAGGTTACAACAATGATCTCGCCGCTAACAAAGACCCATTGAACAACCCCCAAGATTACCCTGGCTCAGACCTTCAATATGTAGAAAACCGATTGGACCAGTATGCTGGCCATTCAGATTGGAGAGAGGGTACTATCAACACCAATTGGCAGGACCAGGCTTTCAATGGAGATGCTGGTGTCACCAATGTAAATTTTTCAGCTTCAGGTGGGGATGAAAAAACAAGGTTTTATTTATCCAGCGCTTATGACAAACAAGATGGAATATTGATCCGTAATGATTTTGAACGTATCTCCGGCAGACTTAATTTTGACCATAACGTTTCAGAAAGGTTCAGGTTTGGTGCTAATTTTAGTTTGACAAGGACCGTCACCAATTCATTGCCCAGTGACAATCAATTTAACAGCCCCATGCAACTGGTAGCTTTGGCCCCTATCTCTCCAATCAGGGACTTAGATGGGGAATTAACTGATCGTCCTACTACTACCTATTATAATAATCTAATAGATTCTGAAAACTCCTCTTGGTCTACCACTAGTTTAAGAAACATCAACAGTGTTTATGGAGAGTTGAATGTCGCTAAAAACCTTACTTTTAGATCCGAATTTGGCCTAGACAACCTTGTACAGAACGATGACCGTTTTTTCGGATCGCGTACCGCCACAGGGCAAAGTTCAAACGGTTACGGCTCGTCTCGATGGTTAAAAATTGCTACTTACAACACCAATAATTTCTTTACTTACCAACCTTTTCTTCAAGGGCCTCATAAATTGGAAGCAACTTTAGGCATGTCTTTTCAGAAAAGCGAAAATAGATTCACTAGCGTTGACGGTCAGGAATTCCCATTAGACGGCCTTACTACGCTTAAATCTGCTGCCGAGATTGTGGATGGTTTATCTACACTTACAAAAACCTCCTTCCTTTCCTACTTTACACGGGTAAATTATAAATTGGACGGCAAGTACTTGCTTGCCCTAAGTGCAAGGTATGATGGTTCCTCCAGGTTTGGTAAAAGTGAAAAATACGGTTTTTTCCCTGCAGGATCTTTAGGGTGGATAGTCAGTGAAGAGGATTTCCTGAAAGGCAATCCCTATCTTAGTTTCTTTAAAGTCCGCACTTCATTTGGTATTACCGGCAATGCTCTGATTGGTGATTTTGATCACATGGGACTGTATGAGCCTTTGCCATATGGACTCACCCCTGGTTTATCCCCTACTCAGATAGCCAACCCCAACCTTACTTGGGAAACAACGCAGCAATTTGATTTCGGTTTGGAGTTTGGACTTTTAGAGGATCGTTTTACTGGGGAAATTGATTTTTACAATAAAGTTACCCGAGACCTTTTATTGCTTGTTCCTGTTCCATCTACTACCGGTTTTGAAACGCAAAGGCAAAATATTGGGAAAATGCAGAATTATGGCATCGAGGTATTGCTTCACTCTATCAACTATAGCAATACCAATTTTGTCTGGAAATCTTCTTTCAATTTTGCTAGAAATATCAACAGGGTACGGGCCCTTTCTAAAGACCAATCTGCTATTCCTCCACCTTATTCAAGTTATCTAAATGGCATTTATGTCGACCAACCTATGGCCGTGTTTTTTGGGCCAAAATATGCAGGAGTGGACGCTGCAAATGGTGATGCACTCTATTTCAAGGACGAGGCACAAACTGAAACGACTAATGATTACAATACTGCGGCCCGTTTATTTCTAGGAAGTCCAAACCCTGATTTTATTGGTGGACTTACGAATGAGCTCTCTTATAAAAATCTCGATCTGGTTTTTCTTTTGCAGGGAGTTTATGGCAATAAAATTTACGAAGCAGCAGGTGGCTATTATGCCAATAATGCTAACTGGTTTGACAATAACACGGTAGCGCAGATGGAAAGATGGCAAGAACCCGGAGACCTAACAGATGTACCGCAAGCCCGATTGGGTTTTTGCAATGGATGTAGTGCTTCAAGCAGGTACCTTTCTGACGGAAGCTATCTCAGGTTAAAAACCATATCTCTGGCCTACAATTTTCCTAAGAAATGGAATGAAAAATTGAAAATTAATAATGCCAAAATCTATATTATTGCGCAAAACATGCTGACTTTTACCAAGTACAATGGATGGGATCCTGAAGTAGGTACAGAAGCCTTGTCCAATAGTTTTGCCAATGCCAATTTATTCCAAGGAGTTGATCTTTATTCGGCCCCACAGGCTAAAACTTACTCTATCGGATTGAATTTAGGATTTTAAAAATGTTAAATATGCCATCAAAAGTCTTTTTTGTACCGATAATACTTTGCCTGGGCTTTTTCACCTTATCGTGTAACGAGCAGCTGGACTTGAAACCCGCACAGGAAATAGATGAATTCACAGCCCTAGAAAGTGACGCCAACATTAAACGTGTTCTTATAGGCGCTTATGCTAATCTCAGAAAATCTGATTTATGGGGAGGAAGAATTCTTCTTTACAGCGAAATGCTTGCTGCCAATAATGAGATACGTTGGGAAGGAACTTTCACTCAACCCCGAGAAATGCTGAATAAGAGCATTTTAACCAACAACACATTTGTCACCGACACTTGGCTCTCAGCCTACAACACCATAAACATAACCAATAACATCCTTAACGCCATAACGATAGTCAAGGAGGAAGATCAAGACAAGGTCAAGGGTGAAGCACTTTTTATTCGGGGAGTGGTATATTTCGAGCTGGCAAAGTTATATGGTTTGCCTTATATAGCTGGAAACACTGATACTAACCTGGCCATTCCATTGATACTAACCCCTTCCAGGGGGGGCAAAAACGGAGGCGTTGTTGAACGTCATTCAGTAGAGAAAGTTTATCAACAAATAATTGCGGATCTGACCAATGCCGAACAATTATTACCAGAAACTAATGATATTTTTGCCTCAAGTTACGCCGCTTCTGCTATTCTTTCGAGAGTTTACTTACAGGTCGGGGATTTCGCCTCAGCAAGGGATGCGGCCAATAGAAGTATAAACCTCGCCATTGCTAACGATAAAAAACTTATGGCCAACTATATGGATGTCTTTAACAATGAATCCGATGGTCCTGAAGATATATTCGCCATACAAGTTAATTCGCAAGATCCTGAAAATGCAATGCATCTTTTCTATTCCACACCTGAATTTGGAGGCAGAGATGGGGATGTAAGTATATTACAGAATCACCTAGATCTTTATGAGGCTGAAGATGATCGTTTGGAACAATACCAAGAAAGAGCTGCTGGGATACGAACAAATAAATGGAGAGATCAGTACACCAATGTCAAAATCATAAGACTGGCTGAATTATACCTGACGCGTGCTGAAGCGAACTTTCGTGAAGGAACAAGTATAGGGGCAACACCCTTGGATGACATTAATAGAATTAGAAAAAGGGTTTCTTTGCTTGAGAAAAGCAATATCAATCTTGAGGACATACTAAAAGAGAGAAAATTAGAACTGGCACATGAAGGGCATATTTTGCATGACCTGAAACGAACCAAAGTGGCAATAGTGGATAATAATAACCCTGAACTGAGTTATTCGTTCGATAACCCTAAATTGATTTTCCCTATTCCCCTTAGGGAGCTGTCCGCTAATATAAAGTTGATTCAAAACCCTGGGTACTAGAATTTAGACTTTTTTAATTAGCCAAGCCTAAATTGCTCCTCCATTAAAGCGATCTTTTTCTAAAACCTTTTCTATTAAATTAAGCACATTTCTTACCTTTAGCTTTTAAAATAACGTCGCATATTAATGGAGAATGTAAAAAAAGTAACTCTTAATGACATACATCATGCTTTAGGCGCTAAGATGATACCGTTTGCAGGGTATGACATGCCTGTAAGGTACAGCTCCGACATAGAGGAACACAAAACCGTTCGCGAAAATGTTGGCGTTTTTGATGTATCTCATATGGGTGAATTTATAGTAGAGGGACCTAATGCCCTTGACCTTATTCAAAAAGTTTCCTCCAACGATGCTGCTACACTTAAAATCGGCCAAGCGCAATATACTTGTTTCCCTAACCTTCAAGGGGGTGTAGTGGATGATTTTTTGACTTATAAATTGGATGAAGAACGCTACATGCTAGTAGTAAATGCCTCCAACATCGACAAAGACTGGAAATGGATACAGCAACACAATACGCAAAATGCAAAGCTGGAAAATATTTCTGACCAAACCTGTCTATTTGCCATTCAAGGACCAAATGCGATAAAAGCCATCCAATCCTTAACCTCCATTTCTCTAAAAGACATTCCTTTTTACCATTTTGTAACAGGAACATTTGCGGGAGTAGAAGGTGTAATTGTCTCTGCTACCGGCTATACAGGTGAGCTAGGTTTTGAATTGTACATGAAAAATGAAGCGGCCAAAAAAGTCTGGGAAGCTATTTTTGAAGCAGGAAGTGAATTGAATATCAAACCTATAGGTCTTGGTGCCAGAGACACACTTCGCTTGGAAATGGGATATTGCCTTTATGGCCATGAGCTTACTGATGAAACCTCACCATTGGAAGCAGGCTTAGGATGGATTACCAAATTCACAAAGGACTTTATCAACCATGAGAATTTGAAAAAGCAAAAAGAAGCGGGGCTCAAAAGAAAGTTAGTAGGCTTTAAGCTTCAGGAAAGAGGAATTCCCAGGGCGAAATACCCAATTGTAAATGCAGAGGGGAAAGTTATCGGAGAAGTTACCTCAGGAAGTCAATCACCGAGCATGGGAGTTGGTATAGGTTTAGGGTATGTTGACATAGCATATGCCAAACCAGGAAATGAAATTGGTATAGAAATAAGAAAAAAAAGAATCTCTGCCATAATTGAAAAACTACCCCTGCTTAAAAAATGAAAACCATAGAAACCTGTATCAGTCCTGACTTATTGGAGCTGCACGAGTTAGCGAACAAAACAGTAATCGTTGTTGATATTTTCAGAGCTAGTTCTACCATGGTTACAGCCCTTTCCAATGGGGTGAATGTAATTGTACCTGTAAAAGACCTGGACGAATGTAAAGCTTACAAAAAAAGAGGATGGCTAATCGCTGGAGAACGCAATGGCAAACAAGCCGAAGGGTTTGATTTAGGGAACAGCCCACTTGCTTATTTAAACGGCGCCCTTTCTGGTCAAAATGTAGCCATGACAACTACGAATGGTACCAGGGCTATTTCTTTGGCTAGGGAGCATGCTGCTGAGGTGCTTATTGGCTCCTTTCTAAACCTTCAGGCCACCGTAGATTATTTGCAAAATTCTACAAATGATGTTTTGGTGCTATGCGCCGGGTGGAAAGGTAAATTTAACCTGGAAGATTCCTTGTATGCCGGAGCACTGTCATGGTCATTGGGCTGGAAACATGAATGTGATGCTACCTTGGCAATGGAATCAATTTATGAACAAGTAAAGGGTGGTTTAAGAGAATACCTACAAAAAGCTTCTCATGCAAAGAGATTACAAAATCACGATTTGGAAAAAGACATAGATTTTTGCCTTGAACTTAACCAATACGATTCGGTGGTTTATTTATCTGAAGAGGGACTAAAAAATAAAAACAACGAATAAAAAAAGGTGATCCCACTGAATCAATCAATGAGATCACATTTTATTGTTTTGAAGTTTACATTTCAGGCATGATGATGGTGTCTATCACATGTACCATTCCATTGCTTGCAGCTATATCAGCGGATACAACTTTGGCATTGTTTACCATGGCAGCACCATCTTTTAGCATGATTTTTACTTTTTGACCCTGCACGGTTTCAACTTCCATCCCATCTTCCAAATCAGTTGATTTGACGTTACCAGCAACTACATGGTAAGTGAGAATAGCAATTAGCTTGTCCTTGTTCTCTGGTTTCAAAAGACTTTCTAGTGTACCCTCAGGTAATTTTGCGAAAGCATCATTTGTAGGAGCAAAAACAGTAAAAGGGCCATCGCCTTTTAATACATCTACCAGTCCCGCTGCTTTAACTGCAGCTACTAGCGTCGACAAGGACTCAGTACCAGCAGCCAAATCTACAATATCCTTATCAGCTTTGGGCTCATCAATTTTTATTGTGCCATCATTTGCTGTGGCTGAAAATACAAGCATTAACGCCATTAAACAGAAGCTTATTGATTTTTTCATGGTTAAATAATTTTAGTTAGTTTTGGATACTGAACCATGATAAAGTCAAAATGTTTAATAAAAAATATTAAAATAGTTAATTAAATCAATACTATAATGACAATAATTGCCTCCACACACATTTGAACTCAGTTTTTTCAGAGATCAAAGGGTAAATAATTTTTCAGATTTTAACAGCTTAATATTTTTATTATCGCTTATTTAAGAAGGCAATTATAACAGACCCTCCAAATCACTGATTTTCAAGAATTAATTTTAATTTCTGTAGTCCCTCTTGAAAATCATTCCCAATCATTTCTTCCATATCCATCATTAGCAACATGGTATTCATCGGGTAATCCATTTTACCTTCAAATCCCCAGATGACTTTGGTTTGGGTTTCATTGATTGTTTCAAAAGCCATATAGGCCTTATCAGAGGCCTCAAAGGGTTCTTTAAACCTTAGCGCATAGTCAATTCTTTTGCCATCATCGATTGCTAATATTTCTTGTTCCCCTATCCCCACATTCGGATCTTCACTTTTCCATCCTGAAACAAACCCTACTTCTCCATCCACCCCCTTAAAACTTTTTGTCATCTTAGGATCCTTCAGGGCCCAACTCGAGAAGTTATCCTGGTTTTTGAGAAGTTTGACATATTCGAAAACCTCTTCTTTGGGTTGATCAATAGTCACTTCCCTGGCTACTGAATACTCTTGATCAATGAATATCCCTGCAATGAAAGGGATTGACACCAGAATTAAAAGGGTGATAAGTACTATTTTAAGAATCTTCATAATTGAGTCAGTTAGGAGAAGGGCAGAATAAATATTGGAATTCGAGTTTTTAATAAATTAATTTAATAAATTTGATGCTTTCATCAAAATAAATTGACAGTATTCTTTACTCGCTAAAATACTTTTCACCCAGCTTCAATGACTTCTTTTACAGAACCGCATGAGCTCATTTTCCCTTTAAACAAGGGATTGCTTATTTGTTGATTCTCACTTAACCACATACCTCCTTCATTTTTATTAAACATGGGGCATTTTTGCTGATACAATATCCTATCTGAACCTACTATTGACAAGAGATTCTGAAGATTTTCCCCCATTCCTTCAAAATGCATTATTTGGAGATCAATTTCATTCTTCTTGATTTGCTCACTATGCTCCTTAATGATTTCTAAATCTGCATTTACTTCATTCAGTTGATCTTGAGTCAAACTTTTAAATGTAATTGTCTGTACTATTTTTTCGAGATGAGCTGCAGCATTAACTGCACCAGCTGAATCATCATTAGTCAAGGCGCTTTTTATTTCTAAGTAGCCATCAATCAAATCTGTTTTTGTTGGCACTTCTATTAAAGCTTTGCTTTGATTGTCTTGATTTTCTAATGTCTCCACCGTTGATTTTTCGTTCTGATTGTTTTCGCTACAAGCGATAAACCATAAGGATAGGCCAGCATTTAGGGCTGTTAATAAAATTGATTTTTGAATTTTCATCATGCTATATTATATATTTAATTATTCAATCGTTTTGGTTACTTCTCCACAGGTTTCCATCGATTTCCCAAAATAGGGATTGACGACTTTTTCCTCCAAACTCAACCAATCTGCCCCCCTGTTGGTATCTGCCATTGGACAATGTTGCACAAATAGTGCTTTGGGAAAGGGGTGAAATTTCTCAGCCATACCAATCATTTCATCGGAAATTGAAAGGAAAGATTTGCGTACCTCTTCTAATGATTTTTGTCCTGCTATATTTTCAAGGGAAGCTGTCAGGCTTTTCTGGTATTTCATCCACTCCATATGGGCGACCCCTTCAAAGACTTTCCTATTTACATTAGACAGATAGGTAAGCATTTCTTTAGACTGTGATATTGAACGCTTTAAATCGTCCTGGGTTAGTGCATTTTTTAATTTCAAATAATGCTCAAAAACAGGAATCAGCTCGTCCTTAATGCTTTGACTGACCCCATGATTTGTTGCGCCATCTGTTTGACTTATGGTCTTCTGTTCCATTTCTCCGTGGTTAGGTCGCGGCACTGCTACCCCACCATCAGGGCTCATCATACTTGCTTTTCCTGCCAATTGTGCTGCCGCATCGATGCTAAAGGTTCCATATATTGCGATTTCCTCTCCTGGCTCAAGACCAGTTTCGATAACGTATTCAGCTCCCAAAGCTAGGCCAAGCGTCACCTCACGTAATTGAAAGAATACATTTTGTTCAGTAGCTATTTTCACATATACTACCGACCGAGTTCCTGTCCACAGGACAGCAGTCTTTGGCACTACAATAGCTTCTTCTGCCCCAACAAAAGAACTTTTAACAATTCCTGAAACAAACATTTCAGGTTTGAATTTTAAATTTGGATTGGCAACACTTATCCTGGCAGAAGCAACTCTGGTGGCCGGATCAATGATAGGATCCAAATAATCTATTTTCCCTGTAAATGTTTTTCCAGGGATAGATTGTACCGTATAGCTTACTTCATCACCAGTTTTTATCCAAGGAATTTCAGATTCATAGACATCAAACAATACCCAAACATTGGTCAGGTTTGAAACCTCATAAATGGCCTGGCCATTAAGGAGGTGATCACCAAGATTCGCAAATTTTTGAGACACAAAACCAGAAACATTCGCTTTAATAGGGAAATCCTTAATCACTTCTTGAGAACTTAAAATATGTTCAATCTGCGCTTCTGAAACCTTCCAGTTTCTGAGTTTTGTCACAGCGGCCTCAAAAAGAGCCGGCTGTTCATGTTTCAATTTACTGGCCTGAAGAAGTTCCTCCTGACTAGTGACAAGTTGTGGCGAATATACCAAGGCGATGGTTTGGCCCTTGGCGATATACTCCCCTGTAAAATTCACCATCAATTGCTCAATTCTCCCTGGAATATGGCTTGCTTGTGTAAACAATAAACGTTCATCAACTTGAATTTTCCCATTCAATCTTATGCTTTTATCTGCTTTGCCAGTACTTACCGTCATCGTCTGCACACCGGCAAGCTGGAGTGCAGTGGGAGACATTTTGATGGACATTGGGTTCGCTTCTACCCCTTCATTTTCCAATGGAATCAAGTCCATCCCACAAATGGGACAGTCCCCTGCTCGATTTTGACGAATCTGGGGATGCATAGAACAGGTATAAATGGAAGAAACCCCAGCAAGGGATGCCTCATGCTCATGGGTTGATGGTTCCTCAATAGAACTTTCTGATGGCTTAATCAGCCAGCCTATTAACACACCCGCTATTAGCGTGAAAAGAATCAGCAAGTATTGATTGTTATTTGAATTTTTCATAATTAATTAGGTATGTCTTTGCTCCTACATGTATTAGGCAATCCCCATAAAATTAAATTTCAATAAGGTTTTACTCTGACTCCTCTAGTCGCTTGATCATTGCCTTCATCTGAGCAATTTCTTTCTTTTGGGCTTCAATGATATCCTTAGCCAATTGTTGCGCTTCAGGATCTTTCAGATGAGCCTTTTGACTAACCATTATGGCAGAAGAGTGATGAGGGATCATTGCTTTCATCCACTGTACATCAGCGATCAAAGTTTGGTTTCTGAGTATGGTAAGGGTCGCTATAAATAAAATGACAGCCGTACCGAGAATCATAAAATTGACCTTCTTGTTCTCATACATTCCCCACATAAAGAGGAGCATGGACACTGCCATTGGCGCTACCATCAATATTGTCATGTAGGTCCTGGTAGTACTTAACATTACATGGTCAAAGACATCTGCATTTAAAAACATTACGGCATACATGATGACAAATGAAACAGCCATCATTGCGGAGAACTTTAGATAATTTTTGCTTTTCATGTTAGTAAGATTTAGCGGTTAAATAATTAAGTTCCGCCTCGGCAGCATAGTAGGCCACAGAGGCTTTTATCTTCATTTTTCGGTACTCCAGCAATTGTTGCTGAAGGCGTAAAACTTCTTCAAAATCTTGTCCTGAATTGGCGTAGGAAGCGTACACTAATTCAAGTGTTTGTTCGATGGTTTGTACCTGATGGTCATAGGATGAAATAAGATCAAGCTGGATTTCCATTGCTATCTTAAACCTATAAAAGGAGCCATAAAGCTGATTGGAAACATCTTTCTTTTCTGCTTGATAGGATTCTGTTAGTAATAAGGCCTCTTTTTTTCCGCCTTCGTATTTTTTCCGAAAAATCGGGATGCTCATGGTAACCATGGGCATTAAGACATTTTTACCATTGTCTGTTATCGCCATGTCATTTCTTTTGTCTACTATCACAAAATCTACTCCCGCTCCTAGTTTTGGCAAGCCTTGTTTAATAGCCAGTTCATGGTTTAGCTCACTCGCTTTAATTTTCAGTTCCATTCTTTCCAATAATGGATTGTTCTGTAAAGAATCAATTAATACCTCAACTGGGAAACTCGGAATAGTCAGCCTTTCTTTAATTTCGATTGGTGCACCATTGTCTCTTCCAAGCAATGCATTTAGCCAAGCATTAGCCGATTGAATCTCTTTATTGAGCACCTCAAGATTGGTCTTGGCACTGCTGCTCATAATGTCTACCCTTAGTGCATCAGTCAGCGATCCGCTACCATTTTCAAATTTCGAAGTAGCTATGGATTTGTAAGTTGTAAGAATTTGAAGGTTTTCTTCCTCAATTTCAATCAGCTCTTTCGTTTCTAATAATGGATAATACACGGCTGAAACCTCACTGTAAAGCTTATTTCGGGCATCCAGAAATTCCTGGTATTTTACTTCAGCCAGAACGGTAGCCACATCTCCCTGGAGGCGCAAGGTCCCGAACCAGGGAAACATCTGGGTCAATGAAAACCGCATACGTTGGGGGCCAAGTCTAGTTTCTACTGGCGAAATAAAATAACCAAAAGAAAGGTTAGGGTCAGCAAGTGAGTTGACTTGCGGGATTTTTTGCATTGCAGCCTCAAATGCTTTGTATTTTGCTTTAAGCCTGGGGTTATTTTGGGCAGCAATTAAATAATAGTCCTCTAAAGTCTGTCCTATAGCAGAAAAAGCCAGAACCAACACGAGCGTAATAGATAATGCTAAGGATTTCATTTTATAGCTTTTTTAAGTTTTCGTTCCTCTCGAATGGAATACAACACGGGTACAATAAAATAAGTAATGGCTGCTACTATCATGCCTCCAAAGGCAGGGATCGCCATGGGGATCATAATGTCTGATCCTCTTCCTGAAGAGGTCAGAATCGGCAGCAAAGCGATAATAGTGGTTGCCGAAGTCATGATTGCTGGCTTAATCCGCCGTTGTCCTGCTTCCACGACTGCCTTCCTAATCCCGTAGAGATTGTCCGTTTTATTTCTTGCAAAACTCTGATCTAAATAAGTTGCCATAAGCACCCCATCATCCGTTGCTATGCCAAACAAAGCGATGAAACCCACCCAGACGGCAACACTTAAATTAATGGTATGTATTTGAAAAAGGTCCCGGAAATTTGTCCCAAAAAGACTAAAATCGCCAAACCAAATCTGGCCATAGAACCATAAAGCGATAAAACCTCCGCTAAATGCCATGGCTATTCCTGTAAAGACCATTAGGGAAGTAGTAATAGACCTGAATTGGAAATAGAGAATCAGAAAGATGATCAATAGCACTAATGGAACGATGACCGCCAGCCTTTTTTCTGCACGCACTTGATTTTCATAACTTCCGGAAAATTTGAATGAAATCCCCGCGGGCACTTCGAGTTCACCGGAATCGATTTTATTTTGAATCAAATTGCGGGCATCCTCTACGACAGTAACCTCTGAGAAACCCTCCCTTTTATCAAAAAGCACATAACCTACCAAAAATGTTTCTTCACTTTTAATTGCCTGGGGCCCTCTTAAATATTCAAAATCTACGATTTGGCTAAGCTGGATTTGAGCTCCCGTAGGAGTAGGAATTAACAGCTTACCCAATGACTCTGGATCATCACGAAGCTCTCTGGGGTAGCGAACACGAACGGGGAAGCGTTCTCTTCCTTCTACGGTGGTCGTGATTTTCATCCCACCAATGGCTGTTTCAATGATGGTTTGAACATCCTCAACACTCAGCCCATGTCTTGCTATTTGCTCTCGGTTGATGTTAAGGTGCAGGTAGGGTTTGCCTACAATTCGATCAGCAAATACTGCTTCGGTTTTCACGGACGGTACCTGCTTGAGTATTTTTTCTACCTGGACACCAAAATCCTCAATGGTCTGCAAATCGGGACCATACACCTTTATTCCCATTGGGGCCCGCATACCCGTCTGCAACATCACTAGCCGGGTTTCTATAGGTTGCAATTTTGGCGCAGAAGTAATCCCAGGAATTTTAGTTACGGCTACTATTTCATTCCAGATATCATCCGGAGAATTGATGTGCTCCCGCCAATTTCTGAAATACATTCCATTCTCATCCACAATAAGCTGAGAAGCTGAAATCTCCTGAGCAAGCGCATCTGTATTTGATAGCGTATCGCCGGAGGATAAAATAAACTTGTTGTCACTGTCAACTTGGAATCGCTGTCGATGCCCTTTTTGATTTAATAGGTATTCAGGTTTATAATTGATCACATTCTCATACATAGAGATTGGAGCTGGATCAAGTGCCGATTCAACCCTTCCAAGCTTTCCTACACTAAGGTCAACTTCTGGAATACTGCTAATGCGCATGTCTAATTGTCCTAGCACTTTGCGGTTAAATGCGATTCCAGAATGTGGCATGGCGGTTGGCATCAGCAAAAAGCTTCCTTCGTTTAGTGAAGGCATAAATTCCTTCTGCATTCCAGGAAAAGTATGCGCTAGTCCTGACCAAACATTGGAATCTTGAATATTCCACCCCAGCCCATTGCTGACTTTTCGAATAGGGCTGAGGGTGTTACTGAAGCCTATCCAAATCATTGTTCCAAATAGGATAATTAAGGCTGGAACAGTTAAGAATGCTGCTTTGTGGTCAAGGCACCAGGTTAGTACTTTCTTGTAATTGTACTCCAAGATAATGAAAGCACCTAGAATTAGACTGACCAATAAGGCAACAAAAACATAGTTGATTAAGCGTGATTCAGTAGCACCCAAAGGCAGCCAGTAACCTGCCAGAAGCCATAACACCCCAGCGATAACTACAATAATTTCCAGATTAGCATAGATAGGTTTGAGTCTCTCAGAAATAATGAGTTTTCTTTGCGTTACATATTCTCTCAGAAGCCCAATTCCTGCAAGCAAAATGAGTAGGCTACCCGCCCAAATAAAACCCATAAAAAGAGCAACTACACCTGCCAAAACGAGTAATACATTGCCAACTCTTCTGTATTTTGGCTTACTTATTTTAAAGCCAAAAAATGTATGCGCAATGCTGGGAAGGATCAGCAATGAAACGATTAACGCAGCGATCAAAGCAAAAGTCTTGGTGTAAGCCAAAGGCCCAAAAAGCTTTCCTTCAGCAGCCTGCATGGTAAATACAGGAATAAAACTGACGATGGTCGTTGAAACAGCGGTAAGAATGGCGCCGGCCACTTCTGTGGACCCATTATAAATAGTTGTTATTAATTTCTGACCCGGTGGCGCTTCGTCTGCATGCTTGATGATGTTCTCAGAAAGAATAATCCCTAAATCCACCATCGTTCCTACGGCAATGGCTATCCCTGAGAGTGCCACGATGTTGGCATCGACACCAAAATAGCGCATGGCTATAAAAACCATCAAAATGGAAATTGGCAACAAACTGGCAATCAAAACCGATGCCCTCAAGTTGTACACCATTACTATAACGACAAGAATGGTAATTAAAATTTCTAAAGAAAGTGCCTCTTCAAGGGTGCCCAAAGTTTCTTGAATCAAGGTAGACCTATCATAAAAAGGAACAATGGTCAGTTGACTGACCCTTCCATCTGCCAAAGTCTTCCGAGGTAATCCAGAAGCTATTTCGTTAATTTTATCTTTTACCTGATTGATGACTTGCAATGGGTTTGACCCATACCTGGCCACTACCACGCCACCTACTACTTCTGCTCCTCCTTTATCCAGAAGCCCTCTTCTCGTCGCCGGCCCCAATTGAACCACCGCGATGTCTTTAATGCGAATTGGAACATTGTCTTGCACTGCGACTACCGCAAGTTCGATATCGGCTATGGATTTTATATAACCAAGTCCTCGAACCAAGTATTCGGCTTGATTAATTTCAATGGTTTTGGCACCTACATCTCTGTTCGATTGCTTCACCGCCAGCATTACTTTGGTCAGGGGTATATTATAAGCTTTTAATGCATCTGGATTTACGTCTACTTGATACTCCTGAACAAATCCACCTATGGAAGCGACTTCGGAAACCCCTTCCACAGCATTCAATCCATATTTGACGTAGAAATCCTGGACTGTCCTGATTTCATGAAGGTCCCAACCTCCTGTGGGATTCCCTTTTTGGTCGCGACCTTCAATGGTATACCAATATACTTGACCAAGTGCCGTAGCATCAGGCCCTAAACCAGGTTGGACTTCATTTGGAAGCAGATCGGCTGGAAGTGAATTGAGTTTTTCCAGAATTCGAGAGCGTGACCAATAAAACTCTGTGTCTTCATTGAAAATGATGTAGATACTAGAAAACCCGAAAATGGAGGAGCTCCTAATTGATTTCACCCCGGGAATACCCAATAAATAGGTGGTCAAAGGATAGGAGATCTGATCTTCTATGTCCTGTGGTGATCTTCCCGGCCATTGCGTAAACACGATTTGTTGGTTTTCTCCAATATCTGGAATGGCATCCACTGGAACTGGATCAGACGGTAAGGCCCCTACTTTCCAGCCAAATGGTGCAGTGACAATCCCCCAAATTACTATCACCAGAATAAGAAGAACAGTAACAAGTCTGTTTTCAAGGAAAAACTTGATAATTGAATTAAGCATGATTTAATCCTATGTAGAAAAAACTAGATAATAGACAGCCATTTATATAAACAGCAGAAAAACAGGTCAGTCGCTGACCGAATTATCTAGTCGGATTAAATAAGGAAAGTTTGATACAAGACAGTATAGTCCTGTGAATGTATTGGAGGAGGGTCAAAAGAGAAAGTGTTAACGGGCGCCAGTATCAAAACCTGAGCAAGCAGAAAGGACTGAGTGAATGCCGCAATAAAAATCATTTGCGGTGCATCAACATTTACATGAGTAAGGCTTTGATCAACCTCTAATTGAATCAGTTCAAATTGATTTTGACAGCACTGATTTGTGTTTGCATTTGAATCATTTTCCGAGGATGGAATTTCCCCATGACTTTCCATGCCACAATCTAAATGCTTGGCAGATAAACCAAACCCTTTCATCATTTCGGCTCCCATACAGATATGACTGCTTTTTGCCAGGCCTATACTGGAAAAAAGAAAAAATGCAGCAATCAATATGGACAATGATTTCTTCAACCTTACAAAGGTATACATTAAAAAAGTATATATCAAATAAGGGAAATCAGTTCAAGATTACTGATCCCCCTTACCCTCTATAATATAATTCAAATAATCTCCTCCCTCAATAGGAGTCAGGTGATCCAAAGTACCCAAATGCAGGTAAACCCAGGCAGGTAATATCACCCCATCCTCGGATTCAATATCTAATTTTATCCTTTCGTAAGTTACTCCTGTTTCCAGCTTATCGCCTACGCCTTCGTATTCATCCAGGATCGTCAGAACTTCTTGTTCATTGTGTAGCAAATAGACATCCCCAAAAACTTCTTCTTCTAATACTGACGTATAGATAAATACAGGATAGGGACCTAAATCATACAAAAGCCCCTTGCATGAACCACTCGTAAAAAGTTCGCCAGAGCGCTCCAATAACTCAGCCATTGGATGTCCAAACCCCTTCCTTAACGTACCGTAAACAAATAAATACGACAATCTTAGTAAAATTTACTTTTGATGGCGATTGATCAACACTTCCATTACCTCATCTAATTCATACGATTTTGCTTCTAGCAAAACCAAATAATGATACAATAAGTCTGCTGCCTCGCCCATGAACAATTCCTTGTTATCATCCTTGGCTTCAATCACAATTTCCACTGCTTCCTCCCCTACTTTCTGTGCCACTTTATTGATGCCCGCATTGAATAGAGAGGTGGTGTAGGATTTGTCGGAAGGATTGTTTTTTCTTTCTTTTATCACCTTTCTTAATTGATCAATGAAATGGGTTTTGCCCTTATTTTCGTGTGCAAAGCAGGTGTCATTTCCTGTGTGACAAACTGGGCCTATTGGGTTTACTGTGATCAAAAGCGTATCCTGGTCACAGTCAACCTCAATATTTTTTATCATTAAAAAATTACCTGAAGTTTCTCCTTTCGTCCACAACCTGCCTTTGGTCCTGCTAAAAAAAGTAACCTTCCCACTTTTCACAGATTCATCGATGGCCTCTTGGTTCATATAGCCCATCATCAATACTTCTTTTGTAAGCTCATCTTGAATAATGGCTGGCACCAGACCATTTACTTTTTCAAAATCTATCTTTATATTTTCCATGCTAATTTATTGCTCAAGTAATTATAGTAAAATCAAAATTGATGAAGATTTATGACTTCATTCTTATATTGACTCCTTGTGTGTCGAGGTATTTTTTTAACTCAGGTATTGGAATTTCTTTGAAGTGAAAAATACTAGCGGCCAAAGCGGCATCTGCTTTTCCAGCAGTAAATACGTCTTGAAAATGCTGCATGGTTCCTGCCCCTCCTGAAGCGATTACAGGAATAGGAAGTATCGATGACAGTTCAGAGGTAATCCCATTTGCGAAACCATTTTTTACGCCATCGTGGTCCATTGAAGTAAGTAAAATCTCTCCCGCTCCTCTTTCCGCAACCTCTGCTGCCCATTCCTGAGTTTTCAACAAGGTGGGTCGTCTTCCCCCATGGGTATGTACAAAATCAATCCCATCAATATTTTTGGTATCAATGGCAACCACTATACATTGACTCCCAAACTCTCTTGCGAGTTCGTTTATTGCGGAAGGATTTCTTACTGCAGCAGAATTAATACTTATCTTATCTGCTCCAGCATTCAGTAGAGCCTTTACGTCGTCAATCGTAGAAATCCCACCACCTACAGTAAAAGGTATGTTTACAGTTTTTGCCACCTTGGTAACCAATTCAACCAAAGTCTTCCGTTTCTCTACTGTAGCAGTGATGTCCAAAAACACCAATTCGTCAGCCCCTTCATCAGCATATATTTTGCCCAACTCTACCGGATCACCAGCATCCCTCAGCTCTACAAAATTAACTCCCTTAACCGTTCGCCCATCCTTTATGTCCAGACAAGGTATTATTCTTTTTGTCAACATATTAATTACGTGTAAAGCTACTTAACTCTTCCAGGCTTATTCTGCCTTCATAATAAGCTTTTCCTACAATAGTACCATAGACCCCAGATGCTTCTAGTTCTTCCAAATCCTTTACGGAAGCTACTCCCCCACTTGCGATCAGCTTAACTCCAGGAATCTCCTTCATTATTTCCTTGTAAAGTTCCAATGATGGTCCTTGTAGCAATCCATCTTTCGCTACGTCGGTACATATTACGTATTGTACGCCTTTGGCATGGTAATCTTTAATGAAATCTATCAAGTCCATTTCGGTCGTTTCTTCCCAACCCGAAATAGCAATTTTTCTATCTTTGGCATCTGCACCTAAAATCAGTTTCTCTCCACCGAAAGATTTGAGCCATCCGGTAAACATGTCAGGGTTCTTCACGGCTATGCTGCCTCCTGTCACCTGCTTCGCGCCTAAACTAAAAGCCAAGGCTATGTCTTCATCCGATTGCACTCCTCCTCCGAAATCTACTTTTAGACTGGTGGCTTGGCAAATTCTCTCTAACACCTCCGTATTAATAATCTTTTTGGCTTTGGCTCCATCCAAGTCTACTAAATGTAGCCTTTTAATGCCTGCGTCTTCAAACCTCTTCGCTACCTCGGTAGGATCAGACGCGTATTCCTTTTTTTGGCTGTAATCTCCTTGGGTAAGGCGTACACAATTACCTCCTATGATATCTATTGCTGGAATGATTTCCATTATAATTTCAGAAAATTGTTAAGAATTGTTTCACCTACCACACTGCTTTTTTCAGGATGTCCCTGCATGGCATAAAAATTATCTTTATGCAACACGGCAGAGAAGTCATTAATATAATGCGTAGTAGCTATTGTATATTTTGGGTCTAATTCAGCATAATAGCTGTGTACATAATAGACATAGGCAGATGCATCCAAACCCTCCAAAAGTGGCGTCTTCAAGTTCTCAAGATTGTTCCAGCCAATGTGGGGCACCTTCTCTAAAGGGGGGAATTTCTTTACATTGATCGGGAAAATACCCAGGCAGTCTGTTTCGTACTCCTCAGTGTATTTACATAGCAACTGTAGTCCAAGACAAATTCCAAAAAAAGGTTGGGTTAACTCTTTTATCAACTGATCAAGTTTCCTTTCTTTTAAATACTTCATTGCAGTACTGGCTTCTCCCTGACCTGGAAATATTACCTTATCTGCTTTTTTTATCGTTTCCCAGTCATCCGTTAAGGTCGCATTGACACCTAAACGCTCCATGGCATACAATACAGATTTGACATTGCCTGCATTGTACTTTATTACTGCTACATCCATTGGTATCGGCCTTGGCCGCGTTAATCATTTTCATTCTAAGCAACCGCTAATTTAAAGCTTTTCATGGTAGGGTGGAAGATTTCGCATTGAAATATCCATTAGCTAGTCAAATAGCTACCAAAACCAGTCCCAAAATAGCCTCCTACTATGAAATTTTGACCTTGTCCAAGGTTGGTACAGCTTTAAAAATTTAATTATAAATTGTTAAGTAGAGCCAAAGGGAAGGAAGCTGAAAAAAATATTTAAATTGGTATCTAATCAATAATAAAACCCCATTTCAGCTAAATCACTTAAATTTAGCCTTAAATTACCAGAAGATTAATTGATTCACTTTAAGCTTTGAAACACAACTTCGCCAGAATTATTTCCAGGATAGGCCATCCTATTTGTTTGCTACTGACTTTTTTGATCTATTTCTTTTTCAGTATTCAAGATCCGGCAAAAGCCTTCTGGACCCTGACCACAATCGTATCCTTAGGGATTTTGCCTCTTATAGGCTGGAATCTATACCGCACCCGGAAAGGTTTATATTCAAATTTTGATGTTTCTATTAGAAGCCAACGTTCTTCCATGTACCTATTCATCTTAATTCTGTCAGGCTTGGTTTTGTTGGTATTATGGATGAGTGATCAACCTGCATCCGTACTAATAGGATGTTTAATATTGATTCAATTGTTGCTATTTGCCTTCATATTAAACTTTAAAACAAAGGTATCTCTTCACATTGCCATAGCCATTTACACTGGTTTTGCCCTTTGGGAAATCAACCAAACATTTGCAATAATCATCTGGGGCAGCAGTCCACTTATTGGATGGTCAAGGTGGTACCTTGGAAGACATTTGCCAGTTGAGTTGTTCTGGGGATTTTTACTGGGAAGTATTTGCGGATTAGAAATTTTATATTTTTTATAACCGATATAAATTTTACTGTAGGCATCAAATTTACCAGCGATAGCTGCTTCCAGTTGATCTCCTTGATGTAGATTAAACCTGTATTTAAGATGGATTAATTCTCTATTCAAATTCGTCCCTTTTTACTCCTCCTCTGGCCAATACATTGGATTGTTCAGTTTTCTCAATGTTAACGTCCTCCAACATTTCTATTTTAATCCAAGGATAAGGGCTGAACAATGACAGCATTTCCCATCAACACTGATAAAAAGATTAGCGAAGCACCTACAACAGAAATAAACTATTATTTAAGTATCAATACGTTATGTGGCGACCTACGGAATTTAAGTTGAAAGATGGCATGCCGTGTGCTATTGCCTTTTCTAAACCATCTGAAGAATCTGATCATTTAACAAGAGCAATTATTAACATCTTAAAGCCTGGAGAACCAAAACCAATTATACTTTTAAGTTATTCATTTTCAGTGAGTTTATCTAAGAATAAAATCTTATATATAATTATTCCGAAGCTTCTTTTATAACTTTAGGACTGAGGTAATAGGTGGAATCCAATTTATATTCATCCGGATTATCAACTCTGAACCACTGATAGCCTGTGCGTTTTCCTTCATGTTCATTAAAGACGAACATTACTTCATTTCCCATTTTTTTTAAGACTTTTGCTTCTGGCACAAGTACTGGGTAGTTGGGGGAACATGCAACACATAGTAATAACAATAAAATAAAGATTGGTAGTTTATTCATGCAGGTATCATTAAATAGTTTAAAAGGAATTAATTTGGTCACGAAATTCCCTATAAGATCATTAAGCGCAATACTATTGCTAAATTACGCCATAATCTATTTTCACAGGCTTAATTGGTAGTAACTCAACCGTATATAAAATCCGTCCTATTAATATAGGGCTTGACGAATCTTTATGGTTTCAAGGAAACCCGATTGACAGTTGGTGTATTCCGTTTTTAGGGGTTCGAAATACGTTTTCAAAGATATGAAAATTAACTTATCAAAATAATTTTTATTCAATTCATTTTCATAAAAATGATTAATTGAAATTCAATATAATTTATTTTTTATTTTGAATCAGATCCTATTAATAAAAATATACTGAACTGAATAAATTATAATTTCAAAATTAAACAAATAGATAAAATTCTATACTTTCCTATAATATTTAATTTTAAAGGCTCATTTTTCACATAGCGTGCTTTACAAATAAATTGCAAACATAATTAGGTGAATCCCTGATTATATAAAAGGTCCAATTCCAACTTATATTATATAATACCTGTTATAAAAAATAAACTCAAATTACCTATCATAATAAATATGTAGAATAAATTACTAACCGAACCTTTATGTACGAATACAGCAACGAGCAGCACCAGAAATTTCACTACTCGAAGTGAACTTCTCAAATAATGCAGAAATCCCTAGCTGATAGCGTAATTTTGGTCTATTAATCCTTTGTGCTTTTATGCTTTTCCAAACAAGCGAATTCGATCCAAAATATCCTTTTCGAGCCCTACTTTGGACCATCACAGGATAATATGAATTTTAAATTAAATTTTAATAGTCAAATGAACATTAGAATGAAATTTAGGCCATTAATTCTTTTAACATTAAGGTACCTTATGAAGCTATTTCTCCCAATTCAAAAATAACATAAGATTTTGAGCACGTTAACTGTTTGAATTGCCTAATAAATTGATGAACAGCTTTAAAAGGAGATGAAAATCAAGTAATTTTAAGTGGAATAAACTTCAAAAAAAATAACATGATAAAATCTAAATTATTATTGTGCGGATTGTTGGTTTTCAGTTTCCTAAGCACCGGAAATATGGCCTGTGCGCAGGATGAAAAAAAGTTGACCGGGCGTTGGGACCTCACTGTAGACATGGACGGCAAACAAGCACCATCCTGGTTAGAAGTGAAACTTTCTGGTACAAAGACCTTGGTTGGTTATTATGTAGCACACAATGGAAGTGCCAGGCCTATTTCAAAGGTGAACTATGAAAATGGAAATGTAAGCTTTGCGATCCCTCCTCAATGGGACAATTCAGATAAAGACATGGTATTTAATGGGAAGTTAATGGGCGAAAAACTATCCGGAACAATTACCCAAAGCACTGGTGAAAAACACTCCTTTACTGGTGTAAGAGCACCCTCATTGGTAAGGGAAAAAGCACCTAAATGGGGAAAAACGATTGAACTATTCAATGGTAAAAATGTAGATGGTTGGCATGTTGATGGTGCCAAAAACCAATGGAAAGTTATTGATGGAATATTGACATCTGATGCCGCAGGATCAAACCTTATTTCAGACCAAAAATTTGAAGATTTCAAATTAACTGCCGAAATCCGTTACCCTAAAGGAAGCAACAGTGGCATTTACCTTCGTGGGCGGTATGAAGTTCAAATCGAAGACAATCCAGGCACAGCACCTTCTTCTATATTTTTTGGTGGCGTCTATGGTTTCCTAACACCAAATGAAATGGCTGTAAAGTCTGCAGGAGAATGGCAAACATTTGAGATCACCTTGATTGGTAGAAGGGTTAGCATTGTAGCCAACGGGAAAGCCATTATTACCGATCAAATTATTCCAGGCATTACAGGTGGAGCCATTGACAGCAATGAAGGTGAGCCAGGTGCATTTATGATCCAAGGAGACCATGGTGCCGTAGAGTTTAGAAAATTTGAGGTGACACCTGCTATATAAGTAGTTGACATAAACCAAAAGACAAGTAAGCCCCAAAACTTCTTGTCTTTTGGTTTTGAACAATTAGTCAATTGTATTCACATTATTATCTCTTGTAAATACTATGCCCATCTAGAAACCTTGATGAGCATAGTTTATCTTATTAAACAGGAAAATGAAACGTAGAAAATTTATAGGTTTAGGCACATTGGCCGGTGTTGCAGCAGGGACAGCACCATCTTTAGCTGCAAGAATCCCTTTACACACCCCTCAAAATGAAACACGATACCAAAAGGGTCAAAGTCCTTGGCCCATTTGCCTGGATACGGTTACGATTAGGCCTGCTTCTCTAAGAGAGAAGGTTCAAATTGCAGCTACAGCAGGATATGATGCCATAGAGCCTTGGGATAGAGAGCTTGCTGAATTTGAAAAAGAAGGAGGCAACTTGAAGGAATTGGGCAAGGAAATTAAAGACCTTGGCTTGTTTGTACCAAGTGTTATAGGTTTGTGGAATGCATTTCCTCCCACCCAAGTAGCATTTGAAGAATCATTAAAAGACACTCGAAACAGGATGCGGATGGCAGCTGATATCCAATCGCAGCATATCCAAACCATTCCCAATACAGTGGGAGAAAATTACGATCAAAAGTACGTATCTCAGAAATACCGAGAACTTATTGAAATAGGACTAAATGAGTTTGGTATTAATCCGGCATTGGTTTTCGTGAAGTTTTTTCCCTTAAAAACCTTGGGACAGGCAACAGGGATAGCCTTAGATGCCAATCACCCAAAAGCGATGATTATCCCCGATACTTTTCACATGCATATCAGTGAAGGTGGATTTGAAGGGCTTAAATTTTTAAATGGAGACCTTATTGCCATTTTCCAATTTGCAGATGCCCCAGCTAGTCCTGAGATAGGGGCTTTGGGGGATAAGCACCGCGTATATCCCGGTGACGGAATTTTGCCTTTACCGGAAATATTAAAAACCTTAAAATCGACAGGCTATAAAGGATGTGTGTCTTTGGAACTATACAACCCAGAATATTGGAAGCAAGATCTACAAGAAGTTGCCAATACAGGTTTAAGAAAAACCATGGCGGTGATTAATAAAGCGGGCGTTTAATGATCAATTGAAGATAGGAGACTTTTATTAAAGTATTTTCTCCTTTTGTATTTTTTAAACTTACACAGCCAACAGGAACAGCGGAATCGGTTAATATTTCTACAAGTCTTTTTCAAGAATTGTATAGTCAACATGACTCAAATATTCGCCCTCAAATTATAAAGAACAACTGTTTTTGCTCACAAATTATTCAACAAATCTATTCCCTTTAGGTTAGAGCGGCGTTCTTAAAAAAGTGAAGGGTATTGAGCAGTTTCATTTACAAAACAGGTCAAAAAAAAGACCCGTAGAGTGATCTACGGGTCTGTAATAATGAAGGCGGCGACCTACTCTCCCCCTGACTTCATCAATTTTTAACTATTAAATTAATAATATCTGATTCCAACGTCTGAGGCTATTTTTTCTTGGTGTCTTGGGTGTCCC
>TARA_R110001592_G_scaffold363397_1_pt1 | contig 110486 bp, 87 predicted proteins | sample TARA_R110001592 | Tara Oceans TARA_R110001592 (sample SAMEA4398387) | marine metagenome | biome: Polar Biome; feature: [SRF] surface water layer (ENVO:00010504); material: water (ENVO:00002006), including particulate matter (ENVO:01000060) such as... | depth 5 m
TTGTTTTGATTGTCAAATCTCGAAAGATCAACTAATCTATTGTTTCTATATCCGAATAAATTCGAATCGTCAGGTTTTAAATTTTAACTATCTTACACTACTTCAAAGAACTTGTTTGGACAACTTTTTTGTCCACTTGCCGTATCTGGCTTGCATTTATTAAATGCTTGTTTCAGAACGGGTTTGCAAATGTAAAACAATATTTTGATGTTTTAAAATTATTGAGAGAAAAAGTTTTAATAAAATTTTATTCTCTTTTTCAAATTAAAACAAACATTTATATCTCTATTTGCTTATTCCCTCGAGCTTCTCTCATTTGGGAATGCAAACATAGGACTCTTTTATGAATATGCCAAACGCTAACCTAAAAGAATTAATGAATATCTTTTAACCCACTCAAAAACAGACCAATATTGATTAAACTATTTTACTCCTCGGTCTTTTATAAACTGGAACAGTACTGCAAGGCTCCCCAAACATCACGCTTTTTGCTATAGGCATTACTTTCTTGACAATTTCTCCATAGGCATAATCAGGGATGGACAACTTGCCACAGCCTTTTATTACCACTGGCCTATCTTCAAAATAAGCCAAGTCTAACGTATTCAGCACACCACTTATAAGGTGTTTCTCTAAATCATCAATACTCCCTATGATCACTTCCTTTGCTACAGGCTGTAAATTTACCATCGCTAGCATGTAGGCCCATTTGGGAATGATCGCATCCGTCGAACAAGTAATGGCCACGAGCTTGTCTGCATAAAGCGACCAGTCTAAGTTTTTAAAACTTTCACGGTACTCCCTCTCTTTAATCACCAAGCCCTGATACAAGAAAGGCTCCAAATCAAATACTATGCGCTCTCCTGCGATATGATAAGTCTCCAAATCGATGGTGACGATAGCGCTGTTGGCTACCCTGTTTATAATTTCGCTCATAATAGTAATGGGTTCTTCTTTGACTTTAAAACCAAGAACTCTTTTAAGTAGTTCGGCTCGAAGTAAGCTATGTCCTCAAAATCTTTGTTTACAAACCTGCGATAAGCCAGTTCTCCTAAACTAGCTGCAGAATTTAGCTTGTCTATATATCGGGCATTATCATGATTCAGGAACTCCTCTGTTTTTTTATTGGCATTCCCCAAAAAATAAACACTTCCAGTAGCTAAAAAATCTCCAAATACACCCTCTTCCAAAATAACAGGCTTTAAAGGATCGATGGTAGCTCCATTTGCATCCAATACTTTCGCATAGACCTCCATGCGCCGGGCATCGATCATGGGCACAATAAAGGAACCTTCCTCCACTTGCCCTACCATTTGGCAACCAAGCCCATCTAGGCTATCTATCCCAATCAAAGGCAAGTCATGGGCAAAAGCCAGTCCTTTGGCTGTGGAGACCCCAATGCGCAAGCCGGTATAGGATCCTGGACCTTGGGCGACTGCAATGGCATCAAAACTACCGATACTATAATCAGCCTGCTCCAACAAGCTTTTTATCAATGGCACCAATTTACTACCATGCACATTGTCCTGATGCAGTTCAGAAATGGCAATTAGCTTGCCATCCTCATGGATCGCTATCGAACAAACGCCAATGGAAGTTTCAATTGAAAGGATTCTACTCATGTATAATAATATAAGTATTGCATATATAAACCAAGTAACTTAAAACGGCTCAACGTAAAAAACAAAACGGCCGCTTCGAAATAGAGCAGCCGTTAAATATTATTTGAATCTTGAGATGCTCATCTTACTAACTGCTCAAAATAAAAGCCCCTTATTACGAGAATTTTCAGGCCAAAAGAAGTGGCGAAGTCTCGCTTATTTTATCGGAGTCAAATAGGAAGCATAAACTTCAGCGTCGGCAAATACTTGCAAAGCACTTTCGATCTCTGGATCTTGATCTAATGAGGCTTCTATTACCCCATTTTGATAATAATACCTTGAAATTATTTCATCCTTTAACGCTTCTTTAATTTCGTCCTTGAAGGTAACTAGGTCTTGCTCTTTGCTATGACTAACGCTTTTCTTCAGATTCTCAAGCGCTTCTTTGATATCACCAAAATACTTTTCTCGCTCTGAATACTTCTCCAGGTCTTCTATGGTTTTTTCCACCCTTGTCGTATAATCGTATTCTTTGTCCTGAAGCCAATCTACAAAAGAAGTATACAGTTCCTCACTCACCTCAAATTCTCTAGGCTTGACGATGCGCTCATGTTTTAAGGCAAATTCGCTAACAAAACTAAAAACCAGACTTCTAGTTACCAGACTATAAGTAATCGGAGCAAAGTTTCTAGAATCCAATTCAATATCAGGTTCAATGCCTGCACCATCATACACGGTACGGCCATTTTTGGTTTGAAATTCTTTTCTTAATGAATCAGCCACATAGATACCATTTCCATCTTCGTCCTTTTTGCTGTAATCAATGGCTTGGATGCATCGACCACTTGGAATATAGTACTTGGCCGTCGTAAGTTTAACCTGAGAATTGTAGGACAAAGGAATAGTACTTTGTACCAAGCCTTTTCCAAAGGAGGTTCTACCCACCAAAACTGCTCGGTCATAATCCTGCAAAGCACCCGCAACGATTTCTGAAGCGGAAGCGCTTCGTTCATTAATCATCACTACCAAAGGAATTTCTTTGTCAAGAGGTGAAGCCCTGGTTTTATATTCAGAAAGCACTTTGTCTAATTTACCGATCGTCTTAACTACTTCTCGGCCTTTAGGAATAAAAACATTCACCACATTTACTGCTTCAAGCAAAATACCGCCCGGATTATCTCTTACATCTAATATGATTTTTTTTGCTCCCTGTGCTTTAAGATCTTGTAATGCTAAAGCCACATCTTGCCCAGCATTGGTAGTGAAATCGGATAATTTAATATAGCCGGTTTCACCTTCTACCATCCCATAATAAGGCACATTACTAATCACAATCTTCTTCCTGGTAAGTTTTACCGTCAAGGTATCCTCTCCACGCTTGACCACTACCTCCACTTCTGTATTGGCAGGTCCTTTAAGCAACTTGGAAATATCTCCAGTATTCTCATTAATTACATTGACAGAATCTACTCTCAACAACTCATCTGCCACCTTTAAACCTGATACTTGGGCAGGAAAACCTTCATAAGGCATCATGATCATGTTTTTGCCAAGGCGATTACCTATTAATGCACCTACTCCCCCGTATTCTCCAGTAGTCATTACCCTAAAATCATCTGAACCTTCTTCAGGAATGTATTCTGTATAAGGATCAAGTTCAGCAAGCATGGCATTTATGCCAACAGTAACCAACTCATTGGGATCAATTTCATCTACATAATAGGTATCAAGCTCTCTTACAAGTGAGGCAAAAATATCTAGGTTTTTGGCCAGGTCAAAAAGTTTGTCATTCTTAGGATAAAAAGACAGTGTCAAAACTGCAATTCCTATTATAGTAAGGCTAGTGAAAATGCCTTTACGGGAAATAAATTTATTCATTCTTGCGGTGTTTTTACTACAGGTATTTTCTTAAGGACCTTTATGACTTTGGGGGATATATCGTGATAGCCCATTAAATCATTTGAAACGTAAATTAAAGCTATAAGTTTTTTGGAACCCTCAGTAGAAGGAAGGAGGTGTTTGTTGAGACGGTAGGCTTCTTTTACTCTCCTTTTAATATAGTTTCTGTCTGTAGCATTCTTAAGCTTCTTTTTAGAAACAGATACCAGTAATTGATTGTCAGATATCCCCAATTGATCAAGATACAAAACCTTGAAGGGATATAAAAAAAAAGAGGAACCTTTATCAAAAAGTTCCTTTATTAACTTTTTGGAGTGTAATCTTTCATTCTTTGAAAATTTACATTCCATAAAATAGCACTGAATAAATTACCCCATATATTAAAATGGGAGAGAATTATTTCTTAAGGGTCTTCTCAGAAGATACCGATAACTTGTGTCTGCCTTTAGCTCTTCTGGCTTTAATTACTCTTCTGCCATTAGAAGTAGACATTCTCTCTCTGAAACCGTGCTTGTTTCTTCTTTTCCTGCGGGAAGGTTGAAATGTTCTTTTCATTATTGCTATATTTTAATCGCTTGATTCTCGTTTTTTAAAGGATTGCAAAGATAGAGAGGTTTTTTTTATTTACAAACCAGTGGCTTACTTTTGTTTAAGACCATTTCAATACATTTCATGAAATATACCCTAAGTTCACCCATACCAACGTCACAAATTCTAGAAATTCAACTGGAGTTTGACTGTCATAAAGACGAAAAAATTAACCTTCAATTGCCTTCTTGGCGCCCTGGGAGGTATGAAATCGCCAATTATGCCCAATATATCAAAAGATTGGAGGTCATCGGTCCAGATGGAGAAGTTGCTTCAAAAAAACAAACAAAAGATCTTTGGACATTTTTCGCAAAATCAGCAGGAAAGCATAAAATATTTTATTCTTATCATGCAGCCCAGCTCGATGCTGGTGGTTCATGGGTAGCTCCCGACCAGATTTATGTGAATTTTATAAATATTTGCTTTGCCATTTCTAATAGATCTGAAGAAAATATAAACGTAAAACTTGAACTTCCCAAGAATTATCAGGTGGCTTGTGCCTTGCCTCAAGACAAGAACCACAGGCTCCTTGCAAGCAATTACCAGGAATTGGTAGACAGTCCTATTTTGGCAGCGGCTGATTTACATCATGAAACCTATAAAATAAAAACTACTACTTTCCATCTATGGGTTCATGGGAAGGTGTTTTTTGATTGGGCAAAGGTATTAAAAGAATTCAGCAGCTTTACTGAAAAGCAAATTGATGATTTGGGCAACTTTCCAGCTGAAAACTATCACTTCCTTATTCACATGTTGCCTTTTCCTCATTACCATGGTGTGGAACACCAATATTCTACGGTGATTACCCTAGGTCCTGACCGCTTATTCAAAACTCAGGAAGGTATGGACAGGCTGATGGGCATCTCTTCCCATGAACTTTATCACTTCTGGAATGTATGTCGCATTCGCCCGAAGTCCATTCAACCCTATAACTTCTCTAGTGAAGCTTATCTAAAGGAAGGGCTAATCGCTGAAGGGGTTACTACTTTTATGGGCGATTTTTACTTGCTTAAATCAGGGTATTATTCACCAGAAAGGTATTTGGAAGTTTTAGAAAAGTTGATGGAAAGAAGCTTTGAAAGCCTAGGTTGGGAGAACCAATCCATCGTGGATTCAAGCTGGGACCTATGGCTAGACGGCTACAAAGCTGGCGTTCCTGACAAAAAAGTCAGCATCTATACCCATGGAGCCCTTTTAGTGTTGGCCATGGATGTGATGCTTATGAGAAACGATAAGCGCATGCATGCTGCCATGAAAATTATGTGGGAGCGCTTTGGGAAAGATGCTACAGGTTATGAACTGATAGACTTCGAACAAGTGGTTGTGTCTTTGGCGAAAGATGAAGAAGAAATGCGACAGTTTTTTAAAGCTTTTGTATGGAAAAAAGGGGATTTGTTTTCTTTGCTCCAAACCCTATTGCCTCAGATAGGACTTCAGGTAGAAAAAAGAAGCAATGATACTTCGCTGCAAAGTAATTTTGGAATAATAACAGACCCTAAGGGACACCTGATAAAAATTCACCCTAAATCCCAAGCCTATGAGCGGTTGATGATAATGGACCGCATATTGTCTTACGCTTTAGACAAGGATGGACTCCACATGCAAATCAAGAGATGGGGAGAAACAATGGCGATAAGTTTACCTATTGAAAAGACACTATTTTATGCAACTTACAAAATCACGCGTTCCAGTGATCTTTCAGGCTTCAACAGGTTCGTGCATCTATAAATCAGGGAGGTAAAAGGCGAGAAAGTGCGATTGTGTTGCTTGTTTAGTCTAGTCTAGTAAAATAAGAAAAGGGGGTTTCAAAGTCCCTTTTCTTATTCAAATAAAGAATTGTCCAGCGGTTCATTCAACTGAATACTGACCACATGGGTCTCCATGGGCACAGGTAACATAGGATTTGATATGGTTACTTTCATCGGAAACAATATGCCTTTGACTTCTTGATAATCATCAAACATTACATCTCCAGCAACATCAGCAACCATTTTTAACTTAAGCCCTGTGTCCACACTAAAATATTCCTTGCTTTCAAGCCCTGCAGAATTCGTCACCTCCAGCATATAAGCCTCTTCCCCATTGATTGTAGCATTTTCACCTTTGGTCACTGTGAATCCCATTTCTTCATAATACAGTTCGGGAAAAGCATAAATATTAGTTTTGAGCGTTTCCAGTTCGTCAGCAGATAGTGCTTTTACCTGGCCCATGGCGCTCATATAACCTTCTTCGTCTTTTACAACAGTCTTCTGAATCACACTTCCATTGACCACCATCTGTTGCATCAAACGCATCCCTTCCATGTCTCGATTGGTGTCAATTTCAATTTTCATCCCTTGAATTTCAGCCTCCATTACCAAAACGATGGTCTTGATTCCTGAAATTTTCTCCTCCCCTCCTATGGCTTTAATATAATCTTTTATTATTTCCTGTGGGGTTTTTTCTTGCAAAAAATCTCTACTCCCAATGCCGTGCGCGACAACATTCTCCATCACAAATAATAGGGCTATAATTAAAGGAAAAATAAGTTTTCTCATCGATATCATCTATATAATTAATTAAAATCTTGGTCAACAACAGGGACATTTAACTCCACCTGTGTAACTTCTGTTTCAAGAGGTACAGGTAACATCGGGTTTTTAATGGACATTTTTACAGGAACCATGACACCATCAAATTCTTTGTATTCAGTAAAAGTAGTGTCACCGGAAAGCTTGTTTTCACTTCTTAGCTTCAATCCATTTTCAATACTGTAATAATTGACTACTTGCCCACCAGTGGGATTGGAAATTATTATTTTATAAGTCGCTTTTCCTTCTACCTCTGTAGCCCCATCAAGGACAAGCGTGTAGCCCATGGTTTCATAATAAAGTTCGGGTATTAACCAAAGGGAAGCCATTTTAACATCTTCATATTGTTCATCTGTCAAAGTTTGAGATTTTCCCCTAGAACTGACTGTAGCCTTCCCATCTTTTACTATGGTCTTGGAAACTTCATTCCCCATTACAATGACTTTTTGGGTCAAACGCTGGTTTTCCGTGTCATATATAGCTGTCATATCCAATTTATTACCCTGCACTTCAGCAGACATTTCGAGTTTGGCAGTTTTAATATTTTCTACTGCAGAAACACCCCCCACTGCTGTAAGATAGTCAGCTATAACTTCTGAAGCTGTTTTGTTATCATCAGACAATTGAATTTCCTGGACCTCTTCTCCTTTGTAATTGTACATGGTCGCCTCTCCAAATTGGGACAAGCCTTCCTTTACAGCAGAGCCATTCCCAACCACTGTTATGTACATACTATCTGGCTTAAGGTATTTGGCTGCAGCCTCATTTATGTCGCTAACAGTTAGGGCATCTAATCGCTGTAGGTAACTACTGTAAAAATCTTCAGGTAAATCATACCTGTCAATATTGATGGCAAAAGTGGCAATGGTATTTGGGTTTTCCAGAGACCTTCCAAACCTACCACTAAGATTGGCTTTGGCCATTTTTAGTTCTTCTTCTGTAATACCATTTACCTGAAGATTTCTGATTTCATGGATCATTTCATAAACGGAGGAATCTGTTACTTCATTTCTTACAGAAGTACTGGCAGAAAACCGAGCAATGAGTTTATCCGATCCAAAGCTTGACCTAGCACCATAAGTATAGCCTTTCGTTTCCCTTAAGTTGCCATTCAGTCTGGAATTAAATCCTTCACCCAAAATGAAATTCATTACCCTCGTAGCCATATAATCTGGATTGGTAAGATGCATTTCTACAGGAAAAGCAATGTTGATTACTGATTGTACAGCCGAAGAGCGATCCAGTAAGGCTACCTGGTTCTCTGTTGGTAACTCAGGCTGCTCATACTCAAATTTTGGAACATCTCCTTTTTCCCAGGATGCAAAATATTTGTCCACCAATGCTTTTGCTTCTGTGGCATCAATGTCCCCCACTATCGCCAAATAAGCAATATTGGGTTTATAATAAGTCTGGTAATACTCCTTTACATCCTCCAATGTTACCTGCTCTACCGTTTCGGCAGTCATGGTTTCACCGTAAGGATGCTCCCTACCAAAAACCAGCGCATTGGAAATAACGCCTGCCAAATAATCAGGATCATCTTTAGAAGAGGCCAATGATGTTAGGGTTTGTTTCTTTAACTTGTCAAGTTCCTCCTGAGGAAAAACTGGATTATAGAGTACATCCGTCATTAAATCCAGTATTTTTTCTTGGTGTTTTTTAAGGGATGATCCCGAAAGAGAGGTGGAGCCAGCACCGAGCGAGGCACCTACAAAATCGATTTCCTCATCAAGTTGATCTTTTGTTCTAGAGGTAGTTCCTGCCATCATCATGTCTCCAACGAAACCCGTTAATCCTGCGATATCCCCTTCGAAAAGCGGATCCCTGTCCAAGATCAAGTAAAATGCCACCCTAGGCAGTTTATCATTCGGTACAACAAAAACTTTCAAACCGTTGTCCAGGGTGAATGTGGCCGGATCGGTAAATTCAATTTTGGGTGCTGGTCCTGGAGGAGGTAAAACACTTCTGTCTACTTGTGCATGTGCCCCAAAGGAAAATAGTACAGCAAAAAGAGATATATATAAGGTCTTCATTTTTCTAGCTTTAGGGTTTTTATTGGTTTTGAGCCGATTCCTGTGGCTTCGGAAGGTAATACAATACCACCCTGCCATCCAAGGTCAAGTACTTATTGGCCACTCGCTGAATGTCGTCCTTACTTACTTTGCGGTAGACCTCCAGCTCCCTGTTAATGTATTCGGTATCTCCATAGAACAAACTGGCTTCAGCAAGATTTTGGGCAATTCCCTCAATGGAAGAATTCTTACTTACCAAGTTATTTTCAATGATGTTCTGCAATTTTTGAAAATCTTGATCTGAAATTCCTTCTTCTTGAACCTGCTTTATTAAGACATCAATTTCATTTTCGAGGTCTTCTGGAGCGATACCCATATTGGCAATACCATACATTATAAAAATTCCTCCGTCTTCCAAGTCAAGTGGAATTGCAGCGACTACCAAAGCTTTTTGTTGTTTGTCTACAAGTTCCTTGGTCATTAGAGAAGATTTACCTCCTGTAAGGTAAGTGGATAGCATTTCCATCGCATAGGCATCAGGATGATTTTTCGGTGGAAGATTGTATGCCTGAATAATAGCAGGTATTTGGATGTTATCATAGATAATATCTCTAATCTCTGTTTCTTTCTTTGGCTCTACAATATCTGGTCTGTAGATGGCATTCTTCCCTTTAGGAATCTCTGTAAAATAATCCCTAACCCAGTCTTCCGTTTGAGCATAATCAATGTCGCCAGCGATGGTGAGGATGGCATTGTTAGGCACGTAGAAATCCTTATAAAACTGCATGAACTCATCTAGACTTGCAGCATTCAGATGGTCCAAGGAACCGATAGGCGCCCAACGATAAGGGTGTTCACTATAGGCCCTTACTAAGGTTTCTGGAAGAATGGTTCCATAAGGTTGATTGTCATAGCGCTGACGTTTTTCTTCTTTGACAACTTCCCTTTGTGTTTCCAAGCCTATGTCATCTATTTTAGCATGTAGCATGCGCTCACTTTCAAGGTAAAGTGACAGTTCCAGATAGTTGGAGGGCATTAGCTCGTAATAATAGGTGATGTCATTGCTCGTAAAAGCATTCAGCGCACCACCGTTACCTTCGACGATGTCTGTATATTCACCCCTTTCTATATTTTCTGATCCTTCAAATAAAAGGTGTTCGAAAAAATGCGCAAACCCTGTGCGTTCCGGATCCTCATTCTTGGATCCTACATGGTACATCACAGAGGTAACGACTATAGGCGTCTTGCTATCTTTATGCATGATCACCTTCAAACCATTGTCCAAAGTGAATTCCCTAAAATCAATTTTGGTCTGGCTAAAAGCTAATGTTTGGATAAAACATAGCCCAACTAGCCAAATTAAAGGCTTTTTCATAGGTTGATAGTTATAGTAAAATTGCTAATTACACTTTCATATACAGCTCCATTTTGACACAATTAAGAATTAGCTGTCTAGGTAATTTAAGTTAAATATGTTGATAATCTAGGTCAATTAATTATGATTTAATCTGCTCTATTAACGCTTTTATGGCAGCAAGGTTTTTTTCGTTCTGATCATCTAAGACCTCAAAAAATGCTTCAGAAACGAGCTCCGGATTCCTTAACAAAATACCAAATTCTTCAACACGCTTTTTTTCTTCTTCCAGACAATATTTAGATATTTCTTTTGCGTTGTCATGATCCAGAGAAGTTTTAAAATTGTTCCAGGATCTCGAAAACAAATTCATCAAACTCCCCTCTTCCACGGGGATTCCTTCCAAAAGGTAAATTTCTTCTTTGAGTGCACCTATCAATACCAATTTTTCTTTTGCCCTGTCTATAAAAAATTCTCTAATGGCCCCTTCCTCCACATTCCTGGCAGCATCCTTGTAACTTTTTATGCCATCATAAGAATTTTTGAGTATCTGATTCAGGAAATTAATCAATTTTGTCTGGTTAGCCATATAAAATTTTATGCCGGTTTGAAAGGTTAAATATATCAAAATGCTTTTATCCCTCCTATAGGAGTGGAAATTAGCTTTCATCACAATTTGATTTTCGTTATGCATTGAATATATTGCTCAAGCTTAATAACGACAACTTCAGCCACCAAATCAATGAGAACCTTTTCGATAGCGGTAATAGTTACCTGTTTAAATTTATTTTTTGTTTTATCCTGTAAACAAAAAACAAGCCAAGAGGAATCTGCCAAAACATGGTACAAAGGAAATCTGCATACTCATTCCTATTGGAGTGATGGGGATGAGTTCCCTGAAGTAATCATGAAATGGTACAAGGACCAAGGTTACCAGTTTGTTGCACTATCCGACCATAATATCTTCCAAGAAGGTGAAAAATGGAAATCTATTAAGGAAGACAGTCTCTATAGGAAGGCTTTCCAGACCTACCTTTTAGATTACGGTGAGGAATGGGTGGAATACATTCAGGAGGAAGGTGATTTGAAGGTGAAATTAAAAACTTTCGAAGAATATGGCCCTCGCTTTGAGGAAAAAGAAAAGTTCCTCATGATCCCTGCTCAGGAAATCACTGCTGGTTTTGAAGGAAAACCCCTACATCTCAACCTTACCAATCTGGAAAGGCTTATTGCTCCAATGGAAGGAGGTAGTGTCGTCGAAGTGCTGCAGAACAACATCAATGCGGTCTTGGAGCAAAGAAAAGCTTCCGGCAAACCAATGATGGTGCACATCAATCACCCCAACTTCCATTGGGCCATTACACTTGAGGACATGATTCGGCTTAAAGGTGAACGCTTTTTTGAGATTTATAATGGACATCCTGCGGTTAATAATCTAGGGGATTCCAGTAGAATGGGTTATGAAGCCATGTGGGATTTTATCAACATCGCCTATCTGGAAAAGGGCCAGCCTTTGATTTTTGGTTTGGCCACGGATGACAGCCACAACTACCACAAACAAGGCGCGAAATTTAGTAATTCCGGCAGAGGCTGGGTAGTTGTTCAGGCAGATTCATTGGAAGCCGGCACTATAGTAGAGGCTTTGGAAAGAGGAGATTTTTATGCCTCCACGGGCGTGGAATTGGAAAAACTTAGCTATGCCAACAATATTTTGGAGGTGGCTGCCCTTCCCAAAGACGGGGTAAATTACACTTTGGAGTTTATTGGTTGCAAAAAAGGTGCAAAAGACACGCAGGTATTAAAGGCCGTTGAAGGGAATGCAGGGTCTTTTGAGATAAGTGAAGACTTGCTATTTGTACGTTGCAAAATTATCTCCTCCGAGCCCCAGCACAATCCTGTTGAAAACATGAAAAACCAATTGGCCTGGACGCAGCCGGTAAGGCCTGAATAAAATTGGGAGAGTACTTAAAATGGCCCTTAGGTAATATATAATTCATACTTAGAGCGAATTGCAAATTCCGTTTGATAGGAAGCAGTAGATGCAATCTACTCCTAGTGCGTGTACTTGTGGCGTTCTGAAAGTTAAAAACTTTCAGTATTTTAGGTATAAGTTAGGCTTCGCTAAACTTAGACCAGACGGGGAATTTAGACCAAAAAAGGGATAGTTAAACCCTTAAACTAGCGGGATTCTGCCTGGTATCCACCACGGCTTCTACATAAACGTCTCCTTCGATGTTATAGATATTCTTATAATTTCCTTGGACTAGGAAGCGGTATGAACCCACTATTGATATATTGGTCTCATGAGGTGATTCTGATTCGGGGAAAGTTTCTAATTGTCTGGTTTTAGCCAAGATAGACTGGACAACGTTTTTTGCAGATTTTCGCGATTTTTCCGCAATAAAGTCATAAATGATTTCCAAATCACCCCATCGACTCATCTGTCCAAATTACCTGTACTTTCTTCACCGGGCCCACTTGCTTTCGAAAAAATTCTCAACATCCTCTTGGCTATGAGTCTTACCACTCTTTCTGTCGGCCTTCGATCGGCCTAATTTAGATTCCAGTTTCTCACCCATTCCTGCGCGGTAAGCTGATTCCATTGAAGATCTACGCAGGGCGTCAACTTTTTTGATCATGGTTTCATCTTGTGTGGTCAACCAATTAATCAATTCAATTTTTTTAACAGCTAGGTCCATATTATTGTAGTTTCTTGTTATAAAGTTAACGAATTTTCTCTTTTATAAAATCGCTTTTGATGCCTTCTAGACGAAGTTTAAGTTTTAGCGGTAGCTAACTAGAGTAGAATTTGGAAAGTACATTAAACTTGGCCTTTGGAAAATTTATAATTCAGACTTAAAAGGAATTGCAGATTTCGTTTGATAGGAAGGAGTAGATGCAATCTACTCCTGGTTTTGCCTTTTAGGAAAGTTGAAAAATTTCGTCATTTTGGGTCTAAGTTACGCTTTGCTAAACTTAGACCAGCCTAGAGTAGGATCTCGAGAAGGCCCTAAGACACTAAGATTTTTAAAATACTTCTTTGCGACTCCGCGACTCTGCGTGCTACTTTCAACGATTACTTTATTCATGATGATCCTCGCAAAGGCGCTAAGACGCTAAGGTTTTGAAAATCCTTTCTGTGGCTTCTCAAAATTTAGACCAGACGATACTTGAAAATATCTATTTCAATTAGACCTATAATTAGGATTGTAATTGGGGTTTTCGGTGTGTAGGATAGGGTTAAAGTCCATCAACCATTCTTTAAAAGATGTTTTCATCTCTTTCACTTTTTCAACCTCTACTTCACTCAAATCATTGGTTTCGCCTATATCCTTAGAAAGATCAAATAACTCCACAGATGGTGGATCATAGTATTCTACCAATTTATAATCGCCCATGCGTATGGCATAACCGGGCATTTTGGCTTGTGGACTATAATGCGGATAATACCAACAGAGCTTGTCCCGATTCCATTCACCTTCACCAGTTAAAAGTGGAACCATGGAAAAACCATCTATGTCCTGATCAAAATGGTTGATCCCAGCCATGTCAATAATTGTTGGAAGCATATCATCCGTAATCACAGGTACATCACTTGTGCTGTTTGGCTTGACTTTTCCCGGCCATTTGACCAATAATGGCACCCTGATTCCTCCCTCATAAATATAACCTTTGCCTTCTCTAAGCGGGGCATTATTGGTCACTCTACCTTCGCCTCCATTATCGCTGCCCAAAATTACAATGGTATTGCTGTCCAGGCCAAGTGAATCCAGAGACTTTAGTAACCTTCCGACATTCCAATCCATATTCTCTATCATGGCCGCATAGGTTGCATTTTTTTGCTCATTTTGACCTTTCAGTTTCAATTCATATTTTTTCATCAAGGAATCAGGAGCCTCCAAGGGTGTATGGACGGCGTAATGTGACAGGTATAAAAAGAAGGGTTCTCCTTTACTCTCTTCCATAAAATTGATTGCTTCACTGGTCAGTCTGTTGGTTAAATATTGCCCTTCTGCTCTATTGTCTAGGTTTTTTATCACTGGGTTCCAGCTTTTCTCCGATTCATATGGCCCCCAATAAGTTGGTGGACTGCCATGTTCATACCCTGCAATGTTTAGCGCAAAACCCTGATTTAAGGGAAAGTACTTTTCTTCTTCCCCCACATGCCATTTACCTATGCTTGCTGAGGTGTAGCCAGACTGAAGCAAAATTTCCGGAATCATCTTTTCTTCAAGGAAAACATGCATATAATCCTCCGGGGGAATGATCCTTCCTTCCTCCGGAAACCTATGTTTGCCAATGGCTGTGATATGACCTGTAAATCCAATATGCGCCGGATTTTTGCCTGTCAATATACTGGCACGAGAAGGGGAGCAAACCGGACTCGCAGAATAAGCAGCAGTAAACTTCATCCCTTGGGCCCTTAGCTTGTCAATATTTGGCGTTTCATAGAATTCACTCCCATAGCAACCCAGGTCTTTCCAGCCCAAATCATCTATCAGGATATATACAATATTTGGAGGTCTCTCCTGAGCCAATAGGTTGGATTGAATGCTTGGTAGCAAAAGGCAAATTACACTCAAAAAAATCTTTGATTTACTCATATATAATCTTTAGTACAGAAATACAATTGATTCGGGCTTAGTGAATGCTCCCTTTTGGTCCAAGCTTAAGGATTAGCAATACTTTAAACCTCCCATGAAGAAAGTTTTCAACTTAGGTAAATTCCTTAAAATCCTTACCAAGTTGCCATTGATTTAAAATTCGAGATCTTTTTCCTATTCTCAAAACCGAATTGCAAATTAGGATAGATCTTTAACGAGAAGTTAGGGTCATCAAACAGGAAAAGTCGTGACTTCAAGAATTGAATTAGGATAAACTAAGCGGCTGAAATGGAAGTTTACTTGTTTTACTGATTTAGCTCAAGTTGGGATAGTTGAAAGCACTCGGTATTTTAGGTGTAAATTATGCTCAATTAACTTGTACTAACTGCGGTTTATAAGCAGAATTAGCTTTAAACCCACTCATTTTTTATTTATTTTTCAATGCCAATCCATTAAACCCTATGAAACAATTCATTTACACTTTGGTTTTTTTCTTTTTGTGGTCGTGTGGCTCTGGGGATTCTTCCGGTGAAAAAGCGATAGCTACGGATTTGAATTTTAAACTTGATACCCTTCTAATCGACCCGGCAAATGAATTACTTTACTTAAATGCCGGGCTTCGGGTGGCTGCACTTGATGAGAAAAAGGAATACTTGTATAATTTTAATCCAAATGATTATACCCTAGAAAAAATTGATTTGAACAAGGGGATACTGGCAGGTAAACTTCCCTTTGAAAAAGAGGGTCCCAATGGGGTAGGCAATATGGTTTTTGGAATGCATCTTATTCCCTCCAATTCCATTGCCTTTATGGGCTATACGAAGGTAAGTTTATTCGGTTTGGAAGGAAATAAAACAAGTGAATTTGCTTTTAACGATCCGACATTTGGGGGAGACAAGTTGGAAGAAAGGGAAAACTTTCAATTTATAAACAATCAGATGGTTGATGATCACACCATGATAGGCCTGATTCGAGATGGAAGGGAGAAAACCTATGCCTTGGGTATTTTGAATACAGACACCCAATCCCTTACTAAAGTCCCTTTGCCTTTTGAAGCATTAGAAAATTTTCGATTTACCTTAAGCAGTCCTTCCAGGGTCCAAATGTCCTATCCAACTGTAACGATAAGTAAGCACCAAGAAAGCTACATTATCAGCAATGATATTTCAAACAGTATTTTGCTTTATGATAAGGACAGCCTGATCCAATTCGATTACCGGAGTAAATTGAATGCTGATAAAAAAACAGGAAAATACAATCAAGATTTTGAAAACGAAGAGGCTTTTAAGCAGACAGCTTTAGACATGCGTAGGGAGATTAATTTTATGGCTCCTCTTTGGGATGAAGAGAAGCAGCTGTTTTACCGATTTTCCCATAAAATTATCAAAATAGGAAACGATGTAGAAAACTATGAGGATACTGAATCAGCCTTGTACCTGACTATTTTTGACCCTAATTTTAATGTGGTTGCAGAATCACTTGTTGATGGGCTAAATACACCACCAGGTTACCATTTTGTCAAGGACGGTAAGATCTGGATGTATATTAATATAGAAGACGAAATGGGCTTTGTGCGGCTAACTGTGGATATGTAGTAGAGGAGCCGCTTTCTGCGTAGTAAAATTATTAATTTGGAGCAGGTAAGCGTTTACAAATTACACTAGTAGCAGGTTATGAAAGTTAAAAACTTTCAGCATTTTGGGTCAAAGTTACGCGCTGCTAAACTTAGACCAGACGGGGACTGAGCGGCTTAAATGGAAGTTTGCTTGCTTTTTCAGACTTATCTCGAGTTGAGAATGTTGAAAGTTTTCGGTATTTTAGGTGTAAATTATGCATTGCTAAACTTAGATTAACAGTGAAAATGCCAAAAGGAGGTCTACAAAATCATTTGATTTGTGCATACTTAGGACCTTTTTTGAAAATAATTTAAAAAATTAAAATAAGATGTTATGACTACTACTTACCATTTTTCATCAGCACAGGAAGTCAATACTGAAATACTGGATGCAATAAAAGCCACCTTTAAATCAAAAGCCATTACTATAATTGTGGAAGAGGATACTAGCGATCATGCGCTTACGACAGAGATGAAAGTCGAATTGGATGAACGCTTAAAAGAAGATGAAAGCACCTATCATACTGCCGAAGAGTCCATCGACAAACTCCAAAAAAAGTATGGGGTATAATATCATCGTTTCTCCTCGTTCCCAAAAGGAAATTGAAAACGCTATAGAATATTATTCCCTGCATAGTAGTACCGCTCCTTTAAATTTTATTACTGCACTAAAAGAAGCATATGCCACATTGAAAACAAACCCATTTTTTAAAGTAGTGTATAGAAACATCCGTTCTCTAAAACTAAAAAAGTTTCCACATTCACTGTATTTTGTTCTTAATGAAAATCAAAACACTGTTCGTATACTTTCCTGTTTCCACAATAAACGAAACCCAGTTAAAAGACCAGGATTGTAAACTTTAAAAGCCTTGACTTGTCAGGCTCTTTATATTTAATAAAATAATCTTGTTCCTTGCTACTTACTATTGGCTTAGGAAAGTTGAAAAATTTCTGCATTTTGGTTCTAAGTTACCCGCTGCTAATCTTAGACCAGCCCAGACACAAGACCCAGGGCTTGAAATGCTTTACCCAATCAGTCCGGCACCACGCCAACCATGTCTACATTTAAATAAATGCCTTCACGACCCGTTCCCTGAATCCTTATCAAAGAGGCAACAGGAGGCCTTTCAGGGTTATAAAATACTGTCCTTACTTTCATCAAACCTTCACGACCTTTTTCATGGGATGGATAATAACTTGCTTTTACCAAGTGGTCATAACCGGATCCGGCTTTCCGAAGAATCTCAGATAGTTTTAGAAACAGGTTTCTCGCTTTTTCCTCCTCATTTTTTCCCTTTTCCGCATACAAGCCAGAAGTAAACAATAGGCCTCCTTCTTTAATGTCTACTATCCTACTGTAGGTGGTAGCCTGTGTCATCCAAGGTGGTGCGTAATAACTGACAGCTGCTGTGTCCTTTTGGTTTTCAGGAGCAGAAGCGACCAATTCTATTTCTGCCTTGTTTTCTTCTACCAACCATTCAACCATCACAATGGGTGGTACTTGCTTTCCCCTGAAAAAAGCAGCGATCACCTCTTCCACTGCTGCTGCATCTGCAATAGGGTTGATAAAAGCCTTCACCTGAACCACATCACTGGCACTGGCTCCAATATAAGCTAGAGTTGCCAAAAGGTTTTGCATGGTTTTGTCACTGGCTTCCAAAAGGTCTTTCCCGGGTTCTGCCTGACCTGCTATAAATACTTTCCTTCCGGCAGGCAAAACGGCAAGACCTGAACGATTGGACTTTCCATAAAGCCCATCTTCAAGGTAATGGTTGATTCCTCTTTTGCCTTGGGAACTCAATGGGCCAAGGGCAATGGCGTCTAGGGTTAACAATACATTTTCCCTTGGCTGTTCAGCAACAATCAAGGTGATGGCCGGGAATGCTCCTTCCGGCAATAATTCCTTAATCAATTCTTTAACGAGCGGGGAATGACCTTCCATCTGAAGGTAAACGTTCAATCTGAGCAATTTACTAAAATCTGTTCCACCGGATTTAAGCGTCATCTCCAAGTTTTTGAAAACCTGAATGACCTGTTTTTTGAGGTCGTTACCACCAACTACTTTCCCTGATTTATCCATCGGGAAAATCTGATCCGTAAATGCCAAAGACACATCTCCCACAACGGTTGCCTGAGAGCTGCCTGTTTTTTCACTGGGATCGATATAAGTAATGCCTGTAGCATTGTCTTGAACCTGTCCTTTTAATTCCATTACACTTCCAAAAACCAAAAGAAATAAAACAATTGGAAGTTGTACGAATAAAAGTTTCTTCCCTGCGACATTGAGGCCAAAAGAAAAACCCAAACGACTTTTCAAGACTTTACTGGAAATTGACATGATTGAATTTTATGTAAATTGTAATTTAAATCCTCTTACCCGAAATATCCAATAAATATTCTAGCAAAATGAATACTCACTGGCTAAACAAAAAAAACTCCGCCGAAAAGGCGTCAGACAGCTTTTTTGTTCTTAACGCCATTGAGCAATCCATTTTACTAATTTCCATAAGGCCGGAATAATAGAAATTGGCATTAATCCAAGTTTACCATCTCACGCTACTTTGATTCCCATATCTTAGATCTAGGTTCAATTTACTTTGCCACTTGTTGCTCCAGCCATTTGATCATTTCCTGCTGTTGGGCTTCTGTAAAGTGATTGAATGAACGAGGCGTATACCATTCCATGTTATTTGGTGCTTCCATATCTTGGTACAGCCGCTTTACTCCTTTCAAAGCTTCCATCACATTATCGTGGTCTGCATGCCTGTCCAGCTCCGGAGCAATCACCATAAGAGGCCTCGGCGCAAGATTGACTAATATTTCAGGAAAGTCCACAGGGATCCTGTTTTCATGCCCATCAAAAAATCCTAACCGGGGAATTAATCCATACAAATGTGAATAGGCTTTAAGCCCCTCCACATTTTCAGAGACATTTCGTAAAGGCGTAAAAGCACTTGACACCGCTACACCGGCAATTTTTGGTTCAAGGGCAGCTGCGATTAAACCTACAGTCCCTCCCAAAGCATAGCCGCCAACATATATTTTATCGCTATCGATATAGTCTATGCTTTCCAGGGCATCTACTGCTGCTCTGGCATCGGTGACCATTTTGCCCATCTTGGACCAATGTGGATATCTTTGATAAAATAAAGTTCCTTCTTCTATCCTGGCCCCATAACCGATCATATCATAAGTCAAGACTGCGATACCTTTGGCCAATAGCCCGTCAATCAAGCCGTGGAATCCAGTATCATAACCCGTATTGGTGTATTTGTGTAAAAATATAACTACCGGCATTTTTCCATTGGAGCCAGTTTTCCTTTCTCCGGCTTCATCTGTAGGAAAATAAAGCGATCCATATAAATAATCACCCATGGCATTATAGGGCGTAATATTTAGCTTTTTCCCATTCTTCACCCTTGGTCGAGGCATAAAACTGCTGACATAATCCTCCTTCTCTGTCAGATTTTCAATATCACTGGCAGGTAAGCCTGCAGGTTCATCACCCAACAGCCAGTTGAGTTTCTCTTTGGTTTTGTCGCTTTCCTCTTCCCACTTGGATACATTGACCGGAATATTTTGGGTCGACTGAATAGGAAACTTGCTAAGCTCAATGGATTCTCCACTTTCTCTCTTCCACTTTTCAAAGCTATAATTGTAGAAAAGCTGATTTTCCCATGGGAGATTTTTCCTACCAAACTGTATGTCCAGCCAATCCATATAGGCTTCAATATCTCTCTCTGCTACTGCATGCAGCCCATCTCTAAGCCTAATGCCAAGCTTTTCTGGAGCATCAAGAAATTCATAAACCTTGGTAAGGGAAGTATAAATTTGCTCAATGGCCCAGGGGTCTCCTCCCCCTCCTTCTCTGATGGAAGAGCTCAACATCAAAGCATTGGGAGCAATCAGGGCCATCAAGGAATTTTGGTCGATGGGCATTTTATGCTCTCTTCCTGAATAAAACCTAAGGCGAGGATGCAGCCAATGCGTTCTTCGGGAAACCAGGTAATCTATGGATTCATTGGAGTGTCGTTCGTCGGTATAGCGGTAAGGAAATTCACCGCCTGTACCTCCACTGCTGGTAATGGTAGCCGTAATACGCTCATCAAAAGCAGCTGCAAACAGGGATTGCTTCCCATTTCTGGAGTGTCCGGTTATGGCTATTTTAGCTTTGTCCACCTCATCTAAAGTATACAGATAATCCACTGCCCTGTGGGCTCCCCAGGCTCTTGCCATCAAGGTCGACCAATCGTAATCAGGATAAAGTTCCAGGTATTCTCTGGTATCGTCCTTCGCATCAGCCCCGGCATAAATTAAGCCCATATAACCTCTCCTTACAGCTATCTGTGCCCATCCTCGGTGGTTCCATTGCGTCATAAATACAGGAAATGGCCCATCGCCCGGCGGGGTAAACAATTCCAAGGTAAGCTTGGCCTTATGGTCTTCTCCAAACCTGAGTTCAATCATCTGAATGCTGACTCCATTTTCTGTCCTTTCGGACAAGATCTCAGCTTTCAGATTGGTAGGAGGATCAGGGAAAGTCCCTGAAAGGATTTGTTTCACCTGCTCTTTGAAATACTTCCGCTGAGACTTCCATTGGGCCATGGTAGTAATTTTCTCATTCTCTTTACCCTCCCCAATGATCAGTGGATCAGGTAGAAAAGGAATGGAGGGAATTACCCCGTAGTTAGGGGGTAATTCTCCGGTTCTTTCTATCCAATCTTTCCAAGTAAGGTCATGAAAACTAACAAAGCTATCATGACTGGAAGGTTTCTCCTGTAATAGGATCAACTCCTTCAGGTATTCCTCACGGACCGCTTTGTCTTCTTGCGCATTTGCCATAAACGGACATAGCCATAGCATTATGAAAATAAAGCCGATTGAATATTTTTCCTTTCCCATTGTTTACTTATTCTATGGTATCATCAATTGTTTCTAGCGGAGGAAAGTTGTTTTCTGCTCCATCATATCCAATGTTTTGGTTAGTGTATTGGATAACGCTTTCATGGCCCTATAATGAACAAATTGAAGCCTCTCATTAATTTTATACACTCAAAATAACTTAGAAAAACCAAAAAGCCGCTATTACTATAGGTGTTTTTTATTTTTTGCTCTATTAAGTGCAATAGGAATCTATTAAAAGTAAGTATTACCCAGCAATACTAATAATTCTAAAATAGTCACTGCCTCTCTTTCTCTCTCCATATTAACTCAACTTAGAAAAAGATTGGACTTAACATCAAGTATACACTTTGATTAACGTTTTTGGCTTGATTTGTGACTTTTACCTAATTAGCCTCGTATAGAAAAAGTAAACAGGCAAAAAGTAGTAATTTTTGAAGATGTTAGCTTATCCTGTTTTGAAAAAACCTAACCCAATTCCTATGAAAGCCTTAACAATACTTTTGTTCTTCCTGATTTTTAATCAATCTTTCGCTCAGGAAATAACTGAAAAAGAAGTAAAATCCAAAGTGGTAGAAGCCACTGTCTTTCTGAAAGGGGCCCAGGTCCTTAGAAAAGAATCCGTTACATTACCGAAAGGAGAATCCATTGTCAAATTCACCAACCTCTCCCCTTTTATAGGTCCCAAAAGCATACAGCTCAAAGCTGGTGGTGAATTGACTGTTTTGGGCATTAATCACCAGCAAAATTTTCTCGATAAATCTGTAAAATCTGAAGCACTCCTTAAACTCGAAAAAAACCTAGAACAGGTCAATGAGAAAATCGAATTGGAAAACACTTATTTGTCTATTGCTCAAGAAGAAATCGCCTTCTTACAAACCAATCGCTTAATTGGAGGCAAAAATGAAACATTGAATGTTGCCACCCTTAAAGAGGCCGCAGATTATTATGGCAATCAACTGACTGCCTTAAAGCTTCAGAGTATAGAAAGGAATAAAACCATTAAAGGATTAATGGAGGAAAAAAGTAGCCTTCAAAATCAAATCAATTCATTGGCTGGGGAAAAAGAGTTTGCTACAGGGGAAATATTAATAAAGGTAGATGCTAAAGTGCCCGGTTCTTATTCCTTCGAGTTGTCTTACCTTGTTGACAATGCCGGCTGGTTTCCTTCTTACGACATCCGTGCAAAGGACATCAATAGTCCGGTTAGGTTGCACTACAAAGCCAATGTCAGGCAGGATACCAAGGTAGATTGGGACAATATTAAACTTACTTTTTCTTCAGCAGAACCTAATGTATCAGGTGTAGCTCCAGAATTACGACCCTACTTACTCAATTACAATACCGCCCCTCCCATTTATAGCCAAAGGACAGGAAGCGTGACCGGAAAAATAATGGACGCAGAAGGAATAGGCCTACCTGGTGTAAGCATCGTTGTTGCCGGAACAACTATTGGTACGGTTTCAGATTTTGATGGCAATTACACCATTATCTTACCGAACCGTGCCAGCCAGTTGACCTATTCTTATATTGGCTATGTTTCTCAAACTCGTCCAATCACCTCTGAGGTAATGAATGTATCAATGAGAGAGGATCAGGTGGCATTGAATGAAGTTGCAGTCACAGGTTTTGGAATTAGTAAACGTTTGAAAAGTAAATCTGAAGGAATTGAGGTCAATTTTGACGTTGATGATGTACAGGAGTTACAAAGTCAACCCATCCCAATGGCACAGGTTGAAAACCAAACAGCCATTAATTTTGAAATCAACACCCCCTATTCCATTCAATCGGACAGTAAAAATTATATTGTGGATATGATAACTTATGAATTACCGGCTTTCTACCAATATTTTGCTGTACCCAAGGTCAATAACTCGGCTTACCTGATAGCTGGGATTACGAACTGGGAGCAATACCAACTTTTGGAAGGAGAGGCCAATGTGTTTTTCGAACAAACCTTTATAGGTAAAAGCCTGCTAGATGTGCGCTATGCTACTGACACCTTGGAAATCTCTCTGGGAAGAGACAAAATGGTAACCATAGACAGAGAAAAAGAAAAGGACTTTACAGAAAAATCGTTTTTAGGAAGCAAAAAGACTGCCACCAGATTGTGGAAAACCACCATTAAAAACAACAAAAGTCAGCCCATTTCAATGGTTGTTTTGGACCAAGTGCCTGTTTCTACTTTGGAAGAAATAGAAGTAGCGGTGCAAAACCTTTCCGGTGGCAAACATGATACTAAAACCGGTGAAATAAAGTGGGAGTTTAAATTAGCACCTTCGGATACCAAGCTTTTGGAATTAAAATATGAGGTCGAGTATCCTAGAAACAAAAACCTTGTTGTTGAATAATTGGATAAGGCTTAAGAATTAGAAAAACAGGAACCATCGCTGTTTGCCATGGTTCCTGTTTTTTTTAATCATAAGGTTAATCACCAAGCTCATCGATCAAATATTGACAGTTAATTACTTTTTCCAGCAAATCCTGAGGCACATAATAATATTGATTGGAAGCCTCAAAACCTATTCTGGAATCATTTCGGATTACTTCCAACAGCTCAATTGCGGTTTGCTTTTCTTTCTGTAAAATAGCCTTCACCTGATCTCGAAGAACGGTATCGGTTTTTTGACTTTCAAGCCATATGTCTCTGGCCAAAATAAATCGACCCTGTTGCCCTACAGATAAAAAATGTAGATAAGCAGCTTTAGCCAAGTTTAGGTCTTCTTCCAAAAGTGTTTTATACGATTCTTCTTTTGCAACTTCAATCGCTCCCTCTAAGAATTTTAAACCTTTTTCCCATTTCGTAGCTACTTTTTCAAATTGTGAAAGGAATATTTCTTGCGGATAAGGACCGGACCAACCCTTTAGATCATCATAAGGAAATCCTACCATAGTAGACCGATAACCTGTAGGTTCCAAGAATAAAAGATTGGAGGGGCCATACTGCTGAGGGGCAGAATAGACCACCCGAATGTCATAAGGGTATTCTTCAAATGCAGTACTAAAAGTAGTCCAGGCATTTCTTACATAGGGAACTGCCGCCCTACCATATCTTTCCAAAGCCAAAGAATTAAGTACTTCTTCTATGCTGGCATCTGGGTTGTCAGAGAATTTTTTCGCTATTTCAAGGTTTGGTGATGGGTAAGACCCTAAGGTCCAGCTTAACATATAGCCATCGATATCCATTTGCGCCAAATTAGCAGCATGTTCTGCCACCAGGTCCATTACGGGTAACCATGGCACTGCCGACAGCTCCCAGGTGTTGTTAAACTGAACTTTGGCAACCGTTTTGAGTAGGTTCTTTTTTGCACCACTCCAGTGAGATTTTGCCCTAGGACCTGGCCCAACTGCAGAAATAGAATATTCACCTACTGTATTGGAAATCCCGCCTCTTTCGATAGGCTTGGCCCATTCACTGACGGACATCAACCACACATCTTCTGGTAATTTGTCGATCACCTCTCTTGCCATCCCATGACCGTTCCATCCCCAATCCCAGGCAATTACATTCGCATCAGGTTTTGCAGCATGAACCCCATTGGCAATGGTACGGTTTACTTCAGCAATAATGTCTTCATAGGGACGCACACTACATCTAGGGCATTCGTCTTTGCCTCCATGTGAAGCACAATTCGTAAGATTTTCTGAAGCAGTAATGGTAAACACTCCTCCCAATTCGGGCACTTGGGTAAAAACATGGGTAAGGGAATGCTCCATCCAATCCCGAACCTCCTCATTGCTAGTACACATGGTTGTAAAATCATCTTTCTGAACCCCAGCCATATCAGGACGTTCTTCGAAAAATGCCTGGGGCTGTGCCCTTGGTTCGTTCATGTATAAGTAGATGTCAATACCGAAATTTTTTGCTCGCTTTGCTATCTTTTGCAAGTTTCGAAGTCTGGTTTCGCTACCTTCTCCAAATTCCGGAAAGGCATCACCTTTTGGAGCAAGCTGACTGAGGACGACATGCATCCACACCCCATTCACCCCTTTCTGGGCTAACTTCTGTAAAAGGCCATTGGGAAAGGGATCATTTTCTTCATCCATTAAAGGATCTCCAAAAATACCAAAATAAGAATAAATAAAACGGAGTTGGTCTTCTTTCAATGTGTCTCTTTCACTTATTGCTTCGTCTTCACTGAAGGTTTTAAGTTTTTCAATAAAGTAAAAAAGATCTTCGGAAGGGTTCTTGTCATTCTTAGCAAGAATAGGGTGAATAACTTCTTTTATTGCTGCCGCTTGTTTTATTTCAGCTTTTGTGGGACTGATATAATGAAGGGCCGGACTGGCTGGTTTTAAGTTGCCAAACTTATGGAAAAGAAAGTCATCTTCCTTCAAGGCAAATTCCAACCTTTCTTGATCCATGTCCAATAAAGTAAGTAACTGTTTATAGGGCAGTAAATGCCAATTCCTTCGCAATAGAGTGATATAAATCTGTTCCTTGAAATTCTCGGACAAAAGCTTCTGCTCTTCCAAACCCATCAGTTGGGCCAGGTAAAGAATATCAGCTGGTTTACAATGAATGGTCTCTGCCATTTTCTCAGGACTTACCAGGTTCCAGTTGCGCCATACGAAAGCAAATGCCTTATTGGGAAAATGGTCAAAAGTAAGCGCAGGTGGGTGGGAACCCAATGGCAACGACTTCTGGGCATAAACCGGATCTTGAAAGAATACACAAACAAAAAGAGAAAATGCGAAAAATAGTTTCATAAGTCGGTAAAGAAGGTGTTATAAATTCGTCAATTAGCAGTCTTAAATTAATAAAAATTTGAGCTTTAATAAAAGCTAAACTTTTAACTTGGCAGACTTTATTGTAATTTTATGCCAAGCATATTTTAAATTAATGAGAAAACGCAGGGTTTTGATTAATTATTAAATAGGAGAAAACCCCCTAAACTAAAACCAACAATCTATGGCCCTACCCATTATTATTGTACTATGTGCTTTAATGCTTTTTGCATACTTTTTTGACATAACCTCTGCTAAAACAAAAATCCCGCCAGTGATTTTATTGTTTGCAATGGGGTGGTCGGCAAACCAGGCAGCGGCCTTTTTTGATCTTGACATTCCAGACTTGACTACGGTATTGCCCTTCTTAGGCACAATCGGTCTGGTGCTGATCGTTTTAGAAGGTGCACTAGAACTTGATTTTGATACTTCAAAATTATCATTTGTTGGTAAAACGATATTAATCGCCATAATTCCTGTAGTCGTTATTAGTTTTAGTCTTGCTTATGCCATTCAGTTTTTTGCAGAAGTGGAGTTTAAATCTGCTTTACTAAATGCCATTCCTTTTGCCATCATAAGTAGTGCTATTGCCATCCCATCTGTTCAAAATTTAAGGTCTGAAAACCGTGAGTTTGTAACGTATGAGAGTAGTGTTTCTGATATATTTGGAGTGCTTCTTTTCAATTTTCTCCTTGAGAAAAAGATCATGAACGTAAAAACCCTTGGCCTTTTCTTTGGAGAGATCGTCATGATCCTGATCGTTACTTTCTTTGCAACGATTATGTTGGCCTTTCTACTGAGCCGTATTAAGCATCCGGTGAAATTTGCACCGATTATACTTATGATCGTGCTGATTTTTGCTGTGTCTGAACTTTATCATTTACCTGCCTTGATTTTCATTTTACTATTTGGTTTGTTTATTGGTAACCTGAACCAACTGAAACAAAGTGTAATCGTTAAAAAACTGCACACCAAAAGCTTTAAGAAAGAAATTAAAAAATTCAAAGAGTTGACCATGGAGCTCACCTTTTTGATCCGAACGCTATTCTTCCTAGTATTTGGTTTTCTAATTGAAACCAATGAACTTTTCAATTCGGAAACTCTGATATGGTCCATTTCCATCACTGCTGGAATATTCCTACTTAGGGCCCTGGTATTAAAAGTTTTCAAAATAAACCTTTTGCCACTGATGTTCATTTCCCCCAGGGGTTTGGTCACCATCCTTTTGTACCTGAGTGTTCCAGTGGCAATGTCAGTATCTATAATCAATGATTCTTTGATTATTCAAGTAATTATATTGACTTCCTTGGCCTTGATGCTAGGCATGTGGACCTCAAAACCAAAATTGGGTAAAGAGGAAAAAACCAAGGAAAATGATGAGGAACAACAGAATGAAAGTTTGGCTGGTTAAGCCTTGTAATATTTAGGAAAGGTATCAACCAAGCTGGACTCTAGCGTACTTAGTTAATATCCATTAATTAGCGCGAATGCCCTCTAGCCATTATTGGTAGAATGCTTTCTACTTTGCCTTTACGAATGCCATATATCCGATCGTACAAGTTTACAGCTGGATCACAATGGGGGACTATTATTTCAAGTAGGTCTCCTGTATTGTACCTTTTATTGGCCGTCTCATAAGTAACCGTTCCATATTCATCAGATCCTGCGTTATAGCTAAAATTAGGCTCTCCTATTACTATACCACTCGGCTTATTGATAGTCAATGATTTGGCTCCAGCGTCTGTAATCAATCTATTAGGATGATTTGAATTAATAACCGATGCCAAGACAGTAAGGGATGGATCAAAATCATCGTACAGGGCTTCATTGCCTTCACTTCCTATGGCCATGTATTGGGTGTCCATAAACAAATAACTTCCTACCTGCACATCGGTAAAGCCTGGTACATCAGCCATCATATTGTAGGTGCCTGTACCAGCCCCACTAAATATTTCCATATTGAGTCCTGATTGATCCATCATGCTATAAGTTTCTGATACTGGTTCAAAAGTTTTTATGGTCCTTTCCAATCTTTTTTGGTAACCTTGAACATGCTGAGCCCCTCCATCGTAAGCCAAAATTCCTTTAAACCGTAAATTGGGCATTTGGTCAATGAGTTGCGCCAATTCTAATGCAGGCAGTCCCGTGGGTATTCCGGATCTCCTAATCACATCCAGATCGACGACAACATCGGCAATAATTCCTGCTTCCTTAGCAGCATCTTGCAGGTCTTGGGCATTTTGTTTATTGTCTACGGCCTGAATAAATCCTGCATGGGCATTTCGCAATTGCATTGCCTTTTTAATTTTAGCACTGCTGATATTTACCCCTGTCATCAGGACTTCGGAAATGCCATTTTCTAACATGACCTGAGATTCTGATAATTTGGCAGTACAAACACCAATGGCTCCTGCGTCCATCTGCATTTTAGCCAAGGCTGGACATTTATGTGTTTTTGTATGTGGCCTTACCCCAATTCCTGTTCCTTTGAGGTTTTCGTGCACCTTTTTCAGATTAGCCTCCATTATGTCCAGGTCCAGACATAGTGAGGGTGTTTCCAGCTCCCATTTGGAAAGGCCAATTTCATCCTGTCCAAATAAAGGCGCAGGTTTTGAAAAGGCATTTCCAGGAAATAGCGCAGCAGACCCGGCCATGCCAGTGAACTGAAGAAATTTTCTACGGTTGAAGTGGTTTTTCATCTTTTAGTGGTTTTATTATGGTTAAAAATATTAATTATTGTTGGTTTAACAACTGATTCAATCACTTTTGGCACACAATCCCTCCATAAAGATTTTGAATGGGGGAAACTGATTAACGTTCCTTACAATACTGGTAGCCAGTCCATCTGGAATTGGATTAAAATTGTATATTCATACTGAAATAAAAACCACCCTCAATGAAACAGGCAACAATAATTAAATATGGGCATGCTGCTGAGGCTTTTAAAATTCAAGAAACTACTTTGCCCGCACCCAAATCCAATGAAGTGCTTATTGAAGTGGAGGGTTTTGGTCTAAATTACGCAGACGTAATGGCAAGAAATGGTCTTTATAAAGAAGCCCCAAAGATTCCATTCGTTCCAGGCTATGAAGTAGTAGGAAGAATAATAAAAATTGGTACTGAAGTCCCTGAATATCTAATAGGCAAGCGAGTGGTGGCCTTTACAAGATTTGGTGGATACGCTACCAAAGCCGTAGCGGATTATAAGGCATTGGGGGTAATTTCAGAAGTAATTTCTGGGGGAGAAGCCTGTGCACTGGCCACCCAGTACTGCACCGCATATTACATGACCCACTATTTTCAGCAAATGCGCAAAGGAGAAATTGCCTTAGTGCATTCCTGTGCGGGTGGTGTAGGTACAGCACTCACCCAACTGTGTCACCTTAAGGGTGTAAAGGTGATTGGACTTTGTAGTTCAGATGAAAAAATGGAGTACCTGAAAGATTTAAAGGTAGATTACCCAATAAACTATACTCAAACAGATTATAAAAAATGGATCAATAAGAACTTGGGTAAACGCTCAGTGGATCATATTTTTAATGCTGTGGCAGGCAATAGTTTTAATATTGACTTAAAGCTGTTAGGCTACGGTGGTAAACTTTTTTGCTTCGGTGGTGCCGCCAGGAGTGGAAAAAAGAACAATTTTCTGAATGATATTTCCTTTTTGTTCAAAACCGGATTTGTTAGCCCTCTTTTTATGATGATGAAAGCCCAGGCACTTATTGGTGTGAACATGTTGCGCATTGCTGACCAAAAAGTAGCAATTATAGGAACCTGCCTGAATGAACTTATTCAATTGTACAACAATAAAGAAATCGCACCTAAAGTGGGGGGGACATTCCCAATTGAAAAGTTGGCAGAAGCGCACATGGCTTTAGAATCGGGAAAAAGTATTGGCAAAATTTATGTTTATTGGTAAGCCATACACTAATAAAGCGCAAAACTGGCCTCCTATGAACCCATCTTCAATTCTCAAATCCATCTACCAGCATCCTCAGTTGAATTCAGCTTCCGTAGAGGAAATTATTAAAGCCCATAAGAAGGTCTTTTTTAAAAAGAGTGAAATTATTTTAAAACAGGGACAGCAATCAAATGCCTATTATTGCATGGAGTAGCTAAAGAATAATGCATTTCTTGCCCTATGACAAGCGAAATTTTTCTTATATTATTTAATTTTCGAAATTAATCTAAACGAACAACTTATGAGCGCAAATGAAAATCCCGTAAACTGGTTTGAAATCCATGTTGAAGACATGGATAGGGCAAAGAAATTTTATAGCGAGGTATTAGACCAAAAGCTAGAAGAAATGCAAGTTCCAATTGGGGTAGAAGATCTTCAAATGGTGGCTTTCCCCTATGTTCATGGAGGAATTAATGCCTCTGGTGCATTGGTAAAGTCCAGTGAAATGAAACCTGGAACAGGAGGCACCTTGATTTATTTCTCGTGTGAGGACTGTGCGAATGAACAAAGTAGGGTGGAATCAGCTGGCGGCAATGTATTGCAACCTAAATACCAAATAGGCGAACATGGCTATTGCGCCGTTTGTATGGATACAGAAGGAAATACCTTTGGGCTTTATTCAATGTAAAAGAAAAAGCAATGAAAAAATACGCCATTGAAATTAAATGGGGAGTAATTTTCGCCATTATGGGATTGGTATGGATGTTTATAGAGCGTTCAGTGGGCTTGCATGATGACTTAATTGCACATCATGCGACCTACACCAATTTGATCGCTATTCCTGCAATCGCCATTTATGTTTTTGCTTTGCTGGAAAAGCGTAATGTTTATTATCATGGCAAAATGACTTATTGGCAGGGATTCAAAACTGGTTTATTAATTACCTTGGTAGTCACCATCCTCACTCCTTTGACCCAGTGGATCACCCTTTCAATCATTACGCCCCAATATTTTGAAAATGTAATAGCCTATGCTGTAGAGAATGGAAAAATGACCCAGCAGGAGGCCAATGATTATTTTAATCTGAAAAGTTATATGATACAAAGCATCTTGGGAGCTCCTATCATGGGAATAGTTACTTCAGGCATAGTGGCCGCATTTACGATGAAAAAGTGAAAACTGTTTTGATTTAAATGGCCTTAGACCTAATGTTTTAACCTATTAAGGGTAACATTAAATCAACTTACTTCACTAAAATGATCACTATTACACTTGAAAGCTCTGTTTGGTAGGAAATCAAGGGTTATTTGGTAACTTGAAGTTAGTTACGCAAAAAATTTAAGTATGAAAAAATTGCTTTTTTGGTGGTCTAAACTCAAGTCTACTTTTTGGTTTGTGCCTGTTTTGATTATTGCCCTTGGAATAGCACTACCATTTTGGCTTGTTTATTTAGACAACAGTCATGCATTTGAGCCTAAAGGAGGCTGGAAATATTTGTTTCCCAGCAGTCCTAATGCTGCCAAAGATATCCTATCAACCATTGCTGGCGCCATGATTGGAGTAGCGGGAACAGTGTTCTCAATTACCCTGGTAGCCTTAACACTGGCAAGTAGCCAATTTGGTCCAAGGCTAATAAATAATTTCATGTATGACAGAATCAATCAGACGGTATTAGGGACTTATGTTTCCTTGTACATTTATTGTTTGATTGTGCTTAACACCGTAAAAGACACGGATCAATTGGAATTTGTGCCTATCATTTCTGTATTTTTCGCGCTATTGATGACCATCGGCAATATCGTGTTGCTGATTATTTTTATCCATCATGTGGCCAGTAGCATACAGGCAGACAATATTATTGGCAAAATTTCTAAAAATCTTTCCAAAAATTTAGAAATTCTTTTTCCTGAACAAATAGGAAAAGCTGCAGCATCCTCCTTTGATTTAGAGCAGATCAAAGCCAAATTTACCTATTCTATGCCTCTCAAAAGTAATAAAGAAGGTTATTTACAGTATGTGGATCCTGAAAAAATAATGGATTATGTATCCAGCAAAGATCTTTTCATTGAACTTTATTTTCGGCCTGGGGACTATTTGTTTTTAGACAGAGAAATTGGCAAGGTTTACGCGCATAAAGACCTGTCTGAAGAAGAACTGGAGCCTCTAAAAAACAATTTTCTCACTGGCAGAACACGTACTTCCCAGCAAGATGCTGAACATGCCATCCACCAGATGGTGGAAATCGCTGCCCGAGCCTTGTCTCCCGGTATCAATGACCCCTATACTGCCATTGCCTGTATTGACAACCTTAGCAATACCATGGCTTATCTGACCACTGTACAGTTTCCTTCACCCTATAGAATAGGCGACCAGGACAGATTGAGGATCTATGCCAACGCCCTTACTTTTGAAGGCATGATGGGGGCTGCGTTCAATGCTATCCGTCAATATGCGAAGGCAAATCCTCCAGTAATTATTCACCTAATGGAGGCCATGATTACCCTGTCGGATTTTGCAGTAGAACAGCAACACAAGGAGGTGATAAAAAAGCATGCAAAAATGATCCTTAACCTGGCAGAACTTTCCATTGATGAAAAAAATGACCTTGAGGACCTACAGAAGCGATTTGATGCGATACAGCAATAGCTTTAAAAGTGCATGTTTTTTTCTACTAACTTATTAATACAACACCCTAATTCATAGTTTGTTAGGTATTCAAGTTCAGGTAAAGAGGTCTAAATCAGCAAATAGGCAAGAATTTTTTCTAATTTTGTAATGCTATGAAGAAATTTGCTTTTGTTATTTTTCTAAACTTGGTGGTTTTAGTCACTTTTGCGCAGCAATATGATATTGGTATTCATACTGGTCTGTTTTCGTCAACTGGTATTGGGATATACAATAATAGTACCCCTGGCCCTTACTATGGAATAAAGTTTGACTACCACCTTAATTATAAATTCTCCTTATCATCCAATTACACATTCGGAAGTTTTGAGCATACACCGTATAATCAAACGATGAAAATCCGAGAAAACGTGGATCTCTTTTACTTGACTTTTCAAAAAAGGTATTACCTAAAAAGGGATTGGCTACTGGCAGTGGGAACAGGTATTGGCTACTATTTAGAACATAGCAATGAAATTGACCCCGTCACACAAATCACTGAATACAGTAGAGATTTTATTATGCCGGTGGAGTTAAATATTAATAAAAACATTGGAGGAAATCTTTTTGCCGGTGTCAAGACAGGTTTCTTTTTTACTCCTTTTTATAGCATTGGATCATTTCATTTAGGTCCGGAAATTCGGTACCGTTTTTAATCAGCGTTTATGCGTAAGTTTTTTATCATCATAGGAATTATAATTTGTAAAATAGGTTTGGTATCTGGGCAAAACCTGGAAATTCATTCTAGTCTAGGATCCTTCAGCATCCCCAATGGAAAACGTGTTGAAGCTCCGACCTCCGGTTCAAATGTGAACCTAGGCTTCTATTATCAATTAAACAAACACTGGTCCATCGGTATAGATCTAAATCGATCCTCAAACAATTATTATCGTGAATCTATGGCAGGTTTTCAGCTACCCCTTGAAGGAACAATAATTTCAGATCATTTTTCATTTTTGATTAACAAAAAAATTACACTTCCTCATTCAATTATATTGGAAGGAGGAATAGGGCTAGGAATCTTCGTGGATATGGAAAATTACTTTATGCCTGTTTATTATGATGAGGATGAGCAGGATTATAGGGGTGTATACAATGTAGATGAATACTCTAAAGGCATAACTTTCCCAGCACAATTCAGTGTAAGAAAAGAATTTTCTAATAAAGTCAGTATAGGTATTGAAGCCGGAGCGTTTTATGACCAATTTTTAAATAATAGAGGCCTATATTTTGGCCCCAGAGTCAGTTATTATCTTTAAGTCAAAATCTGCAGCAATAAATTTATCATTAGGTTTAATTCCATTCCATTTAAACCCGGATTTGAAAAAATGGAAAAATGCAATGCAATGAAGAGATTTTGTCAGCATTGTTGCAGAAAAAAGAGCAACAATGCCGCCAAAATCGTAATATGCTCATTATTTTCTACCAGGGGCTCACACCCCTGGCTACAAATATGCCACCCTTATAGGGTTTTTAGATTCATAGAAATTCACGTCCAATAGTAACATTGTAAATATATAAAACGCTTGAAAGATTCAGTTAAAATTACGTAAAAAGATCATTGACAACATTCCCTGCCACATCGGTAAGGCGATACCTTCTGCCTTGGTGTTTGAAGATGAGTTTTTCGTGATCCACCCCAAATAGGTGCATTAAACTAGCATGAAAATCATGCACATGCACCGGATCCTGGGTCACATTGTATCCAAAATCATCCGTGGCCCCATAGGTGAAACCTGGCTTTACTCCGGCTCCTGCCATCCACATGGTAAAGCAACGGGGATGATGGTCTCTTCCATAATTATCAGCCGTCAATGTTCCCTGACTGTAAACGGTTCTTCCAAACTCTCCCCCCCATACCACTAAGGTATCTTCTAGCAATCCTCTTTGCTTAAGGTCCTTAATGAGGGCAGCAGTGGCTTGATCTGTTTTGGCACATTGGTTTTTTATGCCATTAGGCAAGTTTCCATGTTGGTCCCAACCTTGATGGTAAAGCTGAACAAACTTCACATCTTTCTCTATTAGCTTCCTGGCCAAAAGGCAATTGGCAGCATAAGTTCCAGGGTCACGGCTTTCTTCACCATACAAATCAAATACCCAATCCGGTTCATCCGACATGTCTGAAACTTCAGGAACAGACGTTTGCATACGGAAGGCCATTTCATATTGGGCAATTCTCGCATTGATCTCGGGATCCCCATAGGTGTCATACTGGATGCCGTTCAAGTCCTTGAGGTAATCGAGCATTTCCTTTCGATCATGTCCGTCATAGTTCTCTGGGTTACTCAAGAAAAGCACCGGATCTTTTCCTGACCTGAATTGTACCCCCTGATGTTGGGATGGCAAAAAGCCATTGCCCCAAAGTCTGGCATACAAGGGTTGATCCCTCACCGCATTTTTGGACACCAAAACCACAAAGCCAGGCAAATTTTGATTTTCTGAACCTAGTCCATAGGAAAGCCAAGCCCCCATAGAGGGTCTACCTGGCAGCTGGTGGCCAGTTTGCATAAAGGTTATGGCAGGATCATGATTTATCTGTTCCGTGATCATGGATTTGATGAAGCAAAGTTCATCCACCACCTCCGCCGTATGGGGCATTAGCTCACTCACCCAGGTGCGGCTTTTTCCATATTGCTGAAATTTAAAATTCGACTGTGCAACGGGAAAAATACTTTGATTGGCACTCATTCCCGTAAGTCGCTGTCCTCCCCTGATGGATTCAGGAAGGTCTTTTCCATGCATATCGCTTAAGCCTGGCTTGTAGTCAAAAAGGTCAAGCTGGGACGGCCCTCCACTTTGAAAAAGATAAATAATCCGTTTCGCTTTAGGCGCGTGGTGAGGAAGTCCGGGTAGAGCTGTTCCAAGACTGGTATTCATGTCTTTCGCCATCAGCCCATCATCCGAAAATAAGGAAGCTAGCGCCAGGCCACCCATTCCCATGGCTGTTTTGGTAAGAAAATGCCTTCGATCAATTTTCTTCTCCAGCTCATTAAGGTCTGGATTTCCTTTGAAAAGGTGATTTTTATGGTGATTGCACATAGTGAATTATCTTTTGGTAATGGTAGCATCAGCATTCAGAATAGCACTTGCTACAACTGTATTGGCAGCCCACTGGTACCTGTCCGGCTTTTCTTTGATGGGATAGGCTCCCTTATTCAGCCATCCATCCATTTTTTCTGGTGCCTCTTTAAACTTTTTGAGCTCTACTTCCCTTAATTTTATCAGCAGTGCCAATTCATTTTCTTTTGGAAACCTACCGGTAAGCTTTCTAAATACATCTTGAATGGCTTTGCTTGTATCTTGTTGGGTGGCAATCTGCATGCCCATGACCTTTGCAATTTCTACATAAATAGGGTCATTCATCAATACCAAGGCTTGTAGTGGCGTATTGGTTTCCTGCCTTTTAATTGTCACCTCGGATCTTTCCGGAGCATCAAAAATATGTAAGGTAGGGTTGGGAACAGATCTTTTCCATAAAGTATAAAGACTTCTTCTGAAAAGATTCTCCCCTGTATCTTCTACATATTGGCCGCCATTTACCGACCACAATCCATCTGGCTGATAAGGTTTTACACTCGGACCTCCCAAAGCTTTCCCGAGCATATTACTAGCATATAGGGCGTTGTCACGAATCATTTCTCCAGGCATCCTACCTGATGGCCCTCTAGCCAACCATATATTATCCCCATCTTTCTCTTTCAATTCCTTCCCGGTAAGGGAAGATTGCCTGTAAGTAGCAGACATAAGGATCATTTTCTGCATCTTTTTAACATCCCAGCCGGTTTCTCTGAAAGTAACTGCTAACCAATCCAGCAATTCTGGGTGACTTGGCATTTCCCCTTGGTTACCAAAATCTGAAGAAGTGGCTACCAATCCCCTTCCAAAAAACTGTTGCCAAAGACGGTTCACGGCTACCCGCGCGGTTAGCGGGTGCTTCTCATTCACCAGCCAACGAGCTAGACCCAATCGGTTTTTTGGATAATCCTCCGGCATAGGAAGAATGGAGGCAGGGGTATTGGTCTCCACCTCCTCGCCGTGCGCTGCATATTCACCACGCTCAAGTATGTAAGTCGTTCTTTTTGGCTCCATGTCATCCATCACCATTACTTCTTGTACCGGCTCCACGGCTGCAGAATGTTCCGTGCGAGCGGCTTCTAATTTTTTCAACTGGTTTTGGTATTTTGAAGAAAGGTTGTTCCAATAAAAAATTGCAAAGGTCTTTCTTTCCTCAATACTTAAATCTTTGGCGCTCTTTTTCACCTTTTTAGCAAATAGCGATGGTTGAATCCATTCCAAAATTTCTAAAGGTGTCAACTCCTTATTAAAAATAGTAAGTTCATCAACAGCGGCACCCTTCAGTCCTCTTCCTCGCCAGACAGCACCCACCTGAATACCAGGCTGATTGCCTCTGTCAAACAGTATGTCTTTGTATAAATTGTCTCTGGACATTTCACTGGCCATTAATTCTCCATTGGCATAAGTCTTTATTCCTTTGGCTTTAGAGGAGCCATCATAGGTCATCAACAAATGAACCCACTCGTCTCTTGGAATGCCTTCCAAGGTATAGTTGCTTATAACATTGTAAGGGGCCGTATGGGCAAGAATCATTTCCAGTCTATTGTCTTTCAAATACAGGTGATAACCTCTTCTATTGTACAATACAGCACCATCCCCGGTATGGAAGATAACGCCATTTTCAAGGTTTTCAGGGATTTTTACCCATATCCCTACACTAAAAGACTGGTCTTTGGAAAAACTACCTACCCCTCCCATTTTCAGCCAGCCATCACCGTTTAGTGAGGCTGCTTTTCCTCGATAGCCTTCCACTAATTCGGGCTGCTTGCTGGCTTCACCGGTACTTTCCATAACTCCCTTAACAGCAGGTTTTATCCTATCCTGCAAGGGAACCTTATCGAAATCAAAATGCGCAATTAGTGATTTGCTGGGTTTGTAGAATCGGGTGTTTTTGTAGGATTCACTATTTATCCAGGCATCAAAATCAGCTTTTTCGGTAATTTTGATGTTATCCAAAGCCACTTCTGCCGCGGTTATCTCATTCTTTAACAGCTTAAGCAACTCATCTTTTTTATCATCCGTCCACAACATGGTCGGTACAGGCATGGCATTGTCCCAGGAAATTTGTCCTGCCTCGTCTACCTGGTTGAAAAAGCTGCTCAATTGAAAGTATTCCTTTTGGCTTACAGGATCGAATTTGTGGTCATGACACCTGGCACATTCCAGGCTTAGGGCCATAAAAGCCTTGCCAAGCGTATTCGTCCTGTCCGCTACATATTCCACCCTAAACTCTTCCTGAACGATACCGCCCTCCATATTTTGAGGGTGAATGCGGTTAAAAGCGGTGGCCAGTTTTTGTTTTTTGGTCGGATTGGGCAGTTGGTCTCCTGCCAATTGTTCTATGATGAACTGGTCATAAGGCATGTTTTGATTGTAGGCTTCTATCACCCAATCCCTCCAGGGAGACATGTCCCTGAACCTGTCTACGGTATAGCCATGGGTATCTGCAAACCTGGACAAGTCCATCCAAAACATCGCCATCTGTTCCCCATAATGCGGTGAGCTGAGCAAACGGTCAACTTGCTTTTCATAGGCATTTTCCGAATCATCTGCTAAAAAGGCATCCAAATCCTCTAAATTGGGTGGCAGTCCGGTTACATCTAAGCTTAACCTACGCAAGAGTAATTCCTTTGAGGATGATGGACTGGGTTCGAATCCATGCTCTACGAGTTTCTGACCTATAAACAGGTCTATGGGTTGATTCGACCAATCCTTGATCTTCGGTTCAGGAAGCGCTGGCATTTTTGGGGGGATAAAGGCCCAGTGAGGTTGGTAATTGGCACCTGATTCGATCCACTTTATAAGTATTGCTTTTTGCCTGTTGGTTAAAGTGAGGTGGGATTCGGGGGTGGGCATCTGGAAATCTGGATCTTCGGAAATGATCCGATGAAAGACCTCACTTTGGTTTAATTTTCCAGGACTAATTGGTATTTTCCCGCTTTCCTTGGTAGTAGCATAGGCTGCTTCAGGAAGGTCCAGCCTCATACCTGCTTCCCTGGCAGCTTCATCAGGGCCATGGCAGGAGAAGCAATTGTCCGAAAGGATAGGTTTCACATGAATATTAAAGTCCACCTGCCTTGGTAGTTCTTCCATAGCCTGGGCTATTGGATCAGGTAAATTGGGTTTACAGGACAATCCCATGAATACCAGAAATATATAAATCAATCTGTGATGCATTGTCTTCCTTAGGTTAATTTATTGTCAAAATAAATTTAGTCGAAATTTAGTCGATTTCCCATATTTTTTGAAGATATCATAGAATGAGTCAATTAAAAACTAGGCCAAATTCATTAAACATATTAGTTATCCTACTCATCTGATTTAAAAGTTCCTCCTACTTGACCAGCTAGATGACGGGGGATGACGGAAAGCGGTTGGCAGATAAACGACAGGATGGATTATTCTGCTTGTAGGATTGGAACAAATGATTTCTATTAACTATCACTTTGTATAAAGGTTGAATTTACCAAATTGATTATCTGCCTTTCCCAATTTTTCCAATTCTGAACTTTGTACATAACGTGAATCGCATTTAATTCGGATGCCGCCAATTTTTTAAAAAAAATGCTGAGGTTAAAGGGATCGAAGAACTCAAAATCAAGGTAAACGTAGGTCATACGTCCTTAACCATAGGAGTCAAACTATAACCAAATTTCACCCTTTTGAATACCATAAATCGAACAAAAAAATGCTTTAAATGAACTGATATATAAAAATCCGTTTGAAATAAAAGGTTACTTATATTAAAATATATATAATAATATCAAAGCATATATAATAAAAGTATTCCATTATTATATGTTATTTTTTCAAAATTAAAATTATATTGGGAAGGATTGGTTTACCAATAAACCAAATGATACCTGTTGACTACTGCATCAATCAATAGATACAAACAGGAAGTGTGCATTTGGAGAGGCTCCTCTTCAAGCGGTGGGGTTCTGAATTTACAGGACCCTTTCTAAAAGAACAAAACTTAATATATAATAAACCCAAAAACCCATAGTATGAAAAAAGCACTTTTCCAATCGCTTTTCAGGATCATCAATTTTTCCTTTTTAGCCATTCTAGGACAACTTTTGATGGTTGGCAGTTCGTTTGCAAATGGAGAACTCATAGATGTCTCAGGTACAGTTACCTCATCTAACGGAGAGCAAATTCCCGGTGTCAGCATATTAGTAAAGGGCACAGTTACAGGTACAGTCACTGACCTTGATGGTACCTATTCTCTTAATGTGCCGAATGAAGATGATGTTCTGGTTTTTTCCTCCATTGGATATCTTACTCAAGAAGTGCCCTTGAATGGTAGGGCTGTAATTGACATTATCTTGGATGAAGATGTCCAAGGCCTGGATGAAGTAGTGGTAGTAGGATATGGAACCCAGAAAAAAGTCAATGTAATTGGTTCTGTGACAACCATAGGCAGTGAAGAATTGAGTGCTGCTCCAGTCTCCACTATTTCAAATGCTTTAGCAGGTCGTCTACCGGGAGCTATTGTTCAACAAACTAGTGGTGAACCGGGCAATGACCAAGCATCTATTTTGGTGAGAGGAAGTTCCACCTTGGGCAATAACAATCCTTTAATCGTTATTGACGGAATACCAGGACGGGACTTGAATTCAGTTCCAGCCAACAATATTGAAAGTATCACCGTACTTAAAGATGCATCAGCTGCAATTTATGGCTCTAGGGCTGCAAACGGTGTTATCCTTGTTACTACCAAAGGTGGGTTAAAGAATACTCCCGCCACCTTCAGGTATGAATTTTACGAAGGATTTCTATCACCTACCATGGTTCCTGAAATGGCAGACGCCCCCACCTATGCACAGATGATCCGAGAAATGCAATCTTACAGGGGTGTGGACGAAGCAAACATGTCTTTTTCCTTAGAAGATATTGAAAAATACAAAGCAGGAAATTTACCTTGGACGCATCCCAATACGGATTGGTTTGATGCTGGACTTGCTGATTACAGCAGAAACCGCAGCCATAATTTCTCTGTTAGTGGCGGAGGTGAATCTGTCAATTATTATGCGGCTTTAGGTACCCAATATGATGGCGGAATTTATTCCAATTCTGCCAGTTCATTTAATCGGTATAATCTAACGACAAATGTAGACGTAAAAGTCAACGAATATTTAGATGTAGGTATTAATATTATAGCTTCTCAAGAAAAAAGGATGTTCCCTACCAGAGGTGCAGGAACAGTATTTGCGCATTTGATTAGAGGTTATCCTACAGAAACAGCAACTTGGCCCAACGGCTTACCAGGGCCTGATGTAGAACGCGGAGACCAACCCCTTGTTATCTCATCATTTGAACCAGGATACGATGATGACAGGCGATACCGAAGCAATAACACGCTTTCTGCTAATTTAAAAATTCCCGGAGTCGAAGGTTTGACACTTTCCAGTTATTATGCTTATGATATTTACTTCAAGCAAAGAAAATTGTTCGAAAGACCTTTTAACCTTTATCACTTGGACGTAGGAGGGTATTTGGCGGCAGGTAATACCGGTAGTGAAGATGGGTCGGCATTTCTCACCGGAATCCCCAGTGGTCAGGCACCAGAGCCAAGACTTAGAGATTTCTTTGACAATACCATTACAAATACTTTTAACTTAAAGTTGAACTATGACAAAACCCTTAATGGGATCCACAATATCAGCACTTTTATTTCCTACGAAAATTCTGAATATACAGGTCAGGGAATTGAAGCATTCAGAAGATATTTTGTTTCAGATAAGCTACCCTACCTGTTCGCTGGAGGAAATGCTGAAAAAGATAACGGTGGATGGATTGATATAGATGCTCGGGTAAATTATTTTGGTAGGTTTAGTTATAATTTTAAGGAAACTTACTTATTCCAGTTTAGTTTCCGTAGGGACGGTTCCCTTAGGTTCTCAGAAGAAAGCGGCCGTTGGGGAAATTTCCCGGGGGTGCTTGCTGGTTGGAATGCTTCCAATGAAGATTTTTGGAAAGAAAATATTGGCTTTATTGATTTTTTCAAAATCAAAGCATCTTGGGGTAAAATGGGGAACGATCTGGTAAATCCATTCCAATACCTTACAAGTTATGAGTTTGACCAAGGCACCGTATTTGGATCAGGTAGGAATTATAACACTGGTCTAAACCTAACCGGAACACCAAACCCTTTTATTACTTGGGAAGTGGCCAATGTATACAATGCAGGCTTTGAGTCAAATTTCTTAGACGGAAGGTTGAGTTTAGATACCGAATTTTTTTATGAAAGAAGAAACAATATTCTTGTTCAAAGGAGTGCTTCAGTTCCCAACTACACCGGCATCTCCTTACCGGATGAAAATTTTGGCATTGTTGACAACAAGGGGTTTGAAGTTATTCTAGGATACAACGACCAAAAACCAAAGTTCTCTTATGGAATAAATGGGAACCTTGCTTTTGCCCGTAACAGTGTAATTGAATTTGACGAACCGGAACGAAATGTTCCTTGGCAGGTTCAGACCGGTTATCCTCAGGGTTCTGCTTTGCTTTATCGATCAATAGGTGTTTTCAGGGATGAAGAGCATGTAAATTCCCTGCCCCATGTTCCTGGTGCACGCCCTGGTGACATTATCATCGAAGACTATGATGACAATGGCATCATTAATAACGACGACAGAACCTTGTATGACAGGACAACCAATCCACAAATCACCTATGGTCTTTCTTTTAATGTTAAGTATGAAAATTGGGAATTAAGAGGACTGGTGCAGGGTGCAGGAAGAGCAATGAGATTAATGTACACAGAGTTGCAAGGTAGTTCAGGCAATTATTTTCAATATGATGCTGAAGGCAGGTGGACTCCCGATAATATTAATGCAGATAAGCCCAGAGCATTTGAAAGAGAAGAGGAATATTGGCGGTTAAATTTTAGGACAGACTATTCCTATCACAATACTTCTTATGCTCGCCTAAAGAACCTCCAGCTTTCCTACACTATTCCCTCTCATCTTTTAGAGGCAGTTCAAGTTTCCACTGCGAGAGTGTTTGTTTCAGGTCAAAACTTATTCCTGATTCATGCCGGAACTGATATTATGGATCCTGAACTGGGAAATCTAAATAACTATCCAATCATGAGAGTCCTTTCGTTTGGTACAAGTGTTTCTTTCTAATTAGATTTAAAAATCGCCATGAAAAAATATATAAACATTAACATTTTATCAGTTTTTCTACTTTTGATGTCTTCCTGCGTAGAAGAAGTTTTGGATAAAGCCCCTTTAGACAGATATGCTGAGGAGCTGGTTTGGTCGGACATCAACCTTGCCAATAGCTATCTTAATACTGCCTATCGTAATATGTCAAGTGGGTTCAACTCCAATTTAAACCTCGCCGGGGTGTCTGACCATACCTTTTTTATTCATATTTATGGAACAGATGTTTATGTGCAGGGGAATATAACTCCTTCCAATATGGGACCATTCAATCATACTCGGTTCAGGTTTCTTAATTGGCAGCTATTCGATAATATTCAAATCATCAATACCTTCCTTGAAAACATAGATAAGGTAGTAGAAAACACAACAGAAACTGAACGAGAAGCAGTAAAAATAAAAGCTGAAATTTTGAAAGGAGAAGCCATATTCCTCAGAGCCTTTGCCTATGCCCAGATGGTTCGAACCTTTGGAGGCCTTCCTATATTAACAGCGCCTTTCGGAATAGGAGATGATTATCTAGGAACACCAAGGGGGTCTTTTGAAGAAACAATTGATTTCATAGTGCAGGATTGTGACAATGCTGCAAACCTTCTTTTACCAAAAGATGAAATGGAAATGGGTAGGGCAACCAAAGGAGCCGCATTGGCACTCAAGTCCCGTATTTTGTTATTTGCAGCCAGTGACCTTACCGCTGATGGTACCGCTGAAAATAAATATGTGGGTTATGAAAACCCCGATAGAACCGCACTTTGGTTAGCAGCAAAAAATGCATCGAAGGCAGTTATTGATATGAACACCTATTCTCTTGCAGATTTTGGAGCTCCAGATAAAGAGGCAGTGGCTAACAATTATTATGATTTTTTCAGACAAAAGGATCTTTCCAACAATGAGGTGATTTGGGGTAAAATGTTTGTAGCTGATGTTGGGGAACGACATAGAACTAACTTGTGGCAGGGACCCAACGGATTATCAAACTATGGAAGCAATAACCCTACTCAGGATTTAGTAGATACCTACCAAATGGAAGATGGTTCTAGCTTTTCGGATCATTTCACGCTAGATGAAAATAGTTATTATCAGAATATTTCTGATAAGTACCAAAATGAAAACCCCTACTATCATCGTGAACCGAGGTTTTATGGTTCCATATTATATGATAGTGCACATTGGCAACCACGATTTTCAGACCTGCAAGAAAGAGATCCTTTAGGTATATATGACCGACGCACCCGTATAACCACACAAGGAGGCAATGAGGTAAGCAGCCTGGTTGGCATTGATACCCGTCAAGGACCTGTACATTCATGGAATGCCGGCTACACCGGTTATTTGATGAAAAAGATGATGGACCATGAAGTTATTGGCAAGGACCAATACAATGAGAATGTATGGATATGGCTGAGATACGCTGAGATAATTTTGGACTATGCTGAAGCCAGCTTAGAGCTAGGAGACATTCAAGAGGCAGCAACCTATATCAATATGATCAGAAACCGGGCCGGCATGCCTGATTTCACTGGAGACATTGAGGAAGCACTTCGGTATGAAAGAGAAATTGAATTTACTTTTGAAAATATCCGTTGGTTTGACATCAGGAGGTGGAAGGTTCTTGAGGAAAAATTAGACGATGCCAAAGGTATTGAGATTGTCGAAACCCGTAACTTGGATGAAGGGACAGTTAACACCATCTGGAGACGATTAACGGTTCAGGATCGTACAGTAAACCAAAAAATGTATTGGATACCTATTCCAAATGATGAAATGAACAAAGCCCCTCATTTGGTACAAAATCCCGGCTATTAATGTTCGCGAAAAGGAATGGTAAAAACTAGAAAGATAATAATGCAAGATGGTAATAGGTAACTAATGTCATCCAGCATAAATTGTGGTGACCTTTTATAATCTTTGCGATTAAATTGTGCTAAATGATTAAGCAAAGGGTTATAGCTGATGGTTCCTGCTCTTGAGGGCTGAACTTCGTCAATAACCTTCCTCAGATTAAAACTAGAAGGAAAACTCAGTATAATAGGAGGGTATTTATCTATATAAAAACCATTACAGCAGACCCTCTCAAGCACCTATAAGCCCTTTAAGTATAAAAAAAAGCCTGTTCAAATGAACAGGCTTTTTTAATTTTGATGTGATCCCGCTGGGGTTCGAACCCAGGACCCTAACATTAAAAGTGTTATGCTCTACCAGCTGAGCTACAGAATCAAAATTCCAATTTTTAGACCTCTTTTTTCAAGGCTTAATAACAAAAGAAAACTTGGTTTTTCGCCTTACTTTCCCGTAATTGGAATGCAAACTTAAAGGACTAAATTGAAAATGCCAAATCTTAGACGGATCTTTCTTGTTTTTTTATCAGGTTTTTCTCTGCTGTTTTCACATCAGGCTGATAGTCAGGTCAGCGGAAATAGCAGTTTGTCAACCGCAGATAGCATCTTTTCAGAGAAAAAGTACAAAGAGGCTTTGCAACTTTATGAAACTATTCTTTACGAAGAAGAAGCCTACTCTCCAGCGATGCTGTTAAAAATGGGTTTTATTTCTGAAGGCTTAGGAGATTATGGTAAAGCATCCCTTTATTTATCTAAATATTATGATTATAACCCCAACCCTGAGGTCATTGATAAAATCAAATCACTGACTGGGCAAGCTTCACTTGAAGGTTATCAGGTTTCGGACCAGGATAGGTTTCTTCGATTGCTCTTGGATTACAAAACCATAATTACAGGCAGTGCCGCTTTGCTAATGGTAGTATTCTTGATAATGGTATTTGTATTTCCGAAAAAACGCACTGTTTTCTACTATCCTGCACTACTGTTATTGGTGGTGACCTTTGCCAGCAACAATTTCCTGAATAAGCCTGATACAGGTATTATTACCGGAGGTCCAGTACTTATTATGGATAGCCCCTCTGCAGCGGGGAATCTAGTAAGAAGGGTTGAGGCTGGCCATAGGGTGACCATTTCTTCCAGCAAAGACATGTGGTATCAGGTAAAGTGGGGCAACAAAGATGCCTACATCCGCAAATCAGATATCTCTAAAATTTAGGCATTAGGCTTCAAATTATACGTAGATCAGCAATCTGGAAGTATATACATTTCGGGTAAGGTTGTTGTGCTATATACGGTAATTTGAAAATGAACTAGCAAAATCATGGATTTGAAATAAGCATCGAAATTTCTGTCCAAACCAGTCTCTGCTCTTGCTGCGTTTCCTTCAGGGGAAAGCCTGTAATATCAAGAAAACCGCGCTATTTGGAAATTGAGTCTTGGTAAGGCTAGGGTCAAAAAAGCCTGTTGAATGTGCCAGATAAACTACTTGTGAAGGAAATTGGGCAACCTCTTAAGGGGTAAACAAAATGGAGTCAAGCAACGAAACTCAATAAAATGGCACCTATCCCTCTAGAGACTGCTGAATCAACTATTAAGTTTATTTCATCGCATCTGAAGTATTATTTTCACCTTCCGGATCTTCGTCCAACACTGGGTCTACCATACTAAGTATTTCTCCCGGAGACATATAAAGGGCTTCAAGTTTTTGTTTGTAAGCCAAAGGAATTTGGTCATGGTTGAGCACAAAGTTTTTTGTCGCGATTATTTTTTCTCCAAGTCCATGGGCCACTGCAAAACTGTCTGCTGCAATTTCAGCTTTTGTAACAAAATCGTTGGACAAATAATATTTCACGCCAAAACCCAACAAGTCAAAAGCGCTCCTATTTAGGTAATCCTGAATGTGCCCAAGTTCATGTCCTATCCAACCTAATAGCACATCATCGGGCAACTCTTCAATAGGGATAGGATTGTCCTCCAGAAAGAGAAACCTTGAAATTTTTATTTTGTAGGAACGATTGTCTTTCTGGTGAAAAAATAAGGAACCCACTTTTGGCTGTGCCTGCATTACAGAACCAGTGATATTGTTCTTGAACTGAAAATCTATTTTGGTATCAACTAAATCTGGAAAATAGGAAAGCGCTTCTAAGGTTAAAGCCCTGATTTCCTTGGGAATGATTTTATTTGTAGCAAATTTCTCCAATTTATCGTTTGGCATAAAGTGAATTTGACTTTCAGTTACAGTCTCATTTTTGTTGAATCTCCCCTCAGAATTGCAGATCAGCAAAAGGTTTAGGGAAATAATAATATTGCTTATTAAATATATCATGTTTCACACCTAGTTTATCTATGTATAGTACACAATACTGAATAGAAATCAAAGGAAAACCATAAAAAAATCCCGTCAATTTTGACGGGATTTGCTATTGTGTTAATCCTGATCCTTAAATGGCCCAGGCTCTATCCCCTTTTTTATAATCAATACAGGGCTCGTATCTCCCTGGTGTTTCCACAAATTTTAATGCTTGAGTGGCACCTATCTCTGAAGTAAAGTAACCTAACAAAGTCAAGTCTTTAATCATCAATATGTATTTGTCATCCGTGTTCGCTTCGGTAGCAGGAACCATAGCTCTTTTATTGACCTGATTAAGGAAATTTGTTCTTTCCTCCACCGATGCATCCATAAAATCCTTGTTATTTTCTGCCTTAAAATCACTTTTTAGCCTATTGAGGCCGTTTACAAATGATTTTTGTTGTTCTTCAGTATAGGTAGCTTTTACCATCATTGCCATAAATGTGCCAATTTCTGCAGCTTTAGCTCCTGGTGTGTCGGTTGTAGGGATGATTGCTTCACCAATTTCATCCATATAAGCCAATTCACTTTCAGAAAAATCCAACCCTTCAATCTGCTTATCAGGAGCACATCCTGTTAAGATAACATTGGCGCCAACCATGGTACCACCCATCATCAGTACCACGTTTTTTAGTGCTTCTCTTCTATTTATAAAATTCATATCGCTTCAATTTGGGTTTACAGATTACCTTTTTTCAATTCTTCAACAGCAAAGCTTGCCGCTCTTGCGGTCATGGCCATATAAGTCAATGAAGGATTTTGTGCTGCTGCCGAAACCATCGCTGCTCCATCTGTTACAAAAACATTTTTCGCATCCCACACTTGATTATTGCCATTCAAAACAGAAGATTTAGGATCTCTTCCCATTCTTGCTGTACCCATTTCATGTATACCTTGTCCGAAGGTATAACCGGTATCGTAAGTGGTGACATTTTTTACGCCTGCGGCTTCAAGCATTTCTGCTGCATCGTTTTTCATGTCCACCCTCATTTTCATTTCATTGTCATGAATCTCAGCGTCCATTTCCAATACGGGTATCCCCCATTTATCGGTAACCGTTTTGCTGAGTTTAATTGAGTTGTTATGATAAGGAAGTATTTCGCCAAAAGCTGTCATTCCTATCGTCCACTCTCCAGGCTCTGTAAGTTCCGCTTTTAAAGGTGCTCCAAAATCCAATTCCGCAACCGTTCTGCTCCAACCCTGTCTGCTTGCACCTCCCTGAAAACCAAAACCTCTAATATAATCTCTCTTTTCGTCACCTAAGTTTCTATACCTTGGAACATAAAAACCACCTGGTCTTCTTCCAAAGTAATATTTGTCATCAAAACCTTCAACAACACCTCTTGCCCCAAGTCTAAAATGGTGATCCATGACATTGTGCCCTAGTTCTCCTGAACTACTGCCCAATCCTTCAGGCCACACATCGGTAGCTGACCGCATTAATATTGCGGAAGAATTAAAAGAAGAGGCACAAAGGAATACTATTTTTGAATCGAATGCGTAAGTTTCATTGGTTTCACCATCGATAATTTCTACTCCAGTTGCCCGCTTAGTATCTTTGTCATACAGCACTTTGGTAACAATTGACCAAGGCCTCAAAGTAAGGTTACCTGTGGCTACTGCTGCTGGCAATGTAGAGGCTTGAGTACTGAAATAACCTCCGTATGGACAACCAAGAGAACATTTATTCCTGTATTGGCAACCAGGCCTACCGGGAAGTGGCTGTGAAATATTCGCTATTCGGGCATGGGTCATTAACCTTGCCCCATTATAATGTTTTTTAACCCTATCAGCTACACTCTCTTCCACACAGTTCAATGGCATGGCAGGCATGAATTCCCCATCAGGGAGAATGTCTAGGCCATCCTTGTTGCCGGATATGCCTGCAAATTTCTCTACATAACTGTACCAAGGTGCCAGGTCTTTGTACCTTATAGGCCAGTCGACAGCTATTCCTTGCTTGTCATTGGCTTCAAAATCTGTGTCAGACCAGCGATAACTCTGTCTTCCCCAAAGAAGGGAACGACCACCTACCTGATACCCTCTAAACCAAGTAAAAGGCTTCTTTTCTACGTAGGGAGAATCGTCTTCATGTGCCCACCAATCTAGATTTAACTCGTTTAAAACATAATCCCTTCGGAGATTAGGGTGATTTTCCAACATCTCCACTGTCCGCCTTCCTCTATGAGGTATTTCCCAAGGTGCTTTGGTAGCGTTTTTATAATCTTTTACATGTTCTACGTTTGGTCCTCTTTCAAGAAGAAGTACTTTTAACCCCTTCTCTGTTAGTTCCTTTGCTGCCCATCCGCCACTGATCCCTGAACCAACGACAATAGCGTCATAACTTTGATTAGCCATATGCTTTAATGTTTATTTTAGGTATTGCAATACTATTGAATTTATTAAAGAAATGGTAAAATTTACCATTTTCCTGAATTCCACGCTCTCAATTTATAAATGCTCTAAATAGGAATCATATATACCTCCTATACTTCTTAACTATTCACCGATATTATTGTTCTTCAGCCTGTTTCTTTCTGTATTGGCTTTTATAAAATCATTGTCTTTGAAAAAGAAGACAAATATTACCGTCACCACCAAAGCAATGCCTGCTGGTATCAGCCAGATATTTTGCCATATATGATTTCCATCTGCCAACAAATAAAAGTCTGAAACTATACCTGCTATCCAAAAGCCTATAAGCATGCCTATGCCATAAGTCGCTAAGGTAATCAACCCTTGAGCAGAGCTTTTGTATTTCGGACCAGCTTTTGAGTCTGTATAAATTTGACCAGAAACAAAAAAGAAATCGTAACAAATGCCATGCAACGCAATCCCTATAATTAGCAAGTAGGTCCCCTCTCCAGCATCTCCAAAAGCAAAAAGCACATACCTTACAACCCATGCAAGCATGCCAACAACCAAGGTAGTCTTTAATCCAAATTTCTTAAAAAAGAAAGGCATCAACAAAAGAAACAAAGCTTCCGAAACCTGTCCAATGGTCATTTTACCTGTAGGGTTTGTTAATCCCACCTCAGAGAGGAATGGGTTTGCGTTTTGAAAATAAAAGGCAAGCGGAATACATATTAATATAGATGACAGGAAGAAAATAGCAAAATCCTTGTCTTTCAACAACTTAAGCGCGTCTAAACCAAGCATTTCTGATATGGATTGTTTGTCACCTTTCACTGTAGCAACTGGAGGAGTCTTAGGAAGTGTGAAGGCAAACAATCCCAAAACTACTGACGAAATAGACGACATTAAAAAGGTATTTCGAAGCATGCCCTCTCCTATTGCTGCAGAACTATCCCATACAAAGAAGTAACTAATCATCAAACCGGAAGCAATCCATCCTACTGTTCCCCATACCCTGATGGTGCTAAATTCTTTGGCTGGGTCTTTCATTTGGTTAAAAGAAACTGAATTAACCAGTGCCAGGGTGGGCATGTAAATAATCATATAGGCCAGTACATAAGGATAAAAAGAAACGAAGCTATCAGAAGAAAACATCATGTACATCAATCCCGCGCCCAATAGGTGCAGTACTCCTAAAATTTTCTCTGCATTGAAAAACCTATCTGCTATTAAACCAATTACGAATGGTGCCACTATGGCACCTATAGACTGAGTAGAAAATGCTGCGGCCAATTGACCACCATTTGCCTGAAGGTTATTCCCTAAAAATGTTCCCATGGTAACATACCAAGAGCCCCAAACAAAAAATTCCAGAAACATCATTAGGGAAAGCTTAAACCTATTATTTAAAGTCATAGTTTTTGGTGTGTAAGTGTTTAGGATGATCAAATCTAGTCAAGGACTCTTAGCAAACAATCTATAAAAATATTTAAAATTTAAGCCAATTTAACGTAAATTTATCACTTCAGAAAGCGAGTATAGGATTTCGCAATTCCTGAAAACATTTTTAGCAATTTGCAAAAATTAATAGATTCAGCATCGAGGGTTGAAATATAAAAGAATATAGGGAATTAAAGAAACCAAAAAACCAAAGACCAGAAGAATGAGTAACAGAAAACTTAAAATGGGGATGATTGGAGGTGGACCAGGATCTTTCATAGGCGCTGTCCACAGAATTTCAGCTGCAATGGATGGAATCATTGAATTGGCAGCAGGAGCTTTTAGTAGTAGTCCGGAAAAATCCGCCGAAACAGGCAAAGAGCTTTTTCTTCCTTCTGAAAGGGTTTATGCCTCTTATGACGAAATGTTTGAAAAAGAACTACTGTTGCCTGAATCTGAAAGAATAGATTTTGTGGCAATAGTTACTCCCAACCATGTTCATTTCGATCCCACTAAAAAAGCATTGGAAAATGGATTTCACGTAGTGCTGGACAAACCAATGACTTTTAGCTATGAAGAAGCCAAAGACCTTAGCAAAATAATTGAACAAACAGGATTAATGTTTTGCCTTACCCATACCTATACTGGCTACCCCATGATAAAGGAAGCAAAACATTTGATCTCCTCAGGTGTTTTAGGTAAAGTAAGAAAAGTATATGTAGAATATCCGCAGGGTTGGTTGTGGAACAAACTTGAAAATACCGATTATAAGCAGGCCATCTGGAGAACAGATCCTACGAAAAGCGGTATTGCTAACTGTATGGGAGACATCGGCACCCATGCTTTTAACCTTGCTGAATACGTAAGCGGGTTAAAATTGACAAAATTATGTGCAGACCTTAACAGTGTTGTTGAAGGCCGCAGCCTCGATGATGATGGAGCTGTCTTGTTAAAATTTGAAGGAGGAGCATCAGGAGTATTGATGGCCACACAGATTGCGACGGGTGCAGAAAATAACATTAAAATCAGGGTTTATGGGGAAAAAGCAGGATTGGAATGGCAGCAAGACAATGCCAACTCCCTTATCGTCCACCATCCTGAGGCACCTGATCAGATTTATCGAGCAGGTGGCAACATCCCTTACTTGTCTTCAGCAGCCATGGAAAACCTTCGAACACCGGGAGGACATCCAGAAGGCTACTTAGAAGCTTTTGCCAATTTGTACAGAAATTTCGCTAGATGCCTGTATGCGAGAAAGAATGGTGAGACGCCAAAAAAGGAATGGCAAGACTTTCCTGGTGCTGAAGATGGATTAAGAGGAATGGCTTTTGTGGAGCATGTAGTAAAAAGTAGCAATTCTAATGAAAAATGGACTAAATTTGAACTCTAAATAACCTTAACTTTATGAAAACCATTAAAGGCCCAGCCTTATTTTTGGCTCAGTTTGTAGATGATAAAGCACCTTTTAATAACTTAAAAGACATATGTACCTGGGCAGCAAGCATAGGATACAAAGCTGTTCAAATCCCTACCTGGGATGCCAGACTCATAGACCTGAAGAAAGCAGCCGAGGACATGGATTATGTCAACGAAATCAAAAATACAGTAAAAGAAGCAGGTGTTGAAATTTCTGATTTTTCCACACATTTGCAAGGACAACTGGTAGCTGTAAGTCCAGCTTACAATGAGCTTTTTGATGCTTTTGCTCCTGCAGAACTGGCGGGTGATTTAAAAGGGAAACAAAAATGGGCTACCAATCAACTAATGATGGCCGCCAAAGCGAGTAAAAACTTTGGCTTGACCACACATGGTACCTTTAGCGGTGCTTTGATGTGGCATACCGTTTACCCATGGCCTCAACGTCCTGCTGGTTTGGTAGATACAGGTTTTGAGGAGTTGGCAAAAAGATGGTTGCCTATTTTAGATGAATTTGACAAGTATGGTGTGGATGTTTGTTATGAACTTCACCCAGGAGAAGACTTGCATGATGGGGTTACTTTTGATTTATTTCTTGAAAAAGTTAACCACCACAAAAGGGCCAATATTCTATATGACCCAAGCCACTTTGTTTTACAGTGTTTAAATTATGTTGATTTTATCGACATTTACAAAGACCGAATTAAAATGTTCCATGTTAAGGATGCAGAGTTTAATCCAACAGGGAGACAAGGTGTTTATGGTGGCTATTCCAGCTGGATAGAACGGGCAGGAAGATTCCGTTCTCTGGGAGATGGCCAAGTTGATTTTAATGCGATATTTAGCAAACTTTCACAATACGATTTTGATGGATGGGCTGTTTTGGAATGGGAATGTGCCATTAAGCATCCTGAAAATGGAGCGATAGAAGGTGCTAAATTTATTAGTGAGAAAATAATACATGTTACCGAAAAGACTTTCGATGATTTTGCTTCCACAGGATTAGACGAAGGATTGAATAAAAAACTATTAGGAATTTAATTAATCTAACTATTACAAACCATGAAATTTAATTTGAATTTAAGTATGGCTATTGTCGCCAGCGCAATGGTAGCCGTTTCAGCCTGTGGTGGCTCCGGTAGTTCTGAATCTGCATCTAGCGAAAGTACAGCAGCTGCACCACCCCCTGCTCCTGTAGAAATGAGCCTGGAAGAAAAGTATAAAGATGATCCTATATTCATCAAAGGTTCAGAATTAATGGGACAGAATGATTGTCCTTCCTGCCACATGCTTGAAAGGAAAATCGTAGGACCTTCTTATGCAGATGTAGCTGCTAAATATGAATCAACAGAGGAAAATATTGAACTTTTGGCAGGGAAAGTTATCGCAGGTAGCGTAGGCACTTGGGGCGAAATACCTATGCCAGCTCACCCTACTCTTTCTGAAGAAGACGCTAAAAGTCTTGCTCAATTCGTACTATTGCTAAAGAAATAATTTGAAATGATAAGAACAACTTTGTCTATGGCAGCACTGTCACTTGCAGTAGTGGCCTGTGGCCCTGCAGCTAGTGAAAAAGGTACTGCGGAGGAAAATATAGAAGAAATCATCGTGACGGAAGAAGAATGGATAAGTTTATTTGATGGGGATGGCCTGACAGGTTGGACCAGTTTTGGTAAAGACCAACCAGGTGAAGCGTGGGAAGCTGCCGATGGTGTGCTCTACTTTAATTCTGGTAAAAAAGACGAAGGTGCTTCTGGAGGAGATTTGGTCACCAAAGAAACATTTGGCGATTTTCACTTAGAAATAGAGTGGAAAATCTCAGAAGGTGGAAACAGTGGCATCATGTTCTTTGTCCAGGACAACGGCGAATATGATAGACCTTACCATACAGGCCCTGAATATCAGGTGCTAGACAATGATGGCCATAAAGATGGAAAAATCATCACTCATAGAGCAGGTGACCTATATGACATGATCGAGTCTACTGAAGAAGCAGCAAAACCTGTTGGAGAATGGAACAAGACTGAAATTATTATCAATGATAGCAAATTACAGTTTTTTCTTAATGGAGTAAAAACAGTAGAAACAACGCTATGGGATGACCAGTGGAATGCCATGGTAGCTGAAAGTAAATTCGCTCAATGGGAAGGTTTCGCTAAATTTAAGGAGGGTAAAATCGTACTTCAGGACCACGGAGATGATGTATGGTTCAGAAATATCAAAATCAAGAGACTGTAAATCGTTACTTGAAAATGTAATTTCCAAATTCGTTAATTGAATTAGAAAGTTGCATGAGGTTGATTTAAACAATTGGGCAGAAAAAAGGGATTATTCCCTAACTTCTGCCCAAATCATCCTACCGATCGGTAATAGGGTGTTCTTTTTTACACTAACTTTTAGTAGTCGGTGTACCAGGTCTATATAAGCTGCTTGTCTAATTTTATCCCTTGTTATAGAGGAGCAAGGAATAGGATTGTCAAAAATTTTTATATACTCTTTTTTCCCTGGGTTTGTCATAGGTTAGCCAATAATTATCTCTATCCCCATTTGATTAAAATTTCTCCGAGATCACATCTCCTATTACCTGGCTTTCATATATAACACCCTTTTTGAGTGTACCTGTAACCCTCCCTCTTACATATTCCTAAACAGAATTCAGCAACTATTGCTTAAATATCGGAGCTGTGTGGCTTTTTCCCTTACTCATTTTTAGAAACAGTTTATTCTTTATTGAAAGACAAATAAACTTCATAATAATTCTGAACTTCGTGTGCTGCTGCAGAGCAAGCACCAATTTATCATCTTCTGAATTTCTGATAAGCATTGCGTCCTATTTGACATAGAAATTGCATATACTGAACTGAGGTTGGAATATTTCAGCAAAGCCCTGATTTTTAGGTCCACAGATTAAATTATGCTTAATTGAATTCGTATTCTTTAAGCAAAGTTTTGGCTTTTAGTTTTCATCAAATTCCTCTCACGATAGACATTCTTGCCTACAGTAAATAGTAATCTTACACCGCCAAGTCGATTGGCATGAATCGCACGCCCAAAGAATCTAGTTTAATTCAGCCGGCTTTTTTTCTGTCAAAACAATAATTATCTCAATTAAACTCGGATCAGGCAATAGGGTTTGTAGTTAATGGTGTAATCACAAGAAAATCAAGCTTTTTAGAAACAGAGTCATAGCATTATTGCTATGTTGAGGTCGAAAATAGCAACAAAGTGACTGATTTTGTCCGCCGCGGCGGATCATGGCGTAATAGAACACCTATTGCTCATTTCGGTTTAAACTGTTTAAAGAGCTGACTTTTTGGAGGTGATTAAAAACTAGATTATCAAATCCAAAAGCAGCTATTTATCTTTGCTTATAAAGTTGCCCATCACAGGTAGATGATCACTTATTATCCTCATTGTATCAGGGCCAAAGAAATTCTCAACTTTAATCCTGCCAGCTATCATTTCAGTAGCCATATTTTGATTTACCAACATATAATCAAGGCGTCTACTTGGCTTGTCTGCCGGATGGGAGTATAATAAAGAATCAACCGGATCTATAAATTGGTTTTTCAGTAGATTATTATTCTTAAGTATAGCCAATTCATCACTTGACGGGTAAGCATTTAAGTCTCCAGTCACGATCATATTTTTAGAAGGGAATATATTAAGAGTCTCGTTAAAATTGCTTACCAACAAGTTTAACTGGCCCTTTCTCATTGCTTCATCTCTCTCGCTTCTACCAGCTTTTAAATGCACACCAGTCAAAAGAAATGTATAGTCTTCCTTTGGAAAAACATCAATAGACCACATTCTTGTATTTATTTGGTTTTGTGTTTCTTCTAATCCATTTCCTCCCTTGTAATCCACTAAAGGCGTGGTAGCTGACCCATATCCTCGAATTACACCCATTGGAAACCTGCTCATGACTACAACATTCATATACCAGTTGTGACTTGGTACATCTGCAAAATAGAGATAGCCCATTTGCGGAAGAGAGTCGTTTGCTAGTTGCTTAAGGAATTTAGCACTTTCAAATTCTTGGAATACCACGATATCTGCATCCGCCATCTTTAGTGATTTTATTAGCAGGTTGAGACGCAGATCCATATTTTCTGGAGGATTATCTTCCCTTTCATTGTCGATATAGGGATCGTCGTGATTATCAATAAAATGTTCCACATTCCAAGAAAGGATAGAAAAAACGGAATCCTCATCGTAGCTATAATCAAATGGTTTTACGACCACTACATTTCGTGAAAGAGAGTCCGTGGAACCATAGGATTTAGTTTTTTCTTGCACTGAGCAAGAACTAAGGATAGTTGTACTAATTGCTATTAATGCTAATTTTTGCATGGTAATATTAATTTTTGAAAGGAACAGGATAATAAATCCTGTTCCTGATAATTTAATTTATTTAGACCACCAACTAATAGAAGTCATTGTGTCCCCTTCCTCAAGCCATTCATTAACGGCTTTCTCGTAATTACTTTGATTGATGGCTTTAATGAGTGGTGGATAAACCATTCGTTGCAGGATTTTATCAATAAGCATGGCAGAACCCACCTTTAATTCAGGGTAGCCTACACGTCTATAATTTATCCATCCATCATAACCTTGGTAGTAAAAGTTTACATATTCTTCTGAGTAAACTTGTTTTAAGGCAGTTTCGGTATCGGTAGATAACTGCATTTCTGTCTGTGCAAGGTGATCTTCAATTTCGCTTTCTTCCACTCCCCACCACTTGCAAGAGGATTGAACTCCAATTTCAAAGTGTTCTGCTGCATTGCCGGCTGTATATCCTTTAAGAATAGCTTCAGCAATATAAAATTCCACTTCTGCGTGGGAAATTAAAACAGAAGGAGCTCTAACTCCATTCATACCGGTATATGGAGCGGCTAATCCAGAAAAATCCCGAATGATATCAGGGCTTTCTCCTGAAGGAACTCCTAAGTAAATTGGATTTCCTTTTTCGTCCAAATTTACTGGCTCACCATCGGTATCTCTGCCTAAGGATGCCATATGGGGCCTACGAGGGTCTAAGGTCAGGTGGAGTTGATTTGCAAATGTCTCGCCCAATGATGTGGAACCACTTGTGCCAGTTGCTATCGTAGATTCCAATCCAAATCTCCCATCATAGATAATGGCACATGTTTCGTCTTGGGTCGAGATAAGTTCCCCTCCCTCGATAAGTCCTTTTATCAGGGGTATGACTGAGGGATCTACTTTTACCATTTTCATATAGGTGCGAAGCTTCAAACTATTGGCTAACTTTCTCCATTTTTCATTATCTCCATTGTAAAATGCATCTCCGCCTCTAATGAAATGTCCTCCAGAATTTGTCTCCAATAGTTCATAGGCTTCATCTAACTTTACCAGGTTTGCTCTATAAATTGATTCCTGAGAATCGAAAATTGGAGTGAAATTCAAATCATCTCCCTGAACAGCTTCAGTGTAAGGCACGGGGCCAAATACATCAGTAAGGTAAGTTGTAAGATAAGCCTCCAGGATCAATCCAGCAGCTAAATAATCGTCTAACTCTTCCATCTTTGCTCTGTTTTTCAGGTCTTGAATATCATAGAGCGTAAGGTAAATATTGTTGTAAACTGCTTCAGAATCTGACCCTTTGAAGTCATACCTATGTCGCTGATCAATTAATGAGGTGTTGGTCCAATACTGCCCTATATAGTTTCCTATGTCGCCATAAGATCTCGATCGAGTGCCTGCATCAAAGATAACCTGGGTAAGTAGCGAAGCCGCATTGATATCGGTAAGTCGTGTAGGATCTGTATTTATTTTTTCAAAATCATGACAGCTTGTTGAGAGCATTACCAGACTTAGCAGCACTACAAGTGATTTATAATTCTTTAGGTATTTTTTCATGTTTTCTTAGATTAAAAGGTCAATTTAAGATCTAGTCCGATCGTCCTTGTAGAGGGAGACCCCATGGCTTCAAGTCCAGGTGTAAGTGCTCCGTTATTGACTACAGATTGTTCTGGATCATAGGATGGAAATTGTGTCCAGATAAACAGATCATTTCCAAACACACCCACCTGGGCACCTTTCAGTCCCCATATAGCAGGTACAGAATAACCCAATCTGAAATTTCTCAATTTTAAGAAGGTTGTCTCATAAATGTTTCCTTCAATCTGATCACGTTCGTACATAGAATTGTAGAAGTAAGGGGCTGGTGCAGAGGCTGTATTTGTTACATATTCTCCTGTTTCTTCGTCAAGCATAACGCCATCACCGATCACCCCAAAACGTCCATCTGAATTCTGTATCCAACTCTGGGAGACCATATCGTATTCCGAACCACTGGGATAAGGGGCTCCACTTTCACGTCCGTAAATGGTTTTTTCAGACTTACCTGTATAGTTCAAAAGAAAGTGAGTGATGGAATAGGCATTGCCACCATGCTGGTAGTCAAACTGGAAGGAAAGGTTGAAATTTTTATAGCGTAAATTATTCACAATTCCAGCTCTCCATTCTGGGAAGACATTACCCAATAGATCTTCCTCGTTATCCCGCTGAGCCAGACCATCTTTGAAAATTATTTCTCCATTATGTTTGTCATAGCCTTGTCCATATATTTGCCCCATTTGGTCTCCTGGATCGGCTTTGACAAGTACTCTGGATCCCACATAGCTTCCTATAACATAAACATCAATTACACCAGGAACCAGCTCTTCTACTTTACCTTTGTTTGTGGACCAGTTGGTATTGATATCCCAACCAAAGTTTCTGCTTACAAAGGGTTTTGCATTAAGTTGAAATTCAAATCCCCGATTCGAAACAGAACCTGCATTCATCAAGGCTCCTGTATACCCGGAGGCCGCATCCACAGGCAAATTCAGGATTTGGTCTTTAGTAACAGATTTATAGTAAGTGGCATCCAAACTCACCCTGTGGTCAAAAAAATTGGCTACGACTCCATATTCCACCGTATTTGTCCGCTCCGGTTTTAGTTCCGGGTTAGGAAGAATAGAAGGATTTGAGTAGCCTCCATTGACACTCGAGGAAGATACATAATACCTATCTAGTCTATAAGGATCTGTATCTGAACCTACCTGAGCTGCAGCAGCACGAACTTTTAAAAATGAAAGTGGTCCATAGTTAATTTGGAACATTTCTGTTAAATCCACTGAGAGCGCTGCAGAGGGATAGAAGTAAGAATTATTATCTCTAGAAAGGGTAGAGGTCCAGTCATTTCTTCCTGTAATGTCAAGGTAAATCATGTCCCTGTATACAGTATTAATTACCCCATATCCTGAAAAGTGCTCCTTTTGTTTCCTGCTGTTACCAACCTGAGGACGTTCTTCTGAGTTTTGCAAGTTAAATACCCCCGGTATAATCAGAGATCCTGCTTCTGCACTCATGCCATTTCCGTCAAGATATCTATGGTTTGCGCCCAAGGACACATTAAAGTCAAAATCACCTTGTTCCATTTGTTGACTCAAAATAATGTCAGTGTTTAGTGACATATTTTTGATAGTCGTCTCCAAATAGTTGCCATACCTATTTCTAGGTTCCGACCATGCTCTCTCTCTGGCTCTTAACTCCGTATAGAAATCCAAGCCTGTTCTTGCAATAAGTTTCAGCTTTTTCGTGAAGTCATGTTCCAACTGCAGGTTTCCAAATATTCTATCTTTGTCCAAGGTATTGATAGAATTGTTTAACAGCCAGTATGGGTTTGCACTTAAAGCACCGATACTGTTCTGTTGAACATTTTCTTGCCCGTCCAACCAATGCTTCTGCCTATACCAATCCAGGTTTTCATTTGGACTCAACCAAAAAACCTGATAATGAGCATTCGTACGGTCATAACCTTCAGAAGGCAGATTGTCTGATGCTTGCTTAATATAATTTATCTTTGTTGTGAACTTGGTTTTGTTCGTTCTTATGCCTGATGAAACAGCAAGGTTAAATCGATTATAGCCGGTGTTCGGCATGATATATTTGTTATCCAAATAGTCAACTGAGCCTCTAAAGAAGGCATTGTCATTTCCAGCTTCTATAGAGAGCCCAGTGACAGATGTTATCCCTGTTTCGTAGAAATTTTGCTCTATATTATTGCTTACCCAAGGCGTCTGTCCCCCAGGCTCAAAGGCCCAAATTTCCTCTCTTCTATCTGCATCATAAACAGCAGTGTGTGGAGAGTCATATTGGTAGAAACTTTGACCCATAAATTTAGGTCCCCAAGAGTGGCTATTTCTATTTTGAACACCATCAGGAGAATCTTTGAATGCGTAGTAGGCGTTTTCTGATCTGTTGCCAGAACCAAACTGGGTCTGCCTCGGAAGCCACCTATTTACCTGTTGAAAGGAAGTTGATTGCCTTACATTTACCGTTAAATCCTGCCCAAATTTTCCGCTTTTAGTGGTGATCATCAACACCCCATTGACAGCTTGAGAGCCGTATAAAGCCGCAGCAGATGGACCTCTTAAAACTGTAATGCTTTCAATATCTTCAGGATTGACAGCCGAAAGCCCATCACCATAATCAACAGCAGCTCCCAAATAAGAGTATTCACCATCTCCATTTTGATCATTAGTAACCGGGATGCCGTCTATTACAATGAGAGCACGGTTTTTATCCATATCCAAGGAAGCTTCGCCTCTCAATACTATTCGTGAAGAACCCATGGGGCCTGATGAACGAGTGAGTTGCATACCAGGTACCTTGCCAGCCAACGAAGAAGCTAAGTTTGGATTACCACCTGTAACTATTTCTTCTCCATCAACTTTCGTAACAGCATATCCCAATGCTCTTGTTTCTCTTTCGATTCCAATGGCAGTCACAACTACTTCATCAAGTCCACTTTCTTCTTCAGATAACTGTATATTCAAAATAGAACGACCGTTTACAGGTATTTCCATTGTTTTGAAACCAATAAATGAAAAAATTAAAATTGAATCGTCAGAAGGTAGATTAATGGAAAACTCGCCACCAATGTCACTAATTGTGCCTGAAGTAGTTCCTTTAATAGTAATATTTACTCCAGGTAAACTCTCTCCAGTCATTTTATCAGTGACTTTTCCACTTATACGGGCGTCCTGAATTTGTAATTTACTACTTGATTTTACTGTATTCTTTGCAGATATTTCAGATATAGGAAAATAGGAAGAAATAAACACCATAAGAAATACCACTACCTTTAACCTTAAAGTTGGCCTCTTAACTAATAAATTTTTATCCTCAAGGTCTACACTTTGAAGATTTTTGTAAAATGATTTCATACTTTTTTGTAGGAAGTTTTAATTGATTTTATAGCTCTTTAATAATTGCTATTTTGCCCTATTCGGAATAGAGCAATATTGTAAGTTAGACCCTCTCAAGGGTTTTGGTTTTTAATTCTACATAGGCTTATCATTTATAATCAAATCTTTATTTTATACACCTAATGATTTAATTACTGAGTTTAATTAAATCTTATTGCACTCAGACTTCAGCTTAATACCTATTGAAAATCCTTCTTTTTCCTGTCCTAAGGGAATATTTGAGAATATTAAACAGTGATTATAGAGCGCATGAAACTAATTTTGTTTTCAAAAGTACTCAGCCATTTAGGTAAAAGATGTTAAAAATTAACATGGTGCTACATCTTAATGCAAGCATAATCCTGGATAACCTTGGGGTAATAAAATCGAATAAGAAACCCTTATACTATAAATTGTACGGCTCACCAAATAGAATTACAAACACCTGTAGGAGATGAATAACATGCTATTAGCTAATACAATTTGATTGAAAGGTTAATAGCAGAAAACTCCGAGTAATACCGAAAGCTATGACTTAGCCCTTAATGAGTTTCCTTTTTATACAATTTGGTTTGTTACCATGTTGTTAGAAATATCCTACGAAACAATAGGCATATGGACCTTAATTGAGAAGGATTCGTTTAGATCTTCTTCACCCATTAATTCATAAAAAACTTATTTATTCAACCGTTACTCAAATCATTAATAATGTGGGATGATTTAAGCCAAAAAATCATTTATTATTAGCTCAATATTTCCTGTTTTATTTTATTGTTAATCTTGCAGCAGATGTTAGTTTTTAACATTTATAGCAGACCCTAGCCCGTAGGTTTGTCCCTATTAAACAATTATCTAAATACTATGAGATCAATAACTTTTACTTATTTACGATTAGGAACTATGTTATTTTTCCTACTCATGGGACCACGGACCCAAACTTATTCTCAGACCACGAACGTACCAAATTCCGAGCAGCTTACAGACAAAAGCTACGAGCCACTCATTGGAGCAGTTTTGCACATAAAAAATGAGTTAATTGGTATCCCACCCCAAATGTTAAACAAAGCAATTTTAGAAGCGAAAAATATGCGCAAACTAAGACCAATATAGCTAGAGGGGAGAACTTGACGGGGGGGCTAAGGGGCGACTATACACAGTTCACATGACATAATAACAAAAAACAGCAGGATATCCTGATATTTAAATGGTCAGTATAATCCAAGTTGATTTTATATGAAATTTTGCCATCATGGAATGGACTCCTTGTGGGTGTGCGCTATTCAAGTTTCGGCGGAAGCTACTATTCTTTACGGGTTAATGGTATTTTAAATAGTTACTTTGTTAATTCCAATGACCTAGCTTATGTTTTCGATCCATCCACTCAAAGACTTTCTGATACTATCATTGATGAGATGAATACCGTTCTGACAAATTCCGGTAACCTTGCAAAAGACTATATCCTCAAAGTTTAGGAAGGGTTGCTGTAAGATACTGGGCTAAAATTGGGCATTTTGGAAACTGGTAAATAAGTGCAACCAAGAAAATTTTCTTCTCTGGAAAAAAGAAATCAGGGATAGAATTAGGTCTGGATATTTTCAATGTAGTCAAGTTTCTAAAGAAAGAATGGCGTACCTCAATGAAATTGGGTTATCAAAACCTGTTAACCATCTGGAACTTTAATCTTGCAAAAAAACTTAGGACTCCGAAATCCAAAGATAGGGTTCGCTACACTCGGTGAAACGTCATATCAAATACTTGTTTCCAGTAAAATCTATTTTTAATCAGTCTTATAGCCGCTGTCAACCAACAGCGGACTTTACAATTACTATTCGAAGTCATGATACAAACCTCTATATTACAAAAGATAAGTTTCTTTCTAATTCTACTGCTCCAACTAATAAGCCAACACATAGTTTTAGCCCAAAACCCTAAACCTACTGAACATGTCATTCTTATTTCAATTGATGGCTTTAGAACAAATTTCTATTTAGAAGAAAAATGGCCAGCACCAAACTTGCAGTCTATGGCAAAAGAAGGGGCCAGATCATTGGGAGTGACTGGAGTTTTCCCTTCTGTCACTTATCCTTCTCACACCACAATAATTACTGGATATCCACCTGCTAAACATGGAATTTACTATAATGCTCCTTTTGAACCTGAAGGTCAAACAGGAAAATGGTATTGGGAAAATGAGTTGATCCAGGTGCCTACACTGTGGCATGCGGTACGAAATGACGGAATGACCAGTGCAAGTTTTCTTTGGCCAGTTTCAGTCAACGCACCAATAGATTATAACCTTCCTGAATTCTGGAGTCTGGAAGGCCATGGAAGAATTGAACCTATGCGGGAAGAAGAAACTCCAAAAGGACTATTGGCTGAAATGGAGACGAATGTACTTGGAAAGCTAAATGAAAAGACTTTCAATGGTGATTATCTAAACCGGGAAGATCGTATCGGTGACATGGCTGGTTATGTTCTTGAGACTTATAAACCAAACCTGATCACACTTCATTTGATCGCCACAGATCATTTTCAACACAGCGAAGGTAGAGATGGACTTATGGTTCACAAATCAGTAGCAGCAACAGATAGGGCTATTGGAAAAATCATGGAAGCAGCAGAAAGGGCAGGTATTATGGACAAAACCACATTCATTGTAACTGGGGATCATGGGTTTGTAAATATTCACAGTGCACTCAGTCCTAACATTTGGTTGGTCGATGCTGGTCTGATGGAAAATAAGGATAACCGGGGAAATTGGAAGGCTGCATTTCATACAAGCGGGGCTTCAGCCTTCCTTCATATAAGAGATAAAAATGACACTCAGACTGTAGCCCGGGTTAAAAAAATCCTAGATGAATTGCCAAATAGTATTAAAAAACTTTTTAGAGTTGTGGACAGGGACGAATTGGATAAAGTTGGAGCTGACCCTAACGCTATTTTGGCCCTTGCTCCAATTCGAGGGATCTCATTTTCCAGTTCAACCAAGGGTGAAGTGCTGAAACCTGCGAAAGGAGGGACTCACGGGTATTTCCCTGATTTTGATGAGATTGAGACTGGGTTTATAGCTTGGGGAGCAGGCATCCGTGAGAATGTTGAAGTACAGGAAATGGGCCTGGTGGATGTGGCTTCAGTAGTCAAATACTTACTAAACTTATCAATAGAGCTTCCAGAAAGCACCTTGTATCCCGGCATAAAAAAATAATGCCTTATTGGTCTGAGAAAGGTTACACACCTTTCTCAGATTATTTTATTCATTAAAATATAAGCTAACCTTAGCACTGAAATTTTATCAATTTGTAAACTAACAATTCAATTCATAAAACTATAATAAAATCGGTTCAAAGGATCACTGACTTTATTCGCCTTAACATAACAATTTGAATCTTTAAGAATTGGGACATCACATAAATTTCATTTATAGGTAACCTTACCCTAATAATATTCAGGTAATTTTGGGAAGAAAATATTCCAACATGCCGATACCAGTACGTCCAAACAATGAGTCTTATAGAGGCTTTAATTTCTTCGAACACATTTCTTCGTTGAGCTCCTGCCAATATTTTGGCAAGGTTAGAGAGATCGTGATAAAAAAGAACGAATACATTTACACTCCTTCCTCGGACCATCAATATATTTACGAAATAGTGCAGGGGGCAGTAAAGCTCGGAAGCTACACAGAAGATGGGGAAGAATTTATCTTTGATGTACTCTTTAAGGATGATTTTTTTGGGGATTTGAAGTACCTAAACAACCAGTTTTTTGAATACTCAAAAGCATTGATAGATACTAAAATACGAATTTATAGCCGTGATTTTTTTAAACAAATGGTGGTACTAAGTCCAGAATTATCTGAATGGTTTATTTCCTACTTGGTAAAACGCTGGTGTAGTACTGAAAAAAAGCTCAAAAAATCTCATGAGAAAAAAGCTAGAGAAAAAGTTACGTTTCTAAATTTATATTTTGATATTAATGTAAAGGATGCGGAAGGTTTTGATTTTGCTTTAATTGATCTGCTCACTCAAAAAGATCTTGGTAACCTCATAGGTATCACAAGGCAAACCGTGGCTAATTCGTTTAATAACAAATAAATAAAAACCATGCACTAGTAAAGTCCAACAAATGGAAAACTACAGCTCCTATAGTAATACCTATTCAACTTGTTGCAAATGTTACAGGGGTAAAGATATTGGAAACTTTTATTGAAGCCTGATAACCAAATTTCTAATATGATTATTGAATGAACGATGCCTTGAATGATCAATTCGACTCTTCTTTCTCAGTCTTTCATTCACTTTCCATTAAGGATCATTTTAATACAGCAATCTATATTATAGTTTCACCGAGGTATTTTTCATATTATTTCTGATTAAGATAACCAGTTTAAGCCCCTCCATAAACCATAATTTCGATATTACTTTAGAGTCGAACTTTTATAAAGTTGCATTCAATCAATTTAGGCTGATGGGATTTGTGTTTTTCAGTGCGAAGTTTTTTGAGTTTCCATCTGGTTACAGTTCCTAATAGACACCCATGCTATTGACTAATAGAAGGGGATTTTCCGCCTCCACCGTAGTCACGCATTATCTGGTTGGGTGCCTTGCTCGAAAGAAAATATAAAAGCCGGAAGAAAATTTCTTCCGGCTTTTTCTATGGTATGAAACCAATGACTACTAAGCCACGATGGTTTTCAAGATTTCGTTTAAAGTCGTACTTGGTCGCATTGCTGTAGCTGTTTTAGCTGCATCCGGTTGGTAATAGCCGTCAATATCAACAGGACTTCCCTGCGCACCATTCAATTCATCAACAATCTTTTGTTCATTCTCCACCATGCTCTCCGCCACTGGGGTGAAAATGGTTTTCAATGCTGCGTCTTCCTCCTGATTGGCCAAAGCTTCTGCCCAATACATGGCAAGATAAAAATGGCTTCCTCGGTTATCAAGTTCATTTACTTTTCTTGATGGAGACTTGCCTTGTTCTAAAAACTTGCCTGTTGCCTGGTCAAGGGTTTTACCCAACACTTTTGCCCTATCATTGTTAAAGGTTTCTCCCAAGTGATCCAAAGAAACAGCAAGGGCTAAAAACTCACCCAATGAATCCCAACGAAGGTGACCTTCCTCTACAAATTGCTGTACGTGCTTAGGCGCAGATCCTCCAGCCCCAGTTTCAAACAAACCTCCCCCGTTCATTAATGGAACGACAGAAAGCATTTTTGCACTTGTGCCTAATTCCAATATTGGGAACAAATCTGTCAGGTAATCTCTTAATACGTTACCAGTTACTGAGATAGTGTCTTTGCCATCTTTTATACGGTCCAAAGAGAATCTTGTCGCTTCCCGTGGTGACATGATAGAAATTTCTAGGCCATTGGTATCATGGTCTTTTAGATATTTTTCTACTTTGGTAATCAATTCAGCATCATGAGACCTGTTCTTATCTAACCAAAATACGGTAGGAACACCAGTTGCTTTCGCCCTGTTAACTGCAAGTTTTACCCAATCTTGAATAGGTGCATCTTTTACCTGGCACATTCTCCAAATATCACCTTTTTCAACAGCATTTTCCAAGATAACTGTACCAGTAGCATCCGTTACTTTTATTGTGCCAGCGGAAGGTATTTCAAATGTTTTGTCATGAGAACCATACTCTTCTGCTTTTTGAGCCATCAGCCCCACATTCGGAACAGAACCCATAGTGGTAGGGTCAAAAGCACCATGTTTTTTACAGAAATCGATGGTTTCCTGGTATACGCCTGCATAGGATCTATCAGGGATGATAGCATTGGTATCTTGTAATTTGTTGTTTTTGTTCCACATTTGTCCGCTACTTCTGATCATAGCAGGCATGGAAGCATCAATAATGACATCACTAGGTACATGTAGGTTGGTAATCCCTTTATCAGAATTAACCATTGCCAAATCAGGGCTGTCTGCATACACTGCGTCGATGTCAGCTTCTATCGCCTTGCGCGTGTCTGCTGGCATTTTGTCCAAAGCAGCGATTAGATCACCAAATCCATTGTTCACATCTACTCCTGCTTCTTTAAGGGCTGCCGCATGTTTTTCAAACACAGGGGCAAAGAAAACGGTCACTGCATGTCCGAATATGATTGGGTCAGAAACCTTCATCATCGTGGCTTTCAAATGCAAGGAGAACAATACACCTTCTTTTTTAGATGCAACAATTTGTTCCTGAAGAAATTTCCTCAATGCTGTAACACTTAATACAGCAGCATCAATGATCTCTCCTTCCTGTAAAGGAAGGCCTTCTTTAAGTGATGTTTGCTTTCCATCTTCTCCATGCAAAACGATATTGATGCTGGTTGCTGCAGGGATAGTAACTGATTTTTCGCTACCATAAAAATCACCTTCAGTCATACTTGACACATGAGATTTGGAGTCTTTGCTCCATTTCCCCATGCTGTGAGGATTGTTTTTGGCAAATTGCTTAACGGCCTGCGGGGCTCTTCTATCTGAATTACCTTCCCTTAAAACGGGGTTAACTGCAGAACCTTTAATTTTATCGTATTTTACTTGAATATTCTTCTCTTGTTCGTTCTTAGGATCATCCGGATAATCTGGTAAACCATAACCCTTTGCTTGCAATTCCTTGATAGCAGCTTTTAGCTGTGGTATAGAGGCACTGACATTAGGTAACTTTACGATGTTTGCTTCTGGCGTTTTGGCGATCTCTCCCAATTCTGAAAGAGCATCATTAACCCTCTGGCTTTCTTTCAAAAACTCAGGAAATGTTGCAAGGATCCTACCTGAAAGGGAAATATCTCTTGTTTCCACAGACACCCCAGCCGAGTCGGTAAATGCTTTAATTATTGGCAATAAAGAATAGGTAGCCAATGCCGGTGCTTCATCGGTAAGGGTATAAAGAATTTTGGGGGTTTTGTCACTCATATGTATTTCTGTTTTCTGATTGTATTAAAAATGAATTCTAATTTAAAATTATGAGCTAAATTACGAAAAATATCTTTATCGGAAGACCAGAGGGCGAGATAAGGATAAATAATAACCCTAAGGAGGATAGCATACATAAGGTGGTAAAATCAGGTACCAATGGTAACATTACCGTCATCAAAAATAAAAGCTGCCTTCCTTCAGTTTCTATCCGGATATACCAATACCTAATAACTTTCTTCCTGGTTGGGAAAATCGACTGACTTAACATCCTTTATATAATCCCCAACTGCCTTAAGCATGGTATTTCTGATGTCTGCATACTGCCTCAAAAACCTGGGTTGAAACTCCTGAGTGATCCCAAGCATGTCATGAAGTACCAATACTTGTCCATCCACATCTGGTCCAGCACCTATACCTATAACAGGTATACTTACTGCAGCTGCCACTTCTTTGGCTAAGGAGGCAGGGATTTTCTCCAAAACTAGGGCAAAACATCCACATTCTTCCAGAATTTTTGCGTCTTCTAAAAGCTTCTTGGCTTCTTCTTTTTCTTTGGCCCTTACAGTATAGGTTCCAAACTTGTATATCGACTGAGGCGTTAATCCCAAGTGCCCCATCACAGGTACCCCAGCACTTAGTATCCGAATCACTGATTCTTTGATCTCTGCTCCACCCTCCACTTTTACCGCATGTGCACCAGATTCTTTCATGATCCGAATGGCTGACCTTAATGCTTCCGAACTGTTTCCCTGGTAAGAACCGAAGGGAATATCCACTACTACCAATGCTCTCTCCACTGCCCTTACTACAGAGGTTGCATGGTAGATCATCTGATCCAAGGTGATGGGTAAAGTTGTTTCATGGCCCGCCATCACATTGGAAGCCGAGTCCCCTACCAGGATCATGTCTATTCCTGCTGCATCTACTATGCCAGCCATAGAGAAATCATAGGCCGTAAGCATGGAAATCTTCTCTTTCCGCTTTTTCATTTCCTGAAGAATGTGCGTTGTAATTCGTTTCAGGTGGGTAGATTGGTGTACAGACATATTAGTGAAGGTGAACGGTGGACGCGTTAGGGTCTAAATTTACAGTAATGTGCTCGTTAAGGGTAGTGGCCAATTCATAGCCGGTATAATCTGCTGCTACAGGGAAAAGTTTATGGCTCCTGTTGACAAAAACCAAAACCTCCATCTTCTTTACATTAAGTTCTAAAAATGGGACCATTGCAAAGGCCAGGGTTTTACCTGTATTCAAAACATCGTCTACCAAAATTATGGATTTGCCCTCTAGTGGCCCATGTTCTGAAAGAATAATTTCTTCAATTTTAGGATTTGATTTATCCAGTTCCACTTTGATCAATTGTACTTCAAAAGGAGCGATTTCTTTTAATTTGGCTACCATCAATTCCGCGAATACATATCCCATTCCAGTTAGTCCAACTATTGTCAGTTGCTTTTCCCCGGCATTTCTTTCATAAATCTCAAATGCTATTCGCGTAATTTTTTGTTGGATTTGATGGTGGTTCAAAACCAATATTTTTGCTTTTTGCGTCATTTCTGTGCCTTTGTCAAAATTTTAATGAAATTAACCGAATTGCCTTTGCTTTCAAAGTATTGGTCAAAATTTTACTTCGCTGCATTCCGGAATCTTATACCCTCCCCATTTTAGCGGTGGTTCTCTTCCTCAGTCATAATTTTTAAGTAATTCTCATAACGGTAAGGGTGGATATAACCTTGCTCAAGAACCTCCAAAACTTTACATCCTGGTTCATTTATGTGTTTACAATTGTTATATTTACATTGTCCCAGGTAGTTTCTCAATTCAACAAAATAGTGGGAAAGCTCTTGGTCATCAATATCCAAAATCCCAAATTCCTTGATTCCAGGTGTGTCTATAAAATAGCCTGAGTCTCCAAATGGAAACATTTCTGCAAAGGTGGTGGTATGTACCCCTTTTGAAGAAAACTTTGAAACCTCTTGGGTAAACTGAGAAGCTTGCGGTACTAATCTATTAAGTAAGGTGGATTTCCCTACTCCCGAATGCCCCGCCATCAGGGTTGTTTTTCCTGCTAGTCCTGGTTCAAATTTTTCCATTAAGTCCTCATCGTGCAAGGCAGATAGTTCTATAATTGGATAGCCCAAAGGAGCATAGATATCGTGTAGTTCTGCCAAAAAATCCAGGTCCTTTTGTTTGGTTAAGGTTTCTACTTTATTGACAAGAAGGGTGCAGGGAATCCGAAAACTTTCCGTACTTACCAAAAACCGATCGATAAAACCCAAAGAAGTTCTGGGATCACGAACAGTTACCATAAGGTAAGCCTGGTCCACATTGGCTGCCAGAATATGAGAAAAGTGTTTTTTACGGGTAGATTTTCTGATGATATAATTTTCCCTGGGAACAATCGTATTAATAACTGCTGTTTCTTGGTTTTTTTCCCTATCCAAGATGACATAATCTCCTACTGCGATAGGGTTGGTTAATTTAAGGTTGTCCTGTTTGAACTTCCCCCTAAGCCTTGCCTTGATCATTTTGTCACCTACTTTCACCTCATACCAGGAGCCTGTAGTCTTGATCACTCTTCCTTCCATGTGTCTTTCATAATGATTTCAACCGTCCTTTCAGCACTTCCCAAATTGTCATTTACCAAGTTTTTTGCTGCCAGGCAGGCTTCCTCGTAGTCTGCCGACTGACTAAGCTTGTCCATAACTGTTATAACTTCTCTTTCATCCTTAACAGCAAACCCGCAACCACTTTGAATGCTGATATCCGCCTCTGGAAACTTCGAAACCCTTTTTAATGGCCCAAATAACACAGGAATGCCAAAAGCCAGAGGTTCCAATATATTGTGAAGTCCTTTATCCATCGCCCCTCCAATATACGCCCATCGGGCGAACTGATAGAGGGAAGAAAGCATGCCGATATTGTCAATTATCAAAATATTCCAAGCTGTGGCTTGCTCCACTTTACCAAATTCAGAATACTTTATGGAAGGCAAGGTAATGGCCTTCTGCCAATTTTCAATGACTCCCGCATTAATATCATGAGGAGCAATAATAAATTGTAAGTCTTTGGATTGGTTAATAAAAGGAATAAGGTTGTCCATGTCCTCTTGCCAGACACTACCCAATACCATGACTTTTTGGGTGATGCCTTGAGCTATTTCTGGAAACGATTTAGGTTGAAGGCTGGTCTTGTATACATTGTCAAATCGAGGATCTCCTGTCATGCTTATGCTTTTAAGCCCTGCCTTCTGAAGCAATTCCATGGATGCCTCATTCTGCACAAAAATATGATCAAAGCAAGTGAGCAACTTTTTAAAGAAGCCTCCATACCAGGCAAAATACACCTGCTCAGCTCTGAAAGAAGCCGCAATTAAATAAAGGGGAATTTTTCTCTTTTTGGCAGCCATAATGTGATTGGCCCATAAATCATATTTAATGAAGAAAACCATGTCTGGCGATAGTAAATCAATAAATTGATGGGCATTTTTTGAAGTATCTATAGGCAGGTAACAAATGAAATCTACCTCATCCTGCTTCTTTTTGATAACCTGTTCGTAACCTGATGGGCTGAAAAAAGAAACAGCAACTACCCATTCAGGCTGCTCTTTTTTAAACGCCGCAATTACAGGTTTTGCTTGTAAATATTCTCCAAGGGAAGCAACATGAAACCAGACCAATTTACCAGACTGCACTTCCTTAAAAGATTTTATCGATTCAAAGGTCTTTTCCCGTCCCTTTACGGCAAGTTTGAGCTTGTCTGATCGCTTACTGCCAATCTTCATCAGCCAATCAAGCAAATTCATTCCCAGGTTATACAAAATCCTCATGTCCAAAATTACATCAAAAATATTTCTTTGAGCAATTCTGCGTCCAAATCATGGCCTCCACTATAGCTAAGCGCTTTGAAATTGACAAATTCTGCCTCGTAAATGAGATGTTGCTGACGGATATACATTTCTGATTGCAAAAAAGGATCCTCATCACCTAGTGCTAAAATGACTTGACTATTTTTCAACCTTTCAACCATTAAAGTTGGGTCCAGATCCTGAGCGGGAGCTCCACCCCAAAAAACCGCTTTTCCTATATTTAGATTGGATTGGCAAACCCATCGACTCATCGTTGCTACTCCTTGAGAGAATCCCAAAACATTTACCTGAGGGGCCTGATCAAACTGCAAGTGCAACTCTTCCATTATCCTGTTAAGATAACTATAGTTGTTGACGATGTCTATTTCACGTTCATGCTTGGTCATCCAGTTAGCGCCTACCCTCCCCGAAAACCCTTTGAGGTAATAATGGTTAAGACCCTCAGGAGCTACTATAAGGCATTCTTCGTGAAATAGATGAGTGAATTTTTTGAGGAAATACTGTGCCAATTGCCCATAACCATGAAATACAACCCAAATACTTGTTTCATTACCGGTGGGTTCATGACTAAGAGAATAAGTATGCCTGGACTTAAAATTTATCTCTTTCTGAATCATTATACATTTAGATCTTCTAATTTATAAGGAAGTAACTGGTCAATCCCCTGCGCTTTAAGTACACTCCCATCTGCCCGCAACATAAGTATCTCTATTGGGCTGTCAAATTTCATTTCATATTCACTAATGGTCTGTCGACATAATCCGCAAGGAGTAACAGTAGCCATTCCTGTATCGTTGGCTTTCTTTGCTACTATGGCTATTGAAAGTGGTTTAAGCTTTGGGTAATTAGAATGAGTATAACACAATAGCACTCTCTCTGCGCAAATGCCTGAAGGATAAGCAATGTTTTCCTGATTATTTGCCCAGAAGGTTTGTCCATCTGCTAAAATTACGGCAGCACCTACCCGAAAGTTTGAATAAGGTGCATAAGCATTGTCGGTTGCCTTGATAGCCAAGTCAATTAAATTGGCCTGCGTTTCATTCAGGTTTTCAGCAGGAATCAATTCCATGGTACTGATATTGCTGACTTTTTTGTTCTCTTTCATATTCAAATATATCAATTTTCTGAAGAGTGAGATTGGCTATAGCATTTATGAAGGACAATCAAATAACAAAACCTTGAATCGGCCATAAGTTCCTAATACGGCTGAAATCCTATTGTAAATAGCACATCAGCTCACTGATTTCAGCCGTATTTTCAACTTTTACCTGCAACAATACAGCCAAAATGTACAGCATAAATATGCTGCAAATCGTAGAATAGTGGGTGGGAAGAAACCAAAAATTTCATTTAACATTTACATTCTATCACGATGACCGATTAGAAGAAATTCTTAACCTTTGAAAAAGCAATAAGATTTCAACTCATTTAATAGAACCCTACCCGTCATTACCTACAATTCTAATCACCTTAGTTAAATTATTGGCAAGAGATACAGATCAATTGAATATTAGTTATTGCTCGACTACCATAAAATCGCCAAATACTTTTTTCTTTGTTTAGATTAATTCCATTCATAATTGATTGCCCACTACCTGTTTTAGGTTTAATTTTTCGGTAATTATTTTGGCTTTAACGAAGGTTTTGAAATTTTTATAACTAACTTAAATGGTAATTCATTATTTAAGATTAACCCTAAACAAGATTTAAAATGTAAAAACAATGCCTTTGCGTAGAAAGATTAGGTGAAACACCATTAATCCTTATCTTTTATATGCATTTTGGGTCAAAAGTTAAAGCGTATTTAAATTGTTCATTTATCGTCAATTAATCGGTTATAGTTTATGAAGAAAAATTTTACTTATTGTTTATTGATGTTGCTACTTCTGCAATTTAATGGGGCAGTTATCGCCCAGCAAAGTACAGTCAACGGAAAAGTGACGTCTGCAGAAGACCAAGTAGGTCTTCCAGGTGTCAGTATTGTCGCAGAGGGTACCGGAACAGGTACGGTCACCGATCTTGATGGCAACTTTAGCCTCAATGTTTCGGGAACTAACACGGTTTTGGTTTTTTCCTATATAGGATTTGCCACTCAGTCTATAACATTGGGCAACCAGCAAACGCTTAATGTGGTCATGCAACCAGAAGCAAAAGGACTAGATGAGTTTATTGTGACGGCCTTTGGTATTTCTCAGGAGAAAAAATCCTTGGGCTACGCTGCACAAAATATCGATGCTGAAGCCATCACCAAGACAAAACAACCCAACTTGGTGAATTCGCTTCAAGGACAAGCTGCAGGTGTTCAAGTGACCAATTCAGGTGGAGCTCCTGGGCAGTCAGCAAGAATCATCATCAGGGGGATCAATTCTTTAGACCCAGGAGCCAATAACCAACCATTATTTGTAGTGGATGGGGTACCTGTGGATAACTCCACCATTGAGTCTACTGGAACGCCAAGGGGCCTCTCGAACAGAATGGCCGATCTAAATCCCAATGATGTGGCCTCCATTTCTGTACTGAAAGGTGCAGCGGCAACCGCTCTTTACGGGGTAAGGGCCGCCAATGGTGCAGTAATTGTCACCACCAAAAAGGGAAAAGCTGGAGAAGTTAGGGTCAATTACAACGGTTCTGTAGGTTTTGAAACAGTTAACCAACTGCCAAAACTACAAGACAAATACGGTCAAGGGTTTAGTGGAGAGTATCAGCCCAGTAGTTTTTGGCCTTCATGGGGCGCTCCTATAGCAGAAGTCCAACAAACGGTGTCTGATCATAAATACCAGGACAATTGGAATAGGGTTTTTAATACCGGGGTACAGCTTGACAACAACATAAGCATTTCTGGGGGCAATGAAAAAGCAACATTCTACGGTTCTTTTGGTAACCTTCAACAGGAAGGTATCATTCCTTTTTCTTCCTGGAACAGAACTACCGCAAAGTTATCTGGAAGTGTGAAGGTTTCAGAAAAGTTTGATTTCTCTGGATCTGTGAATTACAGTAACTCAGGTGGCAACAGGGTTCCTCATGACCGATTTATGGAGCGAATGATGTACTGGTCTGAAACTACTGACGTTCGGGACTATATCAACGAAGATGGGACAATGAGAACCTATTCCAATACCAATCCAATCTATGATGCCCGTTTTGCTACCTACGAAGACAATGTCAACAGAGTGATAGGGAATATCAATTTTAACTACACCCCTACGGAATGGCTTGCCTTTTCCTACCGCCTTGGAAATGACTTCTACAGCGATCAACGAACTGAAATCACTCCAGGCCCTAAAGGAATAGACGGAGAAGTACCGCTCAGTTCAACGGGTTATCTGGAAGAAACCAGAATCAATAGCCGAGACCTTACTTCTAATTTCTTCATTACCCTAAAAAAACAATTTAGTCCCGACCTAAATACCAGTTTAAGATTGGGCAATGATATATTTGAACGAAAATATGACCGAGTAACCGGACGAGGTGAAAACTTTGTCATACCGGATTTTTATAACCTGAGTGTCGCTTCACAAATTTTTGCCAGTCAAGGCAAAAGTATAAGGAGATTGGTCGGTTATTATGGGGATCTAATGATGGATTATAAGAATTACCTCTTCCTGAACATCACTGGAAGGAACGATATTTCTTCTACCTTACCCAAAGATAATAACTCTTTTTTCTACTCTTCATTTAATTTGGGTTATGTTTTTAGTGAAAACATGGAGCTTCCTTCTTGGCTGACTTTTGGTAAATTAAGGGCATCGTGGGCGCAGGTTGGCAAGGACACAGATGCACATATTCTTGGATCTACCTATGTTTCACCCTCTATTTTTCCTTTAAACGGTCAGGTAGGCTTTACAAGAAATTCGGTCTATGGAGATCTCGCTTTAAAGCCTGAGCAAACTACTTCGATAGAGTTTGGTTTACAAACAGCCTTTTTAGATAACCGGGCAAACTTTGATGTAACTTATTATAAATCAAATGCAAAGGACCAGATCATTCCAGTACCGGTGTCTGATGCAACAGGCTATTCTTCCTATATCACGAATGCAGGAGAAATTCAAAATACCGGTTTCGAGTTTATATTGGGTGGTAGTCCTATAGAAAACAGTGATTTTTCATGGAACATAAGCGCCAATTTATCCATCAACAACAATGAAATTAAAGCCATTAAAGAAGGTATCGATGAAATTGTTGTAGGAAGCCAATATGGTTATGCTGGCGCTACTGTCACCATGAAGTTGCTAGAAGGGGAGGCTTATGGTAATATTTTCGGTAGTTCTTACCAAAGACTAGGAACCGATCCTGACAATTTGTTTCTGGACCGAAGTCTTCCTGTAATCATTGGTGCCAATGGCTTTCCAGTAAGGACAGGCACCCAATTGATTTTAGGAAATGCTGTGCCTAAATGGATTGGTGGTGTACGAAATGATTTTACCTACAAAGATTTTGAATTCTCTTTCTTAATAGATTTTAGAACAGGTTTGGAGCAGTACAACCAATATGCGAACTTCCTGTCAGCATTTGGCAAGAATGAATTTACGGAAGCAAGAGAAGATTTTAGAGTCTTTGAAGGTGTCTTGGCAGATGGATCTACCAATACCAAAGAGGTTTGGTTGGGCCAGGGAGAAGGACCTGATGGCGTAGATTATGGTGCTGGATATTGGCGAAACCATTACAGGACAACAAGTGAAAACTTTGTGTCTGATGCCAGCTTTATCAAATTAAGAAACATTACCCTTGGGTATAACCTTAACCCTGATTTGCTGGAGCGAACGCCCTTTAGAACTGCTAGGGTATCAGTAGCTGCCAATAATATTATTTTATATACACCTTGGGATGGATTTGATCCAGAATCTTTCTCTGCAGGTGCTGGCGGAAATGCCATTGGTTTAACAGGTCTGGGTTATCCCGGCGTACAGAGCTTTTTCTTTAACCTGAACCTTGGACTTTAAAAAACTGCAACTATGAAAGCGATATATACTATACTCGGCCTGATGCTTTTTTTAGCATTAAGCTCATGTGAGGATTTTCTTGATGTCAACGAAAACCCCAATAACCCTCAGGATGCTCCTATCAATGGGCTCATGACCAATGCCACCTATGAAACTTCTCTCAATGTGCAAGCCATTGGCAGTATTACGTCCAATTATGTACAATACCTTGCCTCTCCTAATCCAGCAGGGGCTTCAGATATCATGGACGCAAGTAACTACAGTGGACTTTGGTTTGATTTGTTCAATGTGATGACAGACCTTACTGATTTGATGGAAAAAGCGGAAGCAGAAGAGGCTGGCCACTATCTTGGAGCTGGGCAAATTCTGATGGCATTAAATCTAGGGATGACCGTAGATGTATTTGGAAATGTTCCTTATACCGAAGGGTTTGATTTCAGTTCAGTTACCCCTACTTATGATGACGATCAAGCCTTATATTCTGAGGTATTCAGCTTACTAGATCAAGGTATCCAAAATCTCTCCGGAAATACAGCACTTTCTCTGGGAGGCGATGATTTTATATTTAATGGAGACGTTTCCTCTTGGATTAAATTTGGAAATATGCTTAAAGCCAGGTTTATGTTGCATACTAAAGGGACAACTACCTATGATGCCCAAGCTGTTTTGACCACTTTGGCAAGTGGCATGACGAGTAATGAGGATGATGCCACTGTGGTGTTCTTTGAACAGCGATTCAATCCTTGGGCCCAGGTGGCCATAAACAATGAGAACCTGTTATTAGGTGGTTGGATTTCTACCCAATTTATAGAAGCATTAGATGGAACCTCCTATTCCACCGTGGATCCCAGGCTGTCATTAATGATCGGGGCCACGGATGACGGAGAATACATTGGTGTAACCAATGGAGCAGGCAGAGGAAATGCACCTGAACAAGGCGCAAGGTCAACCCTTATTCCTGATCAGTACTATACTTACGAAGATTCCCCACTATTAATAGCTACCTATGCAGAACAAAAATTCATAGAGGCCGAAGTTGCCTTGGAAACTGACCCTTCTAGAGCCTATACAGCCTATTTGGCAGGAATTGAGGCTCATATGGACATGCTGGAAGTTGGTGATGATGAAAAAATGGACTATCTCAATAATCCAGAGGTGAGTATGGGCGCAAGCGAACTTACCTTGGCCGACATTATGAAGGAAAAATGGGTAGCGCTCTTTCTCCATCCAGAAACATGGAATGATGCTAGGAGGTTTGATTATGCCTACAAAGACATGACTTTGCCTGAGAACCTAAATGGAAATCTCAATGGACAGTACATCAGAAGACTGGCCTACCCTGACAATGAAGTGAGCAGGAATGGAAGTAATGTACCTGACGTAACCCTACTGGACCGAATTTGGTGGAACGATTAGTGTTTTCAAAGCGCCTCTTTTTAAAAAAGAGGCGCTATCTATTTCATATTTTCAGACTGGACAAAACGTCTACTTAGCTAAAGGGCTATCACCTTGTGCTCTCTCAGTAATTGATTCCACCTGGAATTAAAATGGAAATTGTTTATTTCGGAGCATAAGGCCTTAGATGTGAAATACTAGACATGCAAGTACTTGGTAAGCTATTATAAGTCCCTCATGGCTCTTGCTGTATTGTTGTTTAAGCAATTACATTTGGAGTATCCTGACCTTTATGGTCTCATAATCCGTTTTGACACCATTGGATCATTCCAAGAATGGGCGGCATCTCACAGCCACGGGTGAAGCCCGTGGTAAATTGAATATCCCAACACCGGATTTTGGCGGTATTGTTGCCGTTTTTTTGCAACAGTAATGACAAAATCCACTTATGTAAACATTGTTTTTAAACCATTTGTTCAACATCCAATTTGGGATATTAGCCGGTAAATGCTAAAATCACTTCCCCGTGTGGTCAGAAAAGGTTACTTTTCCTATGGCTTAGAAGCCATGTTAAAATGGATTCCTTAGAAAACTTTACTATGAAACATTGTATATGGTTGTGCTTGTTGTTAGTCTTTTCCTGCACCGTCCAAAAAATCAACAAAACAGTTCGTTCTTCCGATGTCTTTGAAAAAGGGCATATGGGATTTATGCTCTATGACCCAGTAAAGGGCAAAACCTTGGTGAAATTAAATGAAACCAAGTACTTTATCCCAGCCTCCAACACCAAAATATTTACTTTCTATACCAGCTATAAAGCCTTGGGAGATGGGTATATCAATGGCCTGAATTATACACACAAAGGCGATTCCCTAATTTTCTGGGGCACGGGAGATCCTTCCCTTTTGCATCCCGACTTTAAAGACAGTACGGTGGTGGACTTCCTCCAAGACAGTCCCAAAGAATTATTCATGGTGGACAATTTTGAGCAGCTGTCTAGCTATGGACCCGGCTGGTCTTGGAACTGGTATCCCTACTACTTTGCTGCCGAACGTTCTCCTTTACCGATCTATGGAAATGTCTTACGCTATTCAAAAACTGCTGAAGCAGTAAACGCTGAACCCTATCCAAATTCTGTACTTTTGCCATTGAGGCCATCAGCAAAAATTCAATCCGGTAGTTATTTTATCCAGAGAGACTTCAAGACAAACACCTATGAATATGCCTTTGATAGGGAAAAAGACAGCCTGACTTTTGCCACAGACAAACCTTTTATCACTTCTGTGAATTTGGCTAGAAACCTTTTACAGGAAGCGGTTGGAAAGAAAATCACTCTTCTCGAAAACGAAGGCTATACTCAAAGTGTCCATGAAAAATTACCTACGATAAAGGCAGATTCCTTGTATGCCCAGATGATGAAAATTAGTGACAATTTCTTGGCCGAACAACTGATGGCTCTGGTTTCAGATGCGGTTCTTGATTCCATTAACATCCGGGCTGGGATTTCCTATGCAAAGGAGAATTATTTGGCGGATCTTCCTGATGAGCCTCAATGGGTAGATGGTTCAGGTCTTTCTCCCCAAAACATGTTTACCCCTCGCTCGGTAATCAAGCTGTTGCATAAAATCCATACTGAAATTCCGATGGAAAAGATCAAAGCCTACTTCCCTGCAGGCGGAGAATCCGGTACCATCCGCAACTGGTACCCGGCAGACCCCGGGCAGCCCGCATACATCTACGCCAAAACGGGCACCCTGGCCATGAGCACCGCCCTGAGTGGTTTCCTTTTAACCAAAAGTGGCAAAGTTCTCCTCTTCAGCACCTTCTTCAACAACTATACCGGCAGTTCCAGTGTGCAAAAAACGGAAATGCAGAAACTGCTTTATTTTATTCATGATAGATATTAATTGTTAATGGTTAATTATTAATTGTTAATGCTTTGGGATTTTACTGTCTGATTTAGGATTCTGGCAGCTAATTTAAATTTTAAAATATAGAAACCAGTGACTTATAAGGAAACTATCGAACGTCTTTACGCGCTTCAAAATCCTGAAAAGGTCACTTTTAAGGAAAAGAAATTTGGGATTGTTTCTAATAATTCTTTGGGGATATATCATTCAGAATTAAAGAAGATCGCTAAGGATATTGGAAAGGACAATGCACTTGCACTGCAACTTTTTGACAGTGGCATTTACGAAGCCCGCATTTTATGCAGCAAAATATTCAAGCCCAAGGATGTTACTGAAGCATTGATGGAGAAGTGGGTCAAAACATTTGAGAATTGGGAGGTTTGTGATAGCTTTTCTATGGGGCTCTTTGCCAAAAGTGATTTTGCGCTCCCAAAAATCCTAGAATGGACTAAAAGGAAACCTGAATTTGAAAAAAGAGCAGGTTTTACCATTATTGCTTCTTACTGTATGGCAGATAAGCTATCGGAAAATGACTTATTTGAATCCCTTTTCCCAATCATTAAGCAAGAAGCGAATGATGAAAGAATCTATGTCAAAAAAGCGGTGAATTGGGCACTTCGAAACATTGGAAAACGAAACCGGGATCTCAACAAAAAAGCCATCCTAGTGGCTCAAGAATTACTGGAAACTGAAAGCCCTTCAGCCAAATGGATTGCAAAAAATGCACTGAGTGAGTTAGAGAGAGACAATATCAGAATGTCAGATTATCCAAGGGTGAAATATAGGGGAATGGTGGAAGGCTTTGAATAATAATTTGCCAAAAATAAAATGGACAAATACCAAAATAAATACCGCATAGGGTCTATTCGATTATCCGGATATGATTATCGGAAAAACGGTGCCTATTTTATAACCATCTGTACCAAAAATAGGGATCATTTTTTTGGGGAAATTGTGGATGCCTCTATCATAGGGACCTTGCAATGCAAGAGCCCTATGATGCAATTGAATGAATTAGGCCAAATCGCCCAAAAATATTGGATGGAAATACCCAACCATTTCCCGTTTGTTGAATTGGGAAATTTCGTGGTGATGCCCAATCATACCCATGGTATATTGGTGATTAAACGTCACCAATATACCCCGGTAGATACGTTGCAATGCAACGCATCTACCGTGCCAACCAGGCCCATAAATGAACAAATGTCAAAAATATCACCTAAACCAGGCAGCATTTCAACGATTATTTGTTCCTACAAATCTGCTGTTACCAAACAGGCACGATTAATAAACGCCAGTTTTACCTGGCAGGCCAGATTTCACGACCATATCATCCAAAATTCAGCCTCCTTCGAAAGAATACAACATTACATTTCCACCAATCCATTGAATTGGCAAAAAGATAGATTTTCAGTTTAGCCAAAAATTCATAATTTGATTTGACCCAATGAGCGTTAAACCAATTAAAGCCCCATTAGATTATTACCTATTGAATCCTTAGACGTAAATTACATGACATTATTAATTGTAATTGGTAAGGCCAAAAATCGATATGGAATCAATAAGCATTTTTGAAATTATAAAAGTTGGCATTGGACCTTCCAGTTCACATACCATGGGACCCTGGAGGGCTGCCCTGTCTTTTTTAAATCACCTGAATAAAATCAAAAAACTCAATGAAGTCACCGAGATCACCACTTCATTGTTTGGGTCCCTAGCCAAAACAGGATTGGGACACGGCACAGACAAAGCAATAATGCTTGGACTTTCTAATGAGGATTTTATTACCATCGATACGGATAAAATAGAGGAGAAAATTGACAAAATAAATCAAAACGCTTGCATCAATATTTCAGAAAACCACTCCATTCCTTTTAATTACAAACAACACATCCTTTTTGAATTCAAAAAAAACCTGGATTATCATCCAAATGGGATGCGATTTGATGCTTCGCTAAGCGATGGAACTAAAATTTCTAGGGAATATTTTTCTGTTGGCGGAGGCTTTGTTGTCACTCAGGATTCAGACAAGGTGGCACAGCACCCGATCAAAACCGAATTTCCCTGCCATTCTCAAAAAGATCTTTTAAATAACTGTAACAAACTTAACCTGACCATTTCTGAGCTGGTAATGCTTAATGAAACAGCCTGGAGAAGTGAAGCTGAAACCCGAAAACAGGCCCTTTACATTTGGAACGAAATAAAAAAATGTGTTTTTAGAGGTGTCAACATATCAGGGCTATTGCCCGGAGGACTTAAGGTAAGGAGAAGGGCTTATGATTTGAACAAAAAGTTTTTGCAGGGCCAAAAATTTAATAATATCGTCGATTGGATCAAGGCCATTAAAAAAGGCCCGAAAGATTTTAACACAGTAAACAAATGGGTAAGTGTTTTTGCTTTGGCAGTGAATGAAGAAAACGCCTCTTTTGGTAGGATCATTACTGCGCCCACCAATGGCGCTTCTGGCGTAATCCCAGCAGTACTAATGTATGCTTACTGTTTTACCCCAAATTTTGATGAGGATGAAATCGTAAAGTTTATACTCACTGCTGGAGAGATTGGTACACTCTATAAAAAAGGAGCTACTATTTCTGCGGCCATGGGTGGGTGTCAAGCTGAAATTGGGGTTTCAAGTTCCATGGCAGCAGGAGCGCTTACTGAAGCACTTGGTGGAAGCAAAGAACAGGTTTGTCAGGCAGCGGAAATCGCCATGGAACACCACTTGGGCATGACTTGTGACCCGATTGGTGGATTGGTACAAATTCCTTGTATTGAACGAAATAGCATGGGCGCCATAAAAGCCATTACGGCTTCAAATATGGCATTGGAAAGCGACTCTTCGGCAGCCCGCCTAAGCTTAGACAACGTTATCCAGGTAATGTGGGAAACTGCCTTGGATATGAAATCAAAATACAAAGAAACATCTGAAGGAGGCCTGGCTAAAATCCCAGTAAATATTGCAGAATGCTAAATCACGTCGTTATTAATCTCAAAATGGAAACTATAAACAGTACAGGCGCACTAAAATTGGATGCAATTTCCAAAAATAGTATATTTCATTATTCTTAATGCTGCTTATAGGTTACAATATGACGAAGAAAATTTTCAAAATACTTGGGCTATTGTTGCTCCAATTCTCAGCCTTAACCATAGTGGCCTCTGCACAAGAGGGAGGCAAATTATACAGTACCTATTGTGCAGGATGCCATGGAGCTAACCTGGAGGGCAATTCAGCCAGTTCCCTTATCAAAACAGAGTGGAAATACGGTAGAAGCGCAAGCTTGATGACCAGGAATATCACTTTTGGGATACCTGAAACAGAAATGATTGCCTGGAATCAGGTTTTGAATAAAGATCAGGTCAAATCACTGGTGGATTTTATTTCTGAGGCCCAGAAAATTCAACCCAATATAGACCGTTCCATTCCTAAGCAAATTAAAACTGAAAAATATGATTTAAAAATTGAGGAATGGGTAGTGGATGCAATCAAAACTCCTTGGGCCCTTGAGTTTGTCTCTAAGGACAGTGCTCTGGTATCTGAAAGGCGTGGAATGCTTCGCTGGATAGTGGAAGGAACTCCATTTGCAGACCCGGTTAAAGGAGTCCCCCAATCCCAAGAGTTTCGAACTGGTGGATACATGGACATTGCCATTGATCCTGAATATCAAAAAAATAGATGGATCTACCTGGCTTTTAGTTATGCCCCAGAGCGTATTACAGATGACGCTGCTCCTGCCATGACCAAAATTGTTAGAGGAAAAATTAATCAAAACCAATGGATAGCCGAACAAACCCTGTTTGAAGTACCGAATGACCTTCTGGTGACCAAAGGAAATCGATGGGGATGCAGGTTTTTATTTGACAAAGCTGGGTACCTGTATTTTTCGATTGGTGATATGGGATATGCCGAAGACGCTCAGGATCTGAGTAAGCCAGTAGCAAAGATTTACCGTATCAATCCTGATGGAAGTATTCCCACTGACAACCCATTTATTAATAAACCCGGTGCGTTGCCTCAATTGTTTACGATAGGCAACAGAAATGTACAAGGAATCGCTCAACATCCCGATACTGGTGAAATTTGGTTTACAGAACATGGCCCTATGGGAGGTGATGAATTAAATATTTTAAAGAAAGCTGGCAATTATGGCTGGCCTGATATTACCTATGGAATAGACTATGATGGGAGTGTTGTATCCACCCAAACAAATCAGGAAGGGATGTTACAACCCATTATTTATTGGAATCCATCCATTGCCGTTTCACCAGCTGAATTCTCAGACAGTCCGCTCTTTCCCCAATGGAAAAACAATTTGTTCATAGGAGCACTTGCCTTTGAGGAAGTAAGAAGATTAACGACCAACGACCACAAGGTGGTGCAACAGGAAATGATTCTTAAAGGTTATGGCCGGGTTAGAGACCTTAAATTCGGGCCTGATGGAGCATTTTATGTGGTACTCAACCAACCAGACAAAATTTTAAGGATCACTCCAAAATAAACCTGTGGTTCAGCAGATGATAAGGTAATTTTATTATTCGTTGAGTAGATGACCCCCATTACTGCGTGGATAGAATTGAGACAGGAAACTTATCCCGTAACTATATTTGGCCATAAAAAAATTATATCATTATTAACAATTCCGAAATGACTAAAAAGCGAATCTTTTTTACTGGTGGATCTGGAAAAGCAGGAAAACACGTGGTCCCTTATCTGCTCTCCCAAGGACATAGGGTGATGAACGTAGACCTAAAACCTTTGGATTACCCTGGGGTAGATAACCTGATCGCTGATATCACCGATTCCGGTCAAATGTTCAATGCCATGAGTTCGTATGCAGCCCTAGACGAGCTGGAGCCTGGAAATGGAGTGCCGAAATTCGATGCAGTAGTGCATTTTGCTGCCGTCCCTAGAATCTTGATCAACCCTGACAATGAAACATTTCGTGTCAATACCATGGGTACTTACAATGTGATAGAAGCGGCTGTTAAGCTTGGCATAAAGAAGATAATCATTGCCTCTTCAGAAACCACTTACGGCATCTGTTTTTCAGATGGGTCTACTGATCCCAATTCCTTGCCTTTGGAGGAAGATTATGATGTGAATCCCATGGATAGTTATGGTTTATCAAAGGTGGTGAATGAAAAAACGGCCCGCAGTTTTCAACGACGTACTGGCTTTGATATTTATGCCTTGCGCATTGGCAATGTGATTGAGCCGCACGAATATGCGGAATTGTTCCCCCATTATTTCAAAAATCCTGAAGTGCGCCGAAGAAATGCCTTCTGCTATATCGATGCTCGTGACCTCGGCCAGATTGTGGACCTGTGCTTGCAAAAAGATGGACTTGGTTACCAGGTATTTAATGCTGGAAACGACCATAATGGTGCGATTATTCCTAGCAAAGCTTTGGCAGAAAAATTTTTCCCTGGGGTGCCTGTTACCCGTGAATTAGGCGAACATGAAGCTTTGTTTTCAAACCGAAAAATACGTGAAGTGCTAGGGTTCAAAGAAGAACACAATTGGCAGAAATATGTAAAAGGAGAATGATTGATGGACAATTAAAAAGTTAACATCGAAATTTTTCTCCTATTACCTAGTAGCTATTCCTATCCAAAAACCTTCCTCATTAAATGAAAAACATTTTTAGATTTCTTGAAATTTTTGCTTTCGTTCTTCTTTTAAATTCATGTTCTAGTCCTAAAGAAGTTCAGGTAACAAGCCCTAATGAAAAATTCAGATTTGAATTGCTGGTTGAAGATTCACAGCTTTTTTACCGCGCTTTTTTTGATGACAATGAGATTGTTGAAAAATCTTTATTGGGATTTAAGCTGTCTGACTCCACAATAATCGGTCAAAACCTTGAAATTAAGCAGGCGGAGGAAAGTGAGGTAGCATCAGATTGGAAACCTATATATGGCGAAAGAAATCTTTATCCAGACCAATACCATCAGGCTGTTGTTTCCTTTAGTTCAAAGGATCAAAAAACGCCTCTCTTCCAACTAAACATAAGGGCATACAACGAGGGACTTGCGTTTCAGTATGCTTTTGAAAATGTAGGAAAGGTTACTCTTGATGCAGAACTTACCGAATTCACCCTACCTGCCAAGGCTGAAGTATGGGTGTCAGAACAAGCTCAGGGGGCAATTAATAAGATAAAATTAGCTGAAATAAGCAACAAGATTGTTGAACGCCCACTATTGGCAGAGCTGAGCGATTCCTTATTTGTAGCACTTGGAGAAGCTGCTTTAGTTGATTTTTCGAGAATGAAATTTTCACTGGCTGAAGGTAAAACTTCTACCCTTGTTGCGGACCTAGAAAGTGAGGTCATTTTCAACGATGCCTTTTCCAGCCCCTGGAGAACAATCATGGCTGGGAATTCCGCAGGCGAAATACTTGAAAACAATTACCTAATCTTGAGCCTCAATGCTCCAAATGCCATAAAAAACTCGGATTGGATAAAACCCGGAAAGGTAATTCGTGAAGTAACACTCACCACAGATGGAGGAATGGCCTGTGTGGATTTTGCTGTCAAACACAACTTGCAATACATTGAGTTTGATGCCGGATGGTATGGAAATGAATACGATGATTCTTCAGATGCCACCACCATTACGGTGGATCCAAAACGCTCAAAAGGTCCGCTTGATCTTCTTCGGGTAATCAAATACGCAGAAAGCAAAGGTATAGGGGTGATTCTGTATGTCAACAGAAGAGCTTTAGAAAAACAACTTGATGAGGTATTGCCGTTATTAAAATCCTGGGGGGTAAAAGGTCTTAAATATGGATTTGTCAATGTAGGTTCACAGGAATGGACAAGTTGGTTGCATGAGGCTGTAAGGAAGGCTGCTGATCATGAGCTAATGGTAGACATTCATGATGAGTACCGCCCAACGGGTTATTCTCGAACCTATCCAAACCTTATGACGCAGGAGGGTATTCGTGGTGATGAGGAATCTCCTGACAATACCATGGTTTTAAAAACCTTGTTTACCCGCATGCTAGCAGGTGCCGGAGACCATACCAATTGCTATTTTGCAGAGCGAGTGGACAATAAAATGGGCTCTCATGCTTCCCAGTTGGCCAAGGCCGTTTGTATCTATAGCCCATGGCAGTTTCTTTATTGGTACGACCGTCCGGAAAACGCTCCAGGAGCACATAAAGGGGCGGGAAACAGTACCAATTTCATCTTGGAAGTGCCTGAATTGACATTTTTCGACCAAATGCCTACCGTTTGGGATGACACCAAGGTGCTATCAGGCTACCCAGGAGAACATGCGGTTGTGGCTAGAAAAAGTAGAGACACCTGGTTTGTAGGGGCACTTAATGGGATGCAGGAAAGAGAAAGTGAAATTTCATTTGACTTCTTAGACCCAAACAAGAAATACACGGCTACAATTTTCACGGACGATGAGGAGGTAAAAACCCACAGCAGGGTAGCTTTAGAGACAAGGGACCTAACAGCTAAGGATGTGATGAATTTCAAATTGGGGAAACACAAGGGAATGGCGATGGTTATAAAAATGGCCCAATAGAAAACAGAGTAGATAAAAACTTATTAACACAAGTTTGACACTATCATGTTGTACTTATCAATTATCAAAGGTCCACACATAAGGCCTCAAAATCTCCATAGTCAACATCAACGTAGAACATTTTTTAAAATTTTAAAGGTTTAAATGGGAAATAGACCTCCCCATTTTCAGCTATAACTTTTGTTAAAAAACAATAAAGTTTAAATCGGCATAATTTGAATTATATAAATAGTTGTATTTTAGATGTTTAGTATTTAAACACTTACAATACATCTAGGCCTCTGGTATTGTGCTTTTGGTACCAATACATAATTGGATAGGTTCAAAAAAATGAGCTATGAAAAACTTTATTGTATTTCTTTTTTTATTGGCGGCATTCTATTGTCAAGCCCAAAATGATCACAAATTTAATTTTGACTTTGAAAAGCAGAAAGATAAATCCAGCCTTTCAGACGGCTGGTTTAAATGGGGGGATTATGCCTCTACCATAGACAGCCTTGCTAATTCAGGGATAAATGCAGGAAAAATTACCGCTACTGACAATGGAAAATTTGGATGTATCGCCTACCCTATTCCTGCAAAATATTCCGGCAAAACATTGAGGCTTGAAGGGTACATGAAAATCAAAAATGTCACCAATGGATTTGCTGGGCTCTTACTACGAATCGATGGCAAAGAAGGCGTTTTAGCATTTGCCAATATGGATGACCAGAAAATAAAGGGTACAAAAGATTGGCAGAAATACAGCATAAGCCTTGATTACCCTCAAAAATCAGAAACCATATATGTAGCAGGTATTCTTTCAGGAAAAGGTGAAGCTTGGTTCGATGATTTTGCTTTAACCATCGATGGAGAAAATATTGAAACTTTAAAGGAAGTGAAAAAAGAAGTGGCAAAGGGACAACTGGATACCGCCTTTGACAAAGGCTCCTTACTGGATTTATCTATATTGACGGCCGAAAAAACCGATGACCTTGAACTGCTAGGTAGGGTTTGGGGCTTTCTTAAATACCACCATCCTGAAATTGCCAGAGGAAATTACAATTGGGATTATGAACTGTTTAGATTCTTACCACTTTATACCGAAGCTAAAAGTAAGGCAGACAGAAACAAACTCATTATCGAATGGATTGATTCGCTTAATCCACTAGAAAATTGTGCTGAATGTGAACCAACTGATGAAAATGCGTTACTTAAACCAGACCTAAACTGGATTCATAAGGAAGATCCGGTGCTAAAAGACAAGCTACTCTCTGTTTACCATAACCGCTCACAGGGAAAACATTATTATATAGCATTGTCAGCTAACATACATAACCCGGATTTTATTAATGAAAACCCGTATGCAAACATGTCCTATCCTGACGCTGGGTTTAGACTTTTGTCTATTTTCAGGTATTGGAACATGATCAATTATTTTTTTCCCTATAAACACTTGATGGATACGGATTGGAATATAAAGCTCAAAGAATATATCCCCCGATTCTTACAAGCCAAAAATGAATTGGAATACGAAATGGCTGTACTTCAACTCATAGGAGATATTCAAGATACCCATGCAAACTTATGGGGAGGAGGAGATAAAATAGAAGCGTGGAAAGGATCCAACTTTCCTCCTGTAAACCTTAGATTTATAGAAAACAAATTAGTAGTCGCAGCTTTTTATAATGAAGAATATAAAGAAACTATTGGTTTAAAAATTGGTGATGTTATTACCAAAATAAATGGAAAACCTGTGGAAGAAATCGTAAATGAAAAATGGAAATATTATCCTGCTTCCAACTCCGCTGCAAAATTAAGAAATATTTCAATCGATATTTTACGATCAAATGAGGATGAAGTAAATATTGATTTTATTTCGGAAAGTGCTATAGCACAAATGAAAACCCTTAAACTATACCCAAAAGATAGTCTTGATTATTTCACCTGGTTTAGAAAAAACAAGGATATCTCTTACCGTTTATTAGATGACAATATTGGCTATGTTACCCTGGCTAGTATAAAACAAGAAGACATAGAAAATATTAAGAAAGAGTTTAAGAACACCAAAGGGATAATCATTGACATTCGTAATTACCCATCCACTTTCGTGCCTTTTGTTCTAGGCTCCTATTTTGTTACTTCTTCAACCCCTTTTGTAAAATTCAGCGTTGGCAATGTTGATAACCCCGGTGAGTTTTCATTTACAAAGGATTTGGAAATCCCTAGTAGGGGTACATCATACAAAGGCAAATTGGTTGTGCTGATTAATGAGTTTTCGCAGAGCCAGGCGGAATATACCGCCATGGCTTTCAGGGCTGGAGACAACACGACGCTTATTGGAAGTACCACAGCAGGAGCGGATGGAAATGTTTCTACCCTATTTTTGCCCGGTGGGCTAAGGACAATGATTTCTGGTATTGGAGTTTATTATCCAAATGGAGAAGAAACACAACGTATTGGAATTGTTCCTGACATTGAAGTAAAACCAACCATTGAAGGCATCAAAGCAGGTAGGGACGAACTGATGGAAAAAGCCATAGAAGTGATTACCCAGCTCAAAAAAAGGTGATTTTGATGGCAATACTTCCCTAAAAATGCAGCATATATTCTTTGAGCAGATCAATGTATTCTGGGGTATAGACATTGGTGGCGTCTTTTATCACCAATGTTCTTACTTCAGTTTGCACTGGCCTCCTGGTTAAAGAAGCTATCACTCGGTGTACTTTGCTGGTTTCCCTGTCCTGTAGCAAGGTTTTACTGTCTACATAAAAACCTTTTTCAATACCCAATCCAATAAAAGCCTCCATCTCATAGGCTGGTAGAATTAGCCATAATACGCCCTTATCCCTCAATAAACGATCTATACCTGCCCACAAATCGGTGAAGTTAAGTCCCTGCTCATGCCTGGCCAGGTTGATATTTTGTTTGCTGCTTTGCAGCTGACCACTGTAATAAGGAGGATTAGTAATGATCAGGTCGTATTGCTGGGTTTCAGCTATTGCAAAATGCTGAAATTTTTGGTGCTTCACATTTACATTAAGCCCCAGCTTATTGGAAGCTATATTTTTAGTCGCCTGCTCAAAAGCATCTTGGTCTATTTCCACAGCATCAATTGTAGCCTGCGGGTACTTTTGAGCCATCATCAAAGCAAGAACACCCGTACCTGTTCCAATATCGAGAATGGCTTCAGGAATAGACTTTAAAGCGGCTAGCGAACCAAGAACGACCGCATCGGTACTCACTTTCATTGCACATCGCTCCTGTTCTATTCTAAACTGCTTGAATTGAAAAAAGGTGTTTGCCGTCCGTTTCATTATGCCTTTTGCTCTGCTTCATAGCCCTGATCAGGAGGTAAATTATGTCCCAAAGCCGCTGTTACTGCCAATTCATCGCATCTTTCATTTAAGGGGTTCCCAGCATGACCTTTTACCCATTGAAATTGAGGCTTAAATTTAGTATGTAGGGGAATGTACCTTTTCCAAAGGTCAACATTTTTTTTGTCCTTAAAGCCCTTTTTTTGCCAAGCCCATATCCAGCCTTTTTGAACGGAATCCACCACATATTTACTATCCGAATAGATGGTAATTGGCAAGCCTTCTACTTTCAAAGCTTCCAAACCCCGAATCACCGCCAACAATTCCATCCGGTTATTGGTGGTGAGGCGAAACCCTTCGGAAAGCTCTTTTCTTAGGTTCTTATAGAGCAAAATCACACCATAGCCTCCATTTCCTGGATTGCCCTTGCTGGCACCATCGGTATATATTTTTATCATGTCCTATTGAAATTTGCATCAAAAATAGGGTAAATATTACAAACCGTCCAATAAGCCAACACAGACTTTAGCGAATTCCCAAACCACTTGAATCTGTCTTCTTAAAAGATTGACTTACGGGTAATGTAACAAGCAGGTAAGTGCTTTAGCACCTTTGCCTTGGCAATACAAGATTTGTAAGCCCAAAGAAAATTATTACCAAGAAATAATTTGGAATAATGGCCGTTTATTTCGTTTTTAAGAAATAATTAGGGCTTAAAAATACAACAAATAGGTCAAACAGTAGGTCGAAACAAATTATTAGCAATGATTGAAACATGAAGAAATACATTTTAAACAAAGCTGAAGAAATAATTTCCCAAACTGAAGAACCGGAATACGAATCCATTTCAGTTCACGATTTTCTTACCGAATTTGATTATGCAACGAAGTACTTACCAAGATTTCTGAAAGTACGTTCCTTTGCCCTCTACATGCTTTTCTTTAAAAGGGCCTATTATTCAATTGGTGATAGAAAAATTAAGCTTAAAATATCCGCTTTGGGCCAAAATATGCTCTCCAACTTTGGGAACCCTATGTCAAAGGATGTGGTGAAAAGGGGAATCAATGACTTGGTCAAATTCGGCATCGTAGAAAAATTACACCGCCCAGGAAAAATCAATGAGTACATTGTCAAATTGCCCTCAGAAATAAAAGCCATAAAAAAGCTTATAAAAATAGAAGACCGCATTGAAGAAAGTATTTATGGAGATTCGGATGACGATATCCTTAGTGATAGCAACAAAAGAAATGAGATTTTAAAAAGGGACAACAATAAGTGCTTTTATTGTCTTTGCGAACTTAAAGCACCTGATTTTTACCTCAATCATATCCATTCCAAAGCCAATGGGGGCTATGACTGGAAATCCAATCTGGTTTCATCCTGCAGAACCTGCAACACCGTAAAAAATGCTGACAGTGTAAATGCCATATTATTGAGTAACCTCAAAAAAGGACTTATTCTAAATACAGAATATTTAGAGCAAAAATCTAAATTGGATAAACTGAAAGCCGAATATCAACAAATCAGAGAAAATATTGGAAATATTCCCTAGTAAATTTCTTGAATTAACCCTATGTCGATCTTTATTAATACCAGTATAATTACAAACATTTAAAAGCAGGAACACCAAGGTGAACCTGCTTATTTTTTATACCCATCAATGACAAAACTCAGTCAAATACACATTCAGAATCTTCGGACTTCCAAATGACTTTCTTGCCTTCAAGGTCTTCAAGGGCATAATCCCCTTCAATCGTATCCCCTGAACAGTCATAACTAACAAGTTGCCAGTTACAATTGGGGCAGCAGCTAGCCAAATAGAATACAGTTTCTCCTTCGTAAGAAGCTTGACCGATATAATTATATTCAGACATTTCTTCAGAAGCCAAGCCTTGCTGTAAAGTTTTCAACCAAGGTAAATCATTCAAAGGGTCAGTTACTCCGCAAATTGTATCCGGGTTATCGGTTTCATTACATGAGAATAAAATTAATAAACTAAAAATAAAGGGGTAAAATAACTTTTTCATAAATTTAAATGGAAAATTGGTTCAAACTTTTGACCCTTACGAGTAAATAATACTAAATGCTACAAAAAAGTTTTAATAATCTGTGGTCAAGTTTAAATTACCCTCAACCAATCTTAATCCTAACATAAATGCACCTAAGCAACGCTTTTTCCAGTACATTCATAATGTGCTTCTCAACAGCTAATGATAGAATACCTTCCTAACTATTCAAAATCAAAAAGTTAAAGCGCCATGGGGGCAACAATTACTTCACAAAAGTACTGACTAGCAGCTTGAAGATTGTGAATTAAGTTTTAAATTAACTGTTCTAATTGATACTATCCAAAGCCTATGAAATATTATTACAAACACATTTTTCCACTTTTCCTTATCCTACTTTTGGTAAGCGCTGTCAACAACGCCTTGCTTTCACAGGAAATGGATTTTGAATCTTACAACCCACAATCTACTTTAGTGGTACCTGAAAACCTTGTCACAAGAGCCAAATACCCATTTGTTGATATCCACAGTCACCAATCCAATGTCAACGATGTGCTGATTTCAAGGTTGATTAAGGAAATGGATGAAATGAATATGGCGACCATGGTAAACCTAAGTGGAAAGGGTTCTTCAAGAAATAGAGCTGACAGTGAGGCACAGGAGTACCTTAGCGCTATGATCCGTAAGTTTAATGAACAGGCGCCAGGTAGGTTTATTGTTTTCACCAACTTATCATTCAACGGGTTTGGAAATAAAGAATGGAGAGAAAAGGCCGTGGCTGAATTAGAAACAGATGTAAGAAATGGGGCAAATGGTTTGAAGATTTTCAAAAGCCTGGGTTTAAATGTCCAAGACGTCAATGGCGAAAGAGTACCTATCAATCATCCCGACCTGGATGCCATATGGGCAAAATGTGGAGAACTAGGTATTCCAGTGTTGATTCATGCTGCAGATCCAGCCTCCTTCTGGGATCCAATGGATGGCAACAACGAACGCTGGCTAGAACTAAAATTACGCCCCAACAGAAAAAGAGCTGCTGACAATCCAGCGCCTTTCGATCAGATCATTGCAGAACAGCACGCCATATTTAAAAAACATAGAAACACCACTTTTATTAATGCCCACATGGGTTGGATGGCCAATGACTTGGCTAAGGCTGCCAAGCATTTGGATGAGTATCCAAATGTCAACTTTGGGATAGCAGCTGTTATTGCTGAGTTTGGTCGGCAACCAAGAGCAGCCAGAAAGTTTTTTATCGATTACCAAGACAGAATACTCTTTGGGAAGGATGCGTACAACCAAGAAGAGTTTTACACCTATTTCAGGGTTTTGGAAACCGAGGACGAATACTTTCCATATTATAAGAAATACCATGCCTATTGGCGCATGTATGGTTTAGGGCTACCCGATGAAGTGCTCAAGAAAGTTTATTATAAAAATGCACTCCGAATTGTTCCCAATATGGACAAAAGCCTTTTCCCTTATTGATTGTTTCTAAGCAAAAACAATAACTAATTGTATATGAATTTTTCGGAAATACATCTCCGAGTAAAGTTAAATTCTGAATTTATTTCAAGATCATGGAAGCATACTTTATCGATATGCTTGTGTATGGTCTTTAGTTGTATGGGATTATCTCAGGAGGCCACCTTCAAAAACCCCATTCGCAATGGAGCTGATCCTTGGGTTTTTCAAAAAGGGGACCATTATTATTACTGTTCCTCTTCTGGAGGGAGCATAGCGATCTCAAAGTCTTCAAAACTTACTGATCACGGTGTATTTCAAAAAGTCTGGGACGCACCGGATCAAGGATGGAATTCAGCCAATATTTGGGCACCGGAATTACATTTTATTAATAGTCACTGGTACATTTATTATGCTGCAGGGAAAAAGTCCGGAGGCCCCTTTATACACCAAAAATCAGGGGTTTTAAAATCAGTGGGGAAGGATCCTTTTGGCCCTTATGAGGATAAGGGTATGTTGTACACTGGGGATGATATAACCGATCCAGGATCGGTAAAATGGGCCATTGATTTAACACCATTTAAACATGAAGGTTCACTTTATGCTATCTGGTCAGGCTGGAAAATAGACAGTGAAACTGACCGCACTCCCCAACACCTTTACATCGCCAAAATGAGTGATCCGACAACAATCAGTAGCAACCGCGTTAAAATATCTTCCCCAGAAGAAAGCTGGGAAACCGGAGGGGAGTTGGACCTTAATGAAGGGCCTCAGGTATTGAAAAATAAAAACCTTACTTTTATTATTTATTCCACCAGAGAATCCTGGTTAAAAGATTACCGATTGGGTCAATTGAAATTGAAGGATTCAACTTTAGATCCCTTGGTTCCGGAAAATTGGATAAAAAACGGCCCTGTTTTTCTGGGAAATCATGCTGTTCATGGGGTAGGACATTGCAGTTTTGCAAAATCTCCTGACAGCTCCGAAGATTGGATCCTTTACCATTCTAAAAAGGTAGCAGACCCGGGATGGAATAGAGATATCCGGTTACAGCCTTTCAAATGGCGTGTGGATGGAAGCCCAGATTTCGGCAACCCAGTGTCCTTAGATAAACGCATACCAGTACCTTCCGGAGAAAAAGAATGATGAAAACAGCAACGAACCCAATGAAAACCATCCGCTACACTATATTGTCATTGTTGATCATCACAGGATGTCAACAAAATCCAAAAAATAAAAAAAACGATATAGATTCAGATAGGCATCACAAGGCCATAATTAATCCAGTACTTCCAGGTGATCGCCCCGACCCTACTGTTATTCAGATTGGAAACGAGTATTATGCTTCTGCCACCTCTAACGAATGGGCTCCATTGTTCCCAATTTACAAGTCTTCAGATTTATTGGAATGGGAATTGGTCAACTATGTATTTCCTGAAGGGGCACCTATGTGGGCTAAAAACAATTTTTGGGCTCCCGAATTATCTTATGACGAAGAGCAGGGGAAAATTTATGCCTATTATACTGCCAGAGACAAACAGAGTAACCGATTAAGTGTGGCGGTGGCAAGTTCAAGTTCTCCTACAGGAAAATTTGAAGATCACGGTCCATTAGTTGCCCAGGAGCATGGCTCTATAGATGCCTATGAGGTAAGGGATGATGATGGTAAAATCTATGTATTATGGAAGGAAGATGGGAACAGTAAAGGTTTGCCTACTCCTATTTGGGCACAGGAAGTTAATGAGCAGCGAACGCGATTACTCGGCCAGCCGATAGAACTTTTCAGGAATGACCAAATTTGGGAAAAAAACCTGGTGGAAGGGGTGAGTGTATTCAAAGAAAATGGGTATTTCTATGCTACTTATTCGGCAGGAGCCTGCTGTGACAGGGAATGCAATTACCAAACTGGAGTAGCCAGAGCAAAAAAATTATTGGGACCTTGGGAAAAATACAGTGCTAATCCAATATTGGTTGATAATAAGGACTGGAAATGTGCCGGACATGGAACTGTAGTAAAAATGGACAATGATTATTTCATGCTTTACCATGCCTATAATACTGCGGGCTCTGTGTATGTTGGAAGGGAAGGGGTTTTGGAACAATTAAGCTGGACGCAAGATCAATGGCCTATTTTTGGGAATGCGGCTACCTATAGCCGAGAGAAGGAAATGATAGATTTCAGCGATATTTTTGAGGCAGGCCTAGACCCTTTATGGCAATGGCGCGTGACACAAGACATTGAATTTGAAACAGGTAAGGAGGGTTTGATTTTGAAAGCCTCTATCGAAAACGAAAACTTAGGCAGTCTGCTGGTACAAAGTACCAAATCATCTAACTATCAAATGGAAACAACCATCAATATGGACCTCTCTGATGCTAAAGGTGGTATTTTATTAGTAGGTGCTGCCCACAACGGTTTCGGGGCACCTATAGCAGGTATAGGCATTGCTGCTACAAAGGATGGCTTTTCAATTTTTGAAACGATAAATCAATCAGAATCTATTATGGCACAAAAACAAATTGTACTAGAAGGTAAAATTGGGATGAAAATGGAAGTGACCGAAGGTCATTTACTAAGATTTTCCTTTAAATTGAAAGGGAAGAATTGGCAGTCATTTGATCATGTGGCTTATGCTAACCATTTGGTGCCATGGGGCATGGGTTTCCGGCTAGGCATGTTTGCCAAAGGTAATGAAAACCAAAAAATAAATTTCATTCAGACAAACGTCGTAAACAAATAGCCATCTCAGTAAATCCAGAGTATCTTTTCTTGGATTATTTAACCAATATTTTAGTAGGTACCTCTTAAAGGGAGGTTTAACTTGTTTCAGACAGATAGTGATAATTAGGTTCAAAGTTTAAGGGTTTAAAAAACCGAGGGGGATTATTTCCTCTATTATAAATTACCACACCTTTTGGCGCAAGTATGGTTAATCTTGAATTCAAATGGTTCATTAAAATCAGTCCCTCATTTTTAAATTTTTTATTGTTTCCATGAAAAAATTCCGTTTCACCACAGTAATAGCTGGACTAATAATACTTTGTTTGGGAGTTTCTTGCAAGAAAGAACCACTACCCGAAATTCCACCAACTGGTAATATTTCTTTTGACATTGACATTGAAGGCTGTTTTAGATCCAGTCTTTCTTCAGAACGTATAAATGATATTACATCCATCTATGTATCCATTGAAAATGAGTGTGGAATTATTGAGGGTTATCCCAAAAAGTTCGAGGATTTTTCTCTAGAGGAATATACCATTCACTTAACAATTAACAACCTACCAACAGGGGGCAACAGGCTTAGCCTATTATTACTTATGGATATAAATGGAGAGGTGATATATGCTAGTCCTCTTACAAAATCACAACTTTCAGCCAACACACCGAATCCACTTCCACTCCAATTTGAAACACTAGAAAACCAAATAAATACCATTGCAGCTACAGCTTTATCCACCAGGTGTTTTACTCCCGGTGACTTTGGTATAGATGCCGAAGAAGTTAATTTCAGAGAAGGGCTCGAAAATGTTGGTGGAACATTTGAGGGTGAAATTGATATATCAAGTCAGAAAAAGATTGATGATTTTGGCGCTTTCTGCTATACAAAAATAAAAGGAGGGTTAAAGATTGCATCAAGTGATGAACAACTTGATTTATCACCACTACGATCTATCCAAGAAATTGGTTACCTCCACATATACTCAAATCCACAATTGAAAAGCGTCAAAGGGTTTCATAGCTTGGTTTCTTTGGATCACTTAACTATCGAAAACAATACTAATCTTACATCGCTAGAAGGGTTTTCAAATCTTAAGGAAGTTAAAAACAGAGCTACTTTTTTATCCAATCCAAAGCTAATCGACCTTAAAGGTCTGGACAAACTAATCACTGTAAAAAATTACCTGAGGATTCAAGACAACTACAATTTATCAAGCTTGAACGGATTAAATAATCTAACAAATTGTGAAACAATTCATATTTGGTATAATCCTAAACTTCGTTCTATTCTTGATTTGGAAAATTTAACTATTAATTCAATTGAATTAGGACTTAACCCTAGTTTGGAACCGTTTTGGGAGATTTTTAGTCCGTTAAAAGAAATCAATGCCCTAAGCCTTTCAAATATGGAAATAGATAATTTCGCAAATAAATTTCCTGATGGTTTCAAAATCACAGAATCCTTAAACTTAAATAAAATCAGCGGATTAGAAAGCCTTAACGGTCTCCCTATCGGAAGAGAGTTACAAGGAAACCTTACCATTAGAGATATACTAAAATTAGAAAATCTAGAGGGATTGGAAAATTTACAATCCATAAAGGGGAATTTATTTATAGACTTACACCCAAACCTGAAAACACTAAAGGGGTTGGACAGTCTATCAATTGTCGGAGGAAAAATTACAATAAAAGACAATAATACACTAGATGATCTATGTGCCTTAAATAAATTGTTCCATACTAATCCAAAACACGCCTTAACAATTACCAAAAACGCCTATAATCCAAAATTAAGCGATTTTACGAATGGGCGGTGTTATAAATATTATTATTTACCAGCCTCTAATTGAGGAAATGGGTTCATATAAATTAGCAGTTATAATACCAAATTGACTCTTCTTTTTGAAACCAATTCAGTCAAAGAAACAAACAGATTTTAAGAGATTGGATCATGGTCTACCAGTGAAAAGTTTAAATTTCCACTGGTAGACTTGTTTAAAACAGCTCTCGATTTTAAATTTTCTAACAATACTAAAGGACAATCTCTCCTTTAAGCCTATTGTTGCGCTTATTGCTGTCCTTTGTATTTATGATCAAGCGATATTTCAGTTTTTTACCAGGCTGGTTGGCACGGTATTTTTCTCCTGCGGTGTAAACTAAAGATTGACCCGCTTTCATGGTCGTCGTTTTGGTGTCAAAACTAATCATTTTACCATTTACCTTGAAAAACACCTGATAACTTCCAGCAGGAGCAGCTTCAGGCCCATTGTTCTTTATGGCATATTTAAACGAGCGATAGCCGCTTACCTCTGCATCAAGCATTACCTCCATCACCTCGAGATCATAAGCCTTTTCCTCCTGAGCCAACAGGGGAGAGCTTACTAAAAAACAGACAATCAAAATTTTCCAGTACATAAGGTTATTTATTGTGTGAGTCCAAAAATAAAAAAAGCCCGGTCACTATAAAGCAACCGGGCATAAAATATTTTAAAATAGCTTATTAATTAGCGCCAGGTCCTGCAGCAGGAGTAGCTGGTGCTTCAACACCTAATTTTGCCAAAACAAGATCTGTAAAAGGATCATTGTCTTTGGTATACAGAAGCACTGGTGCCTGACCTGCAGCTTCAGATAGGATATGAGAATAGTTATTCTCTGCTGCTACTGAATTGATTGCATTGTACACCTTAGTTTGTACAGGTTCTAATAACTCCTGCAATTTCCTTTGGTAAGAAGACTGTGCATCTTGTTCAAACTTTTGGATTTCTGCTTGTAATTTTTGCAACTCTTGTTGCTTAGTATTCCTTGCATCATCAGTCATATTAGGTGCTGCTTGTTGGAATGCTGCCGCTTGTTTCTGAAAATCGGCTCCTTTGGTCTGGATTTGTTGACCTAACTGGTTGCTATAATCTTTGATATCAGCGTCTATTTGCTCCATCTCTGGCATCAAACTCATGATATATTCCACATTGGTATACCCGATTTTGACGTCTTGTGCATTTGCTACAAATCCAAAGCAAAAGAGGGCAATTGCTGATAGGAAAATTCTTGCTTTCATAATTGTTAAACTTGGTTAATTTTTAATTGTTTTCTTCTAATCCTAATTCTTCTATAACAAAATCTGAGTAATCATGTCTTGGGTCCGTATAAATTATAGACGTTGGACTAGATGCTTTGTCAAATAAAATGGCAATGCCATTTCTTTTGGAGACCCTGTCAATCGCATCATAAATGGTAGATTGCAATGGCTGTAGCAGTTCTGCTTGTTTTTGATACAGTTGCCCATTGTCACCAAATATCCTGTTATTGAAAGCCCTGGCTTCTTTTTGTTTCTCTCTTATTAGTGCCAGTCTTTCCTGGTACATCTCTTCAGTTAGCAATACCTGCTCTCCTTGGAGGTCACTGTACATTTGTTGTATTCCTTCTTCCAAATTTTGTGCCTCTTTTTTCCACTCTGTACTTAAGGCTTCCATTTCCCCCTGAATCTTTTTGTAATCCGGATGTTTGTTGAGAATATATTCTGTATCAACATAGCCTAATTTCTGTCCCATGAGCACAATGGGCAAAAACGTAAGCAAAAATAACAATTTCAGGGACTTTTCCATAATTATCTGAATTGTTGACCAATAGTAAAGTGGAACATTCCACCGCTTGGCCCTGGGTTTGGATCACCAGCTGTTGGTACACCATCGAACCCATAACCCCAGTCAATGCCTAGCAGGCCAAATGCCGGCATAAATATTCTAGCACCAAAACCGGCAGATTTCTTTAAATCATAAGGATTGTAATCTTGGTAATTTCCCCAGTTATTTCCTGCTTCTGCAAATCCAAGTAAGAATATGGTAGCTGAAGGATTCGGAGATACAAGATAACGAAGTTCCATCACATGCTTGTTATACACTACCCCACCATAAGGTATCGGAGCGTTTGGTTGATTCCTATACTCTTTACCTGGAGTGATGGATTGGTTTTCATAACCTCTAAGTCCAATGATTTCCTGGCCCAAAGCGAAGTTCATCATGTTCATACCATCTCCACCGAGTACAAATCGCTCCAAAGGAATGATACCTGTCTTGGTACCATAAGACCCTAAGAAACCTAAGTGAGTCCTTGCACTTAACACCAATTTGGTAGAACCCAACACTGGTGTATAAAGAGATGCATCAAACATCCATTTGTGGTATTCAAGCCACTGGTATTTCTCCTGGTCAGTTGACTCACCGGTCAGGTTATTGTTCATAGCAGCGTATGGAGGAGTTAGTGTTGAGCTTAAGGTAATGTTTGAACCAAACCTTGGATAGATCGGGTTGTCAATATTATTTCTAGAGATTGTAGTGTTTAACGCTACGCTTTTCGCATTACCCGTATTGAAACTCAAACCGAAATAATTCCCATATTCGTCGAAATTATAATTCTGGAATTGCAAGCTATTGCTGATCTGGAAGTAATCATCCGGCCAAGTAACCCTTTTCGCCAGACCTATTGAAGCTCCTGTAATCTTAAAAGAACCTAACTCTTCACCAAAATTGGTTTGGCTATAGAAGTTGATTTGCCTTTGAACAGAATGATTGAAACTAACACTAAGCGCATTTGGTTTTTTGCCACCAAACCAAGGCTCGGTAAAGGACATGCTGTAGTTTTGAAAACTACGACCATTGGCCTGAACTCTCAAGGACAACTTTTGGCCATCACCTACTGGAAGTGGCCTCCACTTAGAGAAGTCCTTTATATTTTTGATGGAGAAGTTATTGAATGTAAGTCCTACCGTACCTACAAAGCCAAATAGTCCACCCCAACCTCCGGAAAGTTCGATCTGGTCATTTGGCCGCTCCTCTAGTTGGAAGGTAATGTCTACAGTAGCGTCTTCAAAGTTTGGACGCATGTCTGGTTCTATGTTCTCAGGGTTAAAGTAACCGATCTGGGAAAGTTCACGAATGGTTCTTACCAGTGCACTTCTATCAAATTTTTGTCCTGGAAGAATCCGTATTTCCCGCATGACCACATGGTCACTTGTACGTTCATTCCCTTCTATGGATACGCTATTTACTGTCACCTGAGGTCCTTCAAATATCCTCAATTCTATGTCTATAGAATCGGCTTGAATATTGACCTCCACTGGGTCAATGGTAAAGAACAGGTAGCCATTGTCTTGGTACAAAGAACTGACATCATCTCCTTTTTGTGGATCATAATTCAGCCTTTTGTCTAGCTTTTCTTTATTATAAATGTCACCATCAAAAATCCCTAACTTGGCTTGTAGTTCTTCGGTGGTATGGATATAGTTTCCTGAAAAAGTAATGTTGCGATAATAATATTGCTTGCCTTCTTCTATTTCTATGTCAATATTGATCCGGCTATCATCAAACTTAAAAATGCTATCTGATAATATCTCGGCATCCCTGTACCCTCGATTGTTGTAAAAGGCAATAAGGGCATTTTTATCATCCCGGTAATCGCTTTTGACAAATTTAGAACCATTAAAGAAGTTGAGCTTGAAATTCTTATTGATATAGGCTTTAACTTCTTCATCAGACACAGGGTTTCTCTTGGTCACCGCAGCCCCAATGTTTTTTGGGTTGGCATTCAGCAAGCGAGACACAATATCTTTGAAAATATATACCCGAGCATGCTCATGAGTGCCTTTCATTTTTTTCTTAAGGCGATTGTCTGCAATGTTTTCATTGCCTTCAAAGCTTATTTCATTGATACGGACCTTGCTCTTTTTCTCTACATCAAACCGAAGTTTCACGCTGTTGGGTAGGGTGGTGTCTCTTTCTTGAACTACTTTTACTTCAGTATTCAGGAAGCCTTTTCCTACAAAATAATCCTTGATATTACGTTGAGCAGTATTAAGAACGTCGTCTCTAACCACACGGCCAGTGATATTAACCTTGTCCTTTAATTCCCCTTCTTGGGTTTTATTAATGCCTGTAAAGTCAAAGCGACTGAAACGAGGCCTCTCTGTAAGGTCCAATAACAAGTAAATGTCATCCCCTTCGATCTTTGTAACCAGAATTTTAACATCCCCAATAATCCCTTGGGCCCAGAGTTTCTTAAGTGCGCCAGAAATAGCCTCACCTGGAACACTGATTTGATCATCTACCCGAAGCCCAGCCAATGAAATAATGGCTGTTTCATCAAGCGTGCTTAAACCTACCGCTTCTATTTCAGCTATCCGATACTTTTTAGGGTTGGAATAACTAAGGTCTATAATATTTACCGGCTCCTGATTGGAATACCGGCTTTGTCCCAATCTGATTTGGGCCTCTGCCACGCCGGTCAATAGCAGCAAGTAAATAATTATTAAATTCTTTTTCATTTCAAACTATAAAATTTTAACCTCGGTTTTAGTTATTCCAAGGCAGCAATAATTCTGAAACTAAATTCTTTCAGAACAAGTATTGTCAATTGGAGATCTTTGTCTGAGCTCCCGTTTTACCAAACCGTCTTTCTCTTTTTTGAAAGGCGAGTATGGCTTCATGCAAGTCCTTTTTCCGAAAATCCGGCCAAAGCACTTCTGTAAAATATAATTCTGTATAGGCCAATTGCCATAACATAAAGTTGCTGATCCTAATTTCACCGCTGGTTCTTATCAGCAGTTCTGGATCTGGAATATTGGCAGTGTTCAAATGGGCGCCAATCAATTCCTGATTGATAGCATCCGCTGATAACTCACCATTTACTACTTTTTTGACAATTTTCTGAACAGCCTTCTCTATTTCCCATCGACCACTATAACTCAACGCCAGCACAACTGTCATCCCAGTATTGTCTTTTGTTTTATCTTTCCCCATTTTCAAGTGCTTAATGCACGAATCTGGAAGGCTATCAATATCACCTATCGTTTCCAACCTGATGTTATTTTTCATCATAGTTGGCACTTCATCTGTAATGGCTTCAACCAATATTCCCATTAAAGCATCTACCTCTTCTTTGGGTCTGGACCAATTTTCTGTAGAGAAGGCATACAAGGTAATGTAATCTACGCCTAGTTCTACCGATCCTTCAATGGCATCCCTTACTGCCGCCATAGCATTTCTATGACCAAATATTCGCATGGCTCCTTTCTTTTGGGCCCAGCGCCCATTGCCATCCATTATAATTGCAATATGTCGGGGAATATTGCCCTTGTCAATCACTTCCTTCATTCCAAAATTCTCTGTTGATTCAATTGATTTACAAAAATGACACTTCTTTTTTAAAAATTCTATCCTGAGGTCAATTATTGTACTAGTAGCACTTGATCTGATGGAAGGAATAGCTGATGGTAAAACCTAAAAAGTAATACCAATCACGGTCAGATTGATTACCAAAATTTATACTTGTGGGGTCTAACACTTGATTTCCAGTGCCAGGGTCAGTTCTATATCGAGGTAGATATAGGGTCTCATTACCTATTTTATCCAAATTATCGGTAAAGGTTGCTTTTGCTCCTCCTTCAAGGGAAAGTAAAATACGATCCTTAAGCTTGTATTTTATGCCTGCCCCAAAAGGTACAATTACAGTACCTAATGAATAATTTCCCGGTTGAGGATCTCCATCATATGTTTGACCTTCGCCGAGAAACATTCCGTAACCTAGGCCAAGAAAGCCAAAAGGAGAAAACCTGCTGGTAGACTTGTGGCTCATATAATCGAGAAAATGGAATTCCATCGTAGCAGATACTTCTACCATTGTGCCTTTAAAATAGGCATTTCTGATCATCGCTACCTGATCGATAGGGCTTATACTGTCTGTCCCGTTTAAACGGGATACAGAAAAGCCCGCTCTCAAGCTCCAAGCATTGTCAAAATTTCGTCTGCCAAATAACGTTCCTTGAATACCAAGTTGGTTTGGGTCAATTATCCGAAGAATATCTCCGGTATAGGCACCCGCTCCTAATCCTAATCCTATTTCATGTTGTTGGGCTTTTGCCATTTGGGTGGTTCCCAAACTTAAAAGACCAAATACAGCCGATAGTGCTAATGTGTAAAACCTGGATTTATTCAAGTCGTTGCAATTTATAAACTACCCAACGAATAAAAAACCCTACTAAGTATAGTGTGGGTTAAATATTGTTAAAACTAGTTTCTCATGTCATATCCCCAGTTCAATTTTTGTCTCAGGGTGTCAAAGAAGCTGTAATTGTGAAACTTAACAAGCTTCGCAACAAATATTTCTTTTTTGATTTTAAGTTCCACTGACGCATCTATGGGCGCAGATCTGGAATCTAAAGATACAAGGAATTTTTCACTCCTTCCTTCTATTTTAAAGGAGATTTCACTATCGTCAGAAACCACAATCGGCCTTACATTAAGGTTGTGTGGGCTTACAGGGGTAATTACAAAATTTTTGGCTAGGGGTGATATCAAAGGTCCTCCACAACTCAGCGAGTAGCCAGTAGAACCTGTAGGTGTGGACACGATGAGCCCATCTGCCCAATAGCTATTAAGATAATCTCCATCTATATAGGTATGAACAGTAATCATCGAAGAGGTATCTCTTTTGTGAATGGTGAACTCGTTCAGGCCAAAATTCAAGCCTTTAAATAATGGAACACTGGACTCTAGTTTCACTAAGCTCCTGTCCTCCAAAGAATAGCGATTTTCTAAAAGATCTTTGACTGCAGCATCTATTTCTTCTTTGGCAATGGTCGCTAGGAAGCCCATTCTACCCGTATTTATTCCCAAAACGGGTGTTTCGAAAGCCGCAATAAGTGAAATGGTATCCAAAAGCGTACCATCTCCTCCTATAGATATGACCACATCTATATCCGCTAGTTCTTCCTTTGCGCCAAGCATTGTTACCCCTGGGCTAAGACCTCCCTTCTTTCGGATAGAATTAAATAGATTTCTTGTTAACTGTACTTTTGATCCACTTTTTTCGAAGGCTTGAATCAATTGGTGAATACAAGTTTGAAAATGAGAGGATATATTGATACCGTGAAGTAATATATTCATGTAGGATCAGATATCTAAAAATCGCATCAAGTTGCCTAGACGATCTTGATCGCTATTGATCCCGTCTTCTTCTTGGTATTGGTCAATCACCCGGTACCCAAAACGTTCTAATGTAGCTTTGATATGTCGAAGTTCTACTTGATCAATTTTTAGTGTTACTTTGATTTTACTGTCATCAAGTGGGTCATCGGAAATAAAGCTGCTAAGAATTTTTGCGTTTTCGGACTCCACCACCCTTGCTATATCATACAAGCTATAGTCTGTCATAAACATGGACAAAATCAACACTCCCCCTTGTGACTGGATAGAAATACTCTCTGTAAAAGCTGAAATGGCTCCTTCTTGTGTGACAACGCCCAAGTACTTTAGCTCCTTGTCCAATACGGCGACCATACTGACTTGATTTTCTGAGGATATTCTTAGGACTTCATAGATATGGCGGTCTTCCTGTACTATACTAGCACTCCCCACCAAATCTATATGTTCTAGATTAAGCTCCTGATCATTGAGTTCATAAATGATCTCATCAGTGATAAAACCCTTAAATGCACCTTTGTCCACGACAGGTAATATATCTGTCCTGATCTCTTCCATCCATGAAAGCCCTAACTTTACTTTGTCCGTAAATTTTAGGGGGGGAATAAGGTTGTTTATAAATTCTATTGCCCGCATGTAGCTAAAGGTATTAAAAGGATTCGAAAAATAAAACGAGTTCTAAGCCTCCTTGGTTCAAAATACTAAATTTCTTACCCTATTTGACAGTCCTATTACCCTAAAGGGCGTATAAAAAAATAGGTTCAAAAGTATTTAATAATGAATTTCAGGTATTTTTAACTCCTTTATAAGAGCTACCCAATTTTGTATAAGTTGTTCTCCGTATTCAGTGAGGTGCGCTTCCGGATGAAACTGAAAGCCTAAAATAGGAAGCTCTTTATGAGAAAGCATCATAATCTCTCCTTTCTCTCCTTCAAGAATAAGCGATAAACAATCCGGGAGATTTTTTAATTCCAAGGAATGGTAGCGGGTAACATTAAACGTTTCGGGCAAATCTTTTAACACCTCATGCTGCTTTTTTCGGAAAACAGTAGAGATTTTACCATGCATGGGCCAGGAGCTTCTAACCAGCTGAGCACCGAAGAAAGTACCTATTGCCTGGTGCCCCAGACAAATTCCCAAAACAGGTACTTTGTCATAATAGTAAGCTAAGATTTTCATTAAATTGCCAGCTTTCTCAGGGGTTTCTGGCCCTGGAGAAAAAACCAAGGCAGAGAAATGGTGTTTTTTTATCTCTTCCAGGCTTAGGTTGTTCCGTAAAACAATTACCTGTTCGCCTGTCCTCCTGAAATAATCTGCCAGAATATGGGCAAAAGAATCAAAGTTATCAATTAACAAGATCACTGGAAGAGCTATTTACGAGTTCTTTGATAGTGGCTATCGCCGTATCTATAATGGGGGTATAGTCATCCAAAACGGAGACCATCGTTGGCGCCACAGGCACTATAACCGGATAAATGACCGCATCTTTTTTAATTTCGGGTGGCACCTGAAATTCAAAGGAATTGGCCACCCAAATTAAAAGACTGATCATGATGCTCCATTTAAAGATGCCTAAAATAGCACCAGCAAAGCTATCAAATGTTCCTAATATGGTCAGGTCTAGTGCTTTTTTAACAATAAAGGCCAATATCCTGATAGTGATTGTTACGGCCAGGAATATCAAAACGAAAGCCACAAACGGAAGCATAAAGGTCAGGCTTTCTACTTTATCCGTAAGAAGTTCCGCTCCCCAATTCATAAAACGAAATGCCAGGACTATGCCAATAAAAAAAGCCAGGATAGACAAAATCCCTATAAACAGCCCCTGCCGGTAGCCACTAAAGGCCCCAACAGCCAGCATGCCCAATATGATTATGTCTATCGTGCTCAAAATGGTTTTACGGGTTTAATAAGGCCTTTACCTTTTGAGAAATGGCTTTTCCATCTGCAATTCCAGCCAGTTTTTTTGTTGCCATTCCCATCACTTTCCCCATGTCTTTAGGCCCTGAAGCACCTGTTTGGCCGATAATGGCTTCTAATTCGGCAGTCAATTCTTCATCACTAAGCTGCTTGGGAAGAAATTCATTGATCACTTTCAGTTCGGTAGCCTCCACTTCAGCAAGGTCTTTCCTGTCTTGTTTTTCAAAAATTTCTATAGAATCTTTCCTTTGTTTGGCTGCCTTAACTAAAATTTGTAATTCTTCAGCTTCTGAAAGACCATTTTCATTCCCACCCTTGGTTTCTTCCAGCATGATCATGGACTTGATGGCGCGCAATCCACGCAACCTGTCTTTGTCCTTGGCGAGCATTGCTTGTTTAATTTCTTTTTCTATGTTGGTTTTTAAGCTCATGACTTATCTTTTTGACTTGTAAAGTTTAAAACTGGTATCGTTCTTTTATGGGACGTGAAAATTAAAAACGTCTTATTCTCATCGGTATTTTCGATGTTAACGCAATATATTTAATTTAGCACAAAATTAGCTGATATTTGGAACATGACGAAATTAAGTGTAAACATAAATAAAATTGCCACTCTAAGAAATGCCAGAGGCCATAATAATCCCGATTTGGTAAAGGTAGCATTGGATGCAGAACGATTTGGTGCCCAAGGCATAACAGTACACCCGAGACCTGACGAAAGACATATTAGGTATGACGATGTATTGGCACTCAAAGATCAAGTCACAACGGAATTCAATATTGAAGGCTACCCAGACAAAAGGTACATGGAGATCATTCGTCTGGCCAAACCAGCCCAAGCCACCCTCGTACCAGATCCCCCAGAGGCCATCACCTCCAATACTGGCTGGGACACCATCAAACACAAGGAAATGCTCAAAGACCTTATTTCAGAACTTCACAGCTATGGGGTAAGAACTTCTATTTTCATCAATCCAGAATCAAAATACTTTGAACCTGCCAAAGAAACAGGAACAGACCGAGTGGAACTGTACACCGAACCTTATGCGAGTACTTATCACGAGGACAAAATAAAAGCAGTTTCTCCTTATCTAGAGGTTGCAAAAATCGCAAGGGAACTAGGCCTTGGCTTGAATGCCGGCCATGACCTGGATTTACACAATTTGAAATTTCTAAAAGAGCAAATCCCCTACTTGGATGAAGTTTCCATAGGACATGCCCTTATCTGTGATGCCTTGTATTATGGCCTTGAAAACACCATACAGATGTACCGTAGGCAATTGGAGGAATAAAACCAAAGCAACATGAAATTAAACTTTAGAAAAACTGGCACAGGAAAACCCTTGGTGATCCTGCACGGCCTTTTTGGTTCCGCGGACAACTGGATGAGTATTGCCAAAGGGCTGGAGGAAAATTTTACTCTCTATTTACTGGATCAGCGCAACCATGGCGATTCGCCCCATAGTGAAACTTGGAATTACAAAGCCATGGCAGGAGACTTGAAGGAATTCATGGAGGCAGAAGGATTGCAAAATGCCAGTTTCCTTGGGCATTCTATGGGAGGAAAAACGGTAATGAAATTTGCTTTGACCTATCCTAAAATGGTAGAAAATCTTGTTGTGGCTGATATCGCTCCCAGACCTTATCCGGTGCACCACCAGACCATATTGGAAGCCCTTAATGCAGTGGACATTAATTCCCTCAGCTCCAGAAAAGAGGCAGAAGACAAACTGGCTGAATATATCCCTGAGCGTGGTATTCGCCAATTTTTACTAAAAAACCTGACAAGAAAAGACGGCACTTTTGCCTGGAAAGTCAATCTACCAGTGATTACCAAGCAAATCGAAAATGTTGGTGAGGAAATAACTTCTGACAAGCCCTTTTCGGGCCAAGTACTCTTTATGGGAGGAGCCAACTCGGACTATATCAAAAGCAGTGACAAGGAAGACATAGATGAACTATTCCCTAACAATCACATTATCCATATCAAAAATTCCGGTCACTGGTTACATGCAGAGCAACCCGAAGCGGTGATAGCTACCCTAAAAACTTTTCTTGGAGACTGAGACTAGAAACTTCAATCCACATAAAGTCATAGGCAAAAAAAGAATGAATAGGGAGCTTTTACACTGATTATCACATCATGCGTAAGGTTCCCTTTTTTTGTTCAACCCACGCTGGGGTTGAGAAAAAGGATGATTGATGCCGTCC